>Ga0180432_10000521_pt1 | contig 63374 bp, 50 predicted proteins | sample SS_ome_10_FD_132414 | JGI IMG/M metagenome (GOLD analysis project Ga0180432, IMG submission 132414) | Hypersaline lake sediment archaeal communities from the Salton Sea, California, USA - SS_1_MS_2 metaG | ecosystem: Environmental > Aquatic > Non-marine Saline and Alkaline > Hypersaline >... | reverse complement strand
CTGTGACTTTTTGTAGGGAACGCCCTCTGTGGCGTTCCGAAACCCGGAAAACACACTCGTTGCTGCTTCCCGGAACGCCACAGAGGGCGTTCCCTACAGACTGAACGTGTCAAACGCCAAAAATTCACAGCCTCAACGGTCGCGGAGAGGCGGGGAGACTCGCTGCCAACGAGAAGACCGGGTGATGTCTATTTGACGTAAGGGAGGATGTCGCAGGAAACGACCCCCCAGGGTTTCCGCGACCAGTGGTCGCGGCTTTACAATGCCGATGAAGCCGCGAGGGGCAGTCGCGGCTTCATGCTTGTAGCGACAATTACTTTTTCTACTTTTTCTCGGGCGCCAGCGCCGGTTCGGGTTTCTTCGCAAGCTTGGCGCTCGGGGTGGCGTCGGCCTTCAAATCCCCCAGGGCGTACTGGATGCCGTCGAGCATGTGCTGCAAGATGGCCGGGGTGGTGAAGATGTGGTTATTGTGTCCGAACGAGGTGTAGAAGACGCGGCCTTTGCCCTTCTCGCGGAGCCATGAGATGGCGTTGTCGCCGTCCTCTCGGCCCTTCCTGTTCTCCTTTTTGCTCATGTCGAGACTGACCAGCACACGGAGATTTTCGCGGGAGTACGGGTCCTTCATCTTATAGATTTCTTCTTTGATCCAGAATCCTTTGCCGCCGAAGCCCTTGTTGAGCGTGTGTTCGGGCTCGTCGATTTTGACGGCCCAGGTCCCGCCGCCGCCCCAGGGATGGCCGGCGAACAGCCCGCCCATCATTTCGGCCGCCTCGGGCCAGTTGTAGAAATTGTCGGTCGCGGCGTGGATGCCGACAATGCCCTTGCCGCCGTTGACAAAATCCATCAGTGCCTTGCGCTGTTCTTCCTTGTCGAACTTCAACCGGGTGGTGTTGTTGAACACAACGGCGTCGAACTCGGCGAGCTTGTCGGGAGCGAACATGGCCATGTCGTCACTGACGACGGAGTCGTAGGCGCCGGTCTTCTGCCCCATCATCTTGATCGCGGCGTTGCCGACCGGGATCGAACCGTGGAAGAATCCTTCGCACAGCCAGAAGATCAGGATTTTTCTCGACTTGGCCGGTTTGGCAGTTGCCTTTTGCGGCAGGGCTTCCTCGATTTTTTTGAGCATGTCGTCGCTGAGCGGCTTCAATTCCCTCCGCTTTGCCCAGGCAACGTTGCCGGTCACGGCCTGGGCCGTCGTGGCCGCGGCGGCGACAAGGAAATTGCGGCGGGAAATGCGGTATTCTCGAGTCATGGTCGGTCCCTCCAGGTTTGAGTTTGGTGGTATGAGGTAGGGTGTGCGGAATTTATTGTACCGGCCGGGCAAGCGGCGTGCAAACGGCACGAAAGGCCGTCTACGATAGTGGATAAAACGCCATGCTCGCAAAGCTGACGCACGAGGTCCCGTCCTCTTCGACGGCTTGATCGTACTTGAGCAACTCGCCACGGCTGGGATGGATGATTTCGAGCATGGTGTAGGTCGGGGCCAATCCGCAGATCCGGCTGCGGTCCGATTGTCCGGCAATGTGGTCGAAAAGTGCGGCCGCATCGCACCGCCCGGCGGCGGCCAGAAGCTTGCGGTCGTCGGCCTCTTGACCGGCGAGCCGCTGCCGGTCTACCAGCCACGGGTCGCCGAAGTGCCGGCCAATGTGCGCGAAATCAGCCGCGCTGATGTAGCAAACCTTGCCCGAGTGCCGCTGCGCCGCCGCGCGGACCGCTGCAACGAACGCCTGGACCTCGGGCGAGCCGTCGGGCGTCCCGCCGTCGAGCAGGAAATCCTGGAAGGAGTCGACCAGTATCGGCACGATTTTGAACTTCCGCCGCCCGCCAAGTACGTGTTGCAGAAACACCGCCTGGAATTCGATCGAATGTTCCATGCGGTGGGCCAGTTCGTCGGCAAACAGATCGAGCTGCCGTCCGGCCACGCTCGAAGCCAGGTGCTCGGCCAACCGATCGATGAACGCGCGGTCGGTCGGCACGACGCCGAGCGGGGTGTTGAAATCCTTGCGCGAGATGCCGAACCATTCCTCCAAGCCGTTGTGAGCGGTTCCGAAGATCACGAACAGATCGGCGCTGCTTTGCTCGATGACTTGCTTGTAAGCCCAGGCGAAGGCGGGGCCGCCCCGTGCAAGATCGATGTGGGGAGCGATTAGCCCGTGCAGTTGGCGGCCATCCGCAGGGGCGTCGAAGTCGATCGGGCCCGGCCCCTCGTCGCAAGTGAAGCACTCGTCCAGTTCTTTTCGCAGCTCGTCGGGCTCTTCGGCATAGGCCCCGCCGGCGTGCGACGCCGGGCGAACCGGGTTGCTCAGATAAGCGTCGATGAGTTCGCGCCGGTATGTCTCGAACCGTTCATTGGCCAGCAACCGGGCGGTGTCCAACTCCCGGACGACCGCTTCCAAATCGGTTAGCGGGACCTGTCCCCCCGTTTGCACGCAAAACGCGGCCTGGATACCCGCCAGGGTCCGCTCGCCGTCCATCAACATGGCCAGAATCGTGCCGTTGGGCGTGAGAACGACCGGCTCGCCAAACCCCTCGGGGTCGCGAAACAAGTATAGCGGCAGGTCCTCCGAGCCGACCGGAAGGACTTCCAACGGGCGCAACTGCGGTTGCAGATGCTCGGTCATGCGATCGTTGCTCCTTTTCGCGGGATTGCGGCTTTGCGGGATTGCAGTCGTTGCCGAGCGCCAACGGTACGGGTAAGCGTATTGTCCGTGTCCTTCGCGGGAGAGTCAAGGGACCGTCCGGAACCGGCTGGTAGCCCTGACGGCGCAACTGCTTCGCCCAATAGCCGCCGGCCATTGGAGTTTTCGCAGGCGGACCGTGTACCACCGTTTGCTCTCAAAATTCTTGAAGCCACAGGTTTCGTTTTCGACGGCCGGCTCGTCGTCGATCAGTCCCGGCTCCCGGCAGTGATGCCTCTATTGCACGGCAACCACCCAACCCGGCGTAAACGCCGGGCCCAATACCGTCTCCGGCGGAAAGCCCGATAAATCGGGAACTATTTTGGCCGATGGGGGGTTGAATGTTAGCCCTGGGGACGATAGGCTCAATTGCTTATCCAATCAACAGACGAAGGAGACCAGCGATGCCGATGAAAAAGTTTATCAACGACTCGGAGAATCTGACCGTGGAACTACTGGAAGGCTATGCCTTGGCCTACGGCAAGAAGATCGCTCTGGAGGGCAAGACGGTGGTGCGGGCGGCGCCGAAAGACCCGGACAAGGTGGCGCTCGTAACGCTCGGTGGTGCCGGGCACGAGCCGGCCTTGAGCGGGTTCGTCGGCGAGGGAATGCTCGATGTTAGTGTGGTCGGCGACATCTTTGCCGCACCCGGGGCGCCGGCGCTACTATCGGCATTGGAAGCCACCAAGCGGGACGCCGGGACGCTGCTGGTGATCCTCAACCACCCCGGTGACGTGTTGGCCGGGAACATGGCGTTTGACATGGCGACCGGGCAAGGGATCAACGTGCAGAAGGTGCTCACCCACGAGGACATTTCGGCCGGAAAAGACGCCCCCATGGAAAACCGCCGCGGCCTGGTCGGCTGCATCCCGCTTTTCAAGATCGCGGGTGCGGCGGCCGAAGCCGGCAAAAACCTTGACGAGGTCGTCGCGATTGCCGAACGGTTCAACGAGGACATGCGGACGCTTGCCGTGGCGGTTACCCCGGCGACCCATCCGCAAACCGGCGACGTGATCGGCGAGATCGCCGACGACGAGATGGAAGTCGGCATGGGCCAGCACGGGGAAGGCGGCGGCGGCATCATGAAGCTCGCCACCGCCGACGAAACCGCCAAAATCATGCTCGACAAGCTCCTCGATACGATGGACGTCCACCCCGGCGACAAGATGTTCGTGATGATCAACGGCTCCGGGGCCACGACGATGATGGAACAGTGCATCGTGCTGCGGGCCGTTAAGGGGTTGCTCGAAGCCGGGGGCATCGAGCTGGCCCGGTCGATGGTCGGCGAGTTCCTGACCGTTCAGGAAATGGGCGGGTTTCAGATGTGCATCGCCAAGGTTGACGACGAATTGATCGAGTTGTACGATGCACCCTGTGATACGCCGGCACTGACGGTGAAGTAACGTCCGAGCCCGAGTGTGTTTGTGTTTAGCCGCCGTCGGTACGACGGCGAAAGTCGGAACTGGCGACACATACCCTGGCCGACGTGCCGTCGGCTCCTAAACGGAATGGTCAACGCAAAACGGTTATCTTGGCAATGTCGACAACACTTGATTACGACGGGCTGGTGAGCGTTTTCCGCGCCGCGGCCGCGAAGGTCAAAGCGGGCGCCGGTCATCTCGGCGAGTTGGATTCCGCGATCGGCGACGGCGACCACGGCGTGGCGATGACTCGCGCCATGGACGCGTTGGAGAAGGGCATCGACGAGTGCAGCGCCGGGACGGGCAAGGCCCTGCTCCAGGGCGTGGCCATGTCGGTCATGGGTATCGACGCGGGCTCGACCGGTCCGCTGATGGGATCGCTGATGATGGGCATGGTCGAGCCTATCGGCGAGGCCACCGAAATCGACGCGGCGCTGCTGGCGTCGATGTACGAAGGCGGGCTGGCCAAGTTGCGTACGATCAGCAAGGCCGAAGTGGGCGACAAGACCATGATCGATGCGCTGGCGCCGGCCGTTGACGCATTGAAAGGGGCCGCTGCCGCCGGCGAACCCGTGACCAGTGCGCTGGAAAAGGCCGCCGATGCCGCGGAGGCGGGGGCCGAAGGCACCAAAAACTTCCAGGCGCGATTCGGCAAGGCCCGCAACCTCGGCGAACGCACCATCGGACATCAAGACCCCGGTGCAACCTCGATAGCAATGTTCTTCCGAGGCTGTGCCGACGGGGCGTCGTCGATCGGGGTATAATGCAGCAATGTACATTAACGATATGAAACGCCGCTGATGTGTGAGAAACCGGGATTTGCAGCGGCGGTTCGTTATCAATCACGATAGAAAGGACTGAATCATGCCGGACGTAGATGGCGATAAATCCTCGAAAGATTTTGGCATTGGCATTCCACAAGAGACGCCGGGGTTCCACGTGAAGGGCGCCGGGGCCTACGATTGGGGTATGAAACACCGGCTGAGCCGTATCTTTAGTCCCGACACGGGGCGAGTCGTCATGCTCGCGTTCGATCACGGCTACATCATGGGCCCTACCTCCGGGCTCGAGCGGGTCGATCTGAATATCCTCCCACTGGTCCCTTACGCCGACGTGCTGATGTGTACCCGCGGTATCCTTCGCACGGTCATCCCCCCGCAGTGCGCCAAGCCCGTCGTCTTGCGGACCAGCGCCGGGGCCACCATCCTGACCGACCTGAGCAACGAGCTGATCGGCGTGGACGTCGAGGACGCCGTGCGTCTGAACGCATGTGCCCAGGCGGTGATGGCCTATATCGGGGCGACTCACGAGCACGAGACTCTCGGTGTGCTGTCCACGACGATCAATATGGGTTTCAAATACGGCCTGCCGACGTTGGCCGTAACGGCCGTGGGTAAGGAGATGGTCCGCGACGCCCGCTACCTCGCCATGGCATCGCGGGTCTGCGCCGAACTGGGAGCCCAGTTCTCGAAGACCTACTACTGCGAGCCGGACTTCGAGCAGGTGACCAGCTCCTGCCCGATTCCGATCGTGATCGCCGGCGGCAAGAAGATTCCCGAGCCGGACGCACTCGAACTGGCCTACAAGGCGATCGACCAGGGGGCCGCGGGCGTCGACATGGGACGGAACATCTTCGCCGCGGAAAACCCGGTCGCCATGATCCAGGCCGTCCGGGCGGTGGTTCACGACCTCGAAAAGCCGGACAAGGCTTTGGATATGTACGAGACCCTCAAGAACGAAGCGGGTTGAGCTTCGGAACCGGCTATCATAAAGCCGCGACCGCCGGTCGCGACCGGCGTCTGTGAGAACGCTGCTTTCTCGCGACTTGATGAAAAATGGAAGAAACAATATGTCTGGGAACGTTCTGCTCGACGGCAAAGACCGATTGCTGACGCAGGGCGCGACCACCGGTCGCGGCTTTGTAAGAGAACCATTGTACGAATCGCGATGGCGCAACGGACGGGAGCACTTCTATGAGGAGGAGCAAGAGAAAGCCGAGTATAAGCCGTCAATCGTGAGGCAGGGAGGTGCCGTGTGCGAGGGCCGGGGGCAGGTGCCCCCTCCTTTTTTCTCGGTGCAGGGAGTTGTTGTATGAGTCGTGACGAAGGGAGCGAGTTCTTCCCGACCGAGCGGCTGCAAACGGTTGCCGATCTAGTCGATATCGCCGGGCAAATGACGGCGTCGACGGTCGTCGTCGCCGGCGGCAGCCGGCTCGAAGATCTGCGCCTGGTCGAGTCGGCCCGCGACCACGGCATTATCGACCGGATCATCCTTGTCGGCGGGAAGGACCGGATCACCCGCGCGGTGGCCGAAGTGGAAATCGAGATCGACCCGCAAGACATCGTGGCGGCCGACGGCGACGAGGAGACGGCCGCGGCCACCGTGGGGCTCATCAAGGAGGGCGGGGCCGGCATCGTCCTGAAGGGCGGCATCTCCACACCCGTCATCAATCGCCGGATGCTCCCGTTGGCCGTCCGGTCGACCGTCAGCCTGGCTAGCATTTTCGACGCCGCTCCGATCGCCGGCGGGCGGCCGATCCTGATGACCGACGCCGGAGTTACCACCGTCTGCAATTTCGGGCGCATGGTGGGCCTCGTGCGTAACGCCGTCGACGTGGCAAGGGCGGTGATGGGGATCGATCGGCCACGGGTGGCGATCCTGTCGGCCAACGAGAAGCAAATCCCCTCGCTGCGATCAACGTGGATCGGTGCGCAGTTGGCTCGCCGACACTGGCCCGACGCCGCCGTGTACGGCCCCCTGTCGTTCGATCTGGCGACCGATCCGTATTCAGTATCTGTCAAGGGACTTCCCGACGCACCCAGTGCGGCCGAGGTGGCTGGCCGGGCCGACGTGCTCGTCTGCCCCGGCATCGACACGGCCAACGTCCTGTACAAGATGGTCGCCGCGCTGGACAAGTACGGGGAGGCCTCCATCGCGAGCATCACGGTGGGGTTCCCCGTGCCGTATATCATCCTTTCGCGGTCCGACAGCCTGGAGGCCCGGCTCGTGTCGCTCGCACTGTGCGCCGTGTACGCGCATCGCCACCCGGAGAAGCTCGCGACCGGGCCGAGCGCGGCGCCCTCCGCGGCGGCCGGCGAGGTTTTTCGGGTGTTGGCCGTCAATCCGGGCTCCATGTCGATGAAGGTGGCGGTCTACGAGAACGACCAATGCGTCGGCGAGAGCGAGGTTGCCTGCAAGATTCCCGTCCGTGCTGCGGCGTCCGAGCGGCGCAAGCAGATCGAGCACCTGGCCGGGCTGGCCTGCGGCGTGCTCGACGAAACGGGAAGCCGCGAGGTCCACGCCGTCGTGGGCCGGGGAGGGTTCCTGCCCCGGCCGGCCGAGAAACTCGCCGGCGGTACGTATGTCGTCGCCGAGCGGCGGGACGGCCGAATTGTCGTTAATGAGGCCATTGTGTCGGCCGTGCTGGATCATCCGGAAAAGGATCATGCGAGCAACTACGGCGCCCCGCTGGCGGCGGCGCTGGCCCAAAAGCTCGACGTGCCGGCGATGGTCGTCGATCCGGTCGTCGTCGACGAGTTCACGCCGGAGGCAGAACTTTCGGGCTACGAGCCGATCGTCCGCCGGAGCACGTCGCACGCTTTGAGCGTCCGCGCGGCGGCATTCCGGGCGGCCGAAGCAATCGGCCTGCCCATCGAGGACGTCAACCTGGTCGTTGCGCACCTGGGCGGGGGGATGACGATTGCGGCGGTCCGGCGGGGAAAGATGATCGACAACAACATCGCCCTGCTCGGCGGCGGCCCCTTCACGCCGCAGCGTGCCGGCGACCTACCCGCCGACGAACTGATCGACCTGTGCTACTCGGGACGGTTCACGCGCGACGAACTGGTTGAAGAGCTGACCAGGCGGGGCGGGCTGCGGTCCTACCTCGGAACCGACCGGATGGAGGAGATCGAACAGCGGATCGACGACGGCGACCAGCAGGCGTCGCTGGTGGTCGACGCGATGGTCTATCAAGTGGCCAAGGAGATCGGCAAGGCGTTCGTCGCCGCCGAATGCGACGTCGAGGCGATCGTGCTGACCGGCGGGCTGGTCCGCAGTGGGCGGATCCAAAAGACCTTGCGGCGCCGCGTGATTCGGCTGGCCCCGGTGATGGTCTTCGAGGAGCCGCTGGAGATGGCGGCGATGGCGGCCGGGGTAATCGAGGTCCTCGCAGGCCGCCAAGAGGCACGCCGATACAAACCGCCCAATCAACCTCCTGAATAAGAGGCCCAGGAAATTACAAACCACACGAGTTGAGAGTTGAGAGTTGAAAGTCGAGGGTCGGGAGCAAAAGCCCCGGCACTGCGTGCCGGGGTTCCGTTGGAACAGGGTTCCTCCTTTGTTGTTTTCGTAGGAGAATCGAAAGATGAGTAAAGACAACAGAAGCCACTGGCTGTTTCGGGCACACGTAATCGACCGGGCCGGGGCCCTGACAAGCATCGCCTCTGCCTTCAGCAACGAAGGGGTCAGCATCGATACGGTCGTCGGCCACGGCTTCGAGGAGCGGGCGGGCGTCGACGGCAGCGTCGTGCTCACCTTCTACTGTAGCGAGCAGGAAAAGGACGTCATGGTTCGCAAGGTCAAACGCCTCAGCAAGGTGATCGGGCTGGAGGAGCACTCCTACGAATCGCAAAACCTGCGGAAATCGGTCGTCATCCTGGCCGACCGGGAACTCAAGCCCCGCGATGTGGTCGGCGAGACGGCCTTTCTGACCAGCGAGCTGGTCAAGAAGGACGACCACGGCTGGACCTACCTGCTGGCCGGATCGCCCAACGATCTGGACCCGGTGTTGGAACGGTTGGAAACCACGGGCGTAGTCAAAGACATCGTCTACTCCGTGCTAAGCCTCTAGCAACGGCTGTCGTGTGGCCTTTGCATCCGATTGCTATCAGGAGCAGATGTTATGAAGGTACTCTGCCTAAGTGTTCTTTTCACCGCAACGACGGCCGCTGTTTTCGGCGCCGATCCGCCTGCGCCGCAGTATCAAGTGGTGATTGCCGAAGGGGAGCAGTTTGCGCCGCAGGACGGCGGTGGCTGGAAACGGACTCATCAGCAGGACAGCTACGCCAGTCACACGTACGGCGGGATGTGGATGACTCACGGCGGATGTCTTGGGGCCCCGGCCGACAGCGAGGGTTCGGTGGCCGTGCAGAAGATCCGCGTCCCTGCCGCGGGTTCGTATCGTGTGTGGAGCAAGTACCAGGCCCCGCCGTATTTCAATTACCTGCACAAAATCGAGATTGTGCAGAAGGGCAAGATTGTGTTCTCGCACGTTTACGGCAAGCGGGGAACGGAGCGTTTGTGGAGTTTCAGCGGGGCGTCGAACGAGCTGTGGTGGTTCTGGGGCGTCGATCACGACGCGGCCGAGGCGCCGAAGAACACGGTGAAGCTCGACGCCGGCGACGCCGAAATCCGGCTTTCGACCATGAAAAGCCCCGAGCCTGCCGGCGACCGTTTTGTCGATTTTGTCGTGCTCACGACCAACCCGGCCGATGATTACCTCGGCTTCAAGCCGTATCGCATCGGCACGCCGTTCGCCAACGAAGCCCTCGGTGCAACGAAACTCTTCATGCGATTCCAGAACACGACCGGCGAGCCGACACAGTTGACCATCTCGCGCCGAGGGCATTTTCAACCGGACTACGGCGGGGCTTCCATGAAAGGTCCCGAGGGGGCCGTTGTCCCCAACCAATGGAGCGAGTGGTTCAACATCGGCCCGTTCTGCCGGTTGGTCCACAACGAAACGCTCCGGATGACGCTGCCCGGGGCCGGCAGCGTGAAAATCCAGTTCGCCCGCGACGCGGCGGGCCAAGACCTTGTCGGCGATATGACGCTCCGCGAAGGCGACGTGGTGGTCGTGCCGCTCGAGATCACGTGGAAGAAGGACGCCCGGATTCGCACGAGTGCGGAGCACGCCAAGGACGTCATTCGGCTGGCCAAGACGAAGTGGCGGACCGCCAATCGCGGCAAGAAGCCCCGCGATATCCTTTTCTACGGGGCGTTCAGCGGGGATCAACCATGGGTCGCCGAACTCAAGGACGCCCTGGGCTACAACACCCTGTTGCCGGACAAGTACGACCACGCTCCCGTCGACGGCTATCACCAACACGCCCGAAATGCCAAAGCGATCGAGAACTATGCCCAAAAAATCCCCGACCGGTCGAAGTTCCGCGTCTTGAGCTTTGGCGACGAGATCTCGCTGGGCTCGATCAAGTACGACGATCCCAAAATGCAAAAACGGTTCCGCGAGTGGCTTGCCCGAAAGAAAGTCACGAAAGAGGATCTCGGCGTCGCCCCGGACAAGGCAACGCTGGTCCCCGAAGGCAACTCGCCGTTGGCATGGTATACGCAGTTGTTCAACGAGGAAGAACGTTTTGCCCACTACCGCAATCTCACGGCCGTGGCCCGCAAGGCGATCGGACCGCAAGTGCTCACCGGGGCCAACTTCAGCCCGCATCATCTGGCCCTCTACTACGGCCCGGTCTACAAGTGGGTCGACCTGTTCAAGCACCGCGGCATGAGCATGTTCTGGGCGGAGGACTACATCTTCAGCGTGCCCGAGGTGCCGCAGATCATCTCCTGGGTGTGTGCCGAGATGCGGTGCGGCGTGAAGTACCACGGCCAGCCGATCCACTTCTACGTGATGCCGCACGCCCCGGGCCAGGAGCCGGGTTACCTGCGGCGGAACCTGCTGACGTGCATCGGTTTCGGCGTCCGCCACATCGACAACTTCTGGGTGGCCCCGGAAGAGGGTTTCACCGAAAACTACGTCGCTTGGGGGCAGAACGAGACCTTCCGCACGCTGCACGAGGGAATTTTCGACGTCGCCGAAGCGGAGCCGTTTGTCATAGGTGGCCAGGTGCGACCCGCGCGAGTGGCGGTGGTACTGAGCAAAGCAACCGACTTCAACGAGTCGCGGACCACGGTCGATCCGGCCAAGGACCAGTTTTTGCGCCGATGCCGCAACGCGGCCGAAAACAAGCGACTCCGGCAGACCCTCTGCTGCAAGGACCAGCAGATGCTCTACCTGGCTTTGCGGCACGCCCAGCACGCGGTCGAGTTGATCACCGAGGACGACATTGCCGACGGGCATCTCCGCCGGTTCGATGTCGTCTACTTCGCCGGCGAGTGGATTGACCGGCGTGCCGTGAAAGAACTTGACGCCTGGGTCCGGCAAGGCGGCGTCCTCTACGCCACCGCCGGAATCGGCCACCTCGACCAGTTCGGTCGCAGCGAGCCGGCCATGATGAAACTCCTTGGGCTCAAAGGTTGCACGACGGAGAAGAACGTCTACATCCTGCGAACGCTCCTGGAACTACCGCTGGTCGAGCCGATCGACACGATCGCTCTCGGCGATCAGAAGATCCCCGCGATTGCCATGAAGCAAAAGATCGTGCCGGCCGGCGCGAAGGTGCTCGGCACATGGTCCGACGGCAGTGCGGCAGTCACCGTACACAAGTACGGTAAGGGCAAGGCGTTTGCGGTCGGCACCCTGGCGGGCAACAGCTTCATGAAGACGGGCCTGAAACGAGTCCCGTTCGCCCGCGGCGGTCGCAAAAACCTCTACAACCCAACCGATTTCGACCCGGCGGCCACCAAATTGGTTCGCCTCGGCGTCGACGCGAAGGACATACCCCGCGCGGTCGTTTGCAGCAACCCCGGTGTGGAAGCCACCGTCATCGACCGCCCGCAGCGAGGAACGCTGGTCACCCTGGTCAACTGGACGAACGAGCCCATCGAGGACTTGAAGGTCGAGGTGAAAATTTCGTCCGTCCCAAAGACGGTTCGTTCCGTCCGACAGCAAGGGAACGTTCCCTGGTCTTTCGACTCCGGCACGGTGACGTTCACGACCAATCTTGAAGAGGCGGATTTCTTCCTGCTCCCGAGCGACTAGCTAGCTACAATGCCTTTTGCATTTTCGGTCAACTGTGTATACTACGCCCCGTCGCCGTGCAACACGAACATGGGGAAATCACAATGCGAATCGCCGCAGTTGCAGCAATCTTCGCCCTGGGGACCGGGGCGCTTGATCACGCACTTTCCGTAGCCGCGGATCGGGCGGACGGACCGTCGGCCGTCACGTTCCACGTTGCCACGGGCGGGCGCGACGCCTGGTCGGGAAGGCTGCCGGAGGCGAACGAGGACGGAACGGACGGTCCCTTTGCATCGGTCGGTCGGGCACAACGGGCCGTGCGCGATCTTCGCCGAGGAGGCGAACCGCCCGAAGCTATTACCATCCGCGTTCGTGGCATGCACCGCCTGACTCGGCCGATTGTCCTCCGACCGGAAGACTCCGGCACCGCGAAGTGCCCTGTGAGCTATGCGGCTTATCCGGGCGAGAGACCCGTCCTGTCGGGCGGACGCCGGATTACCGGCTGGCAAAAGGATGACGGGTCGTTCTGGAGCGTCGAACTGCCACAGGTGAAGGCGGGTAAATGGTATTTCCGGCAGCTCTTCGTCAACGGAAGGCGAACCACGCGGGCGAGAAGCCCGAACGACGGTTACTTCCGGGTGCAGAGTCTTGTCGACGAACCGCCGGGCAAGAAATGGAACGTCGGTGTCGACAAATTCCGCTTCAGGCCGGGTGATATCAGACCGTGGAAAGATCTGCACAACGTCGAGATCATGGTCTTTCACTCTTGGAACACATCCCGCGTGCGGATTGCCTCAGTCGACGAGCAGAAGCAGGTTGTCGTCTTTACCGATCCGACGATTTTTCGGCCCCTCGCGTGGGATCCTTTGCAGCGTTACTACGTCGAGAATGCCGTTGAATTACTCGATGCACCCGGCGAGTGGTATCTCGACCGACGTTCGGGCAGGCTCACCTACTGGCCTTTGCCGGGCGAGGACATGACGATTGCCGAGGTTATTGCTCCGGTGCTGGGCGAATTGCTCCGTTTTGAGGGGGATGCCGATGCCGGCAAGTTTGTCGATCACGTTCACGTGACCGGGTTGTCGTTTCAACATGCCGACTGGACACTGGCCGAGACCGGCTACGGCGATCCGCAGGCGGCCGTTACGATTCCGGCCGCCGTGATGGCCGACGGCGCTCGCCATTGCACGTTTGAGAAATGCGAGATTGCCCGCGTCGGTACGTACGGCATCTGGTTCCGTCGCGGTTGCAAGGATAACCGGATCGTGCAGAACCACATCCACGGCCTGGGCGCCGGCGGCGTGCGCATCGGCGAGGCCAAGATGGCCAAGACCGACGTGGCCGAATCGAGCCGCAACCTCATCTCGAACAACTACATTCACAACGGTGGACACGTCTACCCCGCCGGCGTCGGCTTCTGGCTGGCCCACGGCAGCGACAACACCTTCTCGCATAACGAAATCCACGGGCTCAACTACTCTGGAATATCACTCGGCTGGAACTGGAGCGACGTGCCGACCCGGACGTTGCGCAACGTGATCGAGCGCAACCACGTACACCACGTCGTGCGCGGCGTGCTCAGCGATGCAGGCGGAATCTACATGCTCGGAACACAGACCGGCACGGTGATCCGCAATAATATATTTCACGATATTTGGCCCTACATGGGGAAGCCAGCGATGGCCTGGGGCATCTACTTCGATGCAGGCAGCAACGGGCTGCTGGTCGAGAACAACATCGTTTACAATACCCTGACCGGCGGAATCATGAACACCGGCAACCACGGGAACGTGATCCGCAACAACATCTTCGCCAACAGTGCGTGGCACGCCGTATGGCGGTCTGCCTGGAAGAAGGAACCGGCCTCGGTCTTCGAGCGCAATATTATCTACCTGACGCAAGGAGAGCTTTTTCACAACGACGCCGGGCGGACCGACTTCCAGTCGAAATGGGACTACAATCTCTACTGGCGAACCGACGGCAAGCCACTGCTGTTTTACGACGAAGATTTTCAGGACTGGCAGTCGAAGGGAATGGACCGCCACGGCCTGGTCGCCGATCCGTTGTTTGTCGACGCCGCGGCGTACGATTTCCGGCTGCGACCCGACTCCCCTGCGCTGAAACTGGGCTTCAAGCCGATCGACACGAGCAAGGTCGGGCTGCGTGGCTCGGCGGATTGGGTAGCTCTGCCAAAGCAGGTGAAGTTTTTGCGTACAGAACTTCCCCCTGCGCCGCCACCGCCGAAACCGGTGCCCGTCAACGACGGGTTCGAGCAGACGGCCTTGGGAGAGCCCCCGGCATTAGCCACCGTGTGCGTGGAAGGACGCGATGGTCTGCTCCACGTAACCGATGAGACGGCGGCCGCCGGCAAGCGGTGTCTGAAGTTTCAGGATGCGCCGGGGATGCAACACGTATTCAATCCCCACATGTTCTACACACCCCATTTCCACGAGGGCAGGGCAACGTTGACTTTCGACCTGCGGCTTGAAAAGGACGCCGTTGTCGTCCACGAGTGGCGGGACGGCGCGCATCCCTATCGCGTTGGGCCGTCAATCCGGATCAACCCCGACGGAAAGCTGCTGGCCGGCGGAAAGCACTTGACGGACGTGCCGATTGGCGAGTGGTTCCGCGTGGAGATTGTCTGCAACCTGGGCTCACATGCTGATGGAAAGTATGATCTGAAAGTCACCTTGCCGGGCGAGACGCCGAAGACATATCCATCTCTGGCCTGCGGCAGCGGGAAATTCAAGAGCCTCCGATGGCTCGGTTTTGTCAGCCTGGCGGTCGGCAAAACCGTGTTCTACTTGGACAACGTCGCGCTGGGCCTGCTCCATTCCCATGAAGACTGATCGTGAAAAGGAGCCGAGTTGTGAAAGAGACGTTTCGAATCCTTGTCGCCGTTGTTGCCATGGCGTTTGCCGGTCTTCCCTGCCGGGCCGACTGGCCGGTCTGGTACGGTCCCAACGGGAACTTCTCAGCAAAAGCGGAAGCCGTAGCCGTTGTCGACGACCTCAAGGATGCGCCATTGATCTGGAAGAGCGAGTTTGTGCCTCCCGCCGCCGCCCAATCGAAGCGCTACGGGTTAGCCGAAAGATACCCTCATCCGTCAGGCGGAGGGGCCAGCCCGATTGTTTACAGCGGTAAGCTCTACCAGTTTTACTTCGTTCCCAGCGGCGATGCGTATGACGAACCGCACGTGAAGATGCTCCGCGAGAAGTTCGGCCGGGAGGCCGCAGACGCCACCGTCCCCAAGTGGCGAATCTCGGCCGATGACGTACTCCTGTGTCTTGACGCTGAAACGGGCAAGACGCTCTGGAAGAAGGTCTTCCCCGGCGAAGGCCTGAACTGGTATGACCACAAGGGCATTATCAACAATCTCACCCCGTGTGCCTTTGACGGCAACGTCTACTTCGTCGGGAGCACAGCCATCCTCCACTGCCTCGACGCCGGCTCCGGCAAGGAACTCTGGCGGCAGCCGATCCCAGGTTGGCATGAGGACCTGTCCGAGCACAAACGCAAGGCCCTGGAGAAGAAGGTGCTCACCCAGTTCAACCGGCAGAACTGCCGGGCGCTGACGTTCGCTTCCGGAGTGGTGGTCACGCCCGACACGTATCACGGAGGCGATCGCGGGATTCACGGGTTCGACGCGAAGACCGGCCGGCACCTCTGGCACTTGGAAAGGGTCACCGGCGGCTGCGTCACGCCGCTGCGGTGGATCACCCGCGGCGGGGAGTCCCTGATCGCCGTAAACGGCGCCGGCGAGATCACGTGCATCGAGCCGCGTTCGGGCAAGATCCTTTGGAAGGAAACGTCGGCCGGATACAACACCTTCCAACCTGTGCTCGACAAAGACCTACTGCTGGTCAATCTTCTCGGGCTCGAGGCGATGAAGAAGCAGGTCGCCGAAGCGATGGAAGCCGCCCGGCACCGCGGCCAGGCTTACGAAGGCCGGCAAGGCGCGGCGGGCCAACTCGGGTGTTACCGGCTGTCGTTCGACGGCGCGAAGCTGTTGTGGAAGCTTCCCAAGGAATACGGCTACCCCTACAACAAGGCGGCCGCGGTTGGCCTCGGCGGAATCGCATACGTTCGCGGCGGGCTGGGCGAGAAAGGGCTGGTCCTCGTCGACATGCCCACCGGAAAGATCCTCCGCGAAGATGGCAAGCTACAGAACAACACCGAAGCCCACGCCTTCGGCACCGGTGATCGGGTCTTCTTCGAGCGAGACAGCCAGCACAATCATCTCGAGGTCCAGATGTTTGCCGCCGAACCGGAGCAGTGGCGCCCGCTCGGTGACGTGTGGCGCCCCCCCCACCCGCACACCACCAGCTACCAAACCCCCATTTCCCATCCGGTGGCCGGCGGCCGCATCTTCATCCGCGGCAAGGACGCGATCTACTGCTACGACCTGCGAAAACAGGGACGTCCCTTAACAGCCCGTTGAAAAAGTGAGGCCCTGTTGATTTGGGTGGCACTGGCGTCTCGCCAGTGCCACCCTTTTTTCAACGGGCTGCTATACGTTTGCGGGGAACACTCGTCTGCGGCAATACGTGTTGGCCTTGGTTCGGTTTTCTTCGGCCACAAAGCGCCCGTCAAAACCGGACTTAGGGCGACCGAAGAATAACTTTCCGATTTGGATTGAAAGTAGGGGGCACCTGCTCCCGGACTTGGCTCGTTTGGTTATGGTCCGGGGGCGGGTGCCCCCTCCTTTTTTTGGTTCATCTCCCAACGACGGCGATCCGCGTGTCCCCCGTCATTCGATTGAGTCGGATGTCCTTCGACCAGCAGAATGGCCCCGAATGCCGGGCTGTCTTGCATCTTTTCGGTTTGGTTGAGAAGTGTAGCCACCCGCGGCTGCCTTCTTCCGGGCTTCTGGCACGCCCCTTGCTTCTTCCGCGTTGGGATTGTATAATACAATTAGGGAGTACCCAAGAATGAACTATCCCCTACGGCTGAAACCGGCACTTGCCATCGTTGCACTTGCCTCCTCGCTGTTTGTGGCTAATGCTAATGCGGCGCGGGCCGACCGTTGCACACCGTGTGCGTGTCATCCCGCCGCCGAAGCGCACATGAAGGCCGCAATCCGTGTGATGACGCTTGCCCCCTACAAGCCAAGCCGCGTACGCAGGAAGCTGGGGCTACTGGCGGGCAAGCACTTGTTCCTTGCTCAACGGTTTACACGAAGGCCCGGCGCTCAAGCGGAATTATGTGCCGCGATGACCACGCTGGCCCAACTCACCCAAGCCGAATGTGTACCCCTGTTTGACCCGGCAATTCAGCAAACCCAACTGGCAATGTATCTCGAGTGCAACCCGGGCTACAATCCTCGTTTGCCGGTGGCGCCGGGATATACGGACGCGCCATGGCAGCCGGTGCATCCCGGATACACCCACGGCCGGGTTGACTCTTTTGGGCGAGGTCATGCGGGCCCCACCGTCTCACCACAGCCTCCCGGTCGCTACGCAATTCCACATTCCAGCCAAACGGGGCCGCAAGAGTTCTAGCTAGGCTTTGTCTCAAAACGTGTCCGAATGGAACGTACGACGGGCTTCCAAGCCCGTCGGTTCCATCAAAACGTTACTTCTCGACGGGCTTGGAAGCCCGTCGTACGGGTTTTGAGACAGAGCCTAGCGCTCCGCGGCGGAAGTCTTGTAGGACGGGTTTGCAACCAGTCCGTTCCCCCGGATAATACCGTCACTCGGACGGAAGCAACGCCTTCTTGATCGGTTCAAGCCATTGGCCGCGGCGAGGATCGTAGACCCCGAAACCCGCGCAGAACTCCCAGTAGGCGAAGGAGATTTTGCGGCGGATCGCCTCATCAGCGACGAAACGCGTCCAACGGGCGCGCGAATCGAGATCGGCCTTGCTGTAGGCGCCGAACTCGCCCAGGAAGATGGGCCGGCGATGCTTGACCGCCCAGGTGACGGCCTTGTCGAGATCGCGCCTCACGGCGTGCTTCTGGGCCTTGGTACCGGTCCACTTGGTTCCCAACCACGCCCGGGAGTTCCCGCCTACCCAACTTGCCCCCTGGTGTGTGAACTCGAACGGGCTGTAGTAATGGAACGTGGCCACGAGGTTTTCGTCGTCGGGCAGCTTCAGGTTGTCGATCTGGCCGATGCTGTTCCAGCCGGCCGGGCCGACGACGATCTTGCGCGTCGGGTTGCTGCGGCGAATGAGAGGGACCGCGTCGGCCAGAATCCGGTTCCACTTTTCTGCACTTAACTTGTCGTGCGGCTCGTTGAGCAACTCGAACCACAAGGCCGCCGGACGCTTCTTGTAGCGCCCCGCTATCTGTTCCCAAAGGGCCAGGAACCGTGCGCGGTGCTCGTCCGGCTCCTTCATGATGCCGTCGTAATGGTGCATGTTTACCACTACGTGGAGCTGCCGCGAAAGGGCCTGATCGATAGCCCAGTCGACGCGGGCAAAGAACTCCGGGGCGATCCGGTAGGGCGGCGACGTTTCGGCGTGGGCCGACCAGCGAACCGGAATTCGGACGGAATCGAAACCGGCCGACCGGATCAAGTCGAAATATTCTGCCTTGAGCACGACGCCCCACGCCCCCTCTTTGGGCGCTTCGAGTGCGTTACCCAGGTTTACCCCGCGGCCGAGCACCGGCTTGAGCTTGCCGAAGAACGGATCGGCAAATATCTTGTCCATCTGATTGCGGTCGAACGGCACGGCGCGAATGTTGTCGACCACGAAGCGATGGGAGCGGCCGGCGCGGTCCAGAAGCACCATCACGGACACGACGTTGGATTGATCGATGGGGTGGTTGGGATCCCCGTGCCACGTGCCGAAGGGAACGACCAAGGTCGCTCGCCCACGCGGCGGAACATTGACCGACTCGGTATTGCAGTGTTTCCGGCCGTCGGCGCCGGGGTTGTTGATGCTCAGCAGCACGCGGACGGGTGTGTCCTGGGGATTGTGGACGTCCATTCGGACCTCATCAAACTTTTCGAGATTCCACTTCTTCTCACGCGGTTTAATAACCACGCCCGGATATTGGGCCTTGGCCTCCGTAGTGATTTCCAGGGCATGGCCGCCGTCGAGGGTGACCACATTCGCTCTCGCCTGAATGGGGTCCAGTTCCACCGCGCCGGGGTTCTCGAAATCCGTCATCACCAAAGGCGCGGCCGGCTCCGCCGCCGGAGCAGTTGATTGAGCCAGAGCAGCCACCGCCAAAGCGACGGCACCCGATAGGATTCGCCAAAGGACGGTCAACCCATGAGGTTGAAACAGGCAGGTGCGGTGTTTTCGCGCGTACATTACTGGTCCCCCGTATGAGAGATTGAAGAAACACTACCGAGTCTACCTGCCGGTATGAGAACGTCAAGCGATGTGCGGAAAATCAGTAAGGATTCGACGGCATCATTTCCCATGCCCTAACGGCGGAAGCCTTGGCGGCGCCGCCGCTGGAGAACAGTGAGACACCGACGCTGTCGGCACGCGTCGGATAGATCCGTCGCGCGACCGCCTGGCGATCATTGGCAAAGGCCTCGACGACTGATTTGTCGACGAACACCCGCAACTTCAGCGGCTCGCCCGGCTTAAGCTCGAGGGGGCCCCCTTCTACGATTTTTCGTCCCTCGCGGAGGCTTGACTTTCGGGTATCGATTTTCAGCTTCTTGTCAGCCGTGTCGTAGAAGACCGTCGTCTGTTCTTCGCCGCCCGGCGAGCGGCAGACCTTCACGCCGAATTGCTTCGCCCCTTCGGGGATTATGTCAATCGCCAGTTCGATGCTGTTTCCGCCGATGTCCTTCAATTCCAACTCGGAGTCGGTCTTGACGGCGAGGTTTTCCATCTTCCTCGGGTCGTATCGGAGCATTTCGAGTTCCTTAGGCGGCCGCATCCGCAGGGTCCCGTCATCGCCCAGCCAGAGAACACGCGGCAGGCTCATGGTGCCCGACCAGCCGCTGGCGCCGCGTGTTCCCCGCCCGCGCTGGTCGAAGATCCACGCCCACATGATCCGGCGTCCCTTGTCGTCCGCCAGGCTCTCCGGGGCGAAGAACGCATTGTCGACCCAGGTCATCCGGCCGTGCGTCTCCGGATGGAAGCGGTCGTTTTCGTATCGGCCGATGTAATACTGGCAGCCGAGGTTATGGCTGATAAACAAGAGCATGTGCCGGTTGCTCGCCGGACCTCCCTGGGGACTCGCCGGCAGCGGGAAGAAATCGGGACACATATTATCCTCGGAGTCTCTCGTCCACTTGCGGTCCGATTTGTAGAAGGGGTGCAGGTATTTCCAGCGGACAAGGTCGTCGGAGACGAACAGGTAGGTCGTGTCGCCCATGTGTTCAGCTTGCTTGCGCTTCCGCCCGAACTCGTTGAGCACCAGAAGGTTACCGGTGAGCATGTAGTAGCGCCCGCCGGAAATCCAGACGGCCGAGGGATCGGCCGCGCCGTAGACGACCTGGTTCGGTTTGCCCGCGTTGGAAACGGCATATCCCCAATGGGTCTCGCGGATGACCGGGTTCTTGGGGCTCTTGGTCCATCGTTCCAGCCGATCGTCGGTGCTGGTGGCGATGCAAATACCCCGCGGCTTGCCCAGCCCCCAATAGGTGATCGTCGGAACGCCATTCTTGTCGACGAAGGCGCCGCCGCTGAAAATGCCATTATCGCCTTCGCCCGGCTCCAGCGACGGCGGATGGTGTCGCCAGTGGAGCAGGTCCTTGCTGGACGCGTGTCCCCAGCAGTGGCCTTTCTTGTTCTGGAAGATATACATGAGGTGATATCTGCCCTTCCAGAACAGTGCTCCGTTCGGGTCGAAGGGCCCGCAGTACCCTTCCGGGGCAACAAAATGATATCCGGGCCGATACGGGTCCTTGAGGAACTTCTCTCTTAATATCCGGGCACTGTCGATCGCTCGGCCGACGTCCAGCGTCTTGTCCCGAAGCGGCGGCGTCTCCGCGCCGCGGCCAACCAGGGCCGGGGTAACCAACAACACGGGGACCAAGGTGATAATCGCAATGCGCACTTGTTGCTCCTTTCTCTCCGCGGAGATGCCGGAGGTTGAACGAACGCAAAGACCGGACCCATGTGTAGTCTGCGATGGCCGTTTTGTCAACGGTTCGGCTCGGCTAGCGTCGCCGTTTCTTCCGGCGTTGCCCCGGTCGATGGCAACTCCTTGATACGAATGTTTCGGAACTCGACCGGCGAACCTTCCGACTCGAGGCAGATGTACCCCTTGCGCGGCGAGATCTTGCTGCCGCCGGAGACCTCTTTGCCGTTGACGGCCAGTTTGATCGTCCCGTCGTTGCAGGTCACCCGGTAGTGATTCCACTCGGGCGACGGCTTGGCGCGTTTTTCGCTCGGCAGGCACCGCATCCAACCACCGGGGTGCGGCCGGTCAGGAGTCATCTTCGCTCCGTGGATAGGGAACACGTCGCCGTGGCTCGTGTAGTTTTTCGTCTCGCGACCGTCGAGAATCTGGACTTCAATCGACCGGGTAAATCGCGGATGGGAGACCGGTTTCGCGTCGCTCCAGATGAACAGGCCCGCGTTGCCTTTGGGCTTCAGGTGTCGCCATTCCAACTCCAGGACGAAGTTTTCGTAGTGCCGATCGGTCCGCATCACGCCTGCCGGCTTGCCCGTGCAATAGATAACGCCGTCGCGGACCGACATGGTGTCGTCACGCAAGTTGACGTTGACCCAGCCGGCAAGATCCTTGCCGTTGAACAGCGGGCGGAATTCTTCTTTTTCAGCCGTAAGGGCACGGTTGTGAATCCACAGCGCCGCGACCAGAAAAATTGTAAAAAGCGATAAGCGTTTCACGGGAACCTCCGATGCCAGGGGCCTATGGGACTACGGTTTACTACGCCGATTGTTCAGTATAGCATCTCCGGCGGGAAGAGGTAGCCGGACGCTCTGCTACCGTTGTTGGCCGCCGATTCGGATTTCCTTCAGGTACGCCTGGTACAATGCGACGGCTTTTTCGTCGGATATCCCGCGACCGACCACCAGGCGTGATCGTGCGGTTGCGGTTCCGCCGGCTTGGATGTTGCAGCCTAATAGCGATAGATAAAGCGAGCGATGCCCCTCCTCGCCGTAAGGGGTCGAAACGGCAAAGCAGTCTTCCAGAGGCGCCATTACCAGGGCAGTCAAACCCGTTGCCGCATCCCGCCGCACGGCCAGCGGTGCTGCCAGCAGCGGCATGATTTTCCAGTCGACGGGGTGCGGGGGGCGCTTCCAGCGGCCGTCGCCGATCATCTTTACCGCCTCGTCGTCGCGGGGAGACATCTGCCAGGTCCCATTGGACTTCTTCGCTTCGATGAAACCCGGCTTCCCGCCGGTCTCGGGACACCCCTTTACGTATACGAACGACGATGCGAACCCCTTGAAATACGATGCCAAAAACACCTCAAAACTCCGCAGATCCTTGCGCGGGACGACGGTAGTCGTGACATCAAGCGTGTTTGGAGCCGCCCAGCGGTAAACGGCCTTCATGTCGAAGGGATGCTTCTCGTCCGCCGACCAGACGGCCTCCACCGAACCGTCGGGGAGAAGTCGGGACGTGCTGGACCAGTCCCAGGCGGCGTGCCCATACCGGGCGCCGCCATCGAGGAGCCGATAGTGGGAAAACAACCCGTGCGTTCGCGCAATCACCGTCCCGGACGTGGATTCAACGACTGGTGTCAGCCCCAGGGACTTGCCCTGCGGCCGCAGCGTTCCCCGAAGTGCGCCGGTAGCGAACCGGTACTCCTTCGCTTCGACCGTAAACGCAAGCCCCGCCTGCGCAGCCTTCTCCGGTTCGGCCGCGATCGCCGTCTGAAAAGCAGACCAAAGGGCCATCGCCAAGACTGCTGCGAAGGTTGCGCGAGACGACTTGCGACGTATCCGCCGATATCGACAGCCGAGGTGATTTCTCTTCATGCTACAGCTCCGGTCGATGGTTCCAAGAGGGTTTGGGGGATTCGGATCGCCGCCATGATACCAAAGATGCGGCCGCCCGCCCATCCTTCACCGCCGCCGTGAGGAAAATCAGGGCCAGACCACCAGAAGTTGATCGGCAGCCAACGCGATCAAGCTGTCGGGGTTTTCCGGGTCGCGGACGTCGCCCGACAGCTCCCAAAAAAACATGCCGCCGAGATCGTGCTCCATGACGTAATCGATCTTGTGCTGGACCGATTGGGGGTCTTCGTAAGTGATGAAAGTGCCCCCGTCGAGCGGGCTGTAGACGTAGGGGACCTTCGCGGCGTCGTCCCAGTGCCGCGTGTAGAGGTCGGGCTGCTCTTCAAGGCGTGCGTGAACGTCCCAGTAATCGAACATTCCGGCCTCCCAAGTGCCCGGCGCAGCCCCGGTAGAGGTCTGGTACAGTCCGTTGTTGGCCGTGCCGACCCCCTGCCATCCGCGTTCGTAGAGCGGCACGCCCAGGTTGATTTTGCCGGCCGGCACACCGGCATCGAGGTAGGCCCGGATGGTCCAGTCGATATTGTATTGCGACGCGAGCCACGAGGAATCGTCCGGCGAAGTGTAAAGCGGCGCCTGGTGGTTCGTCGTGCTCTCCCAGGAGCCGTGGTAGTCGTAGGTCATTACGTTGAACCAGTCGACGTGCTGCGACATGGCGGCGAGCTCGAAGTTTTCCATCTTTTCGAACCCGGCCGGCGAGGCAACCGAGATTTCATACCGCCGGCCGTCGATAAGGGTTTGCTCGTCGAACTGTTCCCGCAACTCGGCGACGAACAGTGTGTAATTCTCCGCGTCTTGGTGGCGGTAGGTGTTCGACGCCAGCCCGCCGGCGACCGGGTACTCCCAGTCGAGATCGACTCCGTCGAACCCGTACCGGACGGCAAACTCCACGGCCGATTCGGCAAAATGTTCTCGCGACTGTTCGGTCAGCACCGCATCGGAGAAGTTTCCCGAAAGGGTCCAGCCCCCGATGGCGATCATCGTCCGCAGATGGGGGTGCTGCTCTTTGAGGATTTGCAACTGGTTGAAATTGCCCTTCAGGGGCTGGTCCCAGGTGTCGCCGGGAAACATTTTTTCGGTGGCCGCCCACTGGTCAAAGAATACCACGTCTCCCTCGGGCGTGAGATTGGCGAAGGCGTAGACGACGTGGGTCAGGCTTTCGGCGGGGATGTCGGCCGGCTTGTAGTCGCGGGCGTAGATGCCCCATTCGGCGAAATAGGCGAGCACGCGATGTTCCCCGTCGCCCGGGTCTTCCGGGAGGTCGTCGTCGCGGATCGTTGCAGCGGCTTGGGCGTTGCCCAGCTCGGCGCCGACGGCGGCGGTGAGATGGACGTAGAATATCTCGTTCTGTTCCCCGGCGGTGTCGCCGATGACCGCCACGCTGACAGTTTGTAGCGTTTCCCCAACATCAAAGGTTACGGCGCCGCCGGTCGTCTGGAAGTCGTCGCCGGCTTGTGCGGTGCCGTCGGCGGTTGAGAAGTGGACGGTCACGGGCTCGGCCGCGGGCTCGGAAAGGTAGACGTCGAACACGGCGGGCACCGTGCCGGAATCCCCCTCCGTCAAGGAGGTGTCACGGATCGATACCATGGGAAGCGACGGCTCGCTGCCACCGTCGATGGGCACGCCGTTGAGCAGGATGTTCGTCGGCACGGTGCTTTCGGTGGGGCGCGTGCCGTTGAATCCGAACGAGACACTGCCGCCGGGGGCGATGCCCGTGTTCCATGCGGCGGGCCCCACGACGTAGTGATTGCCGTCGTGCGCGACAATGGAAGCATTCCAGATGGCACTCGACGGAATGTCGCCCTCGAAATCGAACTCCAACTGCCAGCCGTCCAGGACCGCCGGTCCCCGGTTGTTGATGGTGATGCGTCCGGTGAATCCCGTTTGCCAGTCGGCCGTGACCTCGAACTCGACGGCGCCGTCGGTCGCAACAGGGTCGTTGTCGAGGATGGTTACTGTGGCCCGGCCCGCCTGAATTGTGGCGCCGACGGCGCCGGTGAGCTCCACGTGAAAAGTCTCGTCGGATTCGGTTGCCGTATCACCGAAGACCGAAACGGTAATGGTCTTTTGCAGCTCGCCCGGGGCGAAGACGAGGGCGCCCTCGACGGCGCCGTAGTCGTTGCCGGCTTGCGCGGACACGTCGACCGTGTGGTAGCCTACCGTAACCGTCTGACCCGCTGCCGCGGAAAGGGTGGCCGTCAGGACCGCTTCGACGTGCCCGCCGTCACCCTCGCCGACCGTCACGTCGGCCATCGACAAGGCCGGCTCGCTCGGGGGGTTGCCGCCTGTCATTTCGTTGAACACGTAGCCCACCGGCACGTCTGCGGCATCGCCGGCAGCGACAAAGCCGAAGGCCACCGAGGCCCCCGAAGCGATCATGCCGTTCCAACTCGCGTTGTGAATCGTGTAGTGGTCGCCTTCGATCGAGGCGATCGTGGCATTCCAGATGCTGCTGATGTCGGCAGCCAGGTCGAACTCCAGGTCCCAACCGTCGATGTCGTGCGGCTCGTCGTTGACAATGGAAACGCTGCCGGTGTAGCCGCTGTTCCAGGCAGTATCGACCGAGAAGTCGATCACGGGAAAACCGTCGCCGGCGATGGCAGACAGCGCCAGCCGATCCTCCAGACGTTCTACCACGGGACGCAATTTGACAATCGAAGCAGACCGATTGTTACGGGAGCGGGCACGAGAATGAGACATTGGTACCTCCCATGAGCCAGAGGCCTCGAGAAAAGAAGAAAGAGAAGATGGGGAAGCCGCGTGGCGAAGCGCACACGGCGGCATATTACCCTATTCCTAATCCTATACTTAATAGGAGCGACTGTACCGTGATTTGTCAAACAGAAAGGTCGCTGTTTAGACCTCCTTTCCATGGTAGGCAATTGTCACTCCCTGAAGATTCGTTGCCCGCGACGTTGGGTTGTAGATCTCAACCCACGAACCGTTGCGCCCCGGCGGGAGATCGATCGTTAGTTCGGAGAGCACCAGCCGGCGGGGCTTCGCCTCTACAACTGCCGCACATGGAAGCGAGACCGTGAGTACAACTAAACCAACGGCGAGAAACAACAGTCCTCGGTTACCCATCTTTGATCCTTTGCTGGAGAAGGAATCTGTATCCCGTAGTAAGCCCAATCTACTTGCGGCGAGGGGCTTTGGAAACGTCGTCTCGTGCCGTGAGTCCCAAGATCACCGCGGCGGCAGCCATGGGCGAGCGAACCTCGACAGAGCCGGGTTGGTCGAGAAAAACCGACTCCGCGAACGCCAAACGGCTCTTCCCCGCCCGCAACTTGGCTTCCTGCTCCCGCAAAACCAAGCCGGCGCCCGGGGGCTATCTGACGTTCAATGCGGACGACAATTTTGCGGAGCCTGGCATCACGTTCGACCAGGCGCGGTAGACGGGGAATGTCGAGGCTGTCAACCAGAAACCGTTCATAGTCCCTCCACCTACAAACGGGGGTCGTGCCGAATCTTGCAGTTCGGCAATGTTTGCTGGAGTCCCTTGATGCCCCGCGCGGTGACTTGGGTGTGCAAAAGGAACAAATTCTTGAGGTTGGTCAGCCCTTCGAGATGTACCAGCCCGGCATCGGTCACTTGTGTCCTGTTGAGGCCCAGTTCTTCAAGCTTGTTGAGTTTCTCGATATGTCCGAGCCCGGCATCCGTGACCTGAGTTCCACCGAGGCGAAGACCCGAAAGCCTGGATAGTCCCTGGAGTCGCTCCAGTCCGGCGTCGGTGACTTTGGTGTCGCGGAGGTAGAGCCTTTCGAGACTGGTCAGCCCCTTTAGGTGGTCCAGCCCGGCATCCGTGATCTTGGTGTACGAGAGGTCCAACCCTTGGAGGTTGGGCAACTTCTCGAGATGCTTCCTGAGTTCCCCCAGATCGGCGTCGGTAAGGCCCGGGCCCTTCTGCCGGAACCCGACAAAGACAACACCCGCCGCCCCCGACCTGGCGTGGCCTTCGGCATATCCGCCGTGCGATTGGATGGGGGCAATAGCACTGCGATAGGAAAGCCTGGGACGCAAAAAAGAAGTCACGCATACCAAGACAACGACCCCAACAATCCCCAACAACACCAGGGCCCCCACACCCCACTGATACCATTGGCGTTTAGGCTTGGCGGGGCGGTGATCCACCGCTATGTCCGCGGCGACCTTGTGCCGATCAGAAACGTCTTCAACCCACTTATCGATCATTTCTTCCGTGCTGTCCATCTTTGCTGCGCACGTCCTGCAATACATCCAGTTGGGACCGCTGCCCATTTGATCCCTCTTGTGGCAAGCGACACACTTCTTCGTATCACTGGGGTTGTACACACCGTCGCTGGAATCTTCTTCCGAAATCTCGACTTTTTTTCTTGTTCGTTTGGAATCGGACCCTTTCAACAACGCCATGTCGAGCGTGGAGTCGCTGTCGGAGTCCGTCGATAACGATTCCGCGCCGGTCAAAGCGGCTGGCGAGTATCTGATGGTATACTTCTCAGTGCCGAACGCCACAACATCGCCCGGATTGAGTTGCTGTTTCGCCACGCGGATCCCATTGACCCAGACGCCGTTCCTGCTGTTGTTGTCTTCGACGAACCAATAGCGGCCGACAATTTTCAGGCTGGCATGACGAGCGGAAACACTGGAGAACCCTAACGCGATGTCGCAGGACTTGTGCCGCCCAACGAGTATCCTTGCTTTTGACAAGGTGATCGACTTTCCGCCTCCAACGGGAACCAATGTTCCGTATATCTTACGATCCGAGCCGGGATCGCCGTCGGGCGGAGTTTCGCGACGGTGTTTCGGCTCTGTCCCGGCCGACGGCGAGGGGGCTTCACCCAGACTCTGGTTACCCCGATCGCTCTTCGAATCCCGCGCCTCCGGTGCCGGTTTCGATAGCCCAACCTTATCGTGAAGATCCAGAAAACCCATGATCCCAGATTCGGACAACTGGACTTCAATGGGAGCTTTACATTTCGGACAGGAAATAACCTTGCCGGCAAGTTTGCTCTTGACTTTGAGCTTGTGCCCGTTGGGGCAGGTAACGGAAATGGGCATCGTACTATCCTCTAGCCTAGAGGTCTCCTGCCGAAATCTTGCCACTGCCTACCGGAGTGGCCAATACGACAGGCTACGATCTTCCCTGTCCGGTTGGGTCGGTTGTTGCGGAGAGGGTGTCTCAGTAAGAGACGGGCACTCCCACGACAGAGGGACGACATGCTATTAAAATAGAATACCTGGAAGTTTTCCCTAAGTCAACCGGCGTTACAAAAATTGGCGGATCTTTTCAGGAATCCACGCTTACCCTGTTCCTGATATGCCGTAAAATCCCCGTCAAACAACGGGGCTACCGCGTTTTTCCGCCGCTGGGGCCGATAGCCGAGCGTGAAGATCAAGTGCAGAAAGAACGGGGCCGCCACGCGTTCGGCCGCTCGGCCCGGTTGGCTGCCAAGGCCGGTCTCCCTTACTGTATACTGAACCTGTGTACCGTATGATGTTCGTAGGTCTCACCTGGCTTCAAGACCGTCGAGGGAAATTCGGGCTTGTTCGGTGAGTCCGGATAGTGCTGCGTCTCAAGGCAGAAGGCGTGATGTTTCTCGTAGGCCACCCCGCCGGCGGTGTTCGTCCCGTCGAGGAAGTTGCCGGAGTAGAACTGCACGGCCGGCTCGCTCGTGAAGATTTCCATTACGCGACCGCTCTTCGGCTCGACTATCTTGGCGACCAGGCACATATCTTCCCCCTCCTTGCGATTGAGGATGTAACAGTGGTCGTAGCCTCCCTCGACCTGATCAATCCGGGCGCCGATCTTCTCCGGCTTGGTGAAGTCCATGGGGGTATCTTTAACCGGCTCGACCGTACCGAGCGGGATCAGGCCCGCGTCGACCGGCAGAAAGCCGTCGGCGTTGAGCATCAATTCGTGTTCGAGGATTCCACCCTCGGATGCGGGGCCGAGGTTCCAGTACGTGTGGTTCGTAAGGTTGACGACCGTGGGCGCGTCGGTCGTGGCCCTGTAATCCATCTTCAACTCGTTGTTGTTCGTCAGACTATAGGTCACTTCGGCCGTCAGCGCTCCGGGATATCCCTCTTCGCCGTCGGGGCTGGTGCGGGTGAACTTCACGCCGACCGAATCATCGGTTTCGACTTCCTCGGCCTGCCAGACGTGCTTATCGAACCCCTTGTCGCCGCCGTGCAGGTGATTCTCGTCATTGTTGGTCGCGAGGGTATATTCCTTACCGTCAAGCGTAAACTTGCCCTTGGCAATCCGGTTGGCATAGCGGCCGACCGTGCAACCGAAGTAGGGCGTACCCTTCAGATAATCGTCAAACGAATCGCAGTGAAGCACCACGTTTTCCCACTCAGCGTCGCGATTGGGCACCTCGACCGAAGTGATCGTGGCGCCGTAGTTCGTGATTTTGACTTTCAGCCCGTTCTTGTTGGTCAGCGTGTACAAATCGACCTCGGTTCCGTCGGGCGTTTTCCCAAAAGCTTCTTTTTCAATACCCATTTCTGTCTCGATGCGTGGAGTAGGTTTGCTCGGTTGATCCTTTGGAGTGGTCGCGGTCGCCGGTCCGGACGGCGACAAAGGCTTTGCCGGTGGTTTCGGGCAACCGACCGCAACAAGGACCGCAACACCCACCAGGACCACAAAAAGCATTTCCCATGGTCGAGTCATCGCTTTGCTCCTCTCCTTAACAGGATTGCTTGCTTTGCCTAAATTGCCAATCCTGCCATAAGCGTTCGTCGAACGGCACGATAGCTTCATCATAGGCTTCCATCATAGAGGAGTTTCATTATGAGGAGATCCGTCCCCCTGTCCAGCCCCCGGGCGGACATGCCTGGGGAATTCCTCACGGGCCTTGCATTTGCTGGATGATCTCGCGGCTCTTACGAGCTGCGTCATTGTCCGGATCGAGTTCGAGGACCTTGTCTAGGTCGGCCAACGCACGGTTTCGTTCACCCTTCATGTAGAAGACATAGCCGCGATTGGCATAGGCTGCGACCAGTTTCGGATCGAGCCGAATGGCCTGGGTGTAACTGGCGATTGCCTTATCGAGATTGCCCTGTTTTCGGTATGCAAGGCCGCGGTTGTAGTAGACGCCGGCATACCTAGGGTATTCCTGCACGGCCAGATCGTACTCGGCGATGGCCTGGTCGAGATTGCCCTCTGTCTGTAGTTTTACACCTTGCTTGTAGTGTACCTTCGCAGCGCCTTTCTTCTCGACAAGGGCTTTCTCGAGCCGATCGATGACCTTCCCGGGCTCCGCGGCGCCGCCCATGTCGGCAATCCAGCTCTTGTAGGTTTCAGGGCTTTGGGCATCGATGCGGATCGCTGTCTTGTAGTCGGCCACGGCACGGTCAAGATCGCCCTCTTTCAGATAGGCAACCGCCCTGCGCAATCGGGCAGCGACCAGATAAGGATCGAGTCGGACCGCTTCCGTGAAGTCAGCGATTGCCTTCTTCGGTTCAGCTTTGCGGAAATAGACAAGCCCTCGAATGACCCTCGCTTCGGCGTCGCCCGGTTCTAAGCGGACCGCTTCATGTGTATCGCTGAAAGCCTTATCGAGATCGCCCTTCATTATCCGGGCGAAGCCGCGTTCGCGATAGACTTCCCCATATTCCGGATCAAGCCGTAGCGCCTCGTCATATTCGGCGATCGCCTTGTCGAAATCGGCTTTTTTGGAGTAGACGAACCCGCGGCTGAAACGGGCGTCCGCGTTCTTGGGGGCCAGTTGGATGGCGCGGTCCAAGTCCTGCAGTGCGGCATCGAAATTGTCGCTCATGGCGTGTGCATATCCCCGATCCGCCAGAGCCTGTGCATTGTCGGGTTCCAGCCGCAGGGCCAGGTCGTAGTCGGCAACGGCCCGTCGGTAATCGCCTTGCTGGGTATAGGCAAACCCGCGGCTGACGTAGGCATCGACGTCTTTCGGGTCGAGGCGTATTGCATAATTCAAGTCGGTCAGGGCCGGATTGATCTTCCCCTGCATCGCACGGATAAACCCCCGATCGCGCCATGCGTCGGCATAGGTCGGATCGAGGCGGATTGCCTGATCATAGTCGGCGACAGCCTTGTCAAGTTCGCCTTGGTTGTAGTAAAAAAAACCGCGATTGAATCGGACGGTAGCGTCCTCGGGATTTAGTCGGACCGCCATGTTCAAGTCGGCCAGGGCCTGCTGGAAATCCCCCTGCATCGTCTGTACCAGGCCACGCTCACTGTAGGCCTTGGCGAATCGCGGGTTGAGTTGAATTGCGCGGGTGAACCACTGCTTCGCGGTATCGAGTTGGCCCTTTTCTTCCGCATGGATACCCTGATTGTACGCTTCCACGCCCTGGCGGATAACCGGGTCCTCTTCCTTCAGGGACATCTCTTCGAGAAGCCGCCGCAGGAGTTGACCCGCCGCAGGTCGGCTTGTGCCGATCAGTAGTACCAACAAAAGCAAGAGAAGCCGGACGGCGCCGGCCTCGGATCGCGCCAGCGTGATTCGTTTCATCATGATTCACCCCGTCTTGTCGATATTGTGCAGAACGTTCCCAAGGGCAGAGGGAAGCCAAGCGGACGGCTTTATCCTACTCTCTGCGGGAATCCGAATCAATAGCGTCACTCCACCTTCACCACGACGATCGTAATATCGTCGCGTTGTGGTTGATTCCGGCAGAAGTCGGTGATTTGCCGATGAATTTTCGCGACGATGGTAGCGGCCGGGCGGTTTCGCTCGGTGCGAATGATCTCCAGTGCCCGGGCAACGCCAAAGCGGACCTTGTCGGGTGATTCCGCTTCGGCGACGCCATCGGTGAAGAGAGTTACGATTTCACCGGACTCGAGCACCCGGGGCGGGGCCGTCGGTACGATCGTGTCCGCCCAGACTCCCAGCGGCGCGCTTGTGCTGTCAAGCGTCACTGTAACATCTTCATCGTCCAGCAGATAACCCCGTTGTCCTGCGCCGGCGTACACCAGCGTGTGTGTCAGGGGATCGAGCCTCGCCATGGCCAGCGTAACGAAATGAAAGTCGTCGGTATCGGCGGCCAGGAGCCGGTTTGCACGGGTCAGGATGTCCCCCACATCGAAATACGACTGCGTGAGAGTCCGCAGGCAGGCACGTGTTTCCGACATCAGCAGTGCCGGGCCCATTCCGTGGCCGCTTACGTCGCCCACAACGATCCCGACGCAATCGTTGAGCATGGGGATATAGTCAAAATAATCGCCGGCCGTGGCCGTGGCCGGGTATACGGCTCCGGCAATATCAAACCCGTCAAGCTTGGGCGATTCGAGCGGAAACAGGCGTTGTTGGATTTCGCCGGCGACACGGAATTCCTTCGTGGCCTCGCGCATTGCTTCCTCGGCACGTTGTCGTCGGCTCCGTTCGATGGCATAGCGAATCGAGCGCACTAACGAATGACCATCGACCAGCCCCTTGACGAGATAATCCTGGGCCCCGGCCTGGACCGCCTTCATGGCGGTTTCTTCATCGTTGTGGCCGGTCAGCACTACCACCGGTACGTCGCCGGCATCGGCAAAAAGTGCCGACAGGGTATCCAACCCCGTGCTGTCGGGCAAATTCAGGTCGAGCAATACGGCGTCGAAAGATCCTGCGCCGAGACGAGTCAACCCGTCCTTGAGAAGTTCGACGTGATCGAGTTGGAACGACCCGTCCCAACGATCGCCCAGCAGGTCGCGAACGATGCAGACGTCGTCCGAATCGTCCTCCACCATGAGGATATTCAAGTGTTGTTTTTCCATGTCACTTCAGGCGTGTCGTAATCAAACCGCTCGATCGTACAGTTCCCCATCTTCCAGCCCGGCCGTTTGGATTTCCATGCCGCCGTGATGACGGACGCCGCAGGCGAACACCGCGGCAACGCCGGCGCGGGCGTCGCAATACTCCGCAGTCCGCTCGGGGCCCAGCACGTAGAACGCCGTCGACAACGCATCGGCCTCTGCGGCGGTGGGGGCGATGGCCGTCGCCGACAAGATGCCTTCGGCCGGCCGGCCGCTGCGGGGATCGACAATGTGGGCGTAGCGCCGACCCTCGTGAAGGAACGATTGAGCCCAAGAACCGGAGGTGGAAAGTGCCTGGTTCGCAAGTCGGATCCTGCCGAGTCGCCGATCGGGCCGCAGCGGGTGTGCGATCCCGACTTCCCAACCGGAATCCGATGTCTCGGCCGATTCGTCCCGCCCGCCTCGCCGACACCCGCACGACAGCACACTGCTCCGGCCGCCGTGGATCAGAAAATCCGCGACGCCCGAGTCGCTCAGCTCCTCCGCACAGCAGTCCAAGGCGTATCCTTTGCCGATGCCACCGAGATTCAGCCGCACGCCGGGCTTGCGAAACCAAACGGTCCTCTTCGCCGAGTCCAGCTCAACCAGATCGCCCCCGACGAGTTCCAGGGCCTCTTCGATCTGTCGCTCATCCGGCACGGACCCCTCGCGCCGGGCGAATCCCCAGGCCTCCCAAAGCGGCGTGGCCGTCAGATCGAAGGCCCCGTCGGTCGCGTGGTGCAGTTGCGAGGCCAGCTCGAGCAGGGCGAACAAACGCGGCTCGACTTCCACCGGCCCCGCAGCCGCGGTCCGGTTGATGCGACAGATATCGCTATCCTCACGGAAGAACGACAGTTGCTCCTCCAGCCGGTTGACGAGATCGAGGGTCTCCAGCGCGAGTTCGGTCCCGTACACATACTGCCCGGCGTTGAGCCGCACCTCGAACTCGCAGGCCATCGCCTCGCGGCCGACGCGAAGGACATACGCGTTGGCGTCTTGTGACCCGTTCGGCGTGTTGCCCTTCGGCCGCGCATCGCCGACCGCATCGGCCATCGCGTCCCGGGCCGTTTTTCCTCGCAGAAAATCCCGTCGGGTACTCTTGTGCGTCATTTGATTCTCGCCTTCACGTCCGAGACGGGCATAACATCACGGGTGAGGCGCGCGATCCGCCGCGTTGCCTCGACCCGATGGTGTACGCCCGGCATGGACGCGAACGTGTGGGGTGTAAGTCCCCTGTACGTAAACCTGACTACTTTGTAGTCGAAGTACTAGCCGAAAGCAAGGGCGGAAGGGCAACCGGCCGTCTGAAGGAAGCTGGAGGGCAACGCATACCCTGGCCGTCGAGATAAACGCCACGGCGGTCACCGGGTGAAAGGGGCCAATGAATCGCGCAACCCCTTGAAATCCCGCCGGCCAAGCCGGATTCCTGATTTGAATAACGAATATAATATCGAACGGTGAATTTTGAAGGTCAAAACGGAAGACATTCGACATTCGATATTCATCGCTCGACATTCGATATTCCTCAGCACGTGCGAGGTGCTCAGTACTCAGTACTCAATACTCATCCGCTATCCCCCAACCCCCTAATCCCGGGAATTGATGATACTGTTGACCAAACGACCCGGAGTGGACCGTGGGCAGCGGGCAGACTCGGCCGAAGGGCGGCACAAAATAAGTCCAAAAGGGTGACAGCCGAAAGAGGGGGAGAACTGCCCGGGGGCTCCTCGGCCGCCAGACTGCTCCATCCAGGCAGGCGCCGGCGACTTCTGCGAGCAGGCCCAAAACGACACCGCCGACCTCTTTACCGGCCCTGGGCCTACGACGACGCGCAGGAAGGAGTCGTCCAGGGCGACCAACGTACCCACTGCTTGCCGTCGTGGCAGAAGTGAGAACCCACGTTCGTGATTAAATGCCAAGCGCGAGTTCTCGCCGGACGGCCATGCCCGCTTCACGGTATTCGGATTTGATGTACAATGACCACTGGTGTGGAAAGAGCCGTCAGACCCACACAAACCGCTGTTCAATGAGGGAGGAATCAGATGCATTCGGTCTTGTTGCTCGGGTGCGGGAAGATCGGCCGAGCGATCGCCAGGCTTTTGGCCGCAAGCGGCGACTATCGGGTGTGTGTGGCCGACGCCGACCAAAAAGCCTTCGGACACTTGGCCGAACAGGCGAATATCGAAACCCTCTTGCTCGACGCTACCGACTCCGATAAACTCTCCCACGCCGTTCGCGAGCACGACAGCATCGTCTCCGCGCTGAGCTACCGGTTCAACCCGACGGTCGCGCAACTCGCACTGGATTCGGGCAAAAGCTACTTCGACCTCACCGAGGACATCCAAACGACTCGGCAGGTGCGACAAATCGCTGCGAAGGCGGCGCCGGGACAGATATTCATGCCGCAGTGCGGCCTGGCGCCGGGGTTCATCTCGATCCTGGCGTATCATCTCACCAGGTCGTTCGCGGCACTCGATACCATACACATGCGCGTCGGAGCACTGCCGAAGTTCCCATCCAGTGAATTGAGGTACAACTTGACCTGGTCGACCGACGGGCTGATCAACGAGTACTGCAACCCCTGCGAGGCGATTCACCAAGGGAAACAGATCGAGGTGCTGCCGCTGGAAGGTCTCGAGCATTTCTCTCTGGAGGGCGTGCAGTACGAGGCATTCAACACGTCCGGCGGTCTCGGCACGCTCTGCGAGACGCTCGAAGGCCAGGTTCGTGAACTGAACTACCGCACCATTCGATACGTGGGCCACCACGACCTGGCGGTCTTCCTGGTGAACGAACTTCGGTTGGGCCAGCGGCGCGAGGTGCTCAAGGACGTCCTGGAAAAGGCCGTTCCGGTGACCTATCAGGACGTCGTCGTAATCTTCTGTACCGTCACCGGTTGGCAGTGGGACCAACTCGTACAAATTACCGATGCGCGGAAGATCTACCGGACCAAGGTCGACGGGCATCCTCTCAGTGCCATCCAGATTACCACGGCGGCCGGCCTTTGTGCGGCACTCGACCTACACACCGCGGGCAAGCTACCCTCGTCGGGCTTCGTCAAGCAGGAAGACATCGATTTCGACGAGTTCATCAAGAACCGCTTTGGCGGGTACTACGACAGCGAGGGCCCCGTGAATGTGACACGGATTATCGGCCACCCGGAAGGAGAAAGTGATGACTCATCCGATACGTGAAGTCCTGGACCGGCTGCACGTGCCCGCCGAGCCGGCGGCCATGGCCGTTGGCAAGCGTTGGATTACCGGATCGGACCTGCCACTCACCGTGCGCTCCCCGATCGACGGATCGGAGCTTGCGTCGTTTCCAGCGTCGTCGCCGGAGCAAGTGCCGCAGGCAGTCGAAGCCACCGGCGAGGCCTTCAAGACGTGGCGAATGGTGCCCGCACCACAACGTGGAGAGTTCGTTCGCCGCATCGGCGAGAGACTTCGTGTGTATAAAGACGACCTCGGCACGGTGGTCAGTTGGGAAGCCGGTAAGATCGTTCAGGAAGCCCAGGGCGAAGTGCAGGAAATGATCGACATCTGCGACTTTGCCGTGGGCCTGAGCCGCCAGCTCTACGGGCTGACAATCGCCAGCGAGCGGCCCCGCCACCGGCTGGCCGAGCAGTGGCATCCCTTGGGACCGGTGGGCGTGATTACGGCGTTCAACTTTCCCGTGGCCGTCTGGGCATGGAATGCCATGATCGGGCTGGTCTGCGGCGATCCGATCGTCTGGAAACCTTCCGAAAAGACGCCGCTGTGCGCGATGGCATGTCAGGCAATCGTCAGTGAAGTGCTCGATGAGATGCCCGAGGTGCCGCCGGAGGTCGTCAGTTTCGTCGTGGGTCTCGGGCCGGAGGTGGGCCAGGCGCTGGCGGCTTCCGAGGCGGTGCCCCTGATTTCGGCCACCGGTTCCGTGCCGATGGGGCGTGCGGTTGCCGCGACGGTCGCCGCGCGGCTGGGGCGGTCGCTCTTGGAACTCAGCGGGAACAACGGAATGATCGTCGCGCCGTCGGCCGACCTGGAGTTGGCCGTGCGGTCCATCGTGTTTGCTGCGGTGGGCACCGCCGGCCAGCGGTGCACGACCTTGCGGCGGCTGATCGCTCACGAAAGCATCGCCAATGAGCTCCTCGAACGGCTCTTGCCCGTCTACGACCGGCTTCCGATCGGCAATCCGCTTGACGAAGGCACGCTGGTCGGCCCGCTGATCGATGCGCAAGCCGGTGCTGCCGCCGACGAAGCGCTGAAAAAGGCCCGTCAACAGGGCGGCACGGTCCACGGCGGCGGTCTGGTCACCGACGGCGTACCCGGCGGCGGCACGTATTACCGTCCGGCGATCGTCGAGATTTCGCCGGACGCCCCGATCATCCGACAGGAAACCTTCGCCCCGATTCTCTACCTCATTCGCTACCGGTCGTTTGACGATGCACTGGCCATCCACAACGACGTGCCGCAGGGATTGGCCTCGGCGATTCTCACCCAGGACATCCGCGAGGCCGGGCTGTTCTGCTCGCCGATGGGTTCCGACTGCGGCATCGTCAACGTGAATATCGGCACGAGCGGGGCGGAAATCGGCGGCGCGTTCGGCGGCGAGAAGGACACCGGCGGCGGCCGGGAATCCGGCTCCGACGCATGGAAGGCCTACATGCGCCGCACGACCAATACCGTCAACTATTCGTCCGAATTGCCGCTTGCGCAGGGAATCAAGTTCGACGCCTGATAAAATCGGGAGTGGGGACGCCAGTAAACCGCTGCCGCGGCGAAATCGTGAAAAGAGACAAGAGACAAGAATGGATCGTCGAGAATGCTCGTTCACCTACTGCCCCGACGCACGCCGGAACAAGGGGAGATCCCGGCGGGGTTTGCTTCCTGCGCCGCTTTTTGGTATCCTTTTGGTAAGATGGCCGCTCGGTTAGAAATTACTACACCAAGTCTGTCCGGGGCGTTAAGAGTTAACTATAAGTCGTTATTTTACAATGCGTTAGACAATCCGGAGAGGTGGCTGAGTGGTCGAAAGCGCGGGTTTGCTAAGCCTTTACCCGCCCCTCTCGCGTTGCCCCCAAAATCGCCGTAAACCCTATAAAACAAGGGGCAAAACGCACTTCCTGGCTTGCTGCCAAAACGTGCCAAAACGTGCCAAAACGTGCGTTTGCGGTAGTACATACTACCGCCGCTGCCCTAGCCGCAAGCACCGTTGCCCTGCCAGGCCCCTACCACGCCACACCGCCCCAAATTGGCCCCCAGGCGTCCGCTGGTGGGCTTTGGCATGGGGTGGGTAGTTTGGCACCTAACCCGCTGCCCTTACCCCTGTGGTCGCTGGGGGTCGGTGCAAAAAACTCCGCAAGGGGCCTTTTCTTGTTGGCGGGGGTAGGCTATATTGGCCGCTGTGGTGGACGGGTGTCCACTACCGGACGTCGGCCCGTATTGCCCGGCAAACTGCAAAGGAGCGAACCATGGCGAAACAAGCAACAGAACCGAAGGTGCAAAAGATCAGCATGGCGCAGGCCGCTAATCAAGTGGTCAGTCAGGTCAACGGGAAAACCACGTTATCGGCGCTGGCGGAAAAGGCCGATCAGTTGCACGTCGACAGCGGCGCGGACTCGAATGTTCGCAGCGCAACTCACCACGTCCGGCGCTCATTGGGAACCGCCGAAGCGATGGGCGTTCTCAAGTTGACCAAACCGACTGATGTTCTGGTCGAGAAGGTCAAGTCAAAGTAACCTATCCTGCGGACACTCAATCCCCCCGCTGGCATCCAAGCTGGCGGGGGTTTTTCATGCGCCGATTGCTTGCCATCTCACGGGCCGATCCGCTATACTGTGGTAGTTGTTCACGGGGGAGAGTGGATCATGTACGAACTTGATAAGAAGGCAGCGCAAAACTGGGGAAACCAGGGCGGCTGGTGGTTTCCCGGAGCCGTTGACGTAACCTGCCCGCACTGTGATTGCCCAACTAGCCTGCCGACAACAAATCTCCACTTTGATGGTCCTCGCAAGACGGTCGCCGCAAATGCGAGATGTCCAAGATGCTCAGGGGAGGTGGGCATCTGGCTTATCAACCCCGGGACAGGAAAAGACGCAAACCAGAAGGGAAACGGAACCCTTGGTTATGAGTGATTATCTATTCACGTGGTCTTGTCGGATAGCAGCTTATGGTGCATTGGCCTGGCTGCTCGCCTTGTCCTGTGATTGGAAGCTGCTCGTTGTCATAGTTGAGAAATGTCCTGGCAATCCATACTGGTATTTGGCGGGTTTTGTAGTGACCTTCGTTGTCGGTCGGCTTGTTACCAGTTCCACTATAACATGGTTGCGAGACCATATCGGAATTCCCATAAGAGCTTTGGAAGAGCGACATGCAGCCGTCGGGTTACGGCGGGTCCCACCTGGTTTGACTGGGTTCGTCGAACAAGTATTCTTTTTTGTGGCGGTTATTGCTGCGCCAGTCACGGCAGTCCCGGCAATGATTGGCTGGATGACCCTGAAGATGCTGACGAACTGGAACCGGCCAACACCGACAGAAAGGGAGAGCGAGCGAAGAGAGAGCAAGCGTGACCGCTTAGAGCGAGAGAGGCGTGAGCGTTTAGAGCGAGAGACCCTAGCGTTTTCCGCGCTTGTCGGAAGCCTCTTGTCCCTGGGTTTTGCTCTGCTAGGCGGTCTACTTTTTAGTTTGGGGCTGCCGCGCGGTTAGCCTCTACGTCGGCGGGGGCGCTTGTCCATTTCGATAAAGTATGGCTTCGTCACCGCGAGTACGACGCCGACGCGATCGCCGCGCACTTCATCGACGCTGATTTCTAAGACTCCGCCCCGTTGTAATCGTAGTCGCACGGTTTGGCCTTTGCTAACTACGAGCGGTACGACGTTGGGACGGTGTCGAGCGATCATTGTCGTTTCCTTCCCGTAATAAAAGGGGGAACCGCGCGGTCCATCAACGCCGTAATGAACGTCTCCTACCGCACGATTCCCGCATGTTTCCGGGGTCGGCGGTCGCAGAGTCGGACCGTGAAAGGACTCTGTGACCACCGGCGGCTCTGCGAAACCGTGAAATTCGTGAGCCGGCACGCCGCACAAATCCAAAAACGGCGTCCCCTCGTGTCGGGTGTTGTTCGCTCCTATACAACACGCGACACCTTGTGTATATTGCCCGGCGGGGCGGCTGAGGGGGAGCGGTAACCCTCTCGCCAGGAACCCCGCCGAGCATCTTCAACGCGATTGTTCAAAGTTCGGGTATCGGCAAGGTTTCGTCTGCCTCCACCGCGACCGCGTGTACGTTCTCAGCGCAAACGGGTGGCGGGTCCGGCAGGATGTTGTTCGTCAGGCCAATACGACGCATATTCTCCTCAAGTAGCTCGCGCTCCCTCTCTTCGGCCTCTATCATTTGGCTGATCCAGTCAGTGGCACCCGGCGCGATTTGGCCGTAGCCAACATTTTTGCGTTCGAGTTCCGTTTGCTCGGCTTGCTCGTGCTCATTCGTCCCAAAGTCCATTTCAGGTATTAGCAGAATATCTTTCGGGTCAAAGTCGGGGACAACGTTCCTCGTGACACAAGTGCATCGCTCAATTGGCAGACCGCACCCGGAACACGTCGGTGCATTCAATACTAAAGACATCTGTTGTTTCTCCTTTTCAAAAAAGTAAAGGTTTGTGGTTAGATTTGAATTTCCATTGCGCGCTGTTGTATCTCGTTCGCTGCGGCGCGTTCCTTGTCTCGCTGCTCTCGGTACCGGTCAGACATTGATGGTCCTTGCAGGTCGTACAGGGTAGACTCGGCGTGATCGACCTTTTCGCGGAGTCGGAATACGATATCGCGGAGCCGTTCAAGCACGCGAAGTTCATCTTCGACGGGCGGGGGTCCGGCACCGTGTCTCGCATAATCAGCTTGTGTCACGATGTTGCTTTGCCACTGTTGGAATTCCTCTTCTGCTTTTCGCGTTTTAATCCTCAAGAATTTGACTTGGCGAGTGAGCAGCGCGGCCGGGTCGTCGGGCGGATCGTGGTGAATTTGAGTGTCGCTCTCCCCGCCGTTTTCAAAAATCCAACCTTTCTCGGTGCGAACGCAGTCGCAGCCCATCCGTTCTTTGAACTCCTGGAAGTTTTCGATAAAGGGCATTGTATTTCTCCTTACTATTGAAAGGGATTGTGTTGTCCAAGTACGGTGATTTCGCTACAACGGCCGGAATAATGCTCGCGGCCGTCTCGCTGTTCCTGCTCGAAGATTTCGGACTCGCGCTCGAACGCTGCCGCAGCGCGTTGTAATGGAGTTGGAGTCTTCTCGCGGTTGCGGAAGAGCGCCCCGAGAACGACGCGGCGCTGTGATACGGCGTCACACACTCCGGCAAGGCAGTTTGCCAAGTCATCGTGACCGTTTGGTGGATGGTCGATCGTGTCACGGCCGCCGCTGCGGGTCCGACGTTCCAGGCTTGCGAGTTGTGTAATCAGAACTTCGTTGTCAAGTAGTTCGAGTTCAGCGGCGTGAAGGCGGGGCAATAATTCGATGTAGAGAACGCTCTTGGGCTTGGCGACTTTGTTTTTCGCAGAAATGCCCTCTTTCCAAACGGAAGTAGACGCCCGCTCGTATCGGATGCCGTGAGACTTGAAAGCACTGCGGGTCCACTCGGCGGCATAAGCATCACCGGTTGCGCGGTCGCAACCGTAACGGCGTAGTGTCGCGCACATTTTGGCGACTACTTCGTAGGGATTGTGCGGGCTCTTGTATCGTTCAAGGCAGTCAAGAATCACGGTGCGATTCTCGTGGTGGGCGATTGCTAAGGCAGCATCATCATGGCGACCACCCGACACGTCGGCGAATGCCGCATAGCGAACGCCCGAACGTGGTGCTAGTTCCTTGCGATTGCGAACCACCAAACCTTCGACGACGGCTCGGGAAACGAAAGCGTCAACGTCCTCGCGGAACACGCCGGGCTCTACGCAATACTCGCAACGGGCTGCGATGGGGTCGTCGTCCAAGGCGCTTTGCACGACCTTGCGCGATAGGGTCGGGTTCATAAGCAGCGATGGGGCGTTCCAACAGAGAACGTCGGACTCGTCGTTGCCATACGCGCGCTTCCAGGTGCGGTAAGCATACCCCTTTGCGGCGTAGGGTGTGCCGACGCATAACAGGCGGCCTCCGGTCGAGGCAAGTGAGGGGCGGAGTGCTCTGATTAGTTCCGTGTCGCTGCGAACTTTGCTCTCCTCTGATAGGCCAAAGTGGGCAATCTCGTCTACGATACACGCAATGAGAGAGAAACCCCGACAGCTTCGAGGGTCACCCGTGATAATACTAACCTCGATGCCGTTCTTTAGGGTGAAGCCTTCCCGCTTCTCTTCGGTTACTTCGTTTTGCAAAAGCGGAGTGCTATCAAAAACACCTTTCAAGTAGGAATGAATAATTCGGCTTTGGAACCGGGTAGGCGACAGGATTGCAACCATGCCAATCTCACCACGCGCCAAGCCTTGCTCCCGACCACTCAACACCGCTTCCGCAGCGCCGACCAGGGCGATGGTCTTGCTCTTGCCAGATCGACGGCCGCACAACAGGAGTGCTTCTAGGTAACCTTCCTTTGACAAGCGGCTGGGGTCTCTGCCTGTGAATTGCCTGACGACCTTGTGCTGTGACTTTGGCACCCGGAGCCCGTACAGAACCCGCAAGAACGTCAACCAATTCGCCCAAGAGGCCAGGCTCCCGTCCGGTTCGCCCGTAACGTAGGCGCGGAACAGGTTAGGGTCATTTATCGCCTTGAGGACGTTCATTGCCGTTTCCTCCTTGGAGATAAGTTGTAAGGTCGATAGGTTCCGGCTTCACGTCTAGTCCCAGGGCGGCAAGTGCCTTGTCACGTTCGGTGGAAGCACGGGCAATCTCGCGGCTGAAGTGAAGCCGTTCGGTCGGCTTTAGTTTGTCGCCCTCGACCCGCAACCACCGCAAGGCAAGCGCGCCATGACGTTCCCACTTGACAGCGGTCTGTATTGTTGCGGCGTCCAGAAGGTTGACCTCGCCCTTGACCGCGATAACGGCGGCTTCTAGCTCACGGCGCAGGCTATTCATTTGCCATTCAATGTACTTCGCATCCTTTGGCAACTTTCCGGCCCGTAGACCGTGCCTCATGGCGTTTGCACTGCCCTTGGGCGCTCCGCTGCGCCCCTTCTTACCGCAGTAGTGAGCGGGCTGGCCCTTGCCAAAACGGGGCTTGGGGGCTTCGTCGGGGCTTGCGGCTGCCCTGCCGGGGGCATTATTGGGGCTTATTGCCTTCTTATCAGGGGTTTTGTTGGGTGTTTTTGCCATGGGGGTTGCTGCTGGGGAATGGCCGGTTTTGGGCTGCAAGTAGTGTCATGCACTACCGCAATCGCTGTTTTCACCTTATTTTTCGGTATTAACGCGGGTTACAGCAAACTACGTTTTTGGTTTTATCCGGGTTGCTGGGATGCTGGTTTTTGGGTTGTGTAATGGTAGTGCTTGTTGCCTGTATAACCTGCCTGTCACCTCCGCTTTTTTCCTTTTCGCATCGCCTTACGTATCCGCTCGCCCTTCTGTCGCTCGGCCTTAACGTGGATCAGGTGCTCGGCGCATCGGCGCGCCAAATCGCTAATACTAATCCTGTACTCGTCCACAATCGCCTGAGCCCAAACCAGCGCCCTCATTCCCGCGACGTATCCAACAGCCCAATCCGGCACGGGTTGCTCTAGGAGGTTCCGCAATTCCAAGAACGATTGTTCAAGCGAGGTACTCTCTTGCCCCCGCTCCCCGGAAAAAATACTCTCAGGCTCGGCGTCTTGGTGCTTTGCCCACTCCTTCCGCAGACCGTTCAAGCGGTCGAGTCTCGCGCCGTAGTCCTCGGTCGGATACAACTCCAAAAGCCAATCGGCCGCGTCGCCACGAAAGTCGCATCGCCAGCACTTAAACCGATGCTTAAATTTCGGTTTGACGGGCATCGTATGGAACCGCTTGTGACCACAGTGCGGGCAAGGCCAATAGCTCTCGCCGTCACCACACTGCCGTGTCGGCTCACCAAGTGTCTCGGTTATTAACCATTCCAAAAATGTCATTTGTGTTGTCCTTTCTGGTGGCGTGCTACAAAAACTATCTTTACTACCGGAAGGTCCAAGGTTTAGGTAGTAAAGATAGTTTTTGTAGCCCCCCCACAATCTTCCATACTTCCCTTGGTCTACCCTTTGTCTGGACCTTCTCCGCGCAGATCAGACCTTGTGATTCCAACCGTTTCAACGTCGCGTCCAAGAGCGCTTTCTGCACGTTGCTCAAGTGCCTGTGAAACCCCTTCCGGCTCATTGTTTCGTTCGAGCGGATCAGGTTGTAGAGCTTGTCGCCAAACTTGTCGCCGGTGGGCGAGTCGAACAGAAAATCAGCCGACTCGCAGTTGTAATCCCAAATGGCCTTGGCAGCCTCCAGATGGTCTATGCCGATAACCGGCCTCTTCGGCCGATCCAACGTCGCATAAATCAAGGCCAGCCGAAGCATTATGGCAGGCCCCCGCGCCGTTATGGCCCCTGCCAACCCCGGCCGATCCTCACGGAGCGACCGGTACAGTTCGGCCCAATACTTCTCCGCTGCTGAGTCCATATCCACCGTTCGCTGCTTCATACCACCGACGGCGCGCAGGCGGGGAGCAACCTTTTGAAATATCGCCTCTGGTATGGGCTTTGGACGTGGGATCATCTTGTCGCTGGCAACGTAGAACCAAAGAAACCGATTGCCAAACCCGTTAGCGGCTTCGATACCGGCAAACCGCTGTTCCAACTCCTCGGGGGTAACGTGTGCCACGATTGCGATATGGGCACCAAACGCCTGCCGTGGCTCCACGGTCAAGGTAGCGAGGTTGCCCGAATCAAATGCCTGCCGAATGACGTGCGATAGGATGTTCCCCTCCCGCTTCATATTGGCCAGAACGCGCGTGAACTCCTCTTCCACTACGTACAACCGCTTCTCAACCTTAATCACGTTGCCCTTTTGGTCCCGCTGGTCTGCGACCTTAACGATCAACCCTTCGCCGGACGACAGGCCACCCACGCGCTGTGACTTCCATAGTTCGCCGTCTACCAAGCCCATCAACTCGTCCGGCGGACTGGCGGCTGTCCCCTTCCTGCCCACACTGGTCTCACCCACTACCACGGTGTTCACTCGCGCTGGTTGGTAGTTACCAGCGTAGATGCACGGTCCCGGGCCAATGTACATTCCGATAGCCGGGATTAGATGGGCCAGCACGGCAGCATCCGTTGCCTCAGTGTGTGGCGTCACTGCCCGCAGGAAGTCACCAACCACGCCGTGATAAGCAGCCTGCCCTAGCTTGGGTGGTGCTACGGAAACTATCTTTACTACCGAAAGCCCTTTTGGCACGTCAGCATTTTCTCTGCTGGAACCGATGCCCACCTTCCGTTCAGCAAGGTATCGCCCAAGGTCTGTGCGCGGTTTCTTACCAACCGGGGAGCCTTGGCCGTTGCCTTCGTACGTTCGTTTCTTGCTTGGAGATTTTGGCATCGGTTCTATCCTTCTTGTTAGGTGGTCCAACCGGAGCGGGCGAGGATAGAAACACCCGCCCGTGGGTTGGACCGTCACCGGTTGCAAAGCGGCGACCGTTTCGGATCATCAAAAATACTGTTTCACTTCCGTCCTGGGCTTCCGTTATTGCTTAGCTTTGGCATCTCAATCTCAATAGAATTCGATCAGTTCAGGGTGTTTCTTCTTCCGTCGTCGCCGTGACGGTGGCGGGGTGGGTGTCCTTAGCAACTCAAACGCTTCCAAGGCTTCTTGTGTAACGCGCCACTTCGGCCTTCTACCTTGCTTTCGGCTGACATCGACGGCCTTTAGCTCCCCGCGATGAATCCAACCAAGCACGGTATGCTCACCGACGCCGTAGCGTTCGCAGAGGTCTTTCACGCTGTAGGTCATTTGCCTTGCTCCCGTTCGGGTACGTGCGTTTACGTTGCACTAACAGGGGCGGGGCGTTACGTTTTTTGCACCACAAAACGCAAAAAAGCCCACAAAGCCGGGGAAAATCGCACGAAAAAAGCCGCCCGCGTTACGTAACGGAACGTAACGGCGAAACGGCTTTACTATTGCGCCGGTAGGGGGCTAGTCGTCTTCTCTGCGCCCGTACTCCTCGGGCAGCAGACCGGCCTTGTATTCGGGCATCTCGCCCTGCCACTTGGCGAGCAGCAGGCCAATCTCTTCCCGCAAGCAGGCTGCTTTGTATCCCTCGTAACCGTCCTTGAACTCGCTCTTGAAGAAGCGGGAAATGGTTGCCTTGCTCAAGCCAGAGAGTTTCGCCAAATCTTTAAGCGATGCAGCGTCGTACCTGCCAACGCTGCCACCGGGTTCATACTGGTGGTAAACAGCCAGCGCGGCCACCACCTTGGTATCCCCATCCTTCTCTTCTTTGCGTGGCCGCCCGGTTCGCTTTCGCTTTGTCGTTTCTTTTGGCTTGTCCTTAGCATCGGCAAGCTGCTCATACAATTCGACCTTGCCCTGTTTCGTGAGCGTCATTTCCGTAACTACGCATGACTCGAAAACATTGGTCCGCATTTCGTAAGAACCATTAACGTGCCGAATGCGGACCCAACCCTTGTTCCGACAATACAAGAGTTCATCATCGTCTACTTCTACCGGTTCCGGTCCCGGCAGAGGTACGTCGGAATAGTATGGATCGTACTCCAAGACGGCCTTGCCCTGGGCCAACTGCAAGATACTCAATACAGACATGAGATAACCTTCCTTTCATTAAGGGCGACCCGACCGGCAAACAGGCGAATGGTTCTACGTTTATTATACCTTGTTTTTCTTTTGCTTGGGGAACAGCCACGACCGAACGTACTCCGCTACGGCCACCAGTCTATCATCGTTGATCCTCTCCCGGTAGACATCGCCCATACTACTGTCGGCGTGGCCCATGATGTGGTTTATTGCGGGCTGATCGCGGGAGCCGTCAGCAATCGTACGGAACACGTGACGCAACGTGGCAAAGCCAATCCCAGCGCGATGTATCCCAATGGCCTTCATTGCGTCGCGCGCCATTACGCTCACGGGATTGGCTTGTCCTCGACTGAGATAGGGACGGCCTCTGGTGGTAACGAACACTAGCCCTTCCGCTGCTTCGTGCTGTGGCTCAGGCCGTTCGGCAATCGCTGCCTTCAACGCCTCGACCGTTTCGGGCCACAGCGGACAACGCCGGTCTATTCCGGTTTTCGGCCTTGGGAAGTTGATCCAGCCCCGCTTTAAGTCCACGGCGTCTAAGGGCAGGTCCGCACAATCTTTGTTATTGAAACCGCAGTTGATCCCGAGCAAGATCATGGCCTTGAGTTGCACGGTCGCGGCGTTTAGTAGTCGGCGGAGTTGATCGGCTTCCAACATCTTCTCGCCGTTCTTAGCACGCTGCTTCCGCATAACGGCAGCCGAGGGCTTCACAAACTCAGGCCCATACCGCACCGCGTTTACGATTAGTCCGGCCTCGTATCCGTACTTAAAGACAGACCGAACAGCAGTAATCTTATTGCCGAGCCGAACCGGCCCCCACCGTTCAGCCATTACAGACCGCAACACCCCGAAGTCATCAGCGGCAAGATCGTCAACCAACCGCTCCTTCCCAAACTCTTCAATCAGCAAGTCGGTCGTTTGCTGGTGGCCCTCGAACGTCGGGGCCGTAATCTCACCTGCCTTTAGCTTCCGTTTCTTCGCCGTCAAGAAGTGGTTGCACAACTCCCTGAGCTTCAAGCCCTCGCCGGTCTTCTTCACGCGCGGTGTTCTGCCAGCGTAAAGGTCCTCGGCCTGCGCCTTGTAGATCGCCTCGGCTTCCTGCCAGCCGTCATCCGGCAGCCGTACCAACTTGCCATTCACGCGCTTGCCCCAGCGCCCGAAGTAGTACACTTTGCCGTTGATCTTCTTCTGCCACGCGCCGCTAGGATGCGGTGTGAGCGGGAAGTCTTTGCGAGGCTTAGGCGGCCAGTGCGGGCCAACCTTGCGTTTACGGCGTTTCTTGCTAGACTTACTCATAAGCGTCACCTCCTAGGCTAGATTGGGTTGGTGGCGTGCCCCTGGCGGCCAAACCCGCCGGGGGCAACTTTACTACCGCCAGTAGTGTAAACAGTAGTAAACTAAAAGTAAAGCCCCTAATGCAAAAAAGCTGTAAGCCCTTATGGACAAACAACTTAGGAGAGGTGGCTGAGTGGTCGAAAGCGCGGGTTTGCTAAATCCGTGAGGGCGATAGTCCTCCGCAGGTTCGAATCCTGTCCTCTCCGCTCTTGCCTGGTGCCCATTGCTTTAAGTCGTTGAGCAGTGGGCACTTGGGTTTCTGGGGATTCCTCAGTCCTTCCGCATCGGCCGTGTCCGCGCATTCCTCCGCGGACGGGTCTGGTACGGGTCTGGTACCTCTACTACCATGAGGACGGACGGCGCCGGCCGTGGAACCGGCCAAACCGGTCTCCGTAACGTTCAATATCATCGCTCCGTAGCCCAGTGGCAACCCGGATTATTTGCCGGCCGCATCGCCGAAACAGATCACCTTCCCGTCGCGGGTAGCCAGATAGAGGCGTCCCCCGTTGGCGGCGGACATGCCGTCGAACACCGGCAGCGGCGATAGCTCCTGCGAGTTCAACAGCGAGCCGTCCTTGGCGGAAAAGACCTGAAGCCGGGCCCCCGCCCGACCCTCGAAGGCCGCGAGCGGGTCTTTGGGGTCGAGTACGTCGGGCGGGCCGGCCGCGTACAAGCGGTCGTCGGCCAGCACCATCGCCCGGATGCGAAGCGGGATCATCTCCTGCCATTTCGCCGGGTGATAGCGCACGTAGCCGGTACCCTTCTCGGCACCGCGTCCACCACGGCGGTGAGAGTCGGTATACGCCTCCTTGGGCAGCCATTTGACGTTCTCCCTGCCCCTCTCCACGAATCCCGGCTCGTTGTCGTTGTCGTCGGCGAACAACAGGTAACCCTGCTCGGCCGGGATGAACAGCGGGCTCCACTGGTGCCGGCGATAGAAGTACTTCACCGCGTAGGTCGTCGAATCGTCGAAGACGACCAGTTGCCCCGCCTTCGGCGAATGCTGGGCGAAGTAAAACCCCGGCCAACGCTTGCTGTACATCCAGAAGATCCGGTCGTAACCGCTGTCGTCCAGGAACCCGCCGGTCGCGGCCAGGTGGTCGACGCCCATGTCCAGTTCGCCCAGGTCGCTTTCCCGCTTCACCGGAATGCGGTTCAGTTTGGCGTCGAACTTGATCCGCCCCATGTAGAGGTCCTTGCCGTCGCTGACCATCAGGTCGCTCAGCGCCCCTTCCATGGCGAACGGGCGGCCGGTGTCCTTCGTGATGTCGGGCCAGGGCCCTTCCAGGACGTGATGATAAAGCGGCTTGCCGGTCTCCGCGTCGAGCCCATAGACGAGGATCCCGCCGTCGAGGAACGACGATCTCCCGGCGGCGAAGTAGACCACGCCGTCCTGCACGAGCACGCTCCCGTGCACCGGCCAGAGCGACTCGAGTTGCCCGAAGGAGACGATCTGCCGCCGGTCCGGTGCGGCCAGAAAACGCCACGCCAGCGCCCCATCGGTCGCACGCAGGCAATAGACCGAGCCGTCGCGGCAGCCGAACAGCACCATCCCCTTGTCGATCGTGGGCGACGAATCGATCCGCCCGCCCGCCGTGAAACTCCAAAGGTCCTTCCCGTCGCTCGCCCCGAGGCAACGGATCCGCTGGGCGTCTTTCTCCGCCATATAGAGCCGGTTGCCGACGACCACCGGCTGCGTTCCCTTGCCGGCCAAGTCCACTTCCCATCGCTCGACCGGTTTGGCCGGCGCGGCCATCTTCGTCGAGCCGCTCCGTCGCCCGTCGCGACGGTACATCGCCCAATCGGAATCGCCCGTTTTGAATTTCGCAGACTGAATTTTCCCATACGCCGGCCCGCGCTCCAGGTGGGCGTCCGTGGCCGCCTTCAGGTCATCGGCCGGGTCGGCCGACATCGCCAGAAAGCCGCCAACCTTCGCACCGGGGTAGCAGAAACACTGGTTCGTCGGCGCGTAGAACAGCCCGTTCGCCGGCATCGGGCCCGTAAAGCACGGCGCCCGAAGCCAGTCGTGCCGCATGTGCTCGTCGCCGACCGTGTCGACGAACTCCGCCCCGCGCTTCGGCCAGATCAGAAACCGCTCGGTCGCCTTGCTGCGGTGGCAGCGGTAATGGTGGCCCGGCGAGATCAGCTTTCCGATCGACACGGTCTTCTTCACCTCGCCGGTGTGAATGTCCCGGCCGCTGAGCGAGCCGCCGCACCAGACGGTCCCGCCCCGGCAGACGAACAAATCGGTCGGCTGGGTACACGCGGCCGCGCAGCCCCGGCTGCCCGGATGTTGCCAGAGCAGCTTGCCGTCGGCCAGCGAAAAGGCGGTCAGAAACAATCCGCCCGCCGGTTTCTTCCTGCCTCGCTTCGGCGCGCCCTTCTTCGGCGTGTCCTTCTTCGCGTCGTCTTTCTTCGGCTCCGTTCCGGCAGCCGACATGTTCGGCTGCCCCTGGCCGTGATAGAGGACCACCCCGTCGTTGATCACCAGGGTGCTCCCGCCGCCGACGGTCGACGCGATCTTGTTCGGCGCCCGCCACTGTTCCCGGCCGGTCTTCACGTCGAGGCAGACCAGCTCGTCCATGTCGTGGTACACAAGCCGCCCGTCCTGGGCCGACAAGGCGTAGGGAATCACGCGGGTGTTCTCCTTTCGCCAAAGCTGCTTGCCCGTCTTCACATCGACCGCCGCGAGCGTATCGTCCAGGGCGTCTTTGCCGAACCGCTGGGTCGCCCCCACCGACCGCTTCTTGGTGATCTTCACGATCAAGACCCCATCGGTCAGAAGCAGCTCGTCGGCGCCCCGGGTCCCTTCCAGCGCCTCGACGAGGATCTCGCCCGTGGCGGCGTCGAGCACGGAGACGGGCGAATCGAGAAACTGGAGCGTGACGTAGACCCGGCCGGCGTCGGCCACCAGCCGCCGGGGAATCGTGTGATGGATCTGCCATCGGTTCCCGGTCCCGGTGCCGAATTCCGGCTGCCACTTGCGCATCGGCACCTTCCAAAGCAGAACGCCGTTCGACGCGTCGCGCGCGGTCAGTTTGCAGTGCCAGGGCAGTTTCCGGAACACGCCGACGGGGGCCTCGTCGAAAATCGTGAACACGCGGCCGCCCGCCGTTACCACCGCGTTCATGCTGCTGGGAAACTCGTGGCTGCGGCACCAGCGGGGGTGCGAAACCCATCGCAGCCGCTTCGGCGGGCCCGCCTGCTTGTCCTCGGCCACCGCGTTGCCGCTGGCGTCGTGCAGGAAGTGCGACCACTCGTCGATGTCCGCCGGCCGCGGCTTGACCGTCTTCGTCCACTTGTCGCCCCGCTTGACGTACGCAACGCCGTCCGGTGCAAGCACGCGGAGGACCTCGTCCATCGGGACGTCCCCGAGATCGCCGGCGACCAGCAGGTTGACCGTGTCGCGGACGTAGGGCAACGTCTTGCCGTCGAAGACTTCAGCGGTTGCCTGCCCGTAAATGCCCTTCGACTGGAGCAGCTCGCGGGTCTTGGCCACGCAGGCGGCATCGGTATCCAGCCCTTGAACCAGGTAGCGGTCGTTGGCCCTAAGGGCCGCTGTCAGCTTGCCGTCGCTGAGGCCAAGCTGCACGACCAGCCCGCCTTGGACACCGGTAGCCTCGTATATCTTCTCCGCCGTGATGGAGTCGGCCGGTGCAGCATGAGCGACGATTGCAGTTACCAGCCCCAAGACAGCCCCGCCAACCGATCTGCACGTGTACTTCATCATCTCGTTGCTCCTTCCCATTCTGCGACATCTTCTGTAGTATAGGTACTTTCCTATCATCCTATCGTCTGGGACAGCGAGTGCAAGTACCCTCAAAGGATCATCAGGTACGCTCACACTTGATCCGATAGCCGCTAAATAAAATAACTTCCCGGATTCAAGAACAAAGAAGGGGGCACCTGCCCCCGGCCCATAACCAAACGAGCCAAGTCCGGGGGCGAGTGCCCCCTTCTTTCAATCCAAACCGGAAAGTTATTTATCGGCCGCCTCTTAGTCCATCGCCAGCGAGACGTACTTCGACTCGACGTATTCGAGGATTCCCTCGCGTCCGCCTTCGCGGCCGATGCCGCTTTGCTTCATGCCGCCGAACGGGGCCAGCACCGTGGCCGGCGAGAAGTCGCCGAGCGAGATGATGCCCGTCTCCAGACCCTCGGCCATCTTGATCCCGGTGGCGATGTCGCGGGTGGCGATGTACGAGGCCAGCCCGTACTCCGTGTCGTTGGCCATTTCCAACGCGTCGTCGATCGTCTTGAAGGGGATGATCGGCATGATCGGGCAGAACGGCTCTTCGTTCATCAGTTGCATGTCGCTGTTGACATCGGTCAGGACGGTCGGCTCGACGAAGAAGCCCTTGGGGATGTCGGCCTTGCGGCCGCCGGTCAGCAGCTTCGCGCCCCTGTCGAGTGCGTCCCGGATCATGGCCAACGTCTTGTCGCGTTGCTCGGCGGTGGTCAGCGGCCCCATGGTCACGCCATCGTCCAGCCCGTTGCCCACAACCAGGGCTTCGGCCTCGGCGACGGCGGCCTTGCAAAACCGGTCGTACATCTCCTCCTGGATGTAGAAACGGCTCGCCGCGATGCACGACTGGCCCGTGTTGCGGAACTTGTTGGCGACGGCAAACTTGGCCGCCGCTTCTGCCCCGAAGTCGGGAAAGGCGACGAACGGGGCATGGCCGCCCAGCTCGATACTGATCCGCTTGACGTGCTCGGCGCTGCGGCGCATGATCTCCCGGCCGACCTCGATCGAACCCGAGAAGCTGATCTGTCGGACCTTCCGCTCGTTGTAGAACGCCTCCATGCAGTCGTCCGCCGGCCCTAGCACGAGGTTGGCCACGCCGGCGGGAATGCCCGCGTCTTCCATCAGCTCAAACAGCTTGATCAGGTTCAGCGGCGTCTCGGTCGAGGGGCGGCAGACGCACGTGCAACCGGCCGCCAGCGCCGGGGCGATCTTCCGACCCTGCAAGAACAACGGATAGTTCCACGGCGCGATCAACGCGCAGATGCCGACCGGTTGGTGGAACAAAAACAACCGTTTATGCCGGAAGTGCGAAGGAACGATTTCCCCATAGAGCCGATTGGCCTCCTCGGCGTACCACTCGAAAAATGTAGCGTTGACGAGCACCTCAAGCCGTGCCTCGGCCAGCGGTTTTCCCTGTTCGGCGGTGAGGGGCTGGGCAAGCTCGTCAACTCGTTCGCGGATCAAGTCGGCGACCTTCCGCAGCGGGACCTGTCGCTCGTAGGGGGTCATTTCGCGCCAGACCCCGGCGGCCTTGCCGGCAGCGGCAATTGCCCGTTCGGTCTCGGCCGTACCCCCGTAGCCGACCTGACGGACGACTTCTTCGGTAGCCGGATTGATGACGTCAATCGTCCGTCCGGAATCGGCCTCGCACCATTGGCCGTCGATGTACATGGAACCGCGAATGGGGGGGGCTGCCATGGAATCTTCTCCGCAAATGGCCGGGTTGACCGATCTGGAAGCACGAAACTCGCATGATATGCGGTGCCCCGTTTTCTGTCAAAGCCCCCGGCCAAATCGCGCAGCCTACTTGCGGTATCCCAACAACTCGACCACCGTCAGCATCTCTTCGTAGGTGATGAACCGGCGGCGGTGGCGCAACTTGTACTCGTCGATCGCCTCGGCCAACTCTCTGGCAAGCGGAGAGAGTTCCTCGTGCGAGCTGCCAAACTGGCGACGCTCGCGACTTGGCGGATGACCGGGTGCAGCGTGACTGCGACGATCGACGAACGGTTGTGTTGGGGCCTCCAATCCTTGTAGCATGTTAATGCCCTCCCGAGTGGTATGAAAAATCCGGCATAGGGTTGCGCCTGGTACGCCGGTCACTGGCTGCACAGAGACACTTCGACTGCGCCGCCGACGCGTCCGGTTGATCCATAGGAAACCTAGGCTTTGTCCCAAAACCCGTACGACGGGCTTCCAAGCCCGTCGAGAAGTTCCGTTTCAGTGGAAGCGACGGGCTTGGAAGCCCGTCGTACAACCCGTTCGGACACGTTTTGAGACAAAGCCGCAGATCATCGAAATAAAGAAAACACCAGTTATAGGGACAAAGCCTAGGCCATTCATGCGTCAAACCAGTTGCCACAACCGTAGCAGCCGAAAGGATTAGAGTGCCAACGATAACCCGGGGCGGGTAGTGCGCCGGAAACATTTACATGATTCTCAACGCAGCCGGGTGCCCTGCGCCTGCCGGGTCACTCGGAGTTCCCCAAGCAGTTCACGGCTGGGTTGATGCGCTGGTTGAAGAGCCAGGGCATGTTGTGCGGCTGCGGCGGCAGCGTCCGGATGCCCGGCCAGCATCTCGGCTTCTGCCAGCCGATAGCAGATTTCGGGCGTCGGCTTCCCCCGGCATACAGCGTCGGCAAAAACCGCTGCGGCGTCCTCATAGCGGTCCAAAGCCATGTGCGCCAGGCCGGTCAGATAGAGCACTTGCTGCGGCTCTTCATTCGGCGGGTAGATCTCGGCCAGACGGCATAACGTCGCCAACGCCCGGTGCGGTTGATTCAACTCGCGATGCGCCTCGGCCACCTCCAGGAGAAGCTGTGGGTCGTCGGGTTTGTAGCCGAGCGAGCGATGATAGTCGGCTAGTGCCTGACGAATTTGGCCTCGGGTGCGCATGACCCGGCCACGTATTGCCCAGGCTGCCGCGGATTTGGGATCGATGTCGAGTGCCCGCTCCGCATTCTCTCCGGCGTGTTGAATCTCTCCCACAGCCAATTGCATTTCTGCCAGACGAACGCGTGGCCCGGCATCCTCCCCATCCAGAAGACTCGCTTCTTCAAGTTGGGCGATAGCCTCGCGGTGGGCGCCGTGCAGCCAGAGGGTTTCAGCGTAGTAGCGCCGGGCTTCGCCGTCGACGGGACAAAGCTTGATTGCCTCGGCCAGCGACGCCTCGGCCTGTTCGATCCACCCGGCCTCAAGGGCCGCGATCCCTTGCCGCGTCAATTGCCGGCAGTCCAGCACGGATTCCGAGACCGCCCCCTCTCGTCCCGTCAATCGACAACCCGGTACGATTAGGCCCAGCAAGATCACGATGAATGGACGAATGCCCGAATTCCGCATTTCCTGATTCGAAACCGGTTGAGCGAACATCATGAGGAGAAAAAGGGAAAGCACGGTAGCAAATTAGCCGCATCACCACCACCCCGGTTTGAATCCCCCTGTTGTGGGTGGTGCAGTAAAGGAAAATGCCTGTCTCACTCGCATCTATTACCCGGTCTGGTAGGATGCTTGAAGCCCCGGGGACACACTTATTTCCGAAGGAGTGGCGCGGATGCCGGCGAGATTCGAGAAATTGGGCATGGTCTTCCAGTATCCCGACAACTGGACACTGGACGAGGAAGACGCACGAGCAGGCCGAGATTCCGTGACCGTATACAGCCCGGGAGGGGGCTTCTGGTCCGTGGCTGTCCATCCGCCTTACGCTGATCCGGCCGATCTGGCAACCGCCGCCCTCGATGCGATGAAACAGGAATATGCAGGATTGGAAGCCGACCCCGTCAGCGAAACCGTTGCCGGCCACGAGCTGGTCGGCTACGACCTCAACTTCTACTACCTCGACCTTACGAACTCGGCAGAGATCCGCTGCCTGCGGACCCATCAGGCCTCCTATTCGATCTTCTGCCAAGCCGAGGACCGGGAATTCAGCGAGATTCAGACCGTCTTTGAAGCAATGGCAGCCAGTTTGCTGAACGAATTGTAATCCTTACAAAATCCGGCCGGGGATGCCGCTGGAGCAATCCATCCCAGTTTGCTGACGACTTTTTGCTAAGATGTTGCCAATTAGCTACTTAGGACCCTTGAAATGTGCAGGAAATCCAATTTTCGGTACGATTGGCACCCGATGTGCATTTACCGCTCATTGACAGACCCGTTGATGGGTCCCAGACCTTCCCGCAGGTCTGGAACCCCTCCCCAATCCGGTATCTTTTTGGGACCCGTGAACCTTAGGTACGTCGTGTAAAACCACGGCAAAAAGCCCCAAGTAGGGGGGAAGAAGCCATTTTTTCACGGTTAGGGCCTGGCCGGCCGCCCATACGGCCGGCCAGGCCCTTTTCTTTATCCGCCGCACAATTCGGCGCCCAAGACTACCCATTGCCGAAACTCCATGTTCGGTTATACTCTGCGTACACTGGTTTCTCTGCCAAACTGTTGTCGTGTTCGTTTACCAAGGAGGTGGCCTTATGGCAGCGACCCCGAAGTCACCCGTGGAAGAAATTGGCGCCGCCGCAGGCGCGGTGTGGAAGATGTTGGACAAGAAGGGCCCCCTGAGCATAGCGAAGCTCGTCAAGGCGGTCGGCCGACCGCGTGACACGGTGATGCAAGGAGTGGGTTGGCTTGCCCGCGAAGACAAGGTCCAAATCGAAGAGGACGGTCGCAGCCGGGTTGTCTCGCTCCGCTAGCGTCCGTCAGCCGCAAATTGACGCAATAGCAGCCGGCGTCCAGTGGGTACTGGTCTGTTGGGGGGGAACGCCGTCCCCCCGGCAGCCTGTTCGGTTCCCCGAGCACGAATACGCACCGCCCCGTTAAAGAACCGGTTCCTTCACCCCAGAACAGGAAAACACTATCATGAGTCTCTTTTCCGGCCGCATCTTTCTTGCTCCTGCTGCTCTCGTTTCCGGTTTGTTCTTGGCGGCAACCGTCCTGGCAGAACCGATCACCCCGAACGAAACGCCCGCGGCCGTGCCGGCGGAAACCGAGCAGACGGAACTGAAAGATGCGGCCACGGCTTTTGAGGATCGCGACTTCGCGGGCGCCCTTGGACTTCTGCAGGAAGCCGTCCGGAAATATCCGCAACTCCCTCCCGCCCGGGTAATCATGGCACAGTGGTTCCTCAAAACGAACCAGTTGGTCCTGGCCCGAATGTCGTTGGAGCGGGCGGTGGCCGATAGTCCCAACGACCCGGAAGCCTATGTATGGCTCGGGAAAATCGCGATGAGTGAAAGCCGCATCACCGAGGCGGATCTGTTGTATTCGAAGGCGGCTTCGCTGGTACCGGGTTTGACGGCGAGCGCCGAGCGGAAGAAGAACGTTCAGATCCAAACTAACGACGGTCTGGCCGCCGTCGCCGAACTTCGAGGTGATTGGCCCAAGGTGCAAAAGCACCTCGAGGATTGGCTGAAACTCGATTCAAGCGAGGCCATTGCCATGCAGCGCCTTGCCCGGGCCCTGTTCCAACAGAAGAAGGTGAAGGAATCGCTGGCCCAGCTAAAGGCGGCGGCCGCCATTGATAAGAACATCCTTTTCCCGGGCGCCCGGTTCGCCCTCTTTTACGAACAGTCGGGCGATCATGAGGCGGCGAAGACGTGGATGGACTACGCGGTGAAGAAAGCCCCCAACGATTCCCGCGTGCAACTGGTTGCCGCCAATTGGGCGCTGGAAACCGGCCAGCTCCCATTGGCTCAGAAGCTGGCTGACGCCGCCTTGAAAATCGAGCCCGATTCGCTGCGCGCAATGTTGCTGCGCGGAATGGTTGCTTCCTTTCAAAAGGACTACAAGACGGCCGAATTTTATTTCCAGAAGGCCCACACAAAATCGCCCCTCGACTTCCAGGCCAGCAACAACCTAGCCTTGGCGTTGGTTGAACAAGACGACCAGGCCAAAAGGGCCAAGGCGTTGCAGTATGCCGAGGGCAATGCCCGGGAGTATCCCAATGTACCGGATGCCGCCTCGACGTACGGTTGGGTGTTGTACAAGCTGGGGCGGGTTGACGAGGCAGAACGGGTATTGAAACACCTTGCCGCCGGGGGTAATTTCGGCCCCAACGCAGCCTACTACATGGCGTGCGTTTGGGCGCACAAGGGTAAGAAAGAAGTGGCAAAGAAATTGCTCGAGTCGGCACTGGCAAACAAGGGAATCTTTGCAAATCGGAAAGAAGCCGAGACGCTGTTGAAGAAACTCGGGCAATAGAACGGGCCGAGGCCGTTACGCGCATAAAAAGATCATGGTAAGGCGATCCTTCCCCTTACCATGATCTTTATCCTGAAACGGGACCCCGTAGTCCCGCCCTCCCGGCAGGTCTATTTCAAGAAATCGGTTCGCCCCACCCGACTCCTGGAGCCGATTTTCCCGTTTTACCAATCTTCTTCTCTACTTCAACAGCCCCCAAACGTAGGGGATCGAATGCAGTGGTCCGCCTACTACGGGGGGGGACACCACAACGGGCTCGTGAATCAGATCCGTCGAAGGCGTTTCGGGCCGGCCCGGATGTGCAGCAGGCGAATGAAAGACAACGGGGGCAGATTCGTAGAACACCGTACCCAACCGGCGACACTTGGGAAAGCGCGTGCCTGCTCGATACCAAAAACTCTGTACGCGAGACTTGTGCTGATGGTACCCCGCCCAGGCGTTGTCGCAGCAATCCGGCTGGCACGGACAGCAACCGAGGCCCCAAGCGTAGCCGCAGGGTGCAGCACAAGGAGGCGCACCCAATCCCAGGTGCTGTCCGGCGATTGGAGAAGGACTTTGTGCAACCACCGAAACTTCACTTGGCAGAACGGGCCCGGACAAAACGCCGGCAATTGCCAGCACAACCATTGCGCAGATCCATCGCATGGAAAGCCCCTTTTTTCGTATTCGTCCGTGATTCGGGAAACACACGTGGGCCAATGGCCAAGGAAAGGAAACCGAATCCATCATCTCGCGGGTTCGCTACCGCGGAGGCCGCAGCAGATTTGGCCGACGCATGTCTTTAACAACATCGCCGCGACAAATACAAAAGGTCTATCGGAAAACGGCGTTTTTGCAAAGTTTTCTTGTCGCCGGTGCGATGTTCTCGCAACTCGCGAATACCGGTAACTCGCGGCAACTTTGCCGACTGCGAAAATTGTATCGGCTGGAGAGGGTTGAAGGGGCTGCCTCACCGTGCCACACGCAGTTCAGACCGCGCCGGTGTCTTCGCGGCCCGCGCCGGGCATGTCGCCGAGGGCACGGCGGATTTCTGCCAGGTCGCGCGCGAGTGCCTGGCCCACGAGCAGGATATCCCCGCTGTGCATAATAAGATTGGCGCCGGCGCGGGCCCATTCAATCTCCAAATCGAGACCTTCCCAGAAATGGATCCCCGCACCGAGACCGTGGTCCCGCGCCTTGGCGATAATCTTCCTCACGGCAGCGTCAAAACGCGGCTCACGGTATTGCTCCGGGATGCCGAGACTGACCGAAAGATCGTGCGGACCGATCAGTACGGCGTCGAGCCCGTCGACCGCGCAGATGTCGTCGAGATTGTCCATTGCCGGAACGCTCTCGATGTTGACAATAAGCGTGGTGTCCGAATTGCGCGCGTCGAGATATTCGGCCAAGGGTTGTTCGAGGGAGGTCCGGCCGGCGAGCGCCGCCGCCAGCCGTTGTCCCTTGAGCGGCCGGAGCTTGGCTGCCCCGACGAGGTCCCGCACCTGTCCGGCCGACTCGACGTACGGTGCAATAACGCCGCACGCTCCGCCGTCGAGGACCTGGCATGCCTGATAGGGGTCGGGGCCGGGGATCCGAACGACCGGCGGCAACCCGCTCTCGCGGTAGGCGTGGCACATCCACGACAGGCGATCGCGGTCCAGCGGAATGTGTTCCGTGTCGATGAAGACGAAGTCCGCACCGGCGCCCTGCACTACGCCGGGCCATTTCGGCGACGTCGAGACGATCAACGTCCCGTACACCCGGTGCCCGGTCCGAAGTGCCTCGCGAAGTTCACGGCCCGTCATGTTCTCTCCCCGGCTCCAAGTGCAAAACTCTGTGATGGTTACGTCGCCAGTATAGGCGCGGCCGGCTGCCGGTGCAACCGATCTGACGCACGGGAACATCATACTTGTGTGTTTGCCGCGATTCTGTAGGATATCAGTTCTCACACCCTCCCAAGCAACGAGAGAACCCCATGCTCTGGCTCCAGATTCTCATTCTGGCCGTTATCCAAGGCGTTGGCGAATTCCTGCCAATCAGCTCCTCCGGGCATCTCGTCGTGGGAATAGCCCTGTTCGAGCAGTTTGACCGGAAAATCAGCGAACCCCTGACCGTCAATGTCCTGCTCCACGTGGGCACGCTGCTGGCGATCCTCGTCTTTTACCGCCGTCGGATCGTGCGGCTTCTGGGGAGGGATCGGCGGATGATACCCCTGCTAATCGTCGGCACCATCCCGGCGGTCGTCGTTGGGCTCGCCGTAGAAATGGGTCCGATCGCCGACACGTTGAAAACGTATTTGGAAAGCGCTTTGGTCGCCGGGTGGATGTTCCCCGTCACCGGATTGATATTGCTCTGGTCGGCACGGCACGAGCCGGGCGAAGGAACCTGTCGTGAATTGACCTACCGTAGTGCACTGCTGATCGGCGTTGCCCAGGCGTTCGCCGTCCTGCCCGGCATTTCACGAAGCGGTGCAACGATCGTCACGGGGCTTCGGGTCGGTCTGCGGCGCGACGAGGCCGCCACGTTTTCGTTCCTGCTTGCTATTCCTGTGATTGTTGCAGCAGGGGCGTACAAGAGCCTTTTGCTGCTGAGAGAACCGACCGAGACGACATCCCTTGGCGTTCTGGCCGTCGGGCTGTTGGTCAGCTTCGTCGTTGGTCTGGCCGCCCTCCGGTGGCTGATCCGCTGGCTCGACCAGGGCAAGCTGCACTGGTTCGCCTGGTGGGTGATCCCGCTCGGCGTGGCGGTATTGGCGTGGCAGATGTCTTCAGGGGTGTAGGGTTCAGGGTTAGGAATTGGAGACATCGTGGCGTCCCACTTGTCTCCGGAACAGCGGCCGGTTACAGTGGTGGGGTTAAACGGGGAGTTCCGAAGGAAGGCAAAACCGTGGAATTCGAGCAAATCTGGGCGCCTTGGCGGTTGGGCTATGTCATCGGCGACAAGAAGATGCCGCCGTTGGACGAGCCACTCGAGTTACCCGGCGCCGACCCGGCCTGTTTCCTCTGCCAGGCCGTGCCGGTGACCGATGACCGCGAACGGCTGGTGATCGACCGGGGGGAACACACGGTAACGGTCGTCAACCGCTACCCGTACAATAACGGACATCTGCTGATCGGCCCCCAACGGCACCTCGCTCGTTTGGACGAGTGCGACCCGGCGGTCCAGGGCGAGATGACGGCCAAGATTGCCGGAATGGTCGCGCTATTGGAGAAGGTGATACACCCACACGGGTTCAATATCGGGTTGAACTTGGGCGCCGCGGCCGGGGCCGGTTTGCCGGGACACCTACACTGGCACATCGTTCCACGGTGGAACGGCGACACCAACTTCATGCCGGCGATCGGGGGAATCAAGGCGATTCCACAGTCGCTTGAAGCCCTTTGGGAAACACTGACGGCCGAGATACACAAGCAGCGAAGCGAAACAAAACGCCGAAACGAAACGTAAATCACACACGCCTCTGCCCTCTGCCCACTGTCCATCCCCCATGACCAAGCAGTCCGATCTCGCCAAGCCGGTCGTGCAGGACCGCACGTTTACGATTGAAGTCGCCGACCGGGTCCGCCGGTTGCCGCCGTACCTGTTTGCCAAGATCAACCGGCTGATGTACGAGAAGCGGCGGGCGGGCGACGACGTGATCGACCTGGGGATGGGAAACCCGACCGACGCCCCCGAGAAGCTCGTCGTCGACAAACTGGCCGACGCGGCACGCGACCCGAAAAATCACGGTTACGTCGAATCGCAGGGCATTTTGAGCCTTCGCCGGGAGGTCGCCGCCAGGTACTTCAAGCTCCACGGCGTCCGCCTGGACCCGGAGACCGAGCTGGCCGTCTGCCTCGGTTCCAAGGAGGGGTTCAGCCATCTCTGCCTGGGGCTTCTCGGACCGGGTAATACGGCGATTGTGCCCGCACCCTACTACCCCGCCCATTTGTACGCCGTGGCCCTGGCGGCCGCCAACTCGATCCTGCTCGAAGTCGCCGACACGGAAAATTTCCTCTCGAATGTGGCCTACACGTGCCAGCATTTGGTCCCCAGGCCAAAGGTGCTGATCGTCAACTTCCCGCACAACCCTTCTACCGCCGTCGTCGAACCGGAGTTCTATGCGGAAGTCGTAAAACTGGCGAAGCACTACGGGTTCATGGTCATCAGCGATCTGGCCTATGCCGACGTGACGTTCGACGACTACAGGGCGCCGAGTTTCCTGGCCGCGACCGGCGCAATCGACGTCGGCGTCGAACTCACGACCATGAGCAAGGGCTACAACATGGCGGGCTGGCGCGTCGGGTTCTGTGCGGGTAATCCCGAGATGGTTCGCACACTGCTGACAATCAAAAGCTACTACGACTACGGCATGTTCCGGCCGGTCCAGATCGCGGCGATCATGGCCTTGCGGCACACCGACGCCGCGGTCGAGGCCCAGGCAGCCGAGTATCAGCGCCGCCGCGACGTGCTGTGCGATGGGCTCGAACGGCTCGGTTGGCCGGTCCGGCGGCCCAAGGCCACGATGTTCCTCTGGCAGAAGATTCCCGAGCCCTGGGCCACCGAGATGAACAGCTTCGATTTCGCGATGAAGCTCTTAAAGGAGGGCGACGTGGTGGTCAGTCCCGGGGCCGGCTTTGGCCCCGCTGGCGAAGGGTTCGTACGCATGGCACTCGTCGAAAATGAGAACCGGCTCCGCCAGGCGGTTCGGCAGATGGGGCGGTGCTTGGGAAAGAAGTGAGAGATAGGAAAGATGAGAAGATGCGGAGTCGCCTTCTGCTCGAGACGTTCGATCTGCCCTGGATTGGCCGGCAACACCTAAAAAATGAGGGTTCTTGCTCGCCGGTACAAGAACCCTCACCTAGGCTGCCCGGATCGGGCACAAAGCCCTGTCCGGAGACCCGCAGCCGTTACAAATTATCGGGCTTCGATCCGTGAAGACTTTAAGGGGAGTCGCCCGTCGGCAGCCGCTTGGAAGCACGAGTCTCCTGTCCGAACAGTTTCGGGAGGTGTTTTAATTAAGGGCTGGGGGTTCATTTGCCATTCCCGCCTCCACTCTCGACGAGCGGGGAAACAGTGGGCAGACCCGGGCACCGAGGCCCCCCGAACGATCAGTCGGCTTGAGCCGACTCCCCGTCTGCCACCAGTTTCAACTGGTGGAAGGGTGGCCCGGACAAGAACCCCCTTCCCAGACAGCCGGTTTCAGCCGGACTTCTCCTCTGCTCTGCTGGGCCCCGGATGGTTGAACCCCCCGACCGAGAAGCCCGGCTGAAGCCGGCTGCAACCCCCGGCGGGCGGCCGGACAGCCCGACGCCCGCCGATAGCGTTGCCCCCGCCGGTCCTGTTCCCCGTTTCTCAGCCCCATCGCTGCGTTGGACGCTACGGGAAGCTTTTTCGCCACCGCCGGGCTCGCCCCGGTGGAGCGATGATTGGCCACTACCACGGCTCCATCCACGCCCTCGCCCCTTCCGGCCGCCGCTTCGCCACCGCCGGGCTTGCCCCGGTGGAGCGATGATTGGCCACTACCACGGCTCCATCCACATCCTCTCCTTTCCCCGCCGCTTCGCCACCGCCGGGCTTGTCCCGGTGGAGCGATGATTGGCCACTACCACGGCTCCATCCACGCCCTCGCCCCTTCCGGCCGCCGCTTCGCCACCGCCGGGCTCGCCCCGGTGGAGCGATGATTGGCCACTACCACGGCTCCCCCCACGCCCTCGCCCCTTCCGGCCGCCGCTTCGCCACCGCCGGGCTCGCCCCGGTGGAGCGATGATTGGCCACTACCACGGCTCCATCCACGCCCTCGCCCCTTCCGGCCGCCGCTTCGCCACCGCCGGGCTCGCCCCGGTGGAG
>Ga0180432_10000520_pt1 | contig 63387 bp, 78 predicted proteins | sample SS_ome_10_FD_132414 | JGI IMG/M metagenome (GOLD analysis project Ga0180432, IMG submission 132414) | Hypersaline lake sediment archaeal communities from the Salton Sea, California, USA - SS_1_MS_2 metaG | ecosystem: Environmental > Aquatic > Non-marine Saline and Alkaline > Hypersaline >... | reverse complement strand
TGGTCCACTGCGTCTTGAAGTTCGCCAGTCCCAGCATGATCGCGTCGATCGTCCAGGCTATGGCTTCCAAGGTCCACAGCAGGCCCTGTTCAGCCAGATAGTTCATTTCTTTGAAGCCGGCGCCCCAGTTATCCCTGAACCGTTCGAAGTGGAAGATCGCTTCGTCCACCCCTTCGGCCCAGCCTATTTGTTTGAAGGTTTCCCCGATCTGTTCGGTGGTGCGGGCCAGGGCCCCCAGGGCCCCGTCAGCTTCCCGGTTTTTTTCAATGAACCGGCCCATGGCCGATTCCCCACCCTTCAGGTACACGTACAGATCTTCGAAGATCAGATAGATCCCGCCCAGCACCAGGCCGATGCCCAGGATCCCCTTCAAGAAGGCCGCAACCCACAGCAGGGAAACACCCCTGGCGGCCGCGAAGGTCACCACCAGGGCCCGCATGGCCTTGATCGTCTTCCACAGGTTGTAGATCACCTGCGCCATCTTCGCGCCGGCCAGGAACACCAGCAGCTTGAACACGCGGTCCATGGCCTTGCCCCAGCCACCTGTTGCCTGCACCACGCTGTCAATGGTGCGCGCTGTAGCGATCAGCCTGCGCAGGTTTTTGTCCACCCGCTTCAGCCACACGTCCAGCCGTTCCTGCACGATTTCCCGGTTGATCTTCCACCATTCCCTGAAGCGTCGGATCGCGTCGATCAGCACCGGCATCAGGGCCACCCCCACGGTGTTGCGCACCCCGATCATGACGGCCTTCAGCGTCAGCAGTTCGTTCCTGAATTCGGCCGTGGTTTCCAGGGCTTCCCTATCCATCACGATGCCTGTGGCCCTGGCTTCTTCCCGCAGCCGTTCCATTTCTTCGCTGCCGTGCTTCAGCATCGTGACCATCTGCACCCCTTCGCTATCGAATAGCTTGAAGGCGATTCGCAGCAGCTGGCCTTCGTCCTTCACGTTCTTCATGGCGTCGGCCACCTGGTTCAGCAGGTCGTCGGCTTCGCGAAGCTTTCCGCTGCTGTCGGTCAGCTGGATCCCCAGTTCGGCCAGTGTGTCCTTGGCTTCCCCCGTGCCGGCGCTGGCTTCTGCAGCGCGACGCAGGAACCGCTGAAGGCCCATTGTCAGGGTGCGCTGTTCGATCCCCACCATGGCGCCGGCGTAGCGGTATTCTTGCAGGGCGTCGGTGGCAATGTTCAGCTTGTCGGCGGCCTGCAGGATTTCAAAACCATATTCCCCGGTTTTATAAACCAGGTACCCCATGGCCCCGCTGACGGCGGTGATACCAAGGACCAGCTGGCCGGCCGACTTCTTCAGGGCTTCGAAGTTCCGATCAAACCGCGCCAGCGCCTTGTCGTCGGCGTCCACGCCCAGCTTGACAAGCAGTTCCCTGATGGTGGTGGGCGCAGGCATCAGCTACCCCTTCCAGTGCTTTCGCATGCGGGGGCCCCTGCTGCTGCCCTTCGGGCGTGGCCGCGGTGGCGTGTTGCCTGGGATGTTGTCAGACGGTCCCAGTTCGTTCAAAAGGTCCAGGACATGCTGCGCTTCCACCAGGTCGGCGAAGGTCCACCTGTGGCGAATTTCCCAAAGGCCATCTGGGATCGCTTGGCTGATCACTACCCTCCACTCCCACAGGTTTACCCCTTCAAGGACTGCCGTTCTGATCGCCGTTTCCTGGCGCTGGCGTTCGATGCTTCGGCCTTCAGCATCTGCATCCCCAGATCCAGCCCCTTGGATATACCTGAAAGCGGAAAAAAACCGTTCAGATCTATCCCCTTCCATACCGCCTTCACCAGCTCCCAATAGTTGCCGGTGTAGGCCGCATTGAATTCCAGTTCCACGGCCAGCTTCTTGCCGTCGCGCGTCGTGCGCTTCAGCAGATCGGTGGTCAGTTCGGCCATGGCCAGGTCCAGGATCGCGTTCTTCAGATCGCGGCCCACCCGGCCCACGTCGATCTTCCCCTGCACCTTCTGCAGCGTCGGCGCCAGGCCGCCGTCCATGTCCAGGTCGGCGAATATGTCCTTGGTGTTGAAGGCCGCGTCAGCCAGGCCAGCCAGGGGTTCAGCAGCAGCAGCGTACAGCTTCCACATGATCCGCTGTCCTTCTGCTGCTGGATGCAGCACCATGCTGTATTCGTGCGGGTTTCCGTCCTTGTCGGTCAGCTGGAACCGTTCCAGGTTCGGGATCTTGTCCAGGGCCTGGTCATGTTCCGGCATGGCATCGGTTCCCATGTTCTCCCCCATGGGGTACCTCCCTGCGTTGGGGTTCGGCTGGGATGCAGTCCCAGCAAGTTGTCAACGCTGCCACCACGGCAGCGACTAAACCACGTTCAGCAACCCGTAGGTGCGTTTCGGCTTGTTCAGCTTCAGCCTGAAGACACGTTCCCCGGCGGTGCGCCCCTTCGTCTGGGGGGGCCGCGCCATGAAGGTGGTGTACAGGGAAAGGCAGCTGTCGCCGGTGCTGCTGCATTTCATGGCGAACGGCAGCGGTGTGATCGGCGTGCCGGCCGCCACGGCCAGCAGCTGGGCTTCCAGCAGCAAGATCAGATCCCGGTAGGCCTTGGAGGTTTCCATCAGGCTGATATTGCAGTACACGTCGTGGTTGTTCACCCGGCTGCTGACGCTTTCGCCGTCGCTGCCAACCTGATCTTCAAACAGGTCGCCACCTTCTTCGTATTCGATCCCGCCGTCTTCGCTGTAGCCGCTGACGACAACGGGGCCCACCGACACGAAGCACGTGGCCAGGTTGTAGGTTTTATTGACTTCGGGGCTTGTCATCGGTCAGTACCTCCCTGTTAGGCCGCTTCGGGCAGTGCGGTGGTGCCCAGGTACACGTTCACCTGGAAGACACGTGCGTTGGTGGTCAGCTGTCCTTCAACCGTGAACCGCAGCCGCTTGGCCGCGATATCGGTGGCGTCGGGGGTGATCGGCGTCACCCGTGTCTGGTCCTTCACGAAGTGGTTGGCCGCTTCCCCCTGGGACAGCAGGCCGCTGATGATCCCCGCGGTTTCGTTGCTGCCGCTGGGATCCACGTTGATCTTTTCGTGCTTCGCGGCCTTTTCCGCCACCCTGGCGATCAGCCGTTCCCGCAGCCGCGTCTTGAACCAGTCGGCCGTCACAATGTGATCGATCGGCCTGGCCGCGCAGTTCCAGCCACCGGAAACCCAGCTGTTTGACGTGCCGAATTCGCACAGCACGTTCACTTCGTTGCCTTCGGCGAAGGCCAGCTGGCCGGCGGTCAGGGCCGTGGTGTAGGCCGCCACTTCGTTGACGTTGCCTTCAAAGGCCCCAGACAAGTAGTCAGGATCGACGTTCAGCCGGTCCACCATCCAGCACAGCGCCATATTCTCGGCCGCGATGTCGTGGTAGGCGACGCAGCTGCGTTCCCTGTTTTCCAGGGCCGTCAGCGTCGCGGGGTAGTCCACGGTCAGCCAGTCGGCATCTGCTGACTGCAGGCCGCTGATGTAGAAGTCATAGCCTTCCAGGGCTGCGCTGACTTCCAGGATTTCGGTGGCCGTGCGCTTGTCCAGCGCCACGCCGTAGAATTCGGCACCGGCCGCGATGCAGGCCGCCAGGCCGTCGTCGTAGCCTTCGGCGCCCCCGGTGTCCACCCGGCCCACCAGGATTTCCTGCGGGATCGGCCGCTGGGCAAAACCATCGGTGAGCGCCTGGGCGACTTCGGCGGTGATATAGCCGGCCGTTTCGTCGTCGTCCACGTCGGTGGTGCTGTTGTAGGTTCTGAAGCGGTCACCGTTCAGGGCGTTGCCCGTCCCCTGCGCTTCGTCCACCAGGTACAGCACTGTGCTGAAGGTCGCACCCTGGCCCACGACTGGGGCAAGGTACACGTTGATCACGATGTTGCTTTCGCCGTATGCCATGGCTCACTCCCTGTTAGACATTAAAGTCCCACGTTCCGGTCAGGTCGCTGGGGGTGCTGGCGAAGTCAAACTGCACCTGCACCAGTTCCATCGCGGTGGCCGCCTGCTGTGCGGTCAGCACCGCGTAAAAGATTTCGAATTCCTGCAAGTACCGCGGCATGATCCTGGTGGAGCTCGGCCCATGCAGCAGGCTGGACAAGTCCTGCAGCCCACCGAAGGGTTCCAACCACACCAGGCCCGTTTCCATCAGGGCGATCGTCGCTGGAAGACGCAGCTGCGACTTCATGCGGGTGATCCATTCAGCGGCCGCACTGCCCCAGGCGTTCATTGACAAGGTGCCCCGGCGCTGGCCCCGCTGCCGCAGTTTGCTTTCGTCGGTCGGTGGGGTGCCCACCACCTGGTTGATCACTTCGTCGTGGCCCACAACCACGTCGGCCAGCGGCACCCTGACGGAAATGCAAGGGGGGGACGGCCTCGGGGCCTTCTGATCTTCGGCGTACACCTGGGCGGCCGTCAGGCCGGCGTTGGTGCCCATCAGCACGTTGCGCGCGACGGTGTAGATCAGGGTGCGGATTTCGTCCATCACGCCACCACTTCGTCCAGGCGCACCAGCTTGTATTTGCCGTGCGGGATCAGCTTTCGCTGCCCTTGCCACTGGCGCACTTCGTACCAGATCCCGTCCACTTCCACGTTGTCGGGAACCACCTGCGGGGTGGCCCGTTCGTCCAGGGTGCGGATCGCGGCCTTCGTGTACAGCTTCTTCACGTCGGTGTGCCGTTCGCCTTCGGGCAAGGTCAGCATTTCCCGATCGTTCAGGGGCTGGACGCTGCCGAAGAAGTAGGCGTCAGCCGGCAGCTGGTCGCCGGTGTACAGGCCGTCAGCGTCCCAGCTCCCGACGCTGAAGCGACGCCGGCGCAGCCGTTCCTGTCCCAGCACCGTCATGACGCCACCCCCTTGCTGCTGGGCTTGAATTCGTAGTGGATCGATTCGATCAGGGGCCCCTTGTCCACCAGGGGGTTGCTGCTGCCCTTGCGCTCTATCGTCGCCGGCGCGTTGGGGGGTTCCCGCAGCGTCCTGATCTTCCGTCGCACGTCAGCGGCCGCACGTTCCCCCACCTTGCTGAACCCGAAGCGGATCGTGTGCTTCCCCATGATTTCGTCGTCGATCGCCTTCAGCAGCAGCTTGAAGTACCTTTCCCGCCGTTCGTCCACTGTGCTGCGAAGGAAGGACCGTTCAGGAACCCGGATCGTGATCGCCCCGCTGCGGCCGTGCACGATGCCGGTGCCGAATTCGTTATAGGTGCCGTATTCGGCCACGGTGGCCTTGGAACCGTCAGGCTTCTTCGATCCCTTTTCGCGGGTGATCCCGACCAGGATATAGGGATCCTTCGACAGCTGGGCCATGGCCTTCATCAGCTGCTTGTATCCCTTGTCCTTGTCCAGCACCCTGTTCGTCATGGTCCCTTTCCTACGTGATCGGGATCGTTATGTGCTGGGCCGATCGGCTGGACCGTCCCTTGCGCAGCTGCAGGTACCTGCGGCCGTACACCGTTTCCATCAGTTCGCCATCGGCCACCGACGCCAGCGAACGGCCGCCGGCGCCGTACCCTTCGGCCAGGTCGCCGGCCTTGCGATTGATCACCGGGCCGGCCTTCCCGGTTTCACCGGCGATCAGTTCGTCAGCCAGCCCCACCCCCATCTGCTTCATAACGTGCGCGGCGTAGTAGCACATGGCCTGCACGTACACCGAAGATCCCCAGCCGTTGGGGTCGTGCGCCTGGGCGGCCGCGGTCAGCTGGATGGTGACCACCGGATCTTCCACGTGCTCAAATTCGGGGCACAGCGCGCGGAACGTTTCCAGGCTGGTCGCTGTCACCTGCTACCCCCGCTGGACCGTGATCACGTTCAGGTCGTTGACCAGGCCCTGCACCCGCAGATCCTGTTCAAAGTGCCACCACTTCTCGGCGTCCACGTCCACCACCGGGGGACGCACGCCGGGGTTGTCGTTGCCCCTGTCGTCGTCCGATCCCAGGATGATCCGAAGCACGCTGGGCTTTCCGTCATCCAGGATCACGGGGTCGCCAGCCTTGATCCCCTTGTCGGGATCCGCCTTGCGGTGCAGTTCCGTACATTCCAGTGTGATTTCGCCGCGGTCGCGGCTGGTCAGCCTTACCTTCCCACGTGGTACTTCTGACATGTCGCTGTCCTTTCCTTCCCCCGACAGCTACCGGGGTTTGATGGCCAGCCGGGTGATGCTGCACCGGCCAGCCTGGTGTTGGCCCTTGCGGGCCGTGGGTTGCGGGGGACTGGGGCCACCATGACGCCACCCCCGCGGTATCGTCCAACCCGTGTGGTGGGGGAACCGCCGGCGGTCACGTCGCTGCCGGCGGCCCCCCCGCCTTCACGGGGAAGGGTTCAGACCGCTACCCCTACAGCGGGGGCGGGGTGATGATCCCCAGCAGGTTATTCCCGGCCTGGCGCATCTTCACGCCACCGATCGACATGTAGCAGTACGTGACCTTTTCGAAGCCCATCGCCTGCTGCGGCAGCATGGTGAAGCCCTGGGGCACGATGATCGTGCAGCCCAGCCGGTCCTTGCGGTAGAAGAACATGTAGTCGGTGCCGCCGGGGCCGGTGCCCTGGAATTCGTGCACTTCTTCCATGTCCTGGATCATCTTCTGGTTCTCCACGAAGGCCTTGCCGATCGTGGTGTCGGTCCCGGTGGACCGCATGCGGCTGAACAGGTAGTTGCGCAGCCGGGGGCTGGTGGCGCAGGCGTTGGGCCGCATGACGTTCTTCGTCACGTTGGCCGGGTGGTTCGCCATGCTGTTCAGTTCGCCCAGGATGGTGTCGGCCGCGGTGGCGTCCACGAAGGAACTGGCCACCGTCTTCTTGCCCAGCCAGGGGTAGTCCAGCACCCCGAACACTTTGGCCGGCTTGTAGCCGTACATCAGGATCTGGTTGGCCCGTTCCATGATCACGTCGCGACACGTGCGCATGTCTTCGGCGGCCTGGGCGAAGCCGGCGAAGTTCGCCGACTGTTCTTCGAAGATGGTGGTGCTGAAACCGGCCACGATGTGGATCACCGGGGTGGTTTCCTCGGCCTGGCTGTTGCCGACCATGGGCACCTTCACGCCGGCGCGGTACACCGACGCTTCACCCTGCTGGTAAAGCCGCCGCTGCGTCACCGTCTTCGCGCCAGGGGGCACGCTGGTGTCCATCGGGAACAGCTCAAACGCGTTCTGCGCGGGGTATTGCTCCCGCAGAACTTCGTTCATCACGTGTTCCAGATCCCTGGCCATGAACAGGCCCTGCGACGTGCTGAAGCTGTCCAGGCGCCCATCGGCGCGCATCTGCTGCAGCTGGCTGTCGAAGTGCCTGGCGTTGGCCTGCTGGCGGAATTCGTGGGGCTTCACGCGGGCCTGGCTTGCGCCAGCTTGGAAACCGTCATGGGCCGCCAGAAAGCGGTCGCCCAGCTGGTGGGCTTCGCCGGTGTGGGCATCGATCACGATCGAAGTTGTCACGGTATTGCTCCTTTCGGCCTAAGCCACGTTCAGCCGGATCACGGCCAGGTTGTCGCCATCAGCCGCACGGCCATCCCGTTCCCACACGGCCATGCTGGCGGGCAGCGAAAGCCGGGTGGAGCTGTTGGTGTTGTAGAACATGCCCGTGTTCGTGGTTCCCAGCTCCACATACACGGTCTGTTTGTGGGTGATGGTCTGCTCGCTGTGCACCCACACTTCCCCCTTCTTCACCACCTTCATGGGGACGTTGGCCGCGTAGGCCGGATCGTCGGTGGCGATGGTCAGATCTTCATCGTTGGACGACCACTTGCTGATCCCCGCAAAGGCCTTCAGCAGCGACGTGCTGGGGCTGGGGCCGGTGGTGTAGGCCACGGTGAAGGTGGGGACGCTGGCGCCCTGGTCGCCGACCAGCACGTAGGCGTCAAATTCCAGGCCGGCCACTTCGGCCGTCAGGGTGACTTCGGTGCCGCTGGAACCATCGGCGATCACGCTGTTGTTGGGCAGCTGGGTATTCAGCCCGGCCGCCAGTTCGGCGCACAGGTCGGCCAGGTCGGTGTCGCTGACAGCCGCGAAGCTGGCGATCACCAGGCCGGTGTGCTTGTTGATCACCGTGATGGCCACTTCTGCGCTGGCCACGTAGGTGGGGGTGATGGTCATCACCTGGGGGGTGAACAGTGCGCTGGCGGCCTTGGCCCCCAGTTCGTCATCTTCACCCGCCTGGTACCCCAGGGACATGATCGCCAGGCCGAACCCCACACTGGACGCCGTGGCGTTGGCGGTGGTGTTCGTCAACGTGCACTTGCTGTCCACGTTGGTGATGGTCCACCCGATCCCCGGATAGATCGCGGTGATCGTGATGTTGTCCACGCCGTCGCTGACGCAGGTGGCATAGCCGCGCGCCAGGGGGGTGGTGATGAACGCGGCCGCCAGGCCGTCGCAGATTTCCGCCTTGGTGGCGGTGGCGTCGGCCTGGTACTGGACCAGTTCACCGTTGATCAGGAAGGTGTACAGGTGATCGTTGGTGGCGGTGTCCACCTTGATGTCGTCCACCTGGGCAACCACCCCGCTGTTGTTCTGCAGGGTGATTTCCTGCACCGATCCTTCGTATCGTTCCGCCAGCTTCCCGATGAGACCCTGGGGACGCCGGCTTCTGACCGAATTCTGATCGATTGCTGTCATCGTTTCAGTCTCCTAGTTCGTGGTTGATCCTTGCGCCTGCAGCTGTGCCGCCGGCGTCAGCTGCTAGTTCATGCGCGCCTTGTGCTGCGCGTCGATCCGATTCCGCCACAGCAGATCGGGGTCGTTGTCCTTGTCGCTGTCCTGGCGCTGCTGCTGGTCCTGCGGTGCGGCCTGCAGGCTGGACTGGAAGCCCTGGCTGATGCCGTCGTAGCGGTCACCACCGGCCGGCCGTCCGTCCTGGCGCGGGGCGCCCTGGTCCGGGGCCTGGGACTTCATCACCGCGAAGGCGGCCTTGAAGAACCCGGCGTCGGCGTTTTCGGGCACGTCCTTGCTGTCCAGCTTCTTGCGCACCACCTGTTCCCGGATCTGGTCGTTGTCCAGCTTGTCCAGGTCGTCGGCCTTCAGGCCGCTGTCGGTGGCAACCTTCACCAGTTCGGTGCGGTCCTTGAACCAGTCCAGCCGATCGGCCTTGGCCTGGGCCTGGGCGTCGTCGCTTTCGCTGTCGGCCTTGGCCTGCTTCAGCTGTTCCAGTTCTTCCTTGGTGCCGGTCAGTTCGTCTTCCTTGGCCTTCAGGTCGGCCTGGGCCTTGGCCAGATCGTCTTCGGCCTTCTTGTATGCGCTGGTCATGTCGTCCACCAGGCGCATCAGGCCGGATCGGGCGTCGGCCGAATCCAGACGGGCCGCGGCATCCCGCAAGGCCGCCAGCATCTGCTTGAAGTTCATAGCGAAACCTCCAAAAAGGGAAAAAGGTTGCGGGCCTGATCCGACCCTTGTGGTTGAAATCGCACTGTCGGCGCGCAGCCTGATGTCCTTGCCGCCGCGTGCCGCTTCGGTCAGCGCGAGGTGGTTGTACCTTCGATCCCGCTGGATCGCGTCGTAGTCCCCGAATTCGGGGTGATGGCCGGGGGTGCGGTCCAGGCGGCAGCGGTAGCCGGGGGACAGTTCCACGATCCGCTTGGCGCGCACTTCGTTCACGGCATCCCGGCGCCTGATGCAGCCCTTGATCCGCACGTAGCCGCCTTCGGTCACCAGTTCAATGTCCCCGTCCACGTCCCCCACCTGCAGATCCTTCACGTTGTCAGGGTCCACGAACACGCCACCGGGGGGGTGTTCCAGGGTGATGGGCTTGCGGCCGATGGTGGCCACGCTGGCGTCCTTGTGCAGTTCTTCGGGTGGCACCAGCTCCCTGGTGATCCCGCCGTTCGCGTCGCGGTATTCCAGGATCCCCGGCTTCGCGATGTCCCCCACGAACAACATGAAGCCTTCGTCAGTCATGCGGGGCTGCAGCATCGTGCCACGGTCGATCCGGTATACCCAGTCCCCGGCGTTGTCGCCGTCGCCGGCGGTGTCTTCCCGGTTGGCGTCCAGGTGTTTGCGCAGGTGGGACTGAAGCCGATCCCGCTGTGGGTTCGGCACAGGGTCACCACTGCGGCCCCCGCCTGATGCCGACAGGGCAGCGCGCACGCCGGCCAGGTTCACCACCATGCGGTTGGCGTCGTCCACGTCGTGGTGAATGTACTTGTAGGAATCCAGGTTTGTGGGGTCGCCGTCCACCAGGCCGAAGAATGGACGGTAGGCTGCACGGTGGCCGGCGTCGGTCAGGTCCAGTTCGCCACCGCCGGCGGCCTTCTTCCTGGCCCTGCTGGTGGCCTGGTCGGCGTCCCAGCTGCGATCGTCGGGAAGGGCCGGGGTGGCCTTGTAGGGCACCACCACCAGGTCGTCGGCGTCCTGGTTGTCGTCGGCTTCTTCAAACTGGATCGGCTTCAGGCCCTGGTCGGCCAGCCATGCCTTGGCGCCGGCGACGGTCCACACGTCCTTCGCAAACCGCACCGCCTGGCGTTCCTTCGCGCCCCCCGTCTTCAGCTCCCCCACCAGGATGGTGACGCCCTTGGGCATGCCCCTGGACAGCGTGGTGAACCCTTCCCTGAACAGGGCCGGATCCTTCAGTCGTGCGCTGTGGAAATTGGGGAAAGGCAATGGGCCCCCGTGTGGTCGCGTGTTTTTCTAGGGTGGGACCAGGTGGGCCGGATCCGTCAACGATCGACGTGGATCCACTTGGAAAAACCGCTCATTCGCCTGTACAATCTGCGCAGCCTTGTACAACCCAGCACCAACAGGAAGGGATCCAGCCGTGCCCAGGACACAAGTGAACGTCAGCGAATTTCGGCAGCACTATGCCGACTACATGAACCAGGTGGAACACAAGGGGAAGCCCCTGGCCATCATGCGGAACAAGACGCCGGCGGTGCTGATGATCCCCGCCCACGTGATGCAGAAGAAGCCTGCGGTGGCCATGGCCCTGGTGGCCGAACTGCTGGAACCCTTCGCCCAGGACCGGGAAGCCTTCCAGTGGATTGCCAAGCGCCTGCTGGCCGAAGCCAGCGAAACCCCCGACGCTGACGCCTACATTGTCCAGCTGGAAGGGCTGTCCTTCAAGGGGGACAACCTGCACGCGGTGGCGGAAATGATCAACCAGTCAGCCCACAACCACCGGGCCCGCATGACCAGCGACGGCACCAGGATGGTGGTGATGAACCGGGCCGGCCATATCGTGCAGACGGTGCCGAAGAAGAAGGGCGCCGGCGGCAGCGCCAGCAAGTAGGATCAGGCCAGCTTCGCTTCCCCGGTTTCTGGATCGATCTTGATCCCGCGGCCTTCAGGGTATCCTTGGGCGCGCTTCGTGCCTTCCTTCAGCCAGCCTTCAGGGGTGAAGAAGTAGCCGGCCCGTTTCACGGCCATCAGCGCCAGGTCGTGCCTGTCCTTGGCATCGAAGTCGGGATCAGCGTCAGCTACCAGCTGGGCCAGCTCCCTTTCGTAGATCCGGCGTGCTGCCTTGGGCAGTTCAGCCAGGGGGTCGCCATGACCGTCAGAATTCATCGGGATCACCGAATCGCTTTTTGAAGTAGGCCGCTTCGCGGGGGTACATTTCTTCATAGGTATCAGGCGACATGTTCCAGATGCTGAAGTTCTCAGCGAAGTCTTCCCCTTCATTATACCGCGAATAGTCGGTGATCCACCCCTGATCAAGCAATTCCTTTTCCTTCACCTTGTCAATAAACAGGCCGCGGGTTCCTTCAGATTCTTCCAGATCCATGCGGTTCAGCAGGCGCTTGTAAGACTTCTTATAGCGGGGGTTCTGCATCCCTTCTATGGCCTTGGCTGTTATGTCCAGTTCGAACTTCGCCTGGTGCAGTTCGTCAGGCGTCAGCTTCACCCCGGCAGCCTTGGCAGCCCGCTGCACTTCCTTCACCTGTCGATCATCACCCCAGGGCAGCCGTTCGAACTTCAGGCGCTTGCCCGTCAGCCGTTCCACGTTGTCGGCCGCGGCTTTCCTGGCCCGTTCGTTGAATTCCTTGAAGTCAACCCATGGCCGCAAATTGGCCCAGTCTGGATCGCTGGTCCAATACTTCCCGCTGATCTTCCTTTCATAGTCCACATGGTGGCCCACTTCGTGCCTGATATACCGCTGGGCGTTCCACCGCACTGTCCTGTCCTTCGATTGCAGTTCCTTGAACCTGTCGCTGCCGATCACGATCGTTCTGTTGTCGTGGGAATAGCTGGCCATGACACGTTGATCCGCATGGCGACCCTTCACGAACCGCACAGTGGAAAGATCCTGGGCAAAGGTGTCGCCCATGCCCCGCACCACGTCCCTGACTTGCTTCTGTTCCTTGTCCTGCAGTTGATAGGTGCGTTGATATCCCTGGTACCTTGCGCCCTTCACGGGTTCGAACCGCTGGGGTTCCTGCATCACCCGTTCCACCGGCGCCAGTTCTTCCAGATCGAAATCTGAAACCGGGGGCGTGGCCACGTCTTCGGGTTCCACGATCTTCATGGGCTTCTTCGGCGGCGTCGGCGGTGGTGGCTTCGCGCTGGGCTTCCTTGGCTTCGGCACCTTCGTCGGTGGGGCCTTTGGCTTCGTCGGGGCCTTCTTTTTCGGTTTCGGCTTCGGTGCTGGCTTCGGCTTCGCCTTCGGCTTGCTGGGGGCCTTCTTCGGCTTCTTCGGCACGGGGCCCGCTTCGGTCGCCGGCGACGGCACCCGGTACGGCTTGCGCGGTTCCACGCCCTTGATCACCTTCTTGAAGGGCACTTCGGTGCTGAAGTCGTAGTCCTTCCCGCGGTGCTTCATCTGGCCGGTGATCACCAGGCTGTTCTTGCCTTCCTGGTGCGTCATGGTCACCGCGTTGCCCTTCTGCGGGCCCACCCGGCCCTGCAGTTCCCACCGTTCGGGGAAGTCCTTGGCCGTCTGACCAGGGATCAGGGTGTCGTTTTCCTTGGCTTCCTTCAGCTGTTCGCTGGGGGACTGGTGGGCCTTCACGGTGTAGCTGTTGTTCCCCAGCCTGACCAGCTGCCCCGGCCGCATGCGGGGGACGGGCAGCGGGATCGGATCCGGCTTCGGCTGGCCCATGATCACCGCTTCGGTGGCCTGGTACCGTTCGGCTTCCTTTATGAGCTCCACCACGTCTTCGTCGTCCCAGACGGGGGCAGCGGTGCACCTGCACTGATAGTCCTGGCCAGGGTGCAGGCTGCGCCCACCCACGTCGGGGGGCTTGTCCCAGTCGAAGATCTTGCCGTCAACGGCCCGGTGGGATTCCCGCACCCGTTCGTCCCCCACGGTCATCCATTGGTACCTGTGGGCGTCCAGGGCCACCTGACGTTCCCCCCGCACCTGACCGTTGAACTTCCCCACCTGGTCCCTGGCGATCAGCCTGGCGCGGGATTCGGCCACGTTGTAGCGGCCTTCGATTTCCTTGGCCAGATCTTCCACGTTGCGGCCCAGGCGCAGGGCTTCTTCCAGGTGTTCGGCCACCTGGTCGTGATACTGCTGATCGATGCTGCTGATCAGGCTGACGTTCTCCCGAATGAACTGGCGCGCGGCGTCGGTGTCCTTCCCCGGCTTGAAGATGCTGATCTGGGCCACCCGCTGCACGTCGCGGTCCAGATCCTGGTTGGCGTTCTTGTCGATCCCCCTGGCCACAGCCCCGATCTTCCCCTTGCTGGGGGGGTTGCCCTTGCTGAAGGCCCGCTTGCTGCGCTCCACCACCCGCAGCACTTCGTGGGTATCGCCTTCCACGCTGTCCAGGTGGCGCACTTCGTCCAGCAGCTGCCCCAGGCCCATGGCCATGATTTCGTCCACTGTGAAGGCGTCGGCCCGCTTGGCCCGTTCGTTGATCCCCGGCCCCAGCTTCTTCAGCACCGGCTTCAGCTGTTCCATCAGAAACAGGTGGGCAGCCCTGGCACGGGCCACCAGCTGCTTGGTGTAGTCCTGTTCCACCTTGGCGGGGTAGGTGGGGGGGCTGTGCTTCCTGTTCTTGTACAGGGCCCTGGCCCGCTTCTGGGCGGCCTTGACAGCACGGCCGAACAGCTGGGCCTTCTGCTTGGCCCTGGCTTCGTCTTCGGCGTCGTTGGGGTCGTATACGAAGGCGGTGCCGTTCGGCCCCCACTGGAACGCCGGCTGCCCCCCCAGCTTGATCCGGCGCACGGCCATCAGTTCGCCCCGGCGTCTTCCAGTTCCAGATCCTGGTGCTGCTGCAGTACGTGATCGATGTGGGACACGATCGCGGGATAGACGCAGTTTGGCAAGTGCCCGAAGCTGACCACCATGCGGCACCAGGGGCACAGGAAGCCGTCGTTGACGCGGATCGCTTCGGCGGTGACCAGGGCGTCCTTGGCAAATTCCAGGGCTTCCCTGCTGGCCGTCAGGGTGTCGTGCTGCTTCTGGATCCTGTCGCCCATGCCTTCCACCACTGTCCTGGCTGCGGGAAGGTCCAGAAAGCTGATCCCTATGGCGGCCGCGTCGGTCACTACTTCCCGGCGTCCTTGTCCTTCGGTTCGGCCTTCGGCTTGCTGTCCAGCTTCACGTCGCCCAGGTCGGCCTTCTGCCGCGCGGTCAGGGCCTTGTAGCACTGCTGTGCGTTCAGCAGGGCAGCCTTGAAGGCGGGGTTGGCCTTGGGCCCCAGCTTGCCCACTTCGGTGATCTTGAAGTCGCCCTGGTCCTTCTGCTGCTTGCTGGTCAGCTTCTTGAACTTCGCGTGCGCCAGCGCCAGGGCGTCCCAGAACCGGGCCAGCTTGTGGGCCGGCATGTTCCGGGCCTTGTACTTGGCGGCCCTGGCTTTTTCCTTGGCTTCGCTTCCCATCTGGATCGTCAGGTTACCGGGGGGCATCGTTCATTCCTCCAAGGGTTCGGGTTCGTTGGTGTCGTCGTCGTCAGCTTCAGCCGCCTGTTCGGCCTTCAGGGCCGCACGGGCAGCCTGCAGGGCTTCTTCGTCCAGGTCGCCCACCGTCACCACCGGCTTGATTTCGCTGCTGTAGCCGGCCGCGGTGAACATGGATTCGGCGACGTGCTGGGCGTTCAGCACCCCGGCCATGACCAGCTTGGCCACGAATTCGGCGTGAAGGTTCCTGATTTCGGCCAGTTCCTTTTCGCTGGGCTGGTCCAGTGGGTTGTAGATCACTTCCCAGGATTCGGGCACCAGGCCATTGGTGGGGCCTTCCTTGGCGCAGAACATGACGGTGCCAAGGATTTCCATGGGTTCGTCGTAGTTGTCGCCCTGTTCTTCGCTGATCCCTTCGGTCCAGGCGCTGCGGCCGGCCTGGTCGTCGGTGGACAGGCCGCCGGGGGAATTCCCCGTCAGGCGCACCAGCGGCACGTCGGCCGACATGGCCATGCCTTCCACGGCCCCCCCGCGCAGTTCCTTGTAGCCGGTGGTGTTCGCCGGGATGGACTGGAAGTCTTCCCCCCCGCCTATGATGTTGATCCCCAGCAGGGACTTGGACTTGGCCATTTCCTGGATCCGCATTTCGAACAGTTCCCGCTGGTCGCTGACTTCCAGATCTTCCAGGCCTTCGATCTTCAGCACGTCGCTGCGCAAGTCCTGGGCCAAGATCGCCCCGGCCTGGTCCACGCTGATGGTGTCCCTGATGTTGTCCCACCAGGCTTGCAGCATGCTGTCGTCCCAGCCCCCGTTCCCCATGTACGTCTTCACGTCGGTTTCGGCCCCACCGAAGTACAGCATGCGGCTGGCGTGGACCACTTCGCTGATGGACGTGTTCATGGGGGTGACGTTGTAGGTGGCCGCCGTCCTGAACCGCCTGTTGCGCACGTTGGCTTCGTAGGTATTGACGCTGGCTTCTTCCTTCGTCAGCACGATCAGGTTGCACAGCCTGGTAACCTTCTTGAAGTCCAAGGGTTCCTTCAGGGGGGGATCGCCTTCTTCGTCCACCACCATCCAGATCAGGGCCCCACCGTCCTTGCGCGCCATGGTGTGCGCCTTCTTGAAATGCTTGAACACCCCCAGGGCCTTCATGTCGTCCTTCAGGGGTTCGCTTTCTTCGACTTCGCTGCTTCCTTCCACTTCTTCGGTCACCACCACCTTCCAGCCCTTGCGGGTGGCGTGCTTCGGCACCATCTGGATCAGGCGCCTGGCGTAGCCGCAGAACCGCCAAAGTACGTCTATTTCGGATTCTGTCAGGGCTGCCCTGCTGGTGTTGGGCCTGGCTGACTGGCCCTTGTCGTAGGTGGTCCCTAGGCCGGTGATCGCGTTCTTGATACTGTCCACCCGCTGCAGCACCTGGTCGTACAGCTGCAGCTTGTTCAGCTCCAGATCCTGGGCCACCCCATGGGCCGCGGTGGCCATCCCCTGCGCGGCGTCCATGGCCGCGTCCACCCGCGTGGCCACGGCGGTGTCCACCCGCTGCACCACTGCACCAGCAACACGATCGATCAGTCCCATGGTGGTTCTCCTCGGTGGGAAGTGTCTCACTTACAAGTCGCGCAGTCCAGCACCCCGCTTCTTCGCGCGTTCCAGCGCGTTCATGTTCTTCGCTTCGTCGCGGTGGGCGAACAGCTGGGCCATGGTGTCGGCCCTGTCGTTGGGCTTCGCAGGGAACCGGCACACTTCCCGGCGCCAGTCTTCGATCCACGGTGCGAACTGGGGAAGGGGTAGGAACACTTCCCCGGCTGCGCACGGCGGCACGCCGTTCAGCTGGTTGAAGGTCACCTTGTCCTTCACCCCGCGGGGGTACAGCTTCACGCCCTTGATCTTCCCCTTGCAGTCGTTGTAAAGGGCGTGCCCGTTGGCCTTGTCTTCGATCAGCTTCAGCTTCACCTGTGGCCACTTCTTGGCCATCGTCTTGAAGGCGAACTTTCCTTCATCGTAGGGGCACTGTTCACGCCATTCGTCCAGCAGGAACCGATAAGCCCCCCGCCAGCCCCACACCTGGATTACCCAGTAGCTGTTCCCCTTGCCCCCCACCAGGTTCGGATCGCAGCTGATGTCCCACATGTCGCACTTCAGGCGCCAGGGTTCGCCCTGGTAGAACTGTTTGAACCAGTCCATGCGGTACACCGCGAATTCCCCAAGCTGGGGCAGCTGTCTGAACTGCGCGTCTTCCTGGCTGCCCAGCTTGGCCTTCGTCTTTTCCACCTTGTCAGGCTTGATCAGGTCGGGGCACAGCAGTTCCCCGGCGGTGGTCCTGGGATCGTCGGGGGACTTGTGGGGGTGGTCGGGGTCGTACTCCATTGGAAGGCACAGGTGCACCACGTCTTCTTCGGCCAGGCGGTGGGCGAACAGGTCATTGGGGTGCACCCGCTGACCGATCAGGATCCGGCCGGCCTTGCGTTCCCCGATATCGTCCACGCGGGTGGAAAGCACCTGGTCGTCGGTGTCGCACACGGCCTTCATGCGATCTTCGATCTGGTCGGGGGTGCCCAGTGCTGCGTCCTTCACGTCGTGGGGATCGTCCACGCTTTGCCGGTGGGCATGGGCCCCGGTCACCCCGCTGCCGATGGTCAGGGACTGGCGCTGCCCCGTGGCCGTGTTGGCGTACAGCTGGATTTCGTTCTGGTCGCTGGCTAGTTCCCAGACGGGGGGGCCGCCGTTGGCCGCCACCTGTTCCTTCACGGCCTTGTACCACCCCGACGTGATGATCGATCGGGCCTTGATCGCGTCGCGCTTCACCAGGCTGTGGTCGTGGGACAGGCACTGCAGCCGAAACCAGGGCATGTCCAGCCATTCCCAGGCCGGGTGAAGCACGCTGCAGGACAGGGACTTGCAGCAGCCGGGTGGGATGTTGATCACCAGGTTGGTGATTTCCCCCCGCGTCACCCGCTGCATGTACTCAAAGATCAGGTCAATGTGCCAGGTGGACACGTAGGGGGTGGCCGGTTCCACGATGGGCCACGCGCCCCGCGCGAAGTCGTGCAGGTTCATGCTGGCGCTGGTGTGCAGCTTGGCAAGTTCGATCTGGGCGTCCAGGGCCTGGATGTACCGCTGCAGTTCGTCCACCGGGGGCAGCTGCAGGGGTTCGTTCACCGTCGCCGTCCTATTCGTTCACGGGCTCGGTGTCGTCGTCGCCCTGGTCGTCGCCGGCGACCACCACCCGGCCTTCCCCGTTGGCTTCCAGCAGCAGCCCTTCGTCCTGCATCCTGCGCAGTTCCAGGGCTTCCATGGCTTCTTCACGCTTGCGCTGCAGGGCTTCCAGGGACAGGCCACCGAAGTCGAAGGTGTGGACCGTCTGCACCGGCTGATCGCCACCCTGGACCACGTGGTGCACCTTGTCGCTGTAGTCCTGGCTGAAGCGGGATTCCATGAACCGCAGGGCCAGCTTCCCGTCGCCCAGCTTCGTGATCTGCCGGATCGGTTCCCCGGTTTCGGGATCCACCACGGGGGCCCCGGTGCGGTCCACCCCAGCCACCTGGTGGGGCCTGGTGTTTTCCAGCACGGCCTTCAGGTACAGCCTGGCGCAGAAGGCTTCTGCTTCCTGGAAGTCCAGCAGGAAGTCCAGGTAGGCCTGTTCGTGGGGCGTCACCCGTTCCCCCGGCGTCGTTTCGTCCAGGTACCGCTGACGCTGCTGGGCCTTGCGTCCCTTGTCCAGCCAGTTCGTCAGGCCCTGACGGGTGATCCGTGCACCCTGTGCAGCCAGGCGGTGCGTACACCCCAGGCGGATCGCTTCCAGCACGGCTTCCTTCCTGGCGTCGGTGAACTTCCAGGCGGGGTGTTGTGGATCCCCACCGTTGCCCCCCCTGGGGTTGTCGGGGGTGTCAGGCGGCAGCGTCACCGGGGGTTCAGTCGGCTGGGGTGCAGGGGGTGGGGTGCAGCTGGCGCGGGTGCGTGTGCCTGCTAGGCCAGCCACGACGCCAGGCCTACCGCCTGACTGGTGTGCCGAAGTTGTACCTTTCCCCCGACCATTGCCCCGGCCGTTTCCCTTGCTGGAAGGGCTGGTGCCCTTGCCATTGCCCCGACCATTGCCACCCCCTGGATCCTTACTAGATCCCAAGGTAGGGGATCCCAAAGAAACAGGAGAAGAAGGGGAAAGGGATCTGGATCTTGATCTAGAACTTGATCCTGATCCGTTGCTTGTGGATCCGCCGTTGGATCCGTTGGACTTGGTGCGTCGTGCCCATGACTTGATCGTGTTTGGGGACAGGTCGAAACGCCGGGCCGCTGTGCGGTATCCCACACCGTGTTCCTGCATCCAGGCCAGCACTGTTTCTTTGTCGTTTCGCATGCTGTGGTAGTGGGGTGCGCTGGGGTGCACCTTGTGGGGAGGATACCAGGGTGGGGTGCGCTTGAGAAGTGGGATCCCGGCTGGTGGGGTGCACCAGGTGGTGACCCTAACGGGATTTGAACCCGTGTTGCCGGGATGAAAACCCGGTGTCCTGGACCTGGCTGGACGATAGGGTCAGCAGCTGGTGGCGATGGTAGCACAGGGGTGGGGTGCAGTGTGCCGGCCCCTGGGCTGCATGGACTGAGGGGGGAGGGGGGGCGCCCATGCAGTGGTTCCAGGCGCCGGCGGTGTCATGGTACCATGGCCGGCATGGGGAAGCAGTACAGCCAGCAGGAAGTCCACGAAGCCCTGACGGTGCTGGGCCTGGTGGACGAAATCCAGCGCACCCGGCGGATCACCACCGACCAGGCGCACCAGGCTTTCAAGCAGCTGGCGAAGACGCTGCACCCAGACGTGGGGGGCACCGAAGAAGGGTTCAGGCGCCTGAACTGGGCCTGTGGGGTGGTTCGTGACTTGCGGGGCGTGAAGCTGGCACCGATGCCGGCGCCGGTGGTTCAGCAGGTGCGGGTGGTGCACGTGCACCAGCAGGGCTTCAGCATGTGGTCAGATCCCTTTGACACCACCGCCACGAACAGCGCCACAGGTTCCACCTTTAACTGCAGGTGCTGGCCCTTCCCAGACACCGTTTGATCGCTGCTGCCGGCGGATCGCTTCGCGCAGTTCCTTGTACAGCTGGGCCAGCTTCTTGTCGCTGTGGCGGCCGGTCATGATCTGCCGGCTGATCTGGGCTGGGGATCGGTCCATGGTGTTGGCCGTGGTGGGGGTGGTGCCTGGTCGTTGACCGTGCTGCAGCGGCTTCCAGCCCCCTGCGCGGTATGGGCCGCCGGTGGCCCACGGTGCCACCTGTTACGTGTGGGCCATGGTACCACATGGGGAACCACCTGGTGGGGTGGCAGTTACCAGCAGTTAAGTGCCCCAGGTGGGGCTTCGCCGATATTTTTGCCGAAAAAATCAGCGAAGGGGTGGTGGCCTATTCCTGACGACTGCGACGGGAACTAGTCCACTGGCCCATACTGCGACGGCAGCGACGATACCAGGACAGGCTGCCTGTCCAGCTACTTCCTGAAGGTTTACGGGCAGTTAGCAACGACAGCGACGACTGCGACGGGTGCGACGGCAAGCTGGACAACGACTGCGACGGGCCTACTTCTGCAGCACCTTCAGCACTTCGTCGGCGAACTGGTCCAGGTAGGGCCCCAGGTAGTCCCGATCGCAGGACGCTTCAAACACGTTCAGGGTGAAGTAGGTTTCCCGTTCCCCGTCCGAAACGGTGATCCTGTAGTCGTAGGCTTCGCAGGACACGGCGACCACGTAGCCGGTGGACAGTGCGCTGGCCATGCGGTCAGCAATGAACCGGCGAAAGGCCACGATCCTGGGCTGGTCGTGCAGCTTCATACGATGATCAGCCGCTGTTCGTCGCCATCTGGTTCCTTGAACACCAGCTGCCCACCATCGATCACGTGGAAGGTGGCAAGGTCCAGTAGCTTCAATGCGCGCCTGAACACTTCGGCACGGCTGCCGGCGCCCAGGCGTCCCTGCAGGTCGTCCATCAGTTCCCGGTAGGCTGGATCGACTTCAAACTGCAGCCGGATCGGTGGTTGGCTTCCCATGCTATTCACCCCCACAGGGCCCCGGCACGTGGACCAGGCCGCAGGTGTCGCAGATCGCGGCCGCGCCGGTGTAGTCCTTGCCTGGAATGCCGTAGCGTCCAGGCTTCACCATGGCCACGCGGTCCTTCTTGCGGCTGCGTTCCTGTGCCAGCACGGCCGACACGGTGCCACTGGTCACCTGGCGGTTCTTGCAGGACTTCTTCACCAGGGGGACCAGTTCCTGGACGGTCAGCAGTCGGCCTTCAGCTTCCAGCACCTTGGCAATGTGGTCGATCAGTGGTGGGCCGTCCGTCTGGATCTTGCGCTTCTTGCCCTTGTCGGCCCTGGGGGCCTTCTTCGCCGGCCGTTGGCCTGGTGGGATCGTGACCTTCGGCGGGGTGGTGGTGGTGCCCTTCTGTTCCCAGGTGGGCTTCAGTGGCATCGTGGGCCGGGGCTTCGGCTTGCTGGCGGTGGTCGCCGGCGGCCGCGTCGGTGGGGGTTCGTCGTCAGGGTCCAGCAGGTCGTCCACGTCCACCATGGGGGTGGGCATCGGGGGCCCTGTGCGCTGCTGGTCATGGCCGTCGTCGTCGTCGTCGCAGTCGTCGCCGGCGGCCGCGTCGTCATCGTCGCCCAGGTCGTCGCCGGCGCTGAAGTCGGCGCGGTCCCCGCCGTTGTCGCCGGGGTCGCTGGCCACCTGCAGGTTCACCTGGAACCGTAGCCGGCCAGCCTGGACTTCCTGCTGCTGGATCCACCTGTCCAGGTACCATCTGGCCTTCTTCGCGTCTTCCAGCGGATCACCCTTGCGGCCGATCCTGGCCAGGTACTTGATCACATTGCCAAGGTGGAACCCCAGATCCCAGGCTTCGATCACGTTGATCGCTTCGTAGGTTCCCGGCCTGTAGTGGTCGGGGTGGTTCACTTGTTCCTTGGTTGTCACCCTTCCAGCTCCCCCCCGGCCACGCGCTTGGCCAGCTTCGCCTTGGCCCAGACAATGGCGTCCCCCTTGTCCTTCGGGGGCACGAACATGTTGGTGGCTTCGACGGTGGCAAGTTCACACTGGCCGACTTCTTCCTGGTAGGTGGCGATCACGTCGTCCTTGCTGGGGCCCTGGACGATCCCGCCGTCGTGGGCGACCAGGATCCAGGTGTGTTCTTCGGGGGTGCCGATCTTCAGCAGGTGGATCAGCTTTCGCATGGTGGTTCCTCGCTTTCTTCGGCGTCGTCGCCGTTGGTTGGTGTGCAGTCCTTGTTTGGACAGCATGGTGGTTTCACGGTGCAGAAGTCCAGGAAGTAGGGGCAGCTGACGCAGCCGCGCATGGGGGGAACCGTCAGGCCGATGATTTCCAGGGCTTCGGCCAGCCGGTCCACCGACTTGCGGCCGAAGTTCTCGACCTTCAGCAGTTCCCGGCGCCCATAGTCCAGCAGCTGGCCCACCGTTTCGATCTTCTGGTTTATGAACATGTTTTCGATCCTGGTGGCGATCCCGTCGTCCCCGATTTCCAGCTGGGCCACGGGGATCTTCATGCGCCGATCCCGCGTCATGTCGTAGCCTGCAAACCGTGGGGGCGTTTCCTGCTTGTCCAGTCGCCCTTCCAGTTCGTTCATGCGTTCAGTCAGGTGCAGGTGCTGCTTGCCGTCGTGGCGTTCCAGGTTGCGCAGCCTGGCGCTGTACCTGTCAACGTCTTCCAGGGCGCGTTCCAGCTTGTTCAGCCTGGTGTTGGTGCGCTTCTTGTAGCCTTCCAGCTGCTGTTCGGCTTTCTGCAGGTGCGCTTCCTGCACCATGCGCAGATCATGGAACTGGGCTGCTTCTGCTTGCTGGGCTTGCAGCTGCCGCACCTGTTTTTCCAGGTCGTCCACCGCCTGGAAGATGGCACGATCCCGGCCGATGTCCCCGATCCGGTCAAACAGGGAAGGCCCCCCGTCTTCCTGGACATGGTAGCCGCACAGCTGGCACCGTTCCCCATGGACAGGCACGCCAGGGCCCCCACAGTAGGGGCAGCGGCCGGCCGCGTCCTTCTTCATATTCGGGGGCACCCCGGCCCAGCTGTGGACCTGGGCGTGGATCGTCGTGCTGGCTTCCACGTCGGCGTCGTCGCCGATTTCGTGGACTTTCCAGTCAGGTGGTTCACCTTGATATCCACAGTCAGGGCATGGGATCAGCGGTCCAGGGCAGCCGAAGATCGGCCCGGTGCCCCCGCACTTGGAACATGTGGCCTTCGGCTTGTCGCCGTCGTCGTTGGCTTCCAGCTTCTGCAGCCGCTGTTCCATGGAATGAACCAAGGCGCGCAGCTGGATCAGCTGCTGGTCCAGGGTACGCTTCTGCAGCTTGATAAAGTACCTTCTGGCGCCGTCGCCTTCACAGCGGTCACAGGTGACTTCCCCACCTTGGAAACCGATCCGGCCCGAACCGTTGCACATTTCGCACAGGGGATCGCTGGTGGCCGTGTCGTCGCCGGCGTCCTTCGCTTCCAGCTGGGCTTCCAGCGTGTCGGCGATACTGTCAAGCCGTGGGGACGGGATGCTGATGCCGCAGGCAACCAAGGCGCGCAGTTCCTGCACGACGCCCTGGACAACGGCGATCAGGTCGCCGTACCTGTCGCCCAGCCTGTCGGCGTGTTCCTGGTGGCGCCTGGCTGTGCCACGCCATTGATCCCGTTCCACCCGCAGCTGACCTGCTTCGTGTTCCCAGTTGTCGCGCTGCCGGCGCAGGTGGCCGGCTTCGGCCTTCAGCTGATCACGTGCTTCACCCTTGCAGGCGTGCAGCCCTACTTCCCCGCAGGCTGCGCACCGTCCCAGCTGTTCATTCCCTTCCCCTTCTATGGGGGTGAACAGCTTGTCGAGCGGTGCGGGCCCTTCTGGGGTGTTGTCGGGGTTCCAGCCAGGCTTCAGGCGCCCACCGGCCGGCATTAGCTGTTCAGCCATGAACTGCTTGGCCAGCTGGTCCAGGTCCAGGGGGCCCAGGAAGTCGCCGTCTTCCAGGCTGAAGTCGTAGGCTTCAGACAACCAGCCGATCCCGCCGTCCCCCCCGACAACGATCACGGTCCACGATCCTGGCTTGCCGGCCAGGTAGTAGCCTGGTTTCGTTGGTGTTTCAGCCATTGGACACCCCCTTGATCCTGGCGTTGGGGTACAGCTCCTGTATTTCTTCCACGGTATGGCCGGCCCTTCGCATCTGCTTCGCGTTCCATGTTCCGTCGCAGCAGTCTTCCCAGCTTACTGACTTGTGACAGCACCGGCACACACCATCAGGGCACAGTTCAGCCGTTTCCTTGTCGCAGATATTGCAGCGTTCAGCCATTGCCGTCCCCCTTCCCGTCCACCACCACCCCCTTGGGCCGCAGTTCAGGCACCAGGCGGTCCTTGCCCAGCCGTTCCCACAGGTGCAGCACCCCGTCGAAGGGGGTGACTTCTGACGCCGGCGGGAACACCTGCACCACGACGCTGCTGCGCCTGAACATGGCTTCCCGCACCAGTTCCATGTCGTGGTGCGTCGGCATGCCGTAGGGCCGATCGGGGTTGGACAGGCTGACATGGAACCACGGGGGCCCGTCGTCGGGGCGTTCCACGCTGGCCATGATCCTGTTGTCGCGGATCATGAAGTAGGCCCCCGCGAAGTTCGGCATGAACAGGGGGCCCTTCAGTTCGGGGTTCACGATCGTGGGCATGGCCCGCTTGATCTGGTGGTACTGTTCGATCTGGGCGTCGCTGGTGGGGACGGGGCTGCGCCCATCGGCCGCGGCCTGGGCCGCCTTTTCGGCTTCGGCGTCGTCCATGGCCTTCGCCACGTCGCTTTTCAGTTCGGTGTTGTCTTGCATCGGGTTCACTCCGTTGGTGTTCCCTGCGCCAGTCTGAACAGCACAGGGGTGTGGTTTGTGTGTTCCACCAGGCCTTCGGCCACCAGCTGCCACAGGGCACGATCTGGGGGCTTCCTGAAGGCCACGTCAGCGGTGTAGTCCATCAGCTGCACCATGGCAGCGTTGAAGGTGCAGGGGCCGTGCTGGGCCAGGTGGTCCAGCAGGAAGCACCGCCAGGCTTCGACGCTGTGCCGCGCCATGTCCTTGCGCCAGGCGGTTGCGCTTTTCTTGCGGGCACCCCGTGGGGTTCGGCGTGGATCGTCGGGGTGGCGCACCAGGTGGACGTATTCGTGAAGCCCCTGGCGTTCCAGGGGCCCCGTGTGCCAGGTGGTCGCCGGCGCCGTCATGGCTTCACCTGGTCAACCTGGAAGGCGATCACCTTCACGGTGGGGTTGTCTTCCCAGCGGTACCCCCGGCGGCCGTTGATCTGGTGGGTTATTTGGTTCGGCAGATTGTGGAAACAGTGGACTGGGACAAGCCTAGAACACGCGCAGCATGCCGACGACTGCACAAGCCGTTGGAAACAGCCCAACGAAGATGATCCCGTTGAGCGTCGGTCAGCTTTGCTGCATGGTGTTTTTCCCCTTCGCAGCTTCTGCCATGCGCTTTTCGATCCAGCCAGTTTTCTTGCTGCGTTCCCCACCGCAGATTTTCCGGCCTGTTGTTCGATCGGTCGCCGTCTAAATGCCTTGTTTGTAGCGTGCTCGGTTCTGGCATCCCATGAAAAGCCATGCAGACCAAACGGTGCACGTTCTTGGTGATCTTCTTTCCTTCGTGGCAAAGCGACACCGATTGATATCCATTTTTTGCCTTGAATCCGACAAGTGGATACCAGTCTACATAGTGTTTGTGCCCAAAACCTGCGTACTTGGTTCGTGAATAGATCTGCCCATCGTTCCCGGCCATGTAATCGTCGTTGGGAGCTATTGGAATAGGCTTCAGGATTACACCATTTGATAGTTCCATAGGCCCTATGGTTATCCCGTTCCCGAACCCCTGTCAAGCGCCAGGTCATCGGCGATCCAGCATTTCGTCCACGTCGGCCTTCGTCGTGGCTTCGTTGGTGGGCCGCGCCAGGCGCCCCGACTTGTAGGTGGCCACGTCCACCGGCTTCGCCAGCCGATCGAAGGCTTCCACTGGTTCCATCACCCTGAAAAACTCGTCTCCCAAAGTGCTCAACGTGGTGTTGTACGGCTTTCCTTGTCGGCTTTTCGCGTAGGTGATCACCTTATCAAAGTCGATCCTGCTTTTTGTTCCGTCGTCATTAGTAACGATGATCCACATGGTTCCTTCCCTTCCCGTGGTTGTTAAAGCCCACCAGGTGGCACCGTGCAGCCATTTTGGTAGCGGCGCGGCGTACACGGTGCCCCTGGTCCTGCGGGCCGCAGGCTGCGGTCCTGGCTTGCCCTACTGCCCAACACACCCTTCAGCTGTTGGTTGTTAAAAAACGCCAGGCCGCTGGGGTTCCTTGTCTATCCTTCCCGGCGCACCACCCGCAGGGTGGCGCCCCTGTGCTTCTTGATCACCTGCTGCACGTCAGCGGCCGGCACAGGGCTGTCCATGGGCCAGCGGTGCAGCACGGTAGTGGGCGCGACGAACGGCGGGGGGGTGCCGTTGTCGAAGCCTTGCCGCGCGAAGTAGGACCGCACCTTCTTCGGGGGTGCTGCGTCCACCTTCTTGCAGGCTTCCAGGGCGTCGCGCATGCGGCCCCAGGTTTCCCGATCCGGGGCCTTCACCAGTTCCAGGATGGTGTTGGCCGTCACCACCGGCAGTTCGGTTTGTGCTGGTGGCGCCTTGGGCACCGCTGGCGCCTTGGGCACCGCTGGCGCCTTGTCGTCGGCGTCCTGTGGTACCAACGGCGAAGCCAGCCAGGCGTCTATGATTTCTCCGATCAGCTTATAGCCGGCTTGCCGGTTGAAGCAGCGCCTGAACACGGTGTTGATATCGGCGGCCTTCGGCCTGTCCTTCCCGGCTTCCACCGCCTGGTTGATCAGGTAGTACCCCAGGCCCCGCATTAGGGGGGTGGGGTCCAGGAAGTCTTCGTGCTTCCGCGGCAGCGACCACCTGGCCCTGAAGCCTTCCAGCACGTCAGCAACGATCTGCGGTGCGTCAGCTGGTTCCAGGAACAGCCGGCGCACGGCGTCGTCCACCAGCTTGCTGCTGTCCAGCAGGTATTCGGGGTAAGCCATCAGGCGGTTCCCCACGAACTTTTCCAGTTTTTCCTTGGTGACCATCAGAACCCCCTTCGTGTGCGCTTCATGATCCGGCGGATCCGGCCGTACTGGTGCGGGTGCTGCCCCGCGGGGTACTTGTTCGCCAGGTACTGGGCCCGCTTCTTGCCGGCCTTCTTGCGGGCCAGCGCCTGTTCCTTGCGCTTGGCGGCCTTGTTCGGGCCGTCGTGGCGCACCAGGTACTTCCCCTGTGGCTTTCCGGCTTTACTGATGCGCCGGCGCCACAGCGACACAAGGGCCCCCAGCAGGCCATGCGCTTCTTCCTGGCTGACTGGTTGATCGTTACCCTTCCCCATGGTTCCTTCCCTTCTACCACCGGATCACGGCGGTGTTGATCTGTTTCTTGTTCCCGTCGCCGGCGTCCACCAGGCGCTTCCCGATCTCCACCGTGTGCTTCGGGATCACGGCCACGATATCCCGCACAGTCTGGGGATCGGTCGGCCTGACTAGCATCAGTTCGATCTGGCGGTCCTTGCGGGCCCTGGCTTCGTCCAGCATGGTGTGCACCAGCTGGACCAGGCTGGCGTCCCAGATCCGTTCCATGGGCCCCGGCTTCGCCCTGCTGAAGCGTGGCAGCTTATCCATGGCCCTGTCCCTTCTGGCCGATCTGCAGGCCCTTGGCGCTGAACAGGGGGGACGTGGCCAGCAAACGCGCCAGGGACGCAACCTTCTGCCACCTGGGCCACTGGCTGGACGCCATGGGCTTCTTCAGCTTCTTCAGCTTCTTGTCCATGTCGATCATGACGTGGATCATGTTGCGGATCATGGCGAACAGTTCAGGCGTCAGGGTGGCGTCGGCCGACGTGAACGGCACCAGGAACCACCCCATGCTGACAATGTAGATCACGGCCGTGGGTTCCCCCGGCTTCTGCAGTTCCCCCACCACGATGGTGTCCTGGTGCTGGGGATGCAGTGGTAGGGCTGCCATCTTCGCCACGGGTTCCAGCATGCGGGGGTTGTAGTCGGCCCCCAGGAACAGTTCGTAGGGACCGACCAGCACCCGTTCGGCTGGACTGTCCCCCCATTGGTGCAGCGCATGAACATCAATTTCCTTCATTCTTTCGGCCATATGCTTTCCCCTTTCAACCAGGGGTTGTCTTCCCTGGCGCGGTTCACCTTGCGGGCCACGTCTTCCAGGTGGTCCTTCAGGTCGTTGCTGTGGTGCAGGATCCCCAGTTCGATCCCTTCATTGATCGCTTCCAGGTATCTGCGGTGCCACTTGCCCAGCTGCACGAACTGCGACAGCGGGCCCTGTTTCTGCGTCAGCTTCATGGCGATCCCTGCGGGCATGTCCTTGTCCTTTCGCTTCGTCATTGGTTGTTCAGGCGCACGATCGACGCGCGCACTTCTTCCCCTGCGGTGCTGGGGCATTCCAGGCCGCAGCAGTCCCAGCCAGGCCGATCGCGCCTGGCGAATAGCTCGAGGTATGGCCCCGGCAGCATGCGTTCCAGCTTGTCCTGCAGGGCTTCAGGCTTCACGCTGTGCTTCGTCGCCGGCGCGAACACCAGATCCCGTTCGGACTTGGTGCGCAGGTGCTGGTATATCGATCCCCGTGTGCCCACCAGCAGCAGTTCCTTGCAGGAACGGGCCAGCCGGCCCATGCCGAAGGCCATGCCGTCAGGCATCCAAAGATCGGGAAACCGCGCGGTTCCTGGGGTGTCGGCCACCTTGTCGGCCATCTGCCCCAGCCAGTCCCCCAGGCCCTTCGGTTTCCGCGTTTTTGCCCAGATCCACACCTGCTTGAAGTCGAAGCCCCAGCCGGCCAGGACGTGCAGGCCATCGGGGATCAGCGTCGCAGGGCACCACAGGGCTATCAGGGCGTCGTCCTGGGCCAAGGTGCCAACCTGCAGGGCAGCCAGTTCGGCGGTGGTCAGGGTGGCGTACTGAGCGGCCGCGCCACGCTTCACGCTGGTGGGGCTGTGGGCCAGCAAGTCGCCGAAGGCCCACGGCGGATCAGCTACGATCACGCGGTACTTCATGACACCCCCCCCGGCCACTGTCGTGGACCGTCCAGGCCGGTGTTGGCCTTCACGAAGATCGGGCGTTCCAGGCGTTCCGCCACCTTCACCATCTTGTTCACCAGCTGCTGGTCAGGCTTCGGCGCCCCGGCCCCCGTCTGGGAACCGACGATCAGCCAGTCCAGGCCGGTCAGGTATTCACGATCCACGGGCCCCCGGATCGGTTCCAGGGATACGAACCGCACCCCAGTCCCCGGCACCGACCACAGGACGCTGATGCGCCAGGCTTCGTCCATGGTGGTGACCGAAACCCCCAGCCAAACGTTGTCTGGGATCCGGCCGCCGGCGTCGTGCCAGTCCTGGATCTTGCTGGGGTTCTTCGTCAGTACAGCGAAGACGTGCTGGGGGCACTGTTCCGCCACGCTGAACACGTCGTTGATCCAGGTGAAGGGAACCCAGTGGCCGAACATGTCCCCCATGGAAACCGTGAACACGAACCCCGGCTGCTTCACCGTCGTGGGTTCCAGGATCCTGGTGGGGTGGAAGGTCGGTTCAAAGCCGGCTTCGTACCCCGGCACCCCCATGCCCTGCAGGCGCTTCGCGAAGGGCCTGGCGTAGCAGTAGCCGCACCCGTGCCGGCACCCTGTGATCGGGTTCCAGGTGTACCCCGTGCGGCCGGGGGCGTGCGTCCATTCGATCTTTGTGCGGTTCACCCTTCACCCCCTTCCTTCCAGCCTGGTGGTGCCCAGGGGGCGCCTGGGCCGGCAACCAGGGCAGCTTCGTCAGTGGGCCATGGATCTGTAATCACGTCGTTGCCTTGGGCTGATGGGACGATCGGGTGCTTTCCCAACAGCCCCACGATCATGACTTCCATGCCGTTGGGCATCGCCCATACCTGGCCCACCGCCGGCGGGGGTGGATCCTTGCGCTGCTGCCGTTCGTATCCCCACTTTTCGTTCCACCCGTATCGTTCCCAGATCGTCGTCACGGTGCCCCCCCTTCGGCCTTGTGCAGCAGCATCCAGCGCCAGGACTTCGGGCCGTTGCCGATCAGAACCCACACGGTGCCGTTCTTCGTGTCCACCAGCAGGGGCCAGTCCCAGCCGGTGCGCACCTGGTAGCGGCCGCCGGGGTCGCTGTAGTCGGCCAGGTCGTCGGGGCCGGTCAGGTCCAGCTGGATCGGTTCAGCGGCAGCCAGGCCCCGTTCCAGGGCCTTGGCGCGCATCGTACCCCCCAGCACCTGGACGCCCACCATGACGGCCGCCAGCATCAGCAGCACAATGGCGAAACCCCGCAGATCACTCACTTCCTTTTTGTCCATCTTCTTCACCTTTCGCGCCTATGAAGGCGGCATATTCGTCGGGGTGGCACAGGTGGCACGGGCCCACCGTGAACCCCCCTTTGGGCAGTGGGACCACGGCGTGGTCGGGGTTGCCGTCGCACACGGTGCACGGGCCTTCCATGGCTTCCCGCACGTCCAGCCACTGATCCCGGTGTTCCTTGAAGTACCGCACCAGCTGGTCCACGGTGGGGGTGTCCCCACCGCGGCCCCCGTGCAGCGGTATCACTTCGGACATGTTGCGCTTCACCTTTCGCTTCATCTGGCCACCGGGGGGATCCCCAGCAGGTTGGTTTTGTGCAGGCTGCTGACCGTCAGGAACACTTCGCGTTCTGCGTCGATCTGCAGCTGTTCCATGCGCAGGTTGCCACCGCGCAGCATGGCTTCCACGCCGGCGGTGACGCCGGCCGCGAAGGCATCGATCAGATCTTCGGTGGTGGTGGGGTAGGTGTCGAAGCGGTACCGATCGAACTGCCCCACCGCTGGCCACCTGTCCAGGATCCGGCCGTGTGCCTTGGGCTTCGCCAGGTTCCCGTGATGGCAGCACAGCTTCCTGATCTGGCCCACGGCGTAGGCCCTGAAGGGGATCCCCGTGTTGTACAGGATGAACCGCACCAGGTCGCCGCTGCCCCCCATGTCGTGGGCGTGCGACATGCTGGGGGCTGCGTCTTCCAGCTTGCCGTCCTTCCCCTTGCGCTTCGGCCGTCGCTGCCCGAAGTGGTACCCTTCGACGCCCACCAGCGGCACGCTGACGCCGTGATCCGCCAGGTGGCGACGGATCCGGCGCAGCATGTCGCGCAGGGCTTCCAGTCGGCGCATGCGCAGCACTTCAGGGTCCAGGCCCTTCTTCAGTGGCTGAAGGTACACCCCCCGGCCCTGGGCCTTTTTGGCGACCCTTGCCTGGCCGGTGATGAACCAGTGGTCAACGGGTTCGGCCGTGGGCACCGGATCGTCCACCGCGGTGTTGAAGTGCACCAGAACAGCAGCTGAATGCGTCGGCGCGATGTCCAGCCCCAGGGTGAACATCAGCGCAACCCGTAGGCCTGGCGCTTCCTGTTCTGCGTCAGGGCTGCGTCGGCCGCCTTCTGGATCCCTTCTTGTTCTTCCACCTTCGGGGACGTGTTGCCGGTGTCGTCGGCGTACTTGGCAAGCAGATCAGCCTTGCTTTTCTTGCCCACCATCATGGTGCCGTCGTTGCCCAGCAACCACCATTCACGCCGTGCTGGGGTGGCCTGCACCCGCTGAATGAATACCTTTGCCATGGTGCACCCCCTATTCCAGTCCGTCGTCGTCAGTGTTCAACAGTTCGCCCTGCGCCCCGCTGTCGTCGGCCTGGGCCGGATCGGTGTCCCCGCCGGCCTGGTCGTCGTCGTCGTCGTCCTGGGACGACTGGGCCCCGTTGTCGGCCAGGTTCAGCTGCTGCTGGCGTTCGGCGTCGGTCATGATCCGGCGGTGCGCCGTGATCGGTTCCCCGGTGTCCAGCCGGTAGGGCATAACGGTGCCGGTGTTGAAGTCGCCGATCAGCTGGCACTTCACCGGCCGGTATTCCTCCCCCGACTTGGCCGCGTCCAGGGCCTTGTCGGCGTTGGCCTTCAGGTCGGCCTTCTGCTTGTCGTGGTCGGCCTTCTGCGTCTTGAAGGCGGTGTCCAGGTTCTTGATCAGCCCTTGGGCCTGGTCCCACTTGGCCAGGCGTTCCAGCCGTTCGTCGGCGTCCAGCTTGACAGCCAGGTCCAGTTCGGTGTCGCCCAGGGCCTGTTCGTGTTCCTGCAGATCTTCCATGTTCGTCATGTTCCTAGTTCCTTTCCGTGTTGGTTTCGCCGAGCAACCACGCCCGGATCTTCGTCCATGCTTCGGATCTGGCGCGTGCCAGGTCCACGATATCGTCCACGCCGGCGCCGGCTTCCAGCGCCTGGTCGATCGCGTTGTAGGCCTGCAGCAGCGCCGTTTCCATCTGCGCCCAGGTGCAGGGTTCAAAGTGGGGTAGCTGTGCCGCCACGGCTTCCAGCTTCGTCCAGGCTGTATTCTTCAGGCCCACAGCCCCGTGAAGGTGCGCCTGGTGGTAGGCCGCGATCGTGGCGTCGATCTGCTGTGCTTTCATTATTCCGGCCCTTCTGCTGTGGTGAAGTTCCCGAAGGCCAGGTGCTGGCGCAGGAACGCATACCTGAACCCCATGTCAGCACGGCCGTCCCTGTTCTTGCGCACGGTGAACTTCCCCCAGTCGGTGTCCATGGTTTCCCTGGCCATCATCACCACCAGGTCGGCGTCGTTTTCCAGGTCGCCGGCCATGCGCAGGTGAGCCAGCGTCGGTTCCAGTACCCCCTGCGCCTGTCGGTTCAGGTGTGCCATCAGGATGGTGGCCACGTTGCATTCCACCGCGATCCTGCTGAATTCGTAGCTGGCCCGGTGGATCGTTTCCCGCTGCTGGTTTTCCCCGCGCACGCTGCGGTCCTTAACCTTGCCCACCAGGTCCAGGAAGATGCCCTGCACCCCGTGTGTGTGTGTGATCGCCCTGGCCTTGCTGACCAGCCGGGGCAAGCTGGTGACGCGATCTTCCACGTAGATCGGCAGCTTCGCGATGTCCCTGGACCAGATACACACTTCATCAGGATCGGCTTCCCGGCTGCGCAGATCGTCGGCCTTGATCGCCAGGCCGTCGTACCACCGGCCCTGCAGCCAGGACAGCATGACGATCAGCCGCTGGTGGATCTGTTCCCAGGGGGATTCAAGGCTGAAATACGCCACGGGGATCCCGGCCAGCGCCAGCGTCAGCCCCAGGAACAGCCCCAGCGCAGTCTTGCCCATGCTGGGCCTGGCGCCGATCACCGTCTGGGCACCAAGGGGGATCCCCCCGATCCATTCTTCCCACCGCTGCAGCGGCACAGGTAGGAACTGGGGGCTTTTCCTGGTGTACTTTTCCCGCCACCGCTTGGCCCGCTGCTGCTGGTCGATCATGTCGGTGGTGGTCGGTTCCATGGAACGCTGCACAGCGCGCTGGGCGTCGGTCCATTCGTCGGGGTCGTCGCCGTCCATGCCCAGCAGTTCGCTGCAGGCCACCTTCACCCGTCGCTGGGCGGCCTTGCGCTGCACGATTTCCGAATAGTGCCGCGCCGAAATGGACGTGGCAGCAGCGCCGGCGACTTCGGCCAGGTACTGCAGGCCGCCGGCTTCGTCGATCTGCTTTTCGCCGATGGAGTCCAGCAGCAGTTCCAGTTCCACCGGCTTGCCGTTGGCCACCAGCCGGTTCATGGCCTTGAAGATCACCCGGTGCGCCGGCCTGTAGAAGTCTTCGGCTTCCAGGCCCAGGATGCGCACCAGGGTGGGATCGATGAAGAAGGCCCCCAGCACGCTGCGTTCAGCGTCCAGGGAATAGGGCAGCTTCAGTTCAGTCATCTGCCACCGCCTTCCAGCTTCGCAGCCGCGTCAGGATCGTCCAGGTCGATCGTGGGGGGGGTGTGGTCGATCCCCTTGCCGTTGCCGTTCGCTGGGCCACGGGGGCCCCGTTCACGGGCACGCGAAAGCCACCTGGACAGGAACTGGTCAGCAGACGTTCGGCCGCCGGTGCGGTGCTGGTTGTCTTCCATCCAGTTCAGCGCCTTGATCACTTCGGCCCGCACGTCCATGGCGTCAGGCGTCAGCGCAATCTGGCGCCGACACCAGCCCACCGGATCCGCCATGTTGGCCGCGGTCCAGGGGTGGGCAGCCAGCAGCTGGTCCACGGGCAGCTGCAGCAGCTTCGGCCAGTCCACCCCCTTCTGCGTCGCCTGGGAATAGGTCAGGGGCTTCCTGCGCTTCGCCTTGGCCTTTGGCTTCTTTTCCTTCATGGCTGCGACCACCGCGGCCGTGAACGGCCCCACTGCGCTGTTCCAGTCTTCAGCCGCCATGGCGTCGGCGAAGGCCTGCAGGTGTTCCTTTAGCTTGTCGCCCATCAGACAACCCCTTCCCAGGATCCCAGCCGGATCCCTGCGTCGGTCAGGTAGGGGGAAGGGTCCACCGCCTTCATCTTGCCCCACGGCATCAGCTGTTCAGTGGGGACGGTCAGCAGCAGGCTGTCCCTGGCCCTGGTCACCCCCACGTAAAACACCCGGCGATCTTCGGCCCTGTCGTCGTCGTCGGCCGTCTTGCGGTTCGTGGGGTAGATCCCGTCGTTGACGCCCACCAGGACGACGGCCGGCCATTCCAGTCCCTTCGCCCCGTGGACGGTGGACAGGGTGACGGCTTCGGCTTCGTCGTCGCTGGCCTTGCGTTCCTGCACGCTGCGATCCGTCCACCATTCAATCCAGTCGGCCAGGGTGCGCACGTCTTCGGGGATCGCGTCGATCGCTTCCTGGACAGCGCCATCAGGGGGACCACGGAAAACTGCAGCCATGGCCCCGGCAATGTCGATCACGTCGTCGCCTTCCATGTGGTGGGCCCGAAGCCCCTGGAAGTCTGACCAGGTGCCAGTCGGATCCTGTTCGGCCAGCACGTCCACGACGTGGCGCCGGCTGCTGGCGACTTCGATCCGCACGTCCCTGAAGTCACCGCACCGTGGGTTCCCGCCGTTGCCCCAGGCGTCCAGCCACCGGGCCAGGTTGATATCGCTGTGGTTGTGGTACAGCAGCAGGGCACGGGCCAGGGCACGGCCTTCGGTGGTTTCCCAGGGATCTTCTTCGGCGCCCAGGTACCGCACCGGGATCCCGGCGTCCTGCAGCAAGTCGCGGATCGGCACCAGGGCCTTCCACTGTCGCGCCAGGACGGCGACGGCCTGCGGTCCTTCGTGCAGGTCCACCAGGAATTCCACGGCCTTCGCCACCGCCGTGGGTTCGTCGTCCACCAGGTAGGCCGGCACGGGCCCCGGCATCACCTGTTCACGGTGGGCGCGCATCGGTTCAAAGGGGTGGGCCATGATGCCGTTGGCAGCGTCCACGATCGAAGGCTTCGATCTGTAGTTGTCCACCAGCTGGACCACCTGGAAGTCGGCGTCAGCCGCAGCTTCCAGGATGATCCCCACGTCGGCGCCCCTGAAGCGGTAGATCGATTGCCTGGGATCCCCGACCACGAAGAAGCTGATCGGCGTCAGGTGCTGGAAGATGGCCGCCTGGGCGAAGTTCGTGTCCTGGTATTCGTCCACCAGTATGTGCTGATATCGCTGCTGCATGTCGTCGCGCACCTGGTCGTTGTCCTGCAGAAGCCCCAGCGCCAGGCCTTCCAGCTGATCGAAGTCCAGGGCGTTGGCTTGGGCCAGCCTGGCTTCGTATTCCTGCACCACCTGTTCCCGCCGGCGCAGCGTGCTGATCCTGCAGGTGTGGGGGTTGTCCACCGCCTTCAGATCCTGGGCGCACACCCGCAGCAGATCGTCGCTGTCGCGCTGGTCGTAGATCGTGAAGGTGCTGGTGCGGTTCACGGCTTCGGGGTAGGCCCGCAGCAGCCTGGCACACCAGCTGTGTACCGTCCTGATTTCGGGCAAGTACCGCACGCTGGTGGCCTTCGCCACCCGTTCCCGCATTTCGGCGGCCGCGGCACGGGTGAAGGTGACGCACAGCATGCGGGCAGCACTGACGCCACGTTCCAGCAACCTGGCCACCCGCGCCGTCAGCACCATGGTTTTGCCGGTGCCGGCGCCGGCGATGGTCAGGATCCTGGGGTGGTCGCTCATGATGGCCTGCAGCTGCCGTTCGTTGGCCTGCAGCTTCTGTTCGTTGTCCTGCTTCATGGCTGCCCCCCCATCTGGTGCCAGTGCACCCCTTCGGGTGGTTGCCAGCCGTCGTCCACGCTGGCCAGCCAGCAGTCGTCCAGCAGGCCGTCGTTGCACATGGCCACCAGGGCCAGCACCAGGCCGTCCCTGCGCGGGGGAAGATCGGGGTGGTTGCTGGTCCTGTCCTTCGACAGCACTTCAAGGCCGTCGATCGCCAGGTGGCGCCAGCCGTCCAGCTTCGACAGGACCACGGCCGCCACGATGGTGCTGATCACCACGGCGTGGCTTTCGCTGGCCGTTTCCAGGGGCACCTTCCCTTCTTCGATCGTGGGACGGCTGTACCCCAGGGACAGTCCACCGTCAGCATCGAACCAGATCGTGGACCCTGTGATCGGCTTCAGGTAGTGGTTCACCTGGCCCACCAGGGGGCCGAAGGCGTCAGCAAGGATCCGGCCCAGCAGGCCCTTGGGCCCCAGATCCCGCAGCAGATCCCTGATTTCGTCGCGCTTGTCCACCGCGTCGTCCAGTTCCTTCTGATGCTTCAGGCGTTCCGCCACGGCGGCCGCGTTGTCGGTCAGGGTGTCGGCGTTCAGGATGGCCTGGGCCTTTTCGGTGCGCAGTCCTTCCAGCTGCGCGGCGATCCCTTCGTCGGCCAGGTTGTCGGGAAGGGCCAGCAGTTCGCCCCGCTTCGTGTCCAGTTCGCTCACCAGGCGTTCCACTTCGGCCAGCTTGGCTTCGGCGTCGGCCAGGGCCTGGGCGTGCTGCTTCGGCAGTTCGTCCAGCTTGGCTTCGGCCCTGGTGGCCTTCGCCTGGACTTCCCGCGCCACCTTCGCCGGGTGCTGCATCAGCCGGTGGGACGCTTCTTCCTTCGTCTTCGCGGCCTTCACTTCGTCCTGGGCTTTCACCAGGTCGGCCTGCAGGGTGTCGGCCCAGGCGTTCATCTGGTCCAGCAGCGCCGGATCCTTCAAGGCGTCGCAGGCCTTGTCTGGGATCAGGGGGCACTGGCCACCACCATGCTGCACCCGTTCGATCCGCTGCTGGTGTTCATCGATCTGGGCCTGGATGGTGTCCACGGCCGCTTCGGCCGCGGTGGTGCGGTCATGCGCCAGGGTGTTGTTCCCCCTGGCTTCCAGCTTCTTGTCGGTGGCTTCCTTCAGTTCCTTGTCCAGTTCGGCCACGTCGGCCTTCAGCTGCTTCAGTTCGGCCGCCTGGTCCTTCTTCATCGCTTCCAGGTCCACGTCCTGGCCCTGCTGGATCAGCTGTTCAAGATCGGCGATCCGCGCCTTGATAGCGTCGCGGCCTTGGGCTGCCCCTTCGGCCTGTCCCTGCTGCTGCGCAAGCTGTTCGATCTGCTTGTCCAGTTCGTCGCCCTTCGCGCGCCAGCTGGCCACGGTCCCCGGCGGCAGATCCACGGCGGCCGCTTCCTTTTCGTCGTGGGCCACCACCTTGTGCAGCCTGTTGGCGTCGCGGTTCACCGCCTTGTCTTCGGCCTTCAGGGTGTCCAGGTAGGCCACCAGCCGTTCCCTGGTAATTTCAACATCAGGGGGCACGATCTCCGATCCCATGATGTGGTTGATCCTGGCCACGTAGGGGGCCACCTGCTGGCGAAAGTCGCGTCCCTGGCTGTCCAGGATGTTGGCTTCCAGCCATTCCAGCCGTGCCGCCGGCGTCATGCCCAGCAGCTGCTGAAACGACCACCCGAAGGCTTCCCCCACCAGGTTGTCCACCAGCGGCTGCACGTTGCGCGGGGTGCCCCGTTCACCGTTCAGCGCCAGGGTGTGCTTCCCCCGCTTCACCTGGCGGTCCACCAGGGTGCCGTCGTCGTACTTCAGCACCACCTGGAAACGGTCAGGGGACTGCCCCAGCAGCACGAACTTGCTGACCGGCGCCGGCGTCACCGCCAGCCTGGGAAGGGACAGCAGGCTGGTTTTGCCTGCTTCGTTCGGGCCGGTGATCACCACCACGGGGCATTCAGGTGCCAGGTGGTAGTTGCGGCCGAAGATCTGGGACGCTTCCACGTTGGCGATCTTCATTCCGCACCCCCTTCCACCAGGTCGTCCAGGCCCTGTTCCTGCAGATCCTTTTTGATGGTCCACAGTTCTTCCGTGGTGTTGTTCCTGGGGTCGTAGTCCAGGGCGTTGGCCTGGTCAGCGTTCACGTGCTGCAGCGCCGTGTCGATCCACGCGATCAGGGCGTTGCGTTCCGCCTGGTCGTCGTCCAGTTCGGCGTCTTCGGGCACCGGGCGGCCCTGCAGATCTTCGGGATCCTGGTCGGCCAGCGGGGCGTCGTGCACGGTGGGATCGTATTCTTCGGCCGCTTCGATCACTTCAAAGCCTTCATCCTTCAATGGAATCCCGCGTGCGATCTTTTCGCTGATCTGCTGCATCTTGTGCAGCGCACGGGCATCACCGGCCCAGCCGATCACGTCCACGTCGGCCACGCCGTAGGCGTCTTCCCCTTCCCCCGCCGGCGTCACCACCACCGACTTGAACTGACCGATCGCCGGGTGCTGCAGCAGGGCGTTCCTGCGGGCCACGGTGATCGCCTTCTTCGGGGCGTTCTGCAGCAGCTGGATAAAGTCGCCGTAGGCGTTCCTGATTTCGGCGTGGCGAAGGTCCACCAGGTACCCCACCCCACCATACAGTTCCACGAACTTGCGGCCGGCCTGGATGCCGCCGGCCACTTCGTCCTTGCTGACCAGCTTGCAGTGTTCGAACACCTCGCTGGATTCCATGGGCCGCTTGCCGTCCTTCTTGCCGCGGTGGCCGCAGCTGGCGATCGTGTGCAGCATGTGCAGGAAGTCCTTGCGGGGGTCGTAGTCCAGTGTGTACTGCACGATCACGGGGTTGCCGGTGGCCGGGGTGGGGCCCACCACGTCCACGGCGATCACGATCCGTTCGATCCCGCCGTCTTCGGTCCTGGCAATGTAGGGGTTGGTGCGGGGCTTGCCGTCCACCACGACGCTGGGGGGCTGCCCGATGGCGCAGCCGGCCACGCTGTTGATCTTCTGGATCCCCTGCATGGTCAGGCTGCTGACCGTCTTGCCCATTTCCCACAGGTGAAACAGATCCTTGCTTTCTTCGGACAGGTGGATCTTGGCCTTCACCGCCAGCAGATCGCCGGCGGGGGTGTGCCGCACGAAGGCTTCCCCCCGTCCCAGGATCGCGGTGTTTTCCTTGCGCACCGCGATGGCCATGGACGCGATCACGTCCAGGGCCTGGTCGGTGTCGCCCTTTGCGATGGCCAGGGCCCGTTCCACCAGGCCCTTGCGGTCACCGGCGAACAGGGCCCGTTCCAGGCTGGTGTCGCCGGGGCTGCGCTTTACAGGTAAGTTCGTGTTTGCCATGATTGTCACTCCAGTGCTGGGCCGTCACCTGGCCCAGTAAGGTCTATTGAAAGGCGCCCCCCCGCACCACGCGGGGGGGGCGTCGCTTTTTATTCCTCAAAATATTCCGCTTCCTTGAAGTTCAAAAACTGGGCGATGGCGTGCACCACCGCGATGTCCAGGGATTCGGCGCCAAGCAGCCGGGAAGCAGCCATGGGGGTGATCTGCAGGTGCTGCGCCAGGTCGGTCAGGGTGACCCCTTCCCGTTCCATCTGCTTGTACACCCGCAGCTTGAAGTCCTTGATCGTCCCCATGGCCACGGTTCTGGTCACGTACACCAGCGGGGGGCCCGCTGTCGGCTTCCTTCCCGTGCGCTTCCCGGTGCCCATCGCTTCACCCCTTTCCAGTTAGAAGGCCATCTGCAGCAGCTTGCCGGCGGCCTTGTCCTTCTTCACCCTGTTGTCGGTGTGGTCCACCTGCTGGGACTGTTCCGTCAGGCCGTTGACCATCCCCCACAGGGTGGTCGGTGCGCCGTACTGATCTTCGCTGCGTTCGGCGATCTGGTAGGCGCCCACCAGTTCCTTCTGCGTCACGTCCACCCGGCGCTTCCTGGCCATGCCCAGCAGCTGTTCCACCACTTCGTCCTTCGTCCCCCCCAGGGTGTACCGCTGGGCGGCCTGGATCTTGGCCTGCATGTCGCTGGCGCTGCTGTCGGCGTACCGCTTCAGTTCCACCTGGATCTGCTGGAAGGCCCGTTCGTCGGCGTCGCCCACGTGGCGGATCCGCATTTCGTGGACGCCGTGCGCCCCCCAAACAATGTGGTTCTGGCACACCGTCTTGAACAGGAACGCCATGATCCCGAAGCTGCTGGCGCCCACTTCGCTGTTCCAGCAGAAGAAGCCCCGGAACAGGCCGCCGTCGCTGCCGTCTTCGATCCGGCTGTCGCTGATCATGAACACGAACATGTCATGGTCAGAAGCGTAGATCCCCGAAGGCCCGATCAGCTGGCCAGGTCGCACCTGGGATCCCTGCATGCAGTCGTCCACCGTGGCGATCCTGGCGTCCTTGGTGCCGTTGGGAACCGGCGACGCCGGCGGCACGCGCCAGCCGTGCAGGTTCATCAGGCGCTGCCCCACTTCGTAGTTCCAGATCCTGGTGTACTTGCTGGACGTGATGGCCCGCAGCAGGGGGCCGCTGCCGTTCCCGCTGTGAAACAGCAGGCTGGGCCAGTCGTCGGGGTTGGCGTCATGCTGCGGCCGGTGCTTCAGGCCCCAGTTCAGGTTCTGGGCCGCCAAGGTCGGCGACAGCTTGCGCAGGTACGACGCCGGCGCCTGGGCCCTGCTGCACAGCTGGCCCATGGACCAGTGCGTAAGGCGCGCGGGCATGCCCAGCCGGCCCAGCAGCTGCAGTTCGTCGCCCACGGGTTCCACCCGCAGATCGCTGAAGCGGATCCGGGATTCCCTGGCCTGTTCACGGTAGGCCGTGCAGGCCCGTGTCATGTCCTGCAGTGTCCAGAACCGCTCGTCAGGCGGCCGCGTCGCCCACTGGTTGCTTGCCTTGAATAGTTCCATGGTTCGTTCCTTCCTTGATCAACCGTGGGAAACGGGCCCAACGGTGATCAGCTGGTGCCAGGTTCACCCTGGCGCGGTTGCGGTGTTAGTACCCCATCATGTCGTTGTAGCCGTCGATCCCGAATTCCATGCCGGCCTGCATGGCCATTTCACGCTTCCATTCCCGATCGTCGTCGTTGGTGGTGGTGGGCCGGTGTTCGGGGTTGAGCCGGATCCGGTGCACGTCAGGGCCTTCCAGCATCACGTACATGGTGTCAGGATCTGGGATCTGGTGGGGGCCCACCCTGACGGGTGCGGCGTAGGCTGCTTCGGCTTCGTCCCTGCTTTCGTATTCGTCGCCGTACCAGCAGTCATCGTTCCCGGCTTCGGGGTGCGATCCCCAGTAGGTGACGCTGTAGGGGGGTTCTGTGGTGGTTGCCATGGTGCTGTCCCTTCGTGGCCGTCCAGGTAGTGGTCCAGAACCAGCAAGCCGTCCCAGCACCAGGGCCAGGACGACAAGCTGGAAGGTGATGGTGCGCTGGGGGGCCATCAGTGGGCCAGCCCCAGTGCCTTGGCGGCCGCGTCCATGCGGGCCTTGCTGGTGATGCCGTCAGCCCCAGGCTTCCCCCACATGATCCGGTTCTTGCCGCGGCCCTGGAATTCCAGATCCCACCTGGCTGCGTCGCTGTGCGGCCGCGCCTTGTCGCCGGTGGCACCCTTGCGGAAATCCGACAGGCTGCAGCTGACCGTCGTGGCGGTGATGGGCCGGGGCAGCAGCTTCGCGCTGGCGTCGATCACGTCCTGCACGGTGGCCCCTTCGGGGGTGCGGATCATGGCGCCCAGCAAGTCCCTGGCGTTGAACCGCTGGCGCTTGGCCTTCGGCTTCGTGGGGGTGGTGCCCGTGTCGCCCTTGGTGCCCGTGTCGCCCTTGGTATGGGGTGGCGTCGTGCTTCTGTGGCGCCAACGCTGGATCATGTTGAAGCGGTGCCGGTTTTCGGGGGTGTCGTTACGCAGAAGATCGGCCGGGATATCCCCGAAGTGGCGGCCCCCGGCGGTCACCACGCTGAAGGTGTACCGGCTGCCCTTGCGAAGTATGTTGTTCACCCGGCCGCTGCCCCTGGCCATCTGGACACCACTGGGCACATGCTTTTCATGCAGCACGATCACGTCCTGGTACAGAAGGAAAGGCGGGATCTGGTCGGTCATCTTCCCGCGATCGTTGGCCCAGCACAGCAGCATGGTGCCCAGTTCGCTGATGCCGGCCTTGGTGTACCCCTTGGACTTCTTCTTGAAGTCGGGATCCAGGGTGCGAACCTGGCGCACTTTCCGGCGCAGGATGCGCACCGAAAGCTGACTGTAGGACGACAGCGAAGGAAGCTGCGCATTGATCTGGGCGATCAGTTCGTTGATCTGACTGGTTGTCATGGCTTCGTTCTCCCTTGCCTACCGTGGGTTTCCGGGCCCAACGGTGGCCGTTGGTGGGGCATGCGCCCCGGTTGGCGATCCTAAAGATCACCCGCACGTTATACCATCCAGCGTTATAACGCAACAGGTCGGGGGCGTTTTCTGGGGGGAAGGGTGCGGCTACTGGTCGCCGGCGTCGTGGCCCTGGTGGTCCAGCAGCGCCATCAGGGGATCGCCACCGTCCCCCACCAGGTTCGTCCAGGCATCGAACCGGCGCCAGAACACCTCGGCAGCTTCGGCCGTCACCTTCACGGATCGGCCGGCCATCTTCAGGATCGTCATCTTCGGGCCGGGGCCCCGGCTGCGCTGGTGCTTTTCCGGTGGTGGTTGTTCCTTGGTTTCGTTGATCAGGGGATCGACGCCCAGCGCGTTCATGTCGAAGTCCAGGGACGCCACCAGGTCGTCCAGCTGCTGCTGATCCCAGGGGAACGTCGTGGCCAGATCTTCGGTGGTGAAGGTCGGCGTTAGGTCGTCGCGCAGCAGTTCGGCCACCTTGATCGCGTCGCTGTCGAAGCGGTTTTCGTTGAGCTCCATTGCACGGCGGATCGCTTCGGCCCTGCTGATCTTCCCGGCATTGATCACCAGCACCTGGTCCCAGCCCAGATCCCGCAGGCTGTCCACCCTGTGGTTGCCGTCGAAGACTTCCAGCCGGGGGCCGTCGTCGGTGTCCACTTCCCGCACGTTCAGAACCTGCAGCTGGCCGGATCGGCGCAGGCTGCCGGTCAGCTTCCTGGCCTTCACGGCGTCGTCGGTTTTGTAGTTCCAGGGGGCCTTCACCAGCTGGCTGACGGGCACCACCTGCAGGGTGCCTTTGATGTCCAGATCCTTCAGGCCGTTGATCTTTTCTTGTTTCATTGTTTCACCATTCCACCCCACGGGCAGCCCATAGATCCGTCAGGTATTTTTCATATTTCAGGATCTGCTTGAAGGTGTACACACGGCGGGCAATGTATCCCCGCATCCTGGTCCCCGGCACCCTTCTGGCGATCTTGTCGGCCAGCCAGGGCATGCCTTCGGCGATGGCAGCCTGGATCTGGGAAATGCGCGACATGGTGATCAGCCTGACCGGGGGCCCCGGTTCGAACCGCATGGCGTGCCCCCAGGCCGGCCCCAGCACGGGGAAGGACCAGTCTGCTGAATGGTAGGGGTAGGCCATCAGGCGCGACGGCACAAAGCTGCCGAAGCAGTGCACCTTCACCTGGGGCCAGTCGCGCAGCACTTCCCAGGCCTTCCCTTCCCACCGCAGCGTTGCTTCAGCTGCTGGCTGAATGGCCATTCCCCCCAGTGCGATCCGTTGGTGCCCAGCGTTCAGCTGTCGCTTCAGGACGGCCATGGGCGCCCCGACGTGGGCCACCGGCAGCGGGTGCAGTCCTTCGGCTTCCATGGCCTTCTGATTTCGTGCCGTGGCCACGTGGTTCCCGATCACGTCCAGGACGGCGTACACCGCGATCCTGGACTTGAACCCGTGAAGGAACCGGCAGTAGCTGGCCAGGTTGATCGTGGCCCCGGTGGTCGCTGCGGTGAAGGCCCCCGAATCCATGAACAGTTCACCCCGCGGCCGCGGCAGCAGTTCGCTGCTGTATTCCCCAGGGATGCCGGCCCAGAAGCTGAAGTCCCCGCAGTGCGGGCCGCCGGCGACGCAGTAGGGGAAGGACCGCAGGATCCTGGTGGCGCCCAGGTCGTTGTACAAGTCGCCTTCTATGGCGCAGTTCAGGCTTCTGCCGGCCAGGTACAGCTTCACCTGGTGACACCCCCGGCCAGCTGCAGGAATTCGGCCCTGGCTTCTGGCACGTCGCGCAGTGCGCCCAGCATGGCGCTGGTGGTCATGGTCACCCCGGCCTTCTTGATCCCCCTGCATTCAATGCAATCGTGGGTTGCCGTCAGGATCACCCCGACGCCCAGCGGTTCCAGGTGGTTCTGCATCGCGTCGGCCACCTGCTTCGTGATCCGTTCCTGGATCTGCAGCCGCTTGCTGAAGCAGTCCACCAGCCGGGGGATCTTCGACAGGCCGACGCAGCGGCCGCCGGCGGGAATGTACCCCACGGCAGCGACGCCGGCGAACGGCATCAGGTGGTGTTCACATGTGCTGCTGAAGGGGATGTTGGCGACGACGATCAGCTGGTCGTAGCCTTCGGTTTCGCCGAAGGTGCTGGACAGGATCTGCGCGGGATCTTCCCAGTAGCCGGCCGTCCTTTCGTTCCAGGCGCCGGCGACGCGATCAGGGGTACCCCGCAGGCCTTCCCGGTTCGGATCTTCCCCGGTAGCTTCCAGCAGCAGCCTGGCGGCCCTTGTCATCTTCGTGAACCTGGCATGCCCTTCGGCGATGCCCAGGCCGGCGGTGGGGTAGTACGGCACGTTTCGATCTTCGCCCATCACTTCCACCCCAGCAGCTTCTGCAGCTGCACCGACAGCGACCAGCCGGGGTTCCTTTCCAGCCAGTCCTGCAGTTCCCGCAGCATTTCCTTGCTGCAGATCGCGGCACCGCTGCACAGCATAGGCTGGATCGACAGGTCGCCCACGTCGGCAGCCCACGGCCCCAGCACGTCGGTGGGATCGCCACCCCAGGGCGTCGGCCACAGCACCTTGATTTCGTTGATCGGCAGCTTCGGCGCTTCCAGCACCTTCGGCGACCAGGTGATCCAGCGCCTGAAGTCTTCGTTGAGCTCCACCAGCAGCCTGTCGTCCTTCGGCGCCACGTGGCCGTTGGTTTCAATCTGAACCAGGGCCAGTTTGTCCCAGCGGTCCAGGGCGTCCAGCAGTTCGGCGTCCACCTGCAGCATCGGTTCCCCGCCGGTCAGGACCAGGTGGCGCACCTGGCGATCGTTCAGGTGGGCTTCGTAGTCGATCCGCTCCACCAGGGCGTCGTTGTCCAGCACAAGGTGCGCGTCTTCGTGCTGTGGGGTGTCGCAGAAGCTGCAGTCCTGATCGCACCCGCTGAACCGAACGAACACCGCCGGCGTGCCGGCGAACGTCCCTTCCCCCTGCAGGCTGGTGAAGACTTCGTGCACGTCGTACATGGGCCCCGTCATGGCTGCCACCTGACCACCGATCCGGCGCTTTCTTCCACTTCCACCATGGTCACCCGGTTCCCGGTTCCTTCCAGCCAGGCGCCCACCGTTTCGACTGCCACGAATTCGGCCAGCCGTTCGGCCGTGGGCTTCTTCAGGATCTTGTTCAGGTCGGTGTGGTCCAGGCCCATCAGCTCCCCCTTGATCGCGGTGAAGTCCACCAGCATGTCCTTCACCAGCTGGCTGCCCTGGACTTCCACCGTGATGCGCCAGCGGTGCCCGTGGGGGTGTCGGCATGGTCCAGGGTGATCAGGTAGGTGGTGGGCCGCTTCAATCTCCACCGTCTTGCGAATCGTCCAGGTCGGCATCGTTCACCAAAAGGCGGCCCCGAACCGGCCCCCGGTGGCCGGCTGGGGCCTGGAAGCGGGGGGTGCGAAGTAGGACGCGAACCCCCGCTGTCCTGCTTGAAAAGTGGATCGGTGTGGACCGGGGCACCGTTCCGCTCATTGTAGGGCAAGCCTTGCCAGGTGGGAAGTGGATCCACCATAATGAATCCGGCCCCAGCGATCCAGGTGGACCGAAGGGGCCGGAAACAGCTGTCAAACTGTTGGCCTCAATCTAGCCTACCTGGGCCGATCCGGTCAACTTTCCTAGCTGTTTCAATGACATATGCCCACCAGTTACAGGGCCTTGCGTTTGGGCTGTGCTGGCTGGTGGGGTCGCTGTTCCAAGCGATGCGCCATGTGGGCGAAGCTGCTGCAGCCCGGTTCGCCGGGAAGGCCTGCAGCCCTGGTTTGCGCCAGGTCCACAGCTGGGGAACGCACGAACAAGGCGTGCGGCCTGCAGGCACCTATTCAAGTACACCATTGCCCGGTGGGACTTGGGAGTCAGGAACAGGGACTGGTTGCCCTATTCGTGGCCTTGGCCCGGAAAGAATAGACAGGGTAAAGGAACTTGGTGTGCCCATGGGTTGGAAGGTTGACAAGCGCCTGCTGATGTGGCGTGAACTGGTGGGGAAACGGGATCGCTGGACGTGCGCGATCTGCGGCCGGAAACGTGGCGAAATCACGATCTGCGTTCATCATGTATGGCCGGCCTACAGGTACCCCGAACTGCGGTACAGGAAAGGGAACGGGATCTGCATGTGCAGGGGGTGCCACGAAGCCTTCCACCGCCAGTTCGGCGCATCCAAGGCCACCCCCCGACACCTGGAACGGTTCGCCATCGAACAGGGTGCCAGCACCGCGTTCCTTCTGCGGATCCCGTTGCCGGCCAAGCGCCGGCGAAAACCATGCAAAAAACCCCAGAAGCCGAAGCTGACACCAGAACAGCGGTGGTTGCTTGCTGAACAGAAACGAAACGATCGGGAAGCGAAAAAACGCTGGGATATCTGATCTTCAGGGGGAAAGGTCAGCAGGGTCCAGGGCGTCGTCGGCTTCTGCCGGGATCGTCAGTTCGTCGGTGGGCTGGGGTGCTGGCTGCGTTCCGCCTGGCGTCAGGGTTCCCCACTTGGTGACCACCTGCACCCCCGACAACCCAAGGATCGCGGCCGTCAGCACGAAGATCATGACGATAATCCAGGGGGGGTTCTTCTGGCCCTTGCTGATCAGACCGCAGATCTTCTTCAGATCCCTGGTGGCTTCCTGCTGTTCATCGATCAGCTTCTGAAGTAGGCGTTGGGTTTCTGCTTCGGCCTTTTCGTGTTCCTTGCGGTTCTGGTTCAGCCGTTCGCTGATCAGCGTCAGGGCGTTGGCCATTTCCCGATCGGTTTCGTCGCGCAGCCGTTCCCGTTCCAGCAGGGCCCGCAGCATGTCGTGGAAAGCGTCGGCGCGTTCTTCGGTCGGTTCACCACCATGGCCCGCTGTCGGGGTCGTTGATCCAGGCATCTGCCGCTTTTTCTTCTTTCTCGCCGTCCAGGCTAAGTTCTTGTTCCATTCTTCCGCGTAGCTTCTGCAGAAAGTCCAGCCGGCCCCGGCGTTTACCGTTGCGCCTTTCTATTTCCTTCGTCGCACGTCGCACGTGGTCGCGCTTCGTCACGGCTACCCCCTACCCCTCATTTTCCACCAATTCGCCGGCGAATTCCACCGATCAGGCTGTCCACGAACCCCTTGGCCAGTGGCTTCGCCACGTGTTCCCCCAGCCAGGCCGCGCCTTCCCGTGCGACAGCGGCAGCACGGGCACGACGACCAGGCCCAAGGACATGGCGCCGGATCCCCCGCACGCTGCGCCTGGCTTCCTGGATCGTGATGCCCAGGTGAAGTTCAGGCTGCCCTGACTTGCAGAAGGGATCCGGGGCCCCGCGCATCCAGAAGCCACGGGGCTGCGGCCGCCAGTACACGTCCACGTTGTACCAGTCCCCACCAAGTCCGCGCAGCTTCCTGCGCAGCTGGTGGGCCTGGGACTTCAGCAGCGGGGGGGCGTCAGGCATCAGCACCCCGACAGCTTCACCGTGAACAGCGGGGTGGTGAAGGGTTCCCCTGGTGCTTCCACGATCTTCAGGATTTCCTTCACCTGTTCGCTGCCGGGGGAAATGGTGGCCGCCAGGACGGTCAGGATCTTGCAAGCCAGTTCGTTGCCGGCCATCTTCGCCACCACCTTGCCGATATCGCAGCCCATGCCGGCGCGTTCCAGCCACGGCATGATCTTGGCTTCGTATTCCTTCAGCTTCGCGTCCACCTTGTCGGGGGTGTCAGGCACGCCAGGAAGCCCCAGGCACGGGGTGGGGTCGATCGTGATGCCGCCGGCCTGGAAGTCTTCCACGCCGTCCACGATGGCCTGCTTGATCGGGGTGCCCAGCTTCATGGTGTAGTCGTGGATCGCCACGTACACGGTGCCTTCAGCGCACTGATCGAAGGTGGCGGGGTTCGTCAGCAGCTTGTCGCCCTGGTCCTTGAAGGACTGCGCGATATCAGCCACCAGCTGGTCGGTGTCTTCGGAACTGATCGCCGGCGTGCTGGTGCTGCTGCTGGTGCCGGCGCTGTCGTCGTCGTCGGCCGGGGCCTTGCAGCCCTTGTTCCCCAGGGACATGGTGGCGACCACCGCCACCAAGGTGATCAAAAAGATCCGTCGCATGGTGTATCCTTTCGCTGGCGACGGGAAGCCGGGGCTGACTGCATCAGCTGGGGGGAGACAGCCATTTCAGCCCCGGCCCCCGTCATAAAAACGACCCTTCCCCCTATTGCATGAATTCCAGGGCAGCCGCTTCAGTGCGGGGGCCCCAGATCCCATCTGGCACCAGTCCAGCAGTGCGCTGGAAATCGATCAGGGCCTGCTTGCTGCGGTGGCCCCAGATCCCATCTATCTGGCCCCTGTAGTGGCCAGCATCTGCAAGGAACCGCTGGCGCCCCTTGGTGGTATTCAGATCCACCCCAGGCACGGCAGCGGCCGGCTGGTTGGCCCGAAGGGCACGGATCAGGGTTTCCAGCGTCGTGCCGGGGCACGCCGGCTTTCCAAGATCGAAGTGGCCCATGATGGCCGGCCCGGTGCGCCACGTGGTCCACACGTCCCTGCAGGCGTCCCACAGGTTCAGGACGGTGCGCAGCTGGGCCAGCGTCGGTTCGCCTTCGTGGGGGTAGGTGGGGGACTTAAAGAAGCCCATGATCAGAACGCCAAGGTAGTCGGCGTTTTCATCGCCCGGCCGCCGGCGCCAGCCCTGCGACCAGGTGGCCACGTCCAGGTCGTGCAGCTGGTGGATCACGCCGTCGCCGGTGATCGCCCTGGGATAGCAGATACCGGGGCAGCCGGTGGAGCTAATGTGGTTCGGCCCCACGTGGTACCTGGCGATCCCGAAGATCCCTTCACGGTCCACCTGGTGGCTGGCCGCATGGTGCAGCACCAGGCCCTTCAATGCCGCCGGATCCCGGTGGGCGAATTCCTTGGCGCTGTGCTTCGGCAGCAGGCCACGAAGATCCTGCACCTGCACACCACGTCCTTGCAGCGCCTGGTTCAGCTGTGCGTCCATTGGTTCCCCCTGTGGTCCTACCTGGTCACGTCGCCCAGGATGTTGAACACACCGCGCACCACTGTCTTTTCCTTGCTGCTGATGGTGATCTGCACGTCGTACCTATAATCGTTGTAGTCCAGATCTTCGGTGTCGGCGGGCACGAACTTCGCTTTGAACTTCCCCAGCGTCGGGGCATGGATTTCGATTTCACCGGGGCCCACGTCGCTGTCCTTGCTGATCAGGGCCGTGGTGTCGTCGTACCGCTTGCGCACCTGCATGCGCACCCTGGCGCCGGTCAGGTTCACCGCCACGCCGGCGCTGTCGGTGACGGTGCCCAGCCATGTTTTGTTATCACCGCGCACCACGTTGATATCCTGCGTCGGTGGGGATGTTGCCACAGTCATCGGTCAAACCTCCTCATTGCATTCCAGGACGCAGTACAGCGGTTCTTCTTCGTCCAGGGTGCAGCCCAGGGGTTCTTCGTACACCACGATCGTGGCGTCTTCCACGTCCAGGATCTGGAAGTCGTGGTTGTCGGCCGGAACGGGGAAGATCCGCTGGTGGTTGGACATTGTGCCCTTCCTTTTCTACGACAGCTGGGCCGTCATCTTCGGGGTGGTGATCGTGCCGTTCGGCCCGGTGATGCTGGCCTTGTACCAGATCGCACGGCCGGCAGTGTAGCCGGGGTTCACCTTCGTGGCCCTGAACACCCCTTCGGCGTCGGCGGCCGCGTCGGCCATCGTGAACAGCACGTTGTCGTCGGCGTCGTAGGCCGACAGCGCGAAGCTGGAAACACCGCTGGCCACAACCACGCCGTTCCTTTCCAGGTAGGCGTTGGTGTACACGGTGTCGGTGCTGCGATCGTAGGCGAAGGCCACCCGCACCCGTTCGTCGTCCACCGATCCACCAACCTTGATTTCGTCCTCACGGATCGGGTTCAGGATCGTGGTGCCGGGGGACTGGCGCGTGCTGTACCTGTACACGTCACCACCGGCCGCCGGGTTCGTGATCGCGCTGGTGTCAAAGTCCCAGTAGTAGATCCCTTCTTTCGCCGTTTCGGTGCCGTCCAGTTCGCCCAGGGCTTCTTCCTTGGTGGTGTGCCCCGCGGCCTTGAAGGTGGCGTCATTGAAGTCATAGAACTGGCCGTCCGATTCCCGCCACAGGGACAGCAGCCAGTCGGTCACCCCGGTCAGCGGGGTGCGGCCGTCCAGCGCGAAGGCACGGGCCCAGATCCGTTCCGTGTCACCTGTTTGAATTCTGATCATTGTCTTCCCCTACGCATAGAAGTTGGCCCGCTTCCTGGTTTTGTAGTCCCCACCGGCTTGGTAGTACAGCCGTGGGTTGTGGACCACCCTGGCGGTGGTGCTTGGATCTGCTGTCGTACCTGCTGCGCCAGCATTTCCCGAAACGCCGTTATTTCCATCACCACCACCACCAGCACTCCCTGAACCACCGACACCACCGGCGCCGGCAGATTGCGTCCCTACTGCTGTGGTTGAAGGCGCGTTATACCAGTTCGATCCGGGGTGCGCCGTTTTCGCTTTGTACCGGCCGCCGCCGCCGGATCCTGCACCGCTGCCACCGTCGCCCCCGTCCCCGCCGGCGCCGTCGCCCCCGTCCCCGCCATTGCCACCGTTCCCCCCTTTTCCACCCCTTGCATAGATCCCCGTCCCACTATTGCAGTACAGCTTCACGGCTTCCAGGAAAACGCAACCACCTGAACCACCGCCGGCGCCTTTTCCAGCACCACCGCCACCGCCACCGCCGTGCAGTACGTTGCCGTTTGCCCCGTTTCCAGCGTCCCCACCGTCACCACCGTCACCACCGTCAGCCTTCAGATCTACACCGTCAACGATCCCATACCGTTTCCCGATGATCGCGATCATCGCACCGCCAAGGCCACCCTTCCCACCGCTCAGGCCGTGCTGACCGGCCACGATAGCCGTGGCACCACCACCACCGGCGCCAGCAGCACCGCCACCACCGAAGCCCTGGGATCGATCGTCGCCACTTTGCGTTCCGCTGGTGGTGCCGTGTGATCCGGCGCCGTCGCCACCGCTGCCCCCGTCGCCACCAGTAGAAAAAGATCCGACACCACCGCTCCCCCCGCGGCCTATTTCGCCAGCTTTCCCACCACCAAGGCCACCATACGATCCGCCACCGCTTCCTTGTCCCCCACCAGTGCCAGATGCTGCCGCGCCGTCGCCACCGTCGCCACCGTCGCCGCTTGGAGTTGTTCCACCCGTGCCGCCGGATCCTGATGAACCACTGGCCCCACCGCGTGCGTTTCCGTCAATATCTGACTTTATTTCATAGTCAACACATTGGACTTCCAGTGGATCCAGCTTCGTGGTGGTAACTGTCGCGCCTGAAGCTACCGTGAAGATCCCGACGTTGGTGTGGGTTCCACCGATTTCCGTCACCCCGCTGACGGTCCAGTCACGGCCTTCGTGGTCGGTGGTGCTCAACTACACCTCCCGAACGGCCCACATGTCGAAGTATTGGTAGGCCACGGTGGTGCTGCCCCCCACCTGCTTGATTTCGACCTTGCCCACCCTGAAGGTGTCGGCGCTTTCCCCTGACACGTCGATCGTGCCCGTCTTGATCGTTTCGCTGGCGTCGGTGATCCCGGTCAGTTCCCAGTAGGCTGCGCCCACCGACACCTTGATCGACATGCTGCCGGTGCCGGAAACACGTTTACAGCCGACCTTCACCCGCATGTCGTCAGGCTTGAAGTCACCAGAATCCAACACGATCCTGGTGTCGGCCGTTTTGTCGTAGCTGGAATCTGTGGTGCTGAAATAGTGATCATCGTTCCACACCAGCGCCAGGCCGTCCTGACCACCACCCCCGCCCACGTTCTGCTTCTGCACCTTCTTCAGTTCGCCGGTGGCGTTGTCTTCCAGCAGCAGCCAGTCGTTGTCTGCTGGGCTGCTTTCTTCCGTCAGCCTGGACAGGATGCCGGTGCGGCCGGTGTGGATCGCTTCGTTCAGCGTGCCGGCCGAAGCGGTGATCGTGCCGGCGACGTTCGGGCAGTCCACCGCCACGTCGGTGCCGGCGCTGGTGTAGATCGCTGTGCCGCTGCTTCCTTCGATTTCAGCGGCCCGCATGTACAGTTCAGCGCCTGAAGCGTCAGCCCTGACGCACGTGCCGGTGGAACCGCAGGCCACGTCCCCGTCCACCGTCAGCCAGATCTGGGACGTTGACCGGGCCGAATAGATACCGTACCCCCCGTTGCACTTCACACGGCCGACGCGGCCGGTGATCAGGCCGTAGGTGTCTGAACCACCGATCGCCGTCCCACTGTCCACTGAAACATATTCGACATTTATACTCAGCTGGCCGGTGGTGGCGCACGTCAGGCCGTGGGCGCCTGTCGATCCGATCACCTGCTGGCCCTGCACGTAGGCGCGACCACCGCCTGACTTGTGAATGCAGGTTCCCGTGGACCGTTCCACGTTGTTGAACCTGAAGGTGCTGTCCCCTTCGACGGTCACCGCACCGCTGAACATATTGTTGGGGCATTCCCACCTCGTCCAGCTGGCCACGGTGAACCCTTCGGTGTGCGTCGCACCGTCCAGGCTGATCACCGCCACCCGGTTCCCCGTCGCCGGCGACAGCCCCGCGGCCTTCGTCTGGGCCGTGTCAGGGGACGCCACGGCCGTCCCTGGGCTCAACCCGTCGTTGGTGTTGTCGCCGTGTTCGGCCAGGAACACCGCCTGCGACCATGGGAAGCCTGCTTCGTTGTAGTAGTACCAGTCGCCGTTCAGGTAAATCCGTGGCTTGTGCGCCGCGGTGTTTACATACCACTGGCCTTCTATCGGGGTTCCAAGGCCGTCTCCGGTGCTGTCCCAGTGCCTTGCCTGGATTTCCGCTAGGGCCCCGGCGTCGTTGGTATAACGGCCCTGGTAGGCGTCAGGACCGAAGGGATTATCCCAAGCCATAGGGCTGCCCCTTCGCTAGTAGGTTCGCCAGTCGGTGTTCAGCGTGCCGTGTGCGAAATAGGTGATCTTGTTCGTGGTGTCGAAGCACCTTGCACCCTGCTGGTTCGGCGTTACCACACCGTTGGGGTTGCCGGCGTTTTCCTGGTAGCCGCGTGGCTTCTGATCGTTTAGGAACACCAGCGCCGTGTTCACGTCGGTGGCGCCGTTCAGGTCGGTCAACGCTGCGCCGGTATCACCGCACCCGATCAGGCTGGCACCTTCGGTGCCGCTGGCGGTGTCGCCCAGTTCGGTTTCGGTGAAATACCGGCCGTCATGGTGGTGGATCGTGCAGTCCCCGGAGTCGGTCAGATCCGTGTGCTGCGTCAGCGTCAGGTGATAATACTGCGCCGGCGAAGCCTGACCACCCTGAAGCCCCAGCGTGCTATTGTGGCTGATGGACTTCGCGAATTCCTTGAAGATCAGGGCGTCGGTGTTGACGACGGCCGATCCTTCGTCGTTGCTGCACCTGAAGGACAGTTCCCCGTAATTGGTGCCCTGGTCGATCGTCATGACCCTGCTGTGCGCGCTGTCGTTGTTGGACATTTCCGCCACGCGCGTCAGGATCCAGGGGTTCGATCCGTCGCCCACCTGCGTCAGCGTATAGACGCCATTGTCCACGTGGCCGGTGTCGTCGGTGTGGGCCACCAAATACCTGGCATCCAGCAGCGGCCCAACGCCGTCCTGACTTGGAAAGGCGCCGTTGCCGCTGGCCGTCATAACGTCCACCACCCTGGCATAAGCTGGAAGGCCGGTGCGATCCGCCAGGGCCCGCACGTCGTCAAGCCAAAAAAGCCCCTGCGTTGCGGCCGCAATGGCGTCTTCCATTTGCTTCACGGTGCAGCTGTCCTGCGATCCAGCGGCACCGTTCACCAGGCCGGTCAGCTTGAAGCTGCCCACGGCCCAGTTTGCCGTCAGCGGGGTGGTGCCGTCCGTCTTCACGTAGGGACCATTGATCGCGATGGTTTGCCAGGCGCTGCCGTCGTAGTACCGCGGAACGTTGTCGGTGGTGTTTGCGTACCACTGGCCTTCAATCGGATTTCCCAGGCCATCGCCGGAACTGTCCCACTTGCGGGCCCTGATTTCAGCCCAGGCCGCGGCATCGTTGGCGAATTCCCCTTGGTAGTTGTCAGGGCCGTACTGCGTTGCATATGCCATTTTTCAAGCTCCTAAATTCAGAAGGTGGTCCACACCTGCGATCCGTCTGCTGTGCAGCGGTATTCGATCCCGTTGTCGGTGTCGGTGTACCGCTGGCCCCTGAAGCCAGTGCGCACGCCGTTGGGGTTCCCCGCCCCGCTGATCCTGGGGATCTGCCCGAATTCGTTGCGGTCAGCGTTCAACAGGGCCGCATAGTCGGCATCGTTGCCCAGGATCAAGATCGGGAAGTTCACCACGTAGGTGCCAGCCGGCAGCTGGTGGTTGGTGTACCCCGTGGGGTTGCCCAGCGGGTGGTACACAAAGGAAACCTGCAGGTTATAGCCGCCGGGGTTGTCGTTGATATCGTCCCCGTCGCTGCTGCCGTTGGCGGCCTGCAGCAACCCGAACACCACTTCACCGTTCGGGCCACCGCACAGTTCCCCGTTGTCGTCCTTCCTGATCTGCAGGTGGTTGATCAGGATCCCGCGTTCCTTCGCTTCAGCGGTTCCCATGGACGGCGATCCCGCCGTGAAGATGGATTCCACCGCGCACACCACCCCCCGGTGCGTCGTGCTGGCCGAACCACCGATCGCCAGCTTGGCGGCCGCGCCAGGCGGCAGCATGGTGGACACCAGCTGCGTCACGTAGGACGCACCAGCCAGGACGATCTTGGCCGTCCCTGGGATTGCCCCACACTGCTGGCCGATCGGGCCCAGCGGTGGAATGGGGGCTGGTAGCAGTTCGGCCATGGTCTATTCCTTCAGGTTGTCGTTGATCTGTTCCAGCCGTTCCTTCAGGGCAGCGATGGCGCTTTTCCGCGTCTTGCCGCCGTGTTCAGCCTGGATCAGCGCCTGGACGTGGCCGGGATCGTTGATCTCCACCAGGGCCTTCTTCAAGGCCGCCACGCTTTGATCCAGCAGCCCCAGGTCGTATTCCACAGGCGCCGGCGCCTTGGTGTGCCCCATGGGTTCCTTGTCCACAAGCTGCCCTTCAGGCGTCAGGTACACCAGCCGGTGTTCGGCCTGGGCTTGCCTGAATTCGGCGTACAGCTGATCTTCCACGTCTTCCCGAAGGAACCGGGTGATATCCACCCCGATCGGGGCTTCGTGCCCAAACACCACCTGGCGCGTGTTGCGGTCCAAAAATAGGGTGATCATGGTTTCGCTCCTATGCTGTTTCACGTAGTCCGAAAAGGGTCATATAAAGGGTTTCAATGTCCAACGACCAGCGCCTGCTGCTGCTGCTGTCGCAGTTCATATCGATCACGATCGATCCATTTCCTGGGACGGTATAGTGCGACCAGATCCGCGTTGGGCTGCCGGCATATTCGTGGCGTTCCGTCACGTCGGCCGCTGCCACAGCGTTGTCGCACAGCAACATCCCCCGCGGTTCCATGTCACCCCACAGGGTGAAGGTTTTATCCGGCCAGTTGTTATGGGTGGATTTCGTGTATTGATCAAATACTCCATTCAGGTCGTACCAAAAACCGGCTTCCTTGGTGCTGTCGTTGCGCCTGTATTTTATCCCCCATACGTCGGGATAGTTATTAAGCAGTATCCTGAACCCGGCTTCACCTGCGCCACTTATAAAGGCGTTGGTGATTTTCGACACCATCATGGTGCGGGTGGATATCAGGCACGGGTGGTGAAGGGGATAATCCTTGTAAATACTAATGCCATTGTAGCTTCCACTACCTGGTCCAGTTATTTCACCTTCAAACTTTCCGCCGTTGAACCGCGCCACGTGCACCGTGGGGCTGCCGCTTGTGTTGTACCCCCACCCGTTTGGGCTGGGCGATCCTTCAGTCAGGAAGTCCCAGTTCTGATCGAAGTCTTCATGGATAGGAACCAGCCCCGCACCGAAGCGTTCCCGCGCCAGTCCTTCCAGTATTTGCTGCACGTTGAACCTGCTGGGATCCAGCCCTGGCACAGCGTTACACCGAACTGAAGAAGCACGCCCTGTTCGTTGTCCAATTCCCATTGTTAACTCCCTGACGTTTCTTCCTGCACCGCTGGCGCAACATTGACCAGCGGGGCATAGGTGATCGTTGAACCGTCGCTGGTACCGTCCACGCTGGCCAATTCCACATAAAGGCGATCCAGGCCGGCGGTCTCGAAGCGTTCCATGAATCCCCGATAGTCCAGCACGAATTCCTGATCCAGCACCATGCGCCAGTTCGGTGGTTTATTGGCGGTGACGGTGGCCCTGTACGTACCGAACAGCCGCATGGTGGCTTGATCGGGATCTGCCACCACCGCCAGGTCGGCGGTGCCCGTCGTCGCTTCGCTGATGTAATAGTGTGTTTCCGTGTCGCCGGTGATCGTCACCTGGTTGTATGTGGCGCTTCCACCGATCTTCACGGCGGTGGCCGTTACCACCCCACCGGCCCCAGTGTTCACCGCGTCGCGGATCCCTTCGATCACGTCTTCTTCGTCAACGGCCCCGCCGGCGCCGGCGTCATAGGCGCACACCACCCCGTTGATATAGATCGTGTAAGTGGCCGTAAGGTCCAGCGTGGCGATGGTAACCAAGGCGGTGCGCCGGTGTATTTCCGTGCGCATCTGAACGTCCACCAACGTCTTCGGGCAGTTTTCCAGATCCACCCCGTCGTCGGCCGTGTCAGGCGCCCCGGTGAACGTGGCCTGGTTAGTCCACTTGGGATCGCGGCCCACCATCAGGGTGGCCAGCAGGTTCGCCAATTCGTACATGGTCGCCATGGTCTATTCCTCCGGTATCGCCAGCTGACGATAGGGCAAGAACTGTTCAGTTGAAGCATGCCGGCGCCACAGCTTCGGACGTTGCCCCCCATACAAGGAAACGATGTCCTGATCGGGCGTGTTTTTTATTGCACAGAAAACGCGCGCCCCGTCAGAAGCTGCAGCAAAGATGTCGTAGTTGGTTGAACCGTCCCTGTTGTACCAGTTCCAAACTTCCACCAGGTCGGCCTTGGTGAACGCCCGAACGGTTCCCACCGTTGCCGAACTGGTGACGGCATACACAAACCGATCATCACAGGAAACCCACGACACGGCGGTGGTGGATCGCGCCACTGAAATTTCCCCCTGAATACAGCCGCGAACTTCCAGTTCGTTGGTGGTGGCGGGGTACCCCACAAACAGCCGGCTGCCATCTGTGGCCAGCTGGCCCGTCTGATCACATTCAGTGGACTGGACCCGATCCCATGACAAATAGGCGGTGTCTATTCCGTTGCCGCCTTCGTTGGCGAAGTCCTTGCCGTTTTCTGCATTGATCCCCCTGATGGTGGCGCCACTTCCCCCCACCCTGGCGTCCCCGGCAAGGAACAGCTGGGCGCCGTTGGTTGCGCAACAGTACAGCACTTCGGTGGCGGTGCCATGGGCATAGGACCACACCGGCGTCGGTGTGCCGGTGTCGCTCAACGTGATGGCCCTGGCCCACATGTTGCCGGTGCCCTTGGCCCCAACGAAGTAGGCGTTGACGCCATCCAGGCAAACGTCGTGAACGGCGGCCCCGTGGTCGTACAGCCACCGCTGCGTCCCGTCCATGTCCCAGCATTCCACGTAGTCGCCATAGCAGGCCACCACGTAGGTGCCATCGGTCACGGCCCGCTTGATCGCGCCGGTGTTCGTTTTCGTGTAGTTCGCCACCAGGGTGACCATGTTGCGTTCATAGGCAAGCAAGTTCCCAGGTGATGGCACCCCACCGAAGGCAACCAGCACCCCTTTGCCCCACACGTCCACCGAAACCGGATCAACTGACCAGGACTTGTCCCATTCGCCGTACACCTTGCCGGGGTACATTACCGCGCTGTATTCGTCCAGGATGAACGTTTCCCCCGCCGCTGTACCGTCGATCGCGTCTTCCAGGTCGGTGTACTTCGTCACCCCGGCCTTGAAGTGGGCCAGCCAGTCGTATAAGTTTTTCCAGATCCAGTTCGTCCAGGCGTTGGGCGGGATCATGCCCCCCAGCCAGCCACTGTCTTCCACCTGCGTCGTGGGCTGTTCCACGTCGCTGGGATCGGCGCTGTTCGCCCAGTCCAGGATCGTCGTCGGTGGTGTCGTCATATCAACCTCGCCCATGTGCCGACGCTGTAGCCGAAGGCGCCGGGGGTTTCTGCGAACCCGAAGAAGCCTTCAAGGGCTTCCACCAGCACCATCTTCACGCCCTGCGGTTTGATGTTTTCGGCGAACCTGCGCACCCTGTCGCGCAGGGGGTCGCCCATGAATTCCTTGCGGATCACCATGCAGTAAAAGCCGGCCGGGAACATGTCCACGGTGCGCACTTCCACCGCTTCGGTGATGATCTCCAATATGTGGATAAAGGCGTCTTCTGGCGCTTCGTCGCCGGGGAACCTGTTGGCCAGCAGCCGCGCCTGAATGAAGGGCCTGTATTCGTCGTCGGTCAGCCCACCACGCGGTTCCCCCACCAGGATCCCCCACTGATCCAGCAGGGCCCCAACAGCGGCCGAAGGGGACCGTGAAACGATCATGCTGAAGGTGTCTTCTTCCTGCACCTGGCACGCTTCGGCGATGGCTTCCACCAGCGCGACGATCCGCGGCCTGTTCTGGAACTGGCGCAGCAAATCCCGCACGGCGTCCTTCTTGTGGTCGGGGTTCATCACGAACTGAGTCTGGGACTGGCTGGCCACTGCGTTCCCCCTACAAGTGCACCGTGGTGCTGGTCAGGTTCAGGATTTCGTTGAAGTCAGGTTCGGCGCTGGTCACCGCGCCGGCGCCGATGTTGAAGGTCACCGTGGCCCGCTTCAGCCCCGCGACGCTGGCGATCTGCCCCTGCAGGTCAAGATCCTGGATCGATTCCCCCACCGTCAGCAGCGCAAACAGGGCTTCGTTTGCTTCTTCGATCGGGGTGTCCACGTCGGTCAGCACGTACCCCGGTTCCAGCTCCACCGTCACGTCGGTGGTGCAGCCCAGCTGCGACGCCCAGCTGAAGCTAATGGACTTGGAAAGGCCGTCGCGCTTGGTTACCGTGCGCGTCACGTCGGCCCCGTTGGCCTTGATCCCCTGCGGCAGCTGCATGTAAATCGTTTCGGCCACTTCGTCCTTTTGCGCGTCGGTCAGGCTGTTGGGCCAAATGATCGACGTGCTGCTGTTCGGGGGTACCGTCACCCCACCGATCACCTGCTGCGTCGGTTCGTCGTTGTCGATCACCAGCGCGGCCGCCACGTAGTCCAGGGCCGACAGGTTGGCCAGCAGGCTGTTGCTGTTTCCGCTGCCGTAGATCGATCCCCCTTCAGACTGGCGCAGCTTGTATTCGTCGTCGGTTTCCCTGTCCTGGCCGTCAGTGCTTTCGGCTGCGTTCGTCACACTGTCCCAGCCGCTGACCGGGGTGACGATCTTGTCAATGTCGCCGATGTCAGCATGGATCGATCCGGCTTCTTCGGCCTGCACCTGCACGTCCACCGTGCCACCACCCCCGATCGTGGCGTCGGTCAACGTCTTCCACCTGGCGCGGCCGTCGTCGCCCCCACCTTCCACCACGTTGCTGGACGGGATCACCGTGCCGGCTGTCCCCGACAGGGTGACCGTGGCCAGGCTGTAGGTGGCTTCGTTGCGGAAAACACCGATCAGCCCACCGATATCGTCCAGCTGGGCCCCGGTGGCGCCGTTCCGGTTGAAGGCGTCGTAAACGGCCTGCAGGCCTTCACTAAGCTCCCCCAGCCGGATCGAAGCGTTGGCGGTGATATTCCCCAGGAAAGTATCATCTGACCAGTCATTCACCAGGCCGGTGGCTGCGTCGTAGTAGTCGCGCATGATCTGGCGAAAGTCGGCGGCCCTGCGGGCCAGGAACCCCGTGCTGGAAAGGCCGTAGGTGGTCATGATCCGATCCTTCCTGAACCCTGCGTCACGATCCCGATGGTCACCGCGGGGTTCCTATTGCCAGGACCATCCCCGATCGGTGACACGGCCACCGACAGTTCCCCCTGTTCGGTGGAAACCGTGGCCGTGAAGCTGACCGTGCGGGTGGCCTGGTCCCAGGTCGCTGTTCCCCCGCTGACGATCCGATCCACTTCGGGGGCCGTTTCGATTTCCCGGCGAAGGTCGGCGCCGATATCGTCCAGGGGCACCGGCTTCGTGGTGGTCCATTCCATGTAGTTCAGGCCCTTGGTTTCGTCCAGGATCCATTCCCCCAGGAACCGGCGTAGCCGGATCATCAGCCGCTGCCGGATCACTTCGATCCCGGTGCCTTGCGCCGGCTTCGTCGGCAGATCCCAGGTGACGGGATCCAGTAGCACGTCGATCGCCATTCAACACCCCCAGCCAACCAGCGGCCGCCTGACGGCCGTGGACGTGCTGCGGCTACCACCACAGGGGTGACGCCAGGAACGCCCAGGACGCGCCAGGCTGGCCCTGCTGCTGTTGAAATTTCGCGCCTGGTCGCCCATCACTTCGCCTTCACCTTCGTGGCGCTGGTATCTGACGGCCAGCCACCAGCGATCAAGGTCGTCAACAGCGCCTTCAACGCGGCCCCCCCGTCGTTGGCCACTGGCGTCCATGCCGTGAACTGTGCCGCCAGCTGCGTCCAGTTCTGATCGTTCACTGACGACAGGGCCACGAAGTCGGTGGCCGTGCTGTCGCCCAGCAGCACCGGGTTCCCGCGAAGCACCGGCGAACCGCTGCTGAACGCTTCGCTGGCCAGCTTGTCAGGCTTCGCCCTGGTGCCGGGGTAGAACCAGGCGTCGGTCAGGTCGTGCCGCCGTGGATCCTGCGGTTCGTTGCTGTCCTTCCCGGTGGTGAACCATTCGTCAATGCTGCGTTCACAGAACACCAGCATGCCGTGATCCCCACTTGCCAGCGGCATCGTCAGGGAACCGCTGCCCCCCACCATCCAGGCCACCGGCACGTTGGCGATGGCCGGCGGATCGTGGAAGACGAAGGCTTCTTCATCTTCGTCCCAGTGTTTGAAACGGATCGCCGGCCTGGCCGTCACCGTCTGCAGCGCACTGTCGTAGCTTTCCACCACCGCCGGGATCGCAGTGTGGACCATGGCCAGGGCAGCACGGATCGCTTCCTTCACCACGTCGGCGAAGCTGGGGATCGCTGACTGGTCCTTGTCGGTCATGCCGCTGCACCCCGTAGCTTTCCGCTGGCGATCACATAGAAGGGATTGTCAAAACCAGAATCCCCCTGGAACTGCACGTCCTTGGCGGTGTAGGCGCCGGCTTCGTAGTCACCTTCCACCACGTAGTTGCGCCCCGGCCTGATGTTCGGCGCGATCAGGCCGGTGACTTCCACCAGGTCGTCGTCCTTGCGCTTCGGCCGGCCGATCAGGTTCCCGGTCACGGGGCTGAATACCACCACGTTGGGTTCCCCGGTGTCGCCGTCCTTCGGCACGATCTGCAGCGTGCCATCACTGATCCACCAGCCGGCTTCGTTCATCAGCGCGATCCGATCCAGCAGTACGTGCGCCGGCCCGCTGTAGGCGAAGCCCTTGGAAAGTCGCTGATCGTCGTCCACCTGGATGGTGCCAGGCACCAGGCCAAGCTGCGCCTGGGCTTCGGCCAGGATCTGGGCCACGCTGGTTTCGGTGCTGAAGCTGATGTTGACGTGCGCGGCCTGGTATTCCCGGCCGCCGTCCTGGGCTTCGATCGTCAGGATCCGATCCACGGTGTCCTTGGCTTCGTCCACGCCCTTCTTCACGGGGTTGCCCCTGAAGATCAGCTGGGGCACTTCGTGGCCGGCGAACAGCTGGACGATCGCCCCCTTTTCCTGGGCCAGCGATGCCGTGTCTTCTGGGGGGTTGTACACCGTGATCTTGGCCTTGTTCGGCGTTCCTGTCGGGGTGTGCTTCACGTCGAAGACGGTGCGCAGGTTGGACCAGGACTGGCCGGCTTCGCCGACCTTGCCGATCTGGACCGTCACCTGGCGCTGCCACAGCGTCATGCTGACACCCTCAGCGGGAATTCGGGGGTTTCCGCTGCCGGCAGTTCGTCTTCTTCGTAGTACACCAGCCGCACCGAATCCCCGAAGTCTTCCCGCCGGTAGGGATCCTTTCCGCTGGCGATGATCATGCCTTCGGGCCCCGTGGGCAGCGACAGGTCCAACAGCGGCCCGTAGCCAGGGGAAACCCTGCGCCCCAGCGCCACGGCGACGCCGGCGGCCGTGTACACGTCCAGGTACCAGGCGCGGCACCGTTCCCGCCAGGTCAGCGTGATCCTGAACTTGCCGTCCCCCAGTGGGACCGTTTGCCAGTCGTGGGGCTTCACCGGGAACGCTTTGATCGCTTGGCCCATTATTTGCGCCCCCCCGTCAGGTTGAACAGCTTGCTGGTCAGGTTGCTGTCGGTTTCGCTGTCGGTGGTTTCGGTGGCCTGTTCCCCGCTGTCGCTGCTGTTGTCGCTACCACCTTCCACCCTGGCCAGCGGTGCCAGGATCACGGTGCCGATGGACGCGATCTGCACCTGCTGGAATTCCAGATCGTACACGTGGCGATCCACCAGGTCGTCGGTGAACGGGGCCCGCAGCAGGACGCAGTTCGTAAACGTCCCCCGCTTCGTGGTCGTCACCGTCAGCCGGTGCCCCAGGCAATCCCGCAGGAATTCCACCGCCTTCTGCATGCGCTGGGGGCTGATTTCGCCGGGGGTGTTCAGGTAGGGGCTGCGGCCCAGCAGGGCCCGAACGAAGATCATCTGGTTGCCCACCTGGACGTGATCGCTGACTTCGTTGCCATCGGCGATCGGGTGCTGCGTCGGCGCGGCCGGCTGATCAAACCGTTCATCCAGCACCGTGTCGAAGATCAGCTGCTGGCCGGTTTCCGTGTCCAGGATGGTGAACGGCATCTGCTACCCTTCCCCCCCGCCCAGCGTGGCCATGGCGTCGCGCTTTTCGCGTTCCTGGGCGTTGCGCACCAGGGATTCGGCCCCCTGCTGATCGATCCCGGTGTTGTGGAAGTGGTAGGTGCCGCCAACGTAGGACATGCCCCCCATGGGGCCGCCGGCGGCAGCTGGTGCCGGCCCTATGTTGACGCCCATCTGTTCAGGGAAGAACACGGGGGCCAGGAAGTCGAAGGCCTTGGAAAGCCAGGGCACCGCGTCCATGCCTTCCCTGAATTCCCTGAAGAATTTTTTGATCGCTTTCCCGATCCTGGTCCACTGCGTCTTGAAGTTCGCCAGTCCCAGCATGATCGCGTCGATCGTCCAGGCTATGGCTTCCAAGGTCCACAGCAGGCCCTGTTCAGCCAGATAGTTCATTTCTTTGAAGCCGGCGC
>Ga0180432_10000519_pt1 | contig 63396 bp, 43 predicted proteins | sample SS_ome_10_FD_132414 | JGI IMG/M metagenome (GOLD analysis project Ga0180432, IMG submission 132414) | Hypersaline lake sediment archaeal communities from the Salton Sea, California, USA - SS_1_MS_2 metaG | ecosystem: Environmental > Aquatic > Non-marine Saline and Alkaline > Hypersaline >... | reverse complement strand
GAAACGGGCCGCAACGCCACCGACGAAATGAAACGGCAATTGCGGATCAAGTACGATGATCTACTGCCCAAATGGAATTACACCGCAATCCCCAGCAACAGACAGTAATTTCCCGCACGGTGCGTAGTAATCAGCAGCACGCGCTGGTGAATGGTCCAGGTCAGATCAAGCTGGCGAAGCATCAGGTTCAGGGCCGGTTCGAGCGGGACGTTTGCCAGGTGGCAGTTGATCGGCGTATCGGCCCCGATGCCGACGTTGTCGAGGGCCTTTTTGTCGAGCACGATGTTGATCTTGTGTTTCGCCCGGAGAAAATCGACGATGTCTTGCAGGGGCGTCTCGCGGAAGTCGAACGTCGTCGGCCGGGCCAGCTCCTCCTCGATCACCTCCTTGCCCGAGCGGAGATCGGCCGGCAGCTTACGGCATTTTTTCTCGGCCGTCCCGGCGGGCGGTTTTGCAGACGACTCGAACGGGTTGCCGGATGTGCCGAACGGGTCCGCGGTGTCCCTCGACTGAAACGGATCGGCGGAAGGCTTTTTCTCGTCCGGGGCGTCAGCGGCCGGCTTTGCGTCGGTGTCGGGCGCCGCGTCCTCCGACGGTTTGTCCTTGTCGTCCGCGGCTAGTGTCTGCGGCGATGCAGGGAATTCCAGGGCAACGACCGCAATCACCCAGACCAGCACCCCAAACAGCAACGATTGACGAGGCATGACACCCTCCCGTTTCCCAAAAGGCATTTTGTGAAAAGAGAACTCCCCTGCCGGCGAGGGATGCGCCGCTCTGGGCGGGCGCAGGACCGGCACGAGACATGATGCCCATCATACCCCCCGGTGGTGCAAAATGCAAGCAGATGGGCCGGAAAAAGCCGAACCCCCGGACATCCTCTCTTTCAACGGGCATGTTTTACAGCGGGTTGGTTGCCGCCGCCGAGATATATGACTACAATTTGCCTTTGTCCGTTTTGTACACAATCCTTGTGCAGCGGGGCCCCTTCCGGCACCGGTTGTAACCGCCTAACCCGTTTTCGTGTATAAGTGGTATAAGTGACTGTGTACTGACCCTATTCTCCAATCCTTTCTCAAACGAGGAGACACTTCCATGACAGATCGATACCTTACGGGCAAGCTATCCCGGTCTTTGGTTGTTGCGTTGATTCTGGCGTTGTCGGCCGCGTGGTTGGCGCCCGCGGCGGCGACAGCGGCCGGGCTGGACAAGCTCGACACTTCGCTGAAACTCATTCCCGACGACGCGGCCTTCTACACCACGATGCTCCGCAACCGCGAGCAGTACGAAGCGGTTGCCAAGAGCAACGCCGTGGCGCGTTTGAAGGACATGCCTATCGTCAAGATGGGCCTGTTGCTCTACAAGATGCAAGCCAACGATCCGGAGGGTCCGGTGGGGCAATTCAAGGCCGCCCTGAAAGATCCCGAGGTCAAGAAACTCATCGACCTGCTCGTCGACATGGTAGACGACGAGGTCTTCTTCTACGGCGACGAGAGTTTCACCGGGTTCATGGGATTGATGCAACAAATCAACGCCGGAAACCAGACCGCGCCGCTGGTGGCGCTGTTCAGCGACAAGCTGGACCCCGCCGATCCCACCCGGGCCCAGGCCGCGGTGCTCCTGGAGATCCTGGCGAATAACATCGACCGGGTCAAGGTGCCCGAAATGGTGATCGGGTTCAAGATCAGCAACACGAAATCGGCGGCCAGGCAGCTCGACAAACTCGAGAAGCTTGCAACCGACGCGCTCAAGGGCGAGCCGAAATTGAAAAGCCGGCTGAAGAGGACCAAGGTTGCCGGCCATGAGTACCTGACGCTCTCGCTCGACGGATCGCTGTTTCCCTGGGGCGAGCTGCCTCTGGACGACCTCGAGAAGATGGAGCTGGACGAGGGTAGCGCGAAGAAAGTGATCGACCGGCTGAAGAAAGAGACCCTGGTCGTTGCCTTGGGCGTGCGCGACGATTACGTCTTGCTGTCGATCGGCGCAACGACCGATGCCCTGGCGAAGCTCGGCAAGGGAAAGCGGTTGATCGACCGGCCGGAGTTCAAACCGCTCGCGAAATTCGCCAACAAGCGGCTGGTATCGATCGGTTACGCCAGCGCGGAGTTCAACGCCCAAGCCGGCAACCAGCAGTTGCCGGTCGACGAACTCGTCAAGTCGCTCGACGAAATCCTGCCGGGGTCGGGACTGCCCAAGAAAGATCAACAACAAATCCGCAAGGACGCCACCGCACTGGCCAAGGACATCAACGGCCTGCTCCCGGTGCCCGGGGCGATCATGAGCTTCGGCTTCCTGACCAATCAGGGCATCGAGGGATACTCGTACAACTGGGCCAAGAATCTCCAGTACGACGGCTCGAAACCGCTCGGCCTGCTGAAGCACGTCGGCGGCTCACCGGCGATGGCGATCGTCGCCCGGGGCAAATACGCACCGGAACAGTATGACCTGGCCGTCAAGTGGGTCAAGATCGGCTACGGCTACTTCGAGAAATACGCCCTGCCGGAAATGAGCAAGGAGGAGCAGAAGCAGGCCAGGAAGTTCATCAAGCTGGTGACCCCGTTGCTGAAGCGGGCGGACGATGCCAACCGCAAATTGCTGATCCCGGCGCTGAAGGACGGCCAGGTTGCCGTGGTCGTCGATACGCAACTGAAGAGCAAACAATTCGCCAAAGACTTGCCGGAAACCGAAAAGCCGATGCCGATGATCGAGCCGGCCATCGTGGTGGGCATAAGCGACGCCAAGTTGCTGAAGAAGGCCTGCGACGAGTACCAAGAGATTTTCGACGGTCTGGTCGAGGTGATCCGCGAGATGGAACCCGACGCGATTCCCAAGAAGTACAAGATCCCGCGCCCCAAGGAAACCAAGAGCGACGCGGGCGAGATCTTTACGTACGCGGCCCCGAAAGAGTGGGGGCTGGACAAGAAGATCGCGCTGACGCTCGGCCTGTCGGATAACGTGGGTGTGATTGCGGCCTCGCGGAAACACGCACAGCGGTTGCTGGCCGCCACGCCGTTGAAGGCCGGCGGAGTGCTCAAGAACCCCGACCGACCGATGGCCGTTGCCGGATTCTTCGACTGGGCCGGACTCGTGACCGCCGCGCAACCCTGGATCGATCTGGCCGTCGAGCAGGTGGACGCCGGATCGGAGGAGGAAGAAGCGGCCACGGTCTCCCAGGTCCAGACCGTCGTCGACGTGCTGAAGGTGATCCGCAAGGTGACCAGCGAGAGCCGTTTCGAGGACGATGTCCTGGTCACCCATACCCTGCTGGAAATCCGTGACGTGGAAGAAAAGTAGCGGGGCCGAAACGCTCGCCGCCTACGACTTGTGTGCTTCCCACTGCTTTTGCATGGCCGTGGCCATCGCTTGCTCGGCCTCGGGGAGATTGCCCGCCTTCTGACAAACGATGCTCTTGGCCATGTGGTTGAACGGGTCGTCCGGCTCCAACTCGCACACCTTCTCGGCGTGTTCGACCGCCTTGTCGTGTTTCTCCTGCTTGCCGTAGAAGACGCTCAGGGCGGCATGGGCCAGGGGGTAGTCCGGTTGATCGGCAAGGATCGCCACCAGCTTGCTCACCGCCTCGTCCAAATCGCCCGATTCCTGTAGCTTGATCGCCTCGTCGTATCGCTCGTCAATTGTCGGCATAGGGCTCAACTCCCTGGGCAAAACTACAAAATACTGTGGTCGCCAACTCAGAAGGAAGTGTACCGGGCTGCTGCCGTCGAGACCAGGGGGGCGGCGAGGAATCCGTCTCAACTTGGTTTAGCGGGCGGGCTTGCCCGCTGGCGTTGTGAGAAAGTTGGATGTACAACGGCGGGCAAGCCCGAAGCCCGCCGCTAAACGGCAATTTCCGCAGTATTGCCGGGGTTCCTTGTGTGTGGAGAATATAGAGGAAATAGGTAACTCCCCTTGGCCGGCACAACGGGCTCAATCGACACTACTCCGATAACCGATAAGAGTTAACAGCGGTGTGGCCGTTTGCCAGCCTAAGTTGCAGGAGCAGACTCCTGCAACGCTTTACCCCATTTGAGGTGTATTCTGTGAGCATCCATCCCTTGGCCATCGTCGACCCGAAGGCGAGCATCGGCCCGGGCGTCGAGATCGGGCCCTTCTGTGTCGTCGAACGGGACGTCACGATCGGCGAGGGTTGCAGGCTGGAAAGCCACGTCGTCATCAAGAACGGCACCTCGATCGGGTCCGGCACTCTGATCATGGAGGGGGCGGTTCTCGGCGGTTTTCCGCAGCACATCAACATGCCCGAGAATCCCGGACGGCTGGTCGTCGGTTCCGGCAACACGGTCCGCGAGAATGCGACCATCCACCGGGCGATGGAACCCGAGAATACGACCAGGATCGGCGACAACAACCTCGTGATGGGCAATGTCCACATCGCCCACGACTGCCAAATCGGCAATCGCACGATCCTCACCAACAACGTGATGCTGGCCGGTCATGTCATCGTGGAAGATCGGGCATTTCTCTCCGGCGCAGTCGGTGTGCACCAGTTCTGCCGAATCGGGACCCTGACCATGGTCGGCGGCCAGGCACACATCAACAAGGACATCCTGCCGTATGTGACGCTTCACGGGCTCAGCAGCCTGGTAGTCGGACTAAATACTGTCGGCCTGCGGCGTGCCGGCTACGATTCCGGAGCCATACGTCAATTGAAGGCTGCCTATCGCGTTATCTACCGCAGCGGGCTTTCGTGGAACGGGATTCTCGAACGGCTGCGGACCGAGTTCTCTGAAGGTCCGGCTGCCGCTTTCCACAGATTCTGCTCCACCACGAAACGCGGCATCGTCCAGGAACGCCGCCTGCCGCCCGGTGCCACGATCAAGCTCCCCGAGAAGAGCGAAGCAGAGCCCGCAGCGCAACGGAAAGTCGGCTAGCCGGTCGGATGGGGGGATGAGGGGAGGCGGCTATCTTTTTAGGGCCCACTTGCCTGGATCGTTAATCATTCGCACCAGCATTCTCAAGAGGTGTCATACTCCCGGTACACTTCGGCATTCGCCACCGGCCCCCGCGCCGGTGGAGGTCTGACGGCCGGCCAACGATCTTCGCACCGATGGCCGCGCGGCCGCGCCGCAAACGACCCCCGGATAAACGCAAACGCGGGAAGAAATGGCCCTTCGCCGTGCAGCGCCTGATCATCGCTTTCCTTTTTTGCAAAACGGCCCCCTCGATTCTTCATGCAAAACTCTTCGTAGTGGGTAGGTAGTGAGTAGCGAGTAGTGGATAGTCCTCTGTTGTGGTACAATCTGCACATGACTGACGAAGACACGTTCAAGTCCAACTGGTACCATCTGACCCCGGACAGGCTTGTCCTTTGGCTGCTGGCCGTGGAGGCGTGCTTGCTTCTGATCAACCGGGATAGCGGCCGGATGGTGCTCGCCGCTGTGGCAATCACATGCTTGACGATTCTGGGCGGGCTGGTCTGGTTCGTCATCAGTGTGTTTCGTCAATGGAGATTTCAGTTTGGCATAAGGACGCTGCTGCTGTTGATATTTGCGGTTGCGGTTTGTTGCAGTTGGTTTGCGTGTAGAATGCAAAAGGCCAAGCGGCAAAAGGAGGTCGTGGAGGAAATCCTGGGACTTGGCGGAGGGGTCGAGTACGATTATCATTTCGATTCTCTTGGGAACCGTATTGCTTTGCCCTTTCCAAAACCGCCGGGCCCTGCGTGGTTGCGTAAGGTGGTTGGCGTTGACTTCTTGTCAAACGTTGTATACGTACGTTTGTATGGCCCAAGCGTTACCGACGCGCGAACACAGAACCTACCGAAGCTAAGCGACCTCAGAACGCTGCGGCTTACCAACACGCGAGTTACCTTCAAGCGATATCGGGAACTCCAAGAGGAACTGCCTGACTGCAAGGTGTCGGCTACTTATGACCGTCCCGTTCGTCTCCGGTAGCAAGGAGGCTTTCAAACAACAAGACGATTTGCGCGTGTTTTGCTGCAATTCACTTGGACTTCTTCTGCGGGATTTCCGACGAGTCTATTCGAGTTTTCGGTAGAGAGCCTGCCGGAGTTTCTTGGCTTGCTTGCGGGTAACCTTGGTGGCTGTGAGAGCCGAACCTGCAATGCTGTCTTTAACCCTCGGGTAGGGATGCCATTCCAAATGGCAAGACTCGCGGCGTGTGTCTTGTTGCTGTTCACTTGGACTTCTTTCGAGGAGGTTTCGACCAGTTTATCGACGCTTCTGGCAGGGCCCGTTTCAACTCGTCGGCTGCCTCACGGGTAACGTTTGCATTGGGCAGATCGACAAACTTCAGGTCTTTCATGTTCATTAACTGCAATGCGCCCTCGTCGGTTATGGCCGTGCCATGCACCAGCAGTCTTTCAAGTTTCCTTAGCTGCGTGATGTGCTTCATTGACTCGTCGGTGATCGCAGTACAGCCTGACAAGTACAATTGCTTTACGGAGGGCAAATCACTGAGGGGAGCCAGCATGTCGTCCGTGACCTTGGAGTAATCGAAGTTAATGTCTACCGCCGTTCTTCCATCATCAGTGTAATGTACACCCCCAAACGTAACGCCGACTACTGTGTGGCAGGCGTCAACACCAAGCACCTTGGACAAGAACCACGGTCTTACTTTTGCACTTTGCGCAACGATTCGCCCGGAAACAATACCTCGGACTTGGTAGTCGTAGATGGCAACCGCGCCAACGGCCTCAAGTTGATTAACCGCGCGGGCCTGACGCCTGCCGCGATAGACTGGTATCACGATCAGGGCGAGGATGACGATCAAAACGGCCAGTACGGCTATCCTGAAACGCCGGCTTCGGCATGTTTTCCACGCTCCCCTCATCCCCTCATCCCCTCATCCCCTCATCCCCGCTCTCCTCATCCGGCACGTCCTGGATCATCTCCAGGAACTCTTCCATCGAGGGGCAGCGCTTGCCGGCTTCCGGCTCGATGCACGAGTGAATCGCGTCGGCCAACGTGGGATTGATGTCCCCAGAGCGCTCGCGGATATCGGTCGGCGGGGCGGCGTGGGTCAACGCGACCAGGCCGGTGTCGCCGGAGAGCCAGGGTAACTCGAACGTGTACATCTCGTATGCCGTCACGCCGAAAGCGAAAACGTCGAGACGCTGATCGGTCGGCTGGCGGCGAACCAGCTCGGGGGCCATGTAGTTCGGGGTGCCGGTCCGGTTGCCGGGCTGCATGAACGGCTTGGTGGCGGGTATCGTGAGTCCGAAGTCGATCAGCTTGAGGTTTTCGCCGTCGCCGCAAAGCAGCAGGTTTCTGGGGCAGACGTCGCGGTGGATGAACCCGGCGGCGTGTACAGCGGCGATTGCCTCGGCCGCTTGGCGAATGAACTTCACGCGCCGGCGCTGAAGCTCCTTGTCGCGGCCGATAATCAGCGAATTCACGCCCGCCCCCTCCAGGAACTCCATCACCAGATAGGGCGATCCGTCGGTGGTTAGTCCGTATTCGAGCGTTTTGACGATTCGGGGATGGTCGAGTTGGGCGGCGATTTCGCCTTCCGACGGTTTTTGGATGCCTTTGAATCGCGACTCGAAGGCGGCCGTCTTCTTCGGGTCGAGAATCTTCAAACCGACCACATGATCGTTGCGCAGGTCGCGGGCCATGTAGAACTTCGACATGGTCCCGGAGATGGCCTCCTTCAGCAGTGCAAACCGCTTCGATATGTTCACCCGGTTGCCGGAGAACAGCGACTGCAACTCGTCCAGAAAACCCATAACGGGCCCCTCTGTTCCTGCGCGAGGTTCGCGTTTCGGGACAGCCGGTCAACGGCCGCGCGACCGAATGCTACTTGCCGCAATAGTCGACGGTGCGGGCGATCTCGCTCTTGAGGTCCTTGCGCCGCACAATACGGTCGATGAAACCATGTTCTAGCAGAAATTCGCTCGTTTGGAACCCCTTGGGCAGCTCGATGCGGATCGTGGCCTTGATGGTCCGGGGGCCGGCGAAGCCGATCAGGGCCTTCGGCTCGGCGAAAACCACGTCTCCGAGCGAGGCAAAGCTGGCGGCCACGCCGCCCATCGTCGGGTTGGTCAGCACGGAAATGAACAACCCGCCCGCGCTGTCGAATCGGGCCAGGGCGGCCGAGACCTTGGCCATTTGCATCAGGGACAGGAGGCCTTCGTGCATCCGGGCGCCGCCGCCGCTGCCGGAAATGATGATCAGCGGCAGTTCCTGCTCGGTCGCGCGTTCGATGGTTCGCGTGAGTTTTTCACCCACCACCGACCCCATGCTTCCCATGATGAATGCCGAGTCGGTCACACCAAAGGCGACGCGCCGGGCGCGGATCATGCCGCTGCCGACGAGGGCCGCTTCGCGCAGGCCGGTCCGTTTTTGTTCCGTTTTCAGCCGTTCGGTGTACGGCTTCTTGTCGACGAAGCCCAGCGGGTCGGTCGATTCGAGTTCCGTATCCCACTCCTCGAAGGTTCCCTCGTCGAGGACTTGACGGATGCGTTCCCTGGCGGGGACGTACCAGTGGTAGTCGCATTCGGGACAGACCCCCAGGCGTTTTTCGGCCTCCTTGCGGAAGATGGTCTGCTGACAGCCGGGGCAACGCTTCCAGAGCCCTTCCGGCACGCCCCGTTTTGGGCGCTTGATCATATTCTTCCAACTGCTGGGATCGGGCTCGGCGGGGGGCATGTTCTTTACTGGCTGGTGGCCAGCACTTTCTCCGGTTCGACTTCGATGATTTCCCAGCGCCCGTGACCGTTCGGAGCCTTCCAGAGGTCGCCTAGCTCATTGTCGTGCTTGATAAAGCATCGGACAAGGCTCAAGAGCGGTTCGGGAACGACAATCGCAATGACACCGTCCTTATGACGCTTTAACAGCCTGATCATGGCGGTGCGGACGCGATCTCCGGCATGGCTGAGGGTTTCGCCCTGGGGTGGGCAAACGCTTTCGGGCTTCTCCTGCCATTGGCGGTAGACCTTCGGCTGCTTGTGATGAACGTCCTCGACGAGCATGCCCTGCCAGAGCCCGTGGTCGAGGTTCCGCATCCGATCGAGCTTCTTGAATTTTGCGTTCAGTTCCCGGGCAACCACCTTGCCGGTTTCTTGGGCCGGCTCGCACGGGGGCGCGTAGACGGTTTCGATTCCTTTCTCGCGCAAATCGTCGATGGCCTGAGCCACCTCGGAGCTGCCTTGCGCGTTCAGCGGGATATCGAGCGTTCCCTGAATGCGCTCCTCTTCGTCGTAATCGGTTGATCCGGGCCGAATCAGTACGATTCTAAGCATGTCTAAACCTGCGTGTTCTTGCACGACATTGCCCGATCGGTCAGTTCCTCGATCGTCTGTCGATAGTCCTCTTGCGAAAAAATGGTGGAGCCGGCCACAAGCAGATCGGCGCCGGCCTCGACACAAGGTCCGATGGTCTCGGCATTGATTCCACCGTCGACGGAGAGCAACAAGTCGTCGCCGCCGACGGTACGGAGCCGCCGGAGCTTGTCCAAGGCGACCGGCTCGAACACCTGGCCGCCGAATCCGGCCATCACGCTCATGACCAACGCAAGGTCGCAATAAGGGAGGCAATCCTCGACTTCTTCAACCGAGGTCGGCGGGTTGAGCGTGATTCCCGCCCCGGCGCCCAGTCCGCGGATTTCCTCGAGCAAGGGGCGGGGGTCGTCGACCACTTCGATGTGGAAGGTAATCAGGTCGGCCCCCGCCTTGCGGAACCGCTTCACGTAGAGTTCCGGCTTGGTAATCATCAAATGGACGTCCAGCGGCAAGTCGGTTACCCGGCGGATCGCCTCGACCACGGGCAAGCCAAAGCTGATGTTCGGAACAAAGACACCGTCCATGATGTCCAGATGGAGGCTTCGTGCCCCTGCTTCTTCCACCCGGCGGATCTCCCGCTCCAGGTTGGCAAAGTCACAGGCCAGAAGCGACGGCTCGACCAGCGGGGCGAGGGCGTGCAAATCGGCAACCAACGGCGACGAAGACATGCGGCAAGCATCCGTAAACAGGGGGAAGAAGAAATAACGAAAGCGGCAGAAATGCTTCGATAGATGCTCAGGCGGGGTTCTTCCCGTCTGCTCACAGAGTGTAGTGTTGAGACTTCTCGGTGTTTACCGGCATGGCAAATCGATCATCTGGTCAGGGTCGAAGCCGCAACAACTATTATCGTACGATCGACTCCCTTCAATCGCAATGTACCGCCTCCTTCAGATTGCCAACCACTCGACGGCCGCGAAGAGGCGAATCCCGACGGCCCTTCCATGAGTAGTGAATTGTATCAAGCCCGTCTGAGGATGTCTGCGCTTCTTTTGGGTGGAATCTTTAAGTTGTTATTCGACAATGGGTTACAGCTCCAATCCGAGGCAGATTTCCCCCCACCTGAGAGTTACCCATCAGAGACGCTCTTGGCGATTCTCCCAAGCCCGCTTCCACATGCCGTGCGGGCTTGAGTTTCGAGCCCGGCATTTCCATCGGTGCGTGTAACGGGCGGCGCAAATGTTGCCGCCCGGACCCACTTGCACTATGCTGAACGAATTGAAATTCAGCGTCCGCAAATACCGCCCACCGGAGAAACTTCCACCCGGAGAACAAGAACATGGCCCGACCAACGAACGTGTCGAAGTCGTTTGCCCGCACCTTACCGGCCCTCGGAGCAATTCTGGCATTTCTGGCATTTCTGGGTTTTGCTGCCGGCTGGGAAGCACAAGGCGCCGATTCCTCTGCCGGTTCGAATGTCCAATACCGCGGCAGCTTGAACAACTGCCGAACCGAGTTCGAGAAACAGAAGAAAGGGCACGTTGCCTTCATTGGCGGCTCGATCACAGAGATGAAAGGCTACCGGCCGATGGTCTGCGAGATTCTGAAGCGGCGGTTTCCCGACACCCAATTCACGTTCACCGACGCCGGCATCTCTTCCACCTGCTCGACGACCGGGGCCTTCCGGCTGGAAAAGGACGTGCTGTCCAAGGGACCGGTCGATCTCTTCTTCATCGAGTTTGCCGTGAACGACGATCAGGACGCCGCCCACGCCCGGCGCGAGTGCATCCGCGGGATGGAAGGGATGATCCGCCATTGCCGCAAGCATAATCCGAATATGGACATTGTGATTACCCATTTCTGCAATCCGGGCATGATCGAGACGATCCAGGCCGGAAAGACGCCCCTTTCAAGCGGAAGTCACGAAGAGGTTGCAGGGCACTACGACATCTCCTCGATCAATCTGGCCAAGGAGGTCGCCGGGCAGATCAAGGCGGGCAAGCTCACCTGGGAAAAATTCGGCGGTACCCACCCCAAGCCGTTTGGCAATACCCTGTGCGCCGGCATGATCGACCGGTTGATGGGCACGGCGTGGAAAGAGCCGTTGGCGAAAGACGCCCAAAAGCACCCACACCCGATGCCCGAGAAACCGCTCGACGAGAATAATTATGCGCAAGGTCGGTTCATCGATCCCGCCAAAGCCAAGATCAAGAAGGGTTGGGTCCTGCACACGCCGCCCTGGAAAGACCTGCCCGGCAACTGCCGGGGCCGTTTTGCCAAGTGCAAGCTGTTGTGTGCCGACGAGCCGGGCGACGAACTGACGCTGGAGTTTTCCGGCAAGGCGATCGGTGCTTATGTCCTCGCCGGCCCCGACGCCGGCATTGTTGAAGCCGGTATCGACGGGGGACCCGTCAAGACCGTCGATCTGTTCCACCGGTTTAGCCGCGGGTTGCACTACCCGCGCACGGTCATGTTCGACGCCGACCTGAAGCCCGGCAAGCATACGCTGAGGTTGCGGATGTCCGACAAGAAGAACCCTGCAAGCCGCGGCCACGCGATGCGGATCCTCGAGTTCGCAGTGAACTAGACCCGCAGGCTGAACCGGGGGGATTGCACCGGCTGCCGAATTCGGGTATGTGTAGGGAACCGTGCTTCGTGAAGCCCCCGGGCCGGCACTCAAGAGACTCGCACTCAAATTAAGGTAGGAGTTGTCCATGGAGATGATGAAGGCACTGGTAAAGTCCAAGGCCGAACCGGGCCTTTGGCTCGAAGAGGTCCCGGTCCCCGAGATCGGCATCAACGACGTGTTGATCGAGGTCCTGAGGACGGGGATCTGCGGTACCGGCGTCCATATCTACAACTGGGACGCCTGGGCACAGAAGACCGTGCCGGTGCCGCTGGTGGTCGGGCACGAGTTCGTCGGCCGGATTGTCGAGCTGGGGAGCAACGTGAAGGATTTCGACACCGGCGACATCGTCAGCGGGGAAGGGCACGTGGTCTGCGGGCAGTGCCGCAACTGCATGGCCGGGCGGCGACACCTGTGCATGGAGACCACCGGGATCGGCGTGAACCGGCCCGGGGCGTATGCCGAATACCTTGCACTGCCGGTGACCAACGTTTGGCACCACGAGCCGGATATCCCCCGCGACGTCCAGGCCATCTTCGATCCGCTGGGCAACGCCGTTCACACGGCTCTTTCGTTCCCCGTTCTGGGCGAAGACGTCCTGATCACCGGGGCCGGGCCGATCGGCATCATGGCCGCCGCCGTGGTAAAACACGCCGGCGCCCGGTACGTCGTAATCTCCGACGTGAATCCCTACCGGCTCGAGCTGGCCAAGAAAATGAAACCCACGTTGGCCTTGAACGTGCGAAACGCGAGCATCGCCGACGCCCAGAAGAAGCTCGGGATGAGGGAGGGGTTCGACGTCGGGCTGGAGATGTCGGGCAACGCGGATGCCTTTCGCGACATGCTGGCCAACATATGCCACGGCGGCAAGATCGCCATGCTCGGCATCCCCTCCGAAGAGGTGGCCATCGACTGGACCACCGTCGTGTTCAATATGCTCACGATCAAAGGCATCTACGGCCGAGAGATGTACGAAACTTGGTATAAGATGACCGTAATGATCCAGGGCGGGCTCGACGTCGATCCGGTGATCACCCATCGCTTCCGCTACACCCATTTCGAGCAGGGATTCGAGGTGATGCGGTCGGGCAACTCGGGCAAAGTGATCTTGACTTGGAAGGAGGAAGGGTGATGTTCGGCTCGATGAAGGAATTCCTGGTGGATGAAATCCGGGGGATCCGCGACGCGGGACTGTTCAAGGGCGAGCGCGTGATCACCAGCCCGCAGCGAGCCCGCGTCGGCGTGCTGGAACGGGAGCCCGTGCTGAACCTCTGCGCGAACAACTACCTGGGGCTGGCCGACCACCCCGAGGTGATCGACGCTGCGCACGAGGCCCTGGACAAGTGGGGCTACGGCATGGCCTCGGTCCGTTTCATCTGCGGCACACAGCAGATCCATAAACAACTCGAACGGAAGATCAGCGAGTTTCTGGGCACCGACGACTCGATCCTCTATGCGTCCTGTTTCGACGCCAACACCGGCTTGTTCGAGACGCTCTTGGGACCCGACGACGCGATCCTTTCCGACCAGCTCAACCACGCCAGCATTATCGATGGGGTGCGGCTCTGCAAGGCCCGGCGGTTCCGCTACAACAACAACGACATGGCCGACCTGGAAGCCAAGCTGAAGGAGGCTGGGGACGCCCGGTTCCGCATCATCGCCACCGACGGCGTTTTTTCGATGGACGGCATCATCGCCAACCTGGCGGGTATCTGCGACCTGGCCGAGAAGCACGACGCCCTGGTGATGGTCGACGATTCGCACGCGGTGGGATTCATGGGCTGCCACGGACGCGGAACGCCCGAGTATCACGACGTCGTGGACCGCGTCGACATCGTTACCGGGACGCTGGGTAAGGCGCTGGGCGGCGCCACCGGCGGATACACCAGCGGGCGGCAGGAGATCGTCGACGTGCTCCGCCAGCGAAGCCGGCCGTACTTGTTCTCCAATACGGTCGCGCCGCCGATCGTCGCCGCGTCGATGAAAACGCTCGATCTGCTGAGCGAGTCGACCCGCCTCCGCGACAAGCTCGAAGCCAATACGCAGCTGTTCCGCCAAGGAATGACCGAGCGCGGGTTCAATATTACACCGGGCGAGCACCCGATCTGCCCGATTATGCTCGGCGATGCGGCGCTGGCGGGCCGAATGGCCGAGGCCATGCTGGAGCGGGGAATCTACGTGGTCAGCTTCTCCTATCCCGTCGTCCCCAAAGGTCAAGCGCGCCTGCGAGTCCAGGTGTCCGCCGTACACAGCGAGGACGACCTCCGGTTCGCCATGGAGACGTTCTGCACCGTCAAAGAGGAGCTGGGTATCTGATGTTTGAAAGAGAAGTCAACGAACACGGGATCACGGAAGCCGAGATTGCGGTGGTCATCCCTTCCTACAACGAGGCCGACCGCATCGCCTATCCAACGCAAGTGGCGTCGGAGGGCCTCGCGAAGCACTTCCCGGACTGCAAGAGCGTGATCATCAATGCCGACAACGCATCACCCGACGGCACAGAAGGCGCGTTCCTGGGAACGGAAACCCGGGTGCCGAAAATCTACATCACCACCCCCCGGGACACCCCGGGGAAGGGCTGGAACTTCGCGAACGCATTTCGCAAGATTTATACCCTGGGCGGCCGGGTGATCGTCTGTGTCGACGCCGACCTGCTGTCGATCACGCCCGAGTGGATCAAGTACATGGCCGAGCCGCTTCTCGAAGAAGGAATCGACTATCTCACCCCGCTCTATTCGCGGCACAAGTACGACGGCACGATTACGAACAACATCTGCTACCCCTTGATCTACGGGATATTCGGCCGCAACATTCGTCAGCCGATCGGGGGCGATTTCGCCCTCTCCGCCCGGCTGGCCAGGCACATCGTTTCGGTGCCCTGGCATCGCACAACCAATGAATACGGCGTGGATATCTTCATGACGATGCAGGCCCTGTTGGGCGATTTCAAAGTCGCCCAGGTCGGTCTCGGTTCCAAAATCCATAAGCCGAGTGCCCCGAAACTCGGCCCGATGTTTCTCCAGGTGGTGAATACGGCCTTGATGACCGTCGCCGGGGGGTTCGAGAAATGGAAGTCCGTCACATCGGTCGAGGAGGCCCCGGTTTTCGGCCTGAAGGAGCTGGCCCCGGCCCAGGACCTTCAAGTCGACCGCGGGATGATCCGCAACAATGCCGTCGGGGATTTCCGCAAGACGGCCGGTGAACTGCGGGAACGCCTGAGTCCCCGGGTGATGGAGCAACTGGAGAAAACCTTCGCCGATGCCGGCGGGCCGCAAATCGATACCGATCTCTGGGTCGATGTCCTCTTCGACGTGATCGCGGCCTTCCCCGCTTGCAGCGATACCGCGGGTCTTGTCGAATCGATGCGGGGGCTCTACTGGGGCCGTGTATACAGTTTCATGAACGAAACCTGGGAGCTTTCCAGCGCAGAGTGCGAGGAACCGATCCGCCGGCAGGGGATCAGGGTGTTCGAAAGACGCGGTGAGCTGATCGAGCGCCTTCAGTCCGCGTCTGCTTGACCTGGGGTGAAGACCGTCGATGCCTACGATTCACGAGATCATGTCAGCGGCGATACAGCATCATCAGGCCGGCCGACTGGACATCGCAGAACAAGCATACCGGCAGATCCTGGCGGTTGCTCCCAATCAGCCCGACGCGTTGCACTTGCTGGGCGTCGTTGCACACCAGAGGGGTAAAGGCCAGGTCGCCGCCGACAGCATTCGCCGCGCCGTCGCTTTGAATCCCAACATGGCGGACTATCACAGCAACCTGGGTGCAGTCTATCTGGCATTGGGAAAAGCGGAGGAAGCGGAGGCAAGTTGCCGGCGGGCGGTCGAACTCAATCCGGACCTCGCCGACGCACATAACAACCTGGGCGCCGCCCTGAAGGAGCAGGGAAAACTCGAACCGGCCGTGGCCAGCTACCGCCGCGCCGTGAAAATCAAATCGGAATACGCCGAAGCGCACAAAAACCTGGGTAATGCTCTGAACGCGCTGAAAAAAAACGACGAAGCCGTCGCTTGCTATCGCCGGGCGCTGCAAATCAAACCGGATTACGCCGAAGCGCACGCCAACCTCGGCAACGCGCTGACGAAACTGGGGAAGCTCGACGAGGCCGTCGCCTGTTGTCGCAGGGCACTGCAAATCGATCCGAATCATGCCGAAGCCCACAATGTCCTCGGTATGGCCTTGAAAGACCGGGGAAACGTGCAACAAGCGGTGGCCAGTTACCGGCGGGCACTGCAAATCAAGCCGGACGATGCCCCGGCACTCAACAATCTCGGCAACGCGCTTAAGGCCCTGGGAAAAATGGACGAGGCCGCTGCCAGCTACCGGCGGGCCGCGCAGGTCCAGCCGGACTATCTCTTCGCACACAGCAACCTGGGTAAGCTCCTGGAGGAGCAGGGCCAACTCGACGAAGCGGCGGATAGCTTCCAAAAAGCCCACCAGATCGAGCCCGACCAACCCTTGTGGGAACTGTGGATCGCCACGCTCTGGCCGACCGTGTTCAGCAGCAACCGGGAAATGGATGAATACCGCCGCAAATTGGTGCTCGATTCAGAGCGGTTCGCCGACGTGGATTTCCAGTTCGATCTCGCGCGGACCTCCGCTTCCATACCCGAGCCGCCGCTGAATTTGCAGTTCGACAAGGGCAACATTCGCCCGGTCAAGGAGGCCTACGCCCGAATCTTCCGCGGCCGTTTTCCGCAGGAAACGCCGGCGCCCCGCACGGGCCTGCCCCGCATCGGGTTCGTCGTGACCAGGGGGCACGAGCGGTCGTTTCTGAAGTCCTTAGGCGGCGTCCTCCAACGAATCCGTCACAACCTGCTCGAACCGGTCATCGTCTGCTCCGCGGCCGCCGCAGCAGGAGTCCGTGCGGCGGTGGGCGACACCGTTCGTATTCTGACCATCCCCGAGGCATTCGACCGGATGCTGGAAACCATCCGCGCCGCCCGTTTCGACTTGCTCTATTATTGGGAGGTCGGCACCGATGCCACCAACTACTTCCTTCCGTTCTTTCGGCTTGCGCCGGTCCAGTGTACCTCGTGGGGAATTCAAATGACTTCCGGCATTCCCACGGTGGACTACTACCTGTCGAGCGAACTTGTCGAGCCGGAAGACGCCGCCGAGCACTATAGCGAAACGCTCGTCCCGGCACGGACGCTGCTTACCTATCAAGAGCGGCTTTCACCGCCCGACCCGCGGAACGCCCGGGACGGTTTCGGTTTTGCTGCCGGACAGCACGTGTATCTGTGCGCCCAGCACCTGGGCAAGTTCCATCCCGACTTCGATCCCGTGCTGGCCGCCATCCTCCGGCAAGACCCCGCAGGAGTGATCGTGGCGACGGAAGGCCGGCACGGGCACGGCGCGCCGAAACTGCAAAGCCGGTTTGCGGAGACCATACCGGAGGTGGCCGACCGGATCGTCTTCTTGCCGCGGCAGGCCCAACCGGACTATCTCCGTCTCGTGGCGGCCGCCGACGTGCTGCTCGATCCGCCCTACTTCGGCGGCGTGAACACCACGTATGACGGATTCTCGCTGGGCAAGGCGATCGTGACCGTGCCGTCGGAATTCCATCGGGGCCGGTACACCTTCGGCTGTTACCAAAAGATGGGGGTTACCGATTGCGTGGCGTCCGATCTCGATCACTACGTGGAAATCGCGGTTGCCCTGGGGACGGATGCCGAACACCGGGCCGCCGTCGAGCGGCGCATACAAGCCGCCGTCGACGCGCTGTTCGAAGACATCGAGGCCGTGCGCGAGCACGAGCGGATTTTTCAGGAGCTGGTTGAAAGAGCCCGTACACCATGACGCATGTTATCATGGCTGACCACAGGATAACGATAGTGCTGTAGTCTTTTTGCGAGGGAAGAGAAATGGCCGCCAAACCGCAGCAAGGCCCGATCTTCATCGGTGGCGCCGGACGATCGGGTACAACACTCTTGCGGATGATGCTGGATTCGCATCCGAACATCTGTTGTGGACCCGAACTGAAGATACTTCCCGATATCTCGCGGTGTTTGGGTTTGCTCCTGGGGCCGCTCAGAGGGGTGATGGAGGGCTACGGCAACACGCCGGATCAAGTGCGGCACCATTTTTGCCGCCTTGTCGAGGGATTGGTGGAGAACTTCCTGCAAGCGTCCGGAAAAACGCGCTGGGCGGAAAAAACGCCGCACAATGTGTTGTCAATGGCCGCATTGAGGAACCTGTTCCCGGAAGCCAGGTTTCTTCACGTCATCCGGGACGGCCGCGACGTTGCGTGTTCGTTGGTTACCATGCAATGGGCCGATCCAAACACCGGCCGAAAAGTTGATTACATTCAAAATATTGCCAAGGCCGCCCGTTACTGGCGACAGATCGTCGAAGCAGGCAGGAAACAGGCCGCGAGTCCGAACCTGGCCGGACGAGTGCTCGAAGTGCGGTACGAAACCCTGGTCCTTGAAACGGAAGAAACCCTGCAAAAAGTGCTGGCATTCCTCGAAGAGCCCTGGCACCCGGGCGTCTTGTCCTACGACGGGGCCTCGCACAGCCCTTTCCCCGAGCCGGATGAATCCAGCACCCACCAAGCGCGTAAGCCGGTCTATCATTCTTCGATTGGACGCTGGAAGACGGAGATGACGGAAGCGGACCGGGCCGCGTTCAAACACGAGGCCGGGCAATTGCTCGTGACACTGGGATACACGGACCCGGACTGGTAGCTTCTGATCCGATGCCTGTTTCCCGGCCCCTCGCGGGAAGCCCGACGGCATCCCCGCGGATGCCCCGTCACAAGTCGTCCAAACCCGTAAACGCGGTGATCAGCGAGCGGAGCTTGCGCCGCAGGACGGAGTAGCTGAAGAATTTCTTACCCAACTCGAAGTTGTGGTCGACCATCTTCGTGCGGTAGGCCTTGTTGGAGATGACCTTCTGAATGTGCTCGAGCACGTGGCTGGTGAGGAAACCGTCCATGGCGACGACCTTGAACCCCTTCGGCTCGATGTCCGAGATGAAGATGGCGTAGCGGTTGACCAGGACCGGTTTGCGGTAGTAGAAGGCCTCCAACAAGGCGTTGCCGAACCCTTCGTAGAGGCTCGGATAGGTGATCAGGTCGGCCGCGGCGTAGACATGGGCCAGGGAACGGACGGTGGTGCCGTTGGCGTCGGGTTTTTCCGGGGGGGTGACTTGCGCATAGACGAAGCGCAGGTCGACGCCCGACTGTTCGGCCAGTTCGGTCAGGGCGGCCTGGTACTCGAGCCCCTCGTCGCCCGACTCGTGCGAGACGACCAGCTTGCACTTGGGGTTGTTCAATTGTGAAATCAGTGAGATCGAGTGTTCGATCCCTTTGCGGGGAACAACGCGGGTGGGTTGCAGGACCACGATGTCGTCCGACCCGAGTCCGATCGATTTGCGGAAGGCGTCGCGGTCGGTTTCCGGGGGCGGGGTCTCGAAGTCGAGCACGTTCGGAACCATGATCGATGAGGCTCCCTTCCGCCACGCCAGGTCCTCCTGGGCAAAAGAGTTGATGGTAACGTGTTGCAACGAGGGCAAGGTCGGCGGAAAGGCCATCGCCAGGAAATCGTCCACCGCACTGACCGAAAATCGCGACCGCTCCCACGAAAAATCGTGGTGATGGGCGATCGTCGGAATCCCCGTCTCCGCGATGAAATGCGTCAACGCCACACCCAGAGGAATGTGCATCGGAAGAGACAGGGCGTTTTCCACCAACAGAATGTTGACCGAAAACCGCTTGACGAATTCGTAGAGGGTGCCTTTCAGATGGTCTGCGACCTTGTAGATCTTTCGGGTAAGCCTCGGCGACCGGTTCTGGGTGCCGAACGCACGCTCGTTGATCCAGACGTTGTCACGGTCGTAGAAATAGGCCTCCGGGATGAGCATGCTGATGTCCGGGTCGCGGTCCAGCTTGCCGGCATACCAGAAGCTGATGTGCTCGTGGTCCCAGAGGATTTTTGCCCATTTGGCACTCTCGAGAGAAACGCCGTCGGCACCGGCAAATCGGGTGGAGACAAAACCGATATTCTCAGATTTGGACACTAGCAGGGCCTGGCCGTGGGCTCGAAGTTCCGTGGCGGGCTATCGCAGGATTCCACTTTATTGACAATCGGCAAATTCTCACCAGCCCTAAACATTTATGCACTGAACAAGTTGCATGAGTCCTGTGAGAACCAAATCGGGCCGGAGACCCTCGATCTCCGGAACATTCCCACGCCACCGCAAACTGCGGGCATCGCCCGCAAACAAGGCGGTACGTAACCCTACCCGGGAGGCGGGCCAGATGTCGTTGAGCATGTCGTTGCCCACATAAACCACATTGTGCGGCCGAACTGCCCGATTGTCGAGGGCAGCGACCGCCATCTCGTACAGCTCCGTCCCCGGTTTCGCCCGGTCCCGCTGGTACGAGTAAAACTGCAAATCCCGGTCAAAACCCCAGTGCTGCGCCGGTTCGCCGAGCAACGCCTCGAACAGCAGGGACGTGTAAAATTGGGCGTTGCTGATGATCCCCAGCAGCAGCCCTTTTCCCCGCAAACCCTCCAGACACTCCTGAAGATGGGGCATCGGCCAGCAGGGGTTCGCCCGGGCCTCGTATTCCATGGCAAAACGCCTGGGGTCGAGCGCCGAAACGCAGCAGGGGCCCAGGAGCCCGCAATTGGCCATTTCACCAAGGATTTCCGGCCACATCTCGACAATATCGATCTCAGGGTAGTCGATCCCAGCCCGGCGTCCTTCGGCGTGGGCAGCCTCAATTGCCCGGATGCAACAGTCAACCCCTCGATCGAGCGGTCCCGTTGGCTCGATTCCGACTGCGCGGAGCGCCCCGGCCAGTGCGGCCTCGCAAGCGGCCTCTTTCGTTGTCCCGACCTCGCCGCTGGCACTGATGAACAGTGTGCCGTAAAGGTCGAACAAGACGGCTCGAATACCCTCCAAATCGGACAAAACGGCCGTCTCGCCCGTCGGAAGCGGTTCGAGCGGCCTGAATTGGCTGCGGAAAATGTCAACGAGAGGATCGGGCATCCGGGCGATTTCGTTCGGCCAATCTGTGGTACCACAAAGGCGCCAGAGCAGTATACTAGACGAGGAAGACTGTTCCCAGGTCGTTTTCCGGGAGGACCCAAAACCATGCGACAAACCGCTACGAGAACGGGCGCCTATCAATCCATCCTTGGAGGCCCCGCTCGGCTGCTGTTCCCGGCCGTGCTGGCGGCGCTGATTGCCGCGCCGCTGCACGCGGCCGATCAACCGGCGACCGCTTCGCTCAGCCCCCAGCAGCGGAGCCAGGCAATGAAACGCCTGGCGGAGTTTCGCCGCTATCGGGCCGTACCCAAGCGGCAGGTCGAGGCCGTCAAGCAACTGGCCGCCATCGGGCCCGGGGCCGTCGAGCTGCTGAAGGATTTTCTCGACAAGGACATAGTGCGTCTGGCCACGCAGATCGAGGCTGGAACGTCCAACGCCGCCGGAGACAAGAGAATCGCCGAGCTGCGAGCCATCCTGGCCAAACTCCGAGGCGACCCGGACCTGACCAAGGAGAAGCTCCAGACGGACGGCCTGTCCGCCCTCGATCAACTGACCATCGTGTACCGGCAGCGCCAGACCAAACTCCGCGCCGAAATGCGCAAGGTCGGCCGTGCCGCCGAGGAATTGCGACGCCTGAGCACCTTCTTCAAGGAACTACAGACCGCCTGGGACGATCCGGCCGCCGTCCCGCTGCCGGTCGCGGCCTACCAGCAGGAAATCGACCGCCTTCTCGCGGCGGTGGCCGGTGTCGACGAGGTGAAGCTCGAACGTGCGGCCGAACAAAACGCACCGCGGACCAAAGGGCTCGATCCGGGCATGGTCGAGGGGATGCGGGCGGTCAACGGAATGAGGGTGATGTGCGGATTGGAGCCGCTCCTGGTCGATCCCAAGCTGTGCGCCGCCGCAACCGGACACAGCAACGACATGGCCACCCGCGGGTTCTTCGACCACACCTCGCCGATTGCCGGCAAGACCACGTTCAACGACCGTGCGAAGCAGGCGGGCACGACGGCCTCGGGCGAGAACATCTACATGGGCTCCGTCTCGCCCGCCGCTGCCCTGAAGGCCTGGTTCCTAAGCCCGCCGCACCACAAGAACGTTCTCAGCGAGCAACACCGCCGCCAGGGCCTCGGCCGCTCCGGCAAATACTGGACGCACATGTTCGGCCGCTAACGTTTGACAAGGTGCGACGATGGAACCGGAAACGCCGCCAACGGTCAAACGGCCGTTTCCCGTACGCGGCTGCCTGCTGGTTTTCGGCGGGCTGGTGGTAATCATGGTGCTCGTCCTCGCCGTGGGGGGCAGACTGTGGTGCGCCCGGTCGGCGCGATTGGTCCAAGAGGAGTTCGCCAGGATCCGCGAGGCCGGAGAACCCGTGACCGGCGATGAGTTGAACGATTTCTATGCGCTTGGCGAAAACCAAACGGATTGCACGCAGCTTTGGCTTCGTGCGTTGAGAACCTTTGAGGGACCGGCCTACTATGAGGCATCTGAGCACATACCGATCGTCGGCCCCAACGACAAGGAAATTCCTCCGCTGGGTGAGCCCTGGGCCGATCAGGCGATCACCGAAGAGTTTCTCAAGAAGTATGCCGGCTCGATGAAACTCATGCACGAAGCGGCCCGACAGGGCGGGGCCGCACGATACCCCATCGACCTTCGTGACTTGTACAACGCGTCCCTTCCCCACGTTCAGCAGGTGCGGCAAGGAATGAGAATGCTGCACCTGGAGGCCCACGTTCGTGCCCGGCAAGGAGATCCCCACGCGGCGGCCGAATCGATCCGTACGATGATACGCCTGGCCGAGTCAACCGAGCGGGAACCCTTGCTCGTTTCGCAACTGGTCCGCATGGCGTGCCATCGTATCGCCCGCGACCTGACGGCCGAATTGCTCCCGGATGTCGATTTCTCGGACGAGGATCTGGCCCGGCTTCAGGCCGATTTTGCGGCTATCCGTTACGACGACGCGATGCACCGGGCGATGATCGGCGAACGCGTCTGGGGTATCCAGGGCTTTGAAGATCCGGCCGCGGTACTCGGCAACGATAACCCGAAGTTTCGCCTTGGGCCGCGCAACGACGACCTGCTTCTGTATCTCGATTTCATGGACGAGGCCGTCGCGGTGGCAAAACTCAGCGGCCCGAAACGTCTTGCCGCGGCATTGCAGTGCGCCAACCGGATGCAGCAGTTCTTTGACGACGCCAACGTCGTTACCAAGGCACGCCACCCACACACCACAGTCTTTACTCCGGCAATAGCCGCAGCCTTCGCAGCAGAAGCCAGGAACGAGGCGCAGAACCGTTCCGTCGTTGCACTAATTGCCATCGAGCGCTACCGCCGCAAACACGATGAACTGCCCGAAAACCTGGAGCAGCTCGTGCCGGAGTTTCTCGACGAGGTCCCGGTCGATCCGTTCGACGGGCAGCCGCTCCGGTACATCATTCGCGACGGGAAGCCGATCCTCTACAGCGTCGGCATGGACCAATTCGACGACGGCGGGCAAGGAGACTCCGACGGCGAACCGGACATCCTGTTCCCGAGGCCACCGTACGAAGAACAGCCATAAAGCCGCGGGCACAGGGCACTGGCTCATTAGGTGCGTATCAGCCGGAAGCGGTCCAGGCGAAGGAACTGGTCGAGTACCTTGTCGGTCCCCGGCAGCGGCTGGGGTGTTTCGTCGCGGTCGCTGGCGGCGACCTGGGTGTAGATGTTGAGCAAGCGTTGCCCGCTCGGTTCGAGGGAAAAGTGCTGCCGGATTGCCTCCGCGTTGTGCCGGATCACGTCGGAAGCCGTGTCGGGGCGGACGGCGAACGCTTCAGAAAGCTGCGGGTTGGCATCGAGCACTTGTTGGCGATTCTCGGCATCGCGGCAGACCGCCTCGATGACCGTGCGTTGCATCGACTCGTCGAGGTCGCCGAAATCGACCAGGCCTCCTTGGATCTTGGCGTCGATTCCCTCGGCCATGTCGGGCGGCTCGGGCCGGTTGTACGCATCGAGCGTCTTGCGATACGCCGCGGCGACGGCGTCGCGGAACCTGTCGGCGCCGACCCAGTCGACCGGCACGAGGAGTTGCGGCGAAAGCCAGTCGAAGCGGACGCCGGCCCGGGCAAAATCGTGGGTGACCTCGGGCAGATCGCGGCCGATCAGCGGGCGGCCGGCGAGCCACGATTCCAGGAAGACCATGCCGAACCCTTCTGCCAGACTCGTCGTGAGGATCAGATCGCTTGCGGCGAGGTTCTCGAAGAAGCCCAGCCCGCCCGGCTCGCCGACACCGAACCGGCAAGGCAGCCGAAATTCCGCCGCGAAATCTTTCCACTTCGTATAGCCGGGCAACTCCTCGGGGTTGATCGGGGCCAGGGTCAGCCCGACGATGGTGCCCTGCGGTGCCAACACCGAAAGCAGCAACGCCTCGCCGATGTTCTTGCGGCGGATGCACCGGATCGGGTAGAGGACGTAGCAATCGTCTTCGGCAACGTCGAATTTTGCTCGGAGCTTTTTTCGGGCCCCGGCCCGCGGCGCCGCGTTGTCCATCGCCGGGACCGGGTTGGGGAGCATGTGCAATCGCTCGGGTGCAACGCCGACCGTTTGAAGGATCCGGTGGTCGCGTCCGTTGAGGGTCGCATAATGGATGGCGGGCGCCTGCGGATAGAGTTCGCTCGTATTGCCCAGGTGCCGGTAGTTACCCGGCCGGAAGTCCTCGGCGAAATCGTGCGGGTGCAGCAGCACGCCGTAACCGTCCTGGGCGAGGATCGGAACGACCTCGGGCAGTTGGCGGTTTTTTCCCAACGAATGGTTGTGGATGTGCAAGACGGTCTGCTGCGGATCGAACTCGACCCGGCCCAGGGCCATGTACAGTTCCATGAGCAGATCGGCGGCGCTGAGTTGCTTCCCCGACGGCTGCACGTCGTCGTAATCCAAGAGCGGCGCCTCGACGAGCGTCAAGCGGATTGCCTTGAGCCGGTCGGCAACGTCGTGGTTCCACGCTTCGCACCTTCCCCCGTAGATCACGGCGACGTTCCACGGTTCGGCCGGATCGAGCACGGCATCGAGCGCCGCAAGGTGATTTTCGATCACCCGCGTCACGCCGCCGCGGTTGAGGTGGTAGTGGAGGACGGCAAGGTTCATCATTACGGCAGTTTACGCTTTCCGGGCGGAAGAATCAACTATCGGGTGCAGCTTGTGCATCCTCGTCCCCATCGGCGCCGTTTCCCAAGACGCGCCGGGTTTCGCGCGGATCGATCACGAGGATATATGCGACGAGCCCTGTCTGGATGAAACCGGCGATGCAGAAGATCAATCCTACGTCATTGTTCAGCAGACTCTTGAGCGGTCCGGCAATCCAGGCGCCGAGTGTGTTCGAGAGGTTCATCAGTGCCATGTAGGCCGTGAACTGCGTTGCCGCCACGACGGGCCAGGAGACACTGATGAACACGGCAAAGAGCGACACGGTCAGTACGGCCTCGAGCAAGGTCTGCAAGAGAATGAAAGCGATCACAAACAGTTTGTACTGCCACAGCGGCGCCGAGACGCCGAAGACGATCCATGACGCCCCCAACAAGACGGTGGCGATGCCGGCGAGCCGCTTTGCCCCGACCAGGTCGGCCAGGAAACCGCCGCCGATGGATCCCGCCAGGCCGATCCAGACGGCGATACCTCCCTGAATCCCGGTGAATTCTTCCTTCTCCCACCCGAGTTCCTGAATCAGGAAGACCACGCCGACGGCGGCCAACACGCCACCGGCGATCCTCACGTAGAGCGCGACGATCCCTGCCATAACGGTCGATCTTAGAGAGAAGGCCTTCGCCAGCGAGAGGAAAACGGCGCGTATCGAGCCGACCGAACGGGCAATCGCCGCTGCCATGGCACGACCCTTGGTCCACGGCAGGAGCTTTTCCCCGGCACGCTCCCGAAGATACAACGGCAGCAACATGATTGCCAGCAGCATGTAAACCTGTACGAGCAGTGCATATCTCAGACCGCAGCCGCTCATCACCAAACCGAGGACCGCACCCCCGATAAAAGCTCCGAGGTAGCTCGACCCATACATCAAGCCGCTGACGCGCCCGCGCTCTTTTTCGGTCAAGAGATCGACGGCCAGGGCATCGACGGACACGTCCTGGAGTGAGCTGAAGATGTTGTGGATGAAGACCATCACCGTTAGAAGCATGATGTCGGTCGTCACGTTCGGGATGGCGATCATGGCGCCGATGGTCAGCGCCATGAACGTCTGGGCCAATAGGATCCAAGGTCGCCGGCGCCCCATGGGCAGGTAGGTGTAGCGGTCGATGACCGGTCCCCAGACCCACTTTAGCGCCCAGGGGAGCGTTGACATCGCCAGGATCATGCCGATGGGCCCGACGCCGACTTTCTTCGCAGCCAGGTACGCCGCCAACGTGAACTGGACGAAACCGAAGGGGATTCCCTGCCCTACATAGAGGCCGCACAGGGTGAGAAGACGCCGCCCGGGGTTGTCGGAAAGATTCATGAGATTTGCATTTGAAGGTTCTATGGGGATTACTACTTGCCGCGATATTCCCGCAATTCGGCGAGCACCGACAGGATATCGTCGGGCAAGGGTGCCTCGATTTCCAGCGGCCCGGCCGTAGCGGGGTGCGTGAACTTCACCCGCCTCGCGTGCAACGCCTGACGCTCGAGCAGCACGCACATGTCTTCGGCGTCGCGCCGGATTTCGCCGCGGGTGATGCGACGCCGGCCGCCGTATTGACGATCGCACAAGACGGGGCAGCCAATGTGGTTCAGGTGCAGGCGGATCTGGTGCGTGCGGCCCGTCTTCGGTAGGACCCTCACCGAGCCGAAGCCGTCAAAGCGTTCGAGCACTTCGTAAAACGTCTCGGCGGGGCTCCCGACCGCCTCGTCGCGGCGGATCGCCTTCTTCTCGCGATTTTGCGGATGGGGGCCGATCGGCTCCTTGATGAAGTCGCTGTCGCGGTCGGGGCATCGCGCCACCAGGGCGAAATACTCCTTCTCGACCGAACGCTCTTGAAACTGTACGGTCAGCTTCGAATGGGCCTGATCGTGCCGGGCGACGAGGATCACGCCGCTGGTGTCGCGGTCCAGCCGGTGGACGATTCCCGGCCGCGAGGGACCGCCGGTTGCGCTGAGCGTTTGTCCATAGCGGTACTGCAAGGCGCCGGCCAAGGTCCCCGACCAGTTACCCCGCGCCGGGTGTACGACCATGCCGGGCGGTTTGTTTACCGCGACGACATGGTCGTCTTCGTAGAGGATTTCCAGCGGAATATTCTCGGGCGCGGGCGCCTCGCGCGGGATCTCCGGCAGGACGATCGAGACTTGCTGGCCCGGCTTCAGGCGATAAGAGGGCTTGCCGCCGCTGCCGTCGACGGTGACCCCGCCGGCGGTGATTACCCGGCGGAGATGAACGCGGCTATAGTCGGTGAAGTGGTGGGCCAGAAACGCGTCGAGCCGGAAACCCGATTCCTCCGGCGCGACCACCAATTGAACCGGATCGGACGAGAGTTGCGGGTGCGACATGACAACGGGGACAACCGGGCTCATTGCTCGCTGTTTTCCACCGGCGTGTCCTTCGCGGGTGCGTTGCTTGCGTCCTTGGGTGCGGCGGCGCCCTTCTTGTCGTCGGGAGCGGGGGTGCCCGCCGCATCCGGCGGCAAGGGCTTTTCCTCAGGTTTCGTCGCCGGCGTTTCGGGCGTCTTGCCGGACGATTCGTCGGAGTCCGCTCCCGGGTCGAGGGACGGCATCTTCAAGGGCTCCTCGCCCGCAGGCTTCTTCGGACCGAGGTCGAGTTGGGGTGTGATCAACGGTTCGCCCAACGCGGGTTCGAGCAAGGCACGGGAATCGAAGGGGAGGCGCTCGCCGGGGATACCGGGTTTATCGGCAAAAGCCACTTGTGGATCGAATTCCTCGAATTTGTCGTACCAATCCCCGGCGGCGGGGCGCTGAAGGTCTTCCAACCGCTGCTTAGCCAGCGCTGCGTGGGTGGCGTGCGGCCAACTATCGACGACTTCCCCGTAACGCTGGATGGCCTTTTTCAAATTTCCCTGGGCCTCGTAGGTGCGGGCGAGGCCGAAGGTAGCGCGGGCCTTTAGCATCGGCTGAGGGGATTCGTCCAGGAGTTCCCGGTAGCGGTCGCTCGCCTGGCGCAGCGCTTCATGGGCATTCGCCTTATTCTTGAACAGGTCGCCGCACCCGTTGCTCAAGTACAAATCGCCCGCAATCGCAGCCGACCACTCGGCCAGGCGGGTGTTCGGATACTGCTTGCAGATCTGATCGAAGTTGGCCGGGTCGGGAGTCTCATCGGTCAAGGCCTGATAGAACCGGTCCCAGCCCGCGGAGGCTTCTTTGGCTGTCCGGCGGGCCGACCACATATAAGCCGCGACGACCACCGCCGCGACGATCGCTGTGCCGAGGATCAGGTTCTGATAGGGTTTGACTTTGTTGATGGAGTCGGCCAGCCAATCGGCCAACTGGTTCTTTTCCAGTTCGTGACGTCGTTCGCTTTTCATTTGGGCAACCCCTACAGAGGTTGTGGATAGACAGAAACTAACAATAGAGTATATGCCGGGCGTGTAAAACCCGTCAAGGTCGGCCCGGCCCGGGGGAAGGTTTTTCAAGTCGTCCCCTTTCCCTTTGGGACTGCGCCGTTTACCATCCTGTTTCTTGCCAACGTGTGGTGGACGGGCACGAGCCTGATTATCAACGCAACCCCCTGGTGGAGTTATCGCGAGCCGCCGCAGATGGATCTCAACGCCGCCCAATACGACGCCGTCCGCACGCCTTCCGGCCCGTTGCTCGTGCTGGCGGGCGCCGGAAGCGGCAAGACCCGGGTGGTGACGCACCGGATTGCCGAGTTGATCCGGACGGGGACCCGGCCGCGGCGCATCCTTGCCGTGACGTTTACGAACAAGGCCGCCAGGGAGATGCAGCAGCGGGCAGCGGCCCTGCTTGCCAGGCGGACGAAGACCCAGCCGGAAATCTCGACGTTTCACTCGCTTTGCGTCCGGATTCTCCGCCGCCACATCCAGCACCTCGGCTACCCCAAATCGTTTGCCATCTACGACCGCGGCGACCAGGAAAGCGTTGCCCGGGGGGCTTTGCGGGAGATCCGGCTCGATTCGGCCACGCTCCGGCCGAGTGACCTGGTAGGCCGGATCGGCATCTGGAAGACGGCGGGCGTTCGGCCGGCAGAAGCGGCCTCGATTGCCCGGACCGACAAGGAACACATCGCCGCGGCCGCGTATCGGCGGTATCAGACGACGCTGAGAACCGCCGGGGCCGTTGATTTCGACGACCTGCTGCTGTGCACCGAAGAACTGTTCCGTCGTTTTCCCGAGGTGCGCCGGGCCGAGGCCGCCCGCTTCGATCACCTGCTGATCGACGAATACCAGGACACCAACGGCAGCCAATACCGCATCGTCAAGTCGCTGGCCGCAAGGCATCGGAACCTTTGTGTCGTCGGCGACGACGATCAATCGATCTACGGCTGGCGCGGGGCCGACGTTGCCCACATCCTCCGATTCAAGAGCGATTGGCCCGATGCCAAAGTGGTGCGGCTGGAAACGAACTACCGCAGCACCCGGGAAATCCTCGCTTGGGCCAATACCTTGATCGCGTTTAATAGACTTCGCCACGACAAGGTGCTCCGGGCGACTTGCGGCGGCGAGAAGCCGCGGATCCTCCAGTTCGAAACCGAAGAAGCGGAAGCCGAAGCCGTGGTGGCCGACATCCGGGCACGACTGAAGCAGAAGAAGCGGCGGCCGCGGGACATCGCCGTGCTGTTCCGCACGAACGAACAACCCCGACCCTTCGAAATGGAGCTTCGCAAGGCCGGAGTGCCCTATGTCTTGATCGGTGGAATGTCGTTCTACGACCGCAAAGAGGTGCGCGATATCCTGGCGTACTTGAAGGTGCTGGTCAAACCCCGCGACGACGTGCCGCTTTTGCGCATCATCAATACGCCGCCCCGCGGCATCGGCCAGGGGACCGTCCGGAAGCTGATCGACCATGCGATCGCCCGGGGAGCGACCGTTTGGGACATCCTCCCGAAAGCGGGAAGGATTGATGGTGTTTCCCGCACTGCGGCGGAAGCGATCGGGAGGTTCCGATCCATGATCGCCGGGTGTCGCCGGCAGGCGAAAGGCGAGTCGCCCGTCGACTCGATCCGCGGGGTCATCGGCCGGGTCGACTACAAAGGCGAGTTGGCCCGGCTGTACACCAAGATTGACGATATGGAAAGCCGCTGGGCCGCGGTGGAAGACGTGGTCAATGCGGCGGCCACCTACAGCGAGCAGGCCAAGCAGCCGACCCTCGGCGGATTCCTTCGGGAAACCGTCTTGGCCGAGACGAACGAACAGGACGAGAAGGAGTCGCAACTCGACCGCAACGCCGTCGCGTTGATGACGCTCCATTCGGCCAAAGGGCTCGAGTTCCCCGAGGTCTACATGGCCGGCATGGAAGAGGGGCTTTTGCCGCACCGCCGGTCGGCGGCCGAGGGGCGTGATGCGTCGATCGACGAGGAGCGCAGGCTTTGCTACGTCGGCGTGACCCGGGCACAGCGCCGGTTGACCCTGACACTGGCCCTGAATCGCCGCAAGTGGGGAAAGCTCCGCCCCACCGACCCCAGTCGATTCCTCTACGAACTCACCGACCAGGCGGACAACCCGAAATACACCCGTCTGAAGCGAGGGACGAAGCCGTCAAAATCACAATCAAGAAAACCGGCCGCCAAGACCGGCAAAGCCCGAACGAAAAAAACGAAGAAAAAGCGCCCGAGAGTTGAGAGTTGAAAGTTGAGAGTTGAAAGCTGAGAGTTGAAAGCTGAGAGTTGAAAGCTGAGAGTTGAAAGCTGAAAGCTGAGAGTTGAGAGCTTATGTTATTGGTAGAGGTGATAAGGGACAGTCTCATACATCGAGGGGTTTCTGATGTCAAAGCAGCCTGATAGCAAGACCAGGGCATGGGTTGAAACCTGGTCCAAAACCGGGCCGTTGCTGGAAGAAATTCATCATCGGGAACTCCGCGCGATGACGTATGAGAAACGTATTCAAGCGATCGAATCCCTTTTCCAACTCGGCAGTCTTCTCCGGAAACCCCGCACCACCAGCGGACTCGTCGAGCAACAACGGTTATTTCAGAAAGCCCGGCAATGAGTTGCTGTCAAGGAAGTGAGTTGAAGGGCAAGTCAGACACACTCTCACGCCTGACGGAACTCCGTCGGCTGGAACGCAATCTGGATGCCCCATAGCCGGGAAACCCCACCACCGATCTTTCCTGTGTCCCCCAGTTTCACACGCGCCACGGGATTGCGAACAGAACCGCTGTGGCCTCGTTTCGCGAATTTCGCTATATTCCCCCCCTGATTGTGGAATGATATCGGTATTGCCTTGGGGTAGCCGAATCCCTTCCGAACCGCGCACGGAGGCGCCCATGTCGAACCAGCCGTTTCGCTTTGTTCATGCCAGCGACTTCCACCTCGAATTGCCGCCGCAAGGGGTTGCCGAGGTCCCGGACCATTTACAGGAGCTGTTCCTCGAATCGGCCTATTGGGCGGCCGAACGGGTCTTCGAGACCGTGTTGGCTGAGGAAGCCGCGTTCTTGATCCTTGCGGGGGATATTCTGAACCCGCAGAGAACGGGTCCCCGCGGCCCGATCTTTCTAGTCGAGCATTTCGAGCGGCTCGCCGAACGGGAGATCGACGTCTACTGGGCCGGCGGGAACGTCGATCCGGCCGACACCTGGCCGGCGGCGATGAAACTGCCGGAAAACGTACACCTGTTCCCGCGAGGCTCGATCGAGGAGTTCGTCTACCAGCGCGACAACACCCCGCTGGCCCGTCTGATCGGGGTAAGCCGCGATCCGGCGCGAAAGTTTTGCCCCAAGGACTTCGAGCCCGATCCGGGTGGATTGTTCTCGATTGCCGTCGTACACGGAAAGGCCGGTGCGAAATCGCTCCGGTCGCGAGACATCCACTATTGGGCGCTGGGCGGACGCCACGATCGGAGCACGCTGTTCAGCTCCCCGCACATCGCCCACTACTCAGGCAGCCCGCAAGGGCGATCGCCCGGCGAACGCGGCAAGCACGGCTGTACTTTGGTGCAAGTTGATGAGGGGCAGCACGCCCGGACGAGTCTCGTGCCGGCCGACGTGATGCGTTGGCTCGACGAGCGGGTGGTCGTCGACGAAGAGACCACCCGGGAAGATCTGGAGTCGATAGTCCGCGAGCAGATGCACACGCTGGTCGAGACAACCGGGCCGGTCGATCTGCTGGTAAGCTGGACGATCGCCGGCGCCGGCCCGCTCTTGAGCCGCGTAAGGGGCGAGGGCCTGGCAGACGAGTTGCTCGAACTGCTCCGCGCGGAGTACGGTTCCGGTCCGCCGGCGGCATGGAGCCTGTCGATGGACGTCGAGTTTTCGGAATCGCTTTCGCCGGAGATGTACGAACAGGAGACGATTTGCGGCGATTTCCTGCGTGCGATACGCCAGTTCCAGATGAACCCCGACGAAACGCTCGACCTGGAGGACTACGCGGGCGAGAAGTGCCCGGCCGGTGCGCCGGCTGCGGCGATCGCGCTGCCCGACCCCGCAGTCCGCGAATACATCCTGCGCGAGGCAGCCCTGCTTGGAGTTGATTTGCTGGGCGGAGAGGAGGTCGAATTATGAGAATCAACGGATTGGAAATCGGCGGCTTCGGCGTCTGGACCAACCTGAAGCTCGAAGGGCTCAACCACGGAATCAATGTGCTCTACGGGCCGAACGAGGCCGGTAAAACGACGCTCTTGCAGTTCGTCCGTTCGGTCCTTTACGGCTTCTCGCCCGAGCGCAGGCAGTATCTCCCGCCGTTACGCGGCGGGCGGCCCGGCGGGACAATCGATCTGGGGGGGCCCAACGGAAGGTTCTGCCTGGAACGCTACTACGACGAGGAGAGCGACTCGCCGAACCGCGAACAAATCACGCTGACCGCCGCCGACGGCACCCGACAGGGCGAACACCTGGTCAAGGTCCTCTTGGCAAATGTCGACGAAGTGACCTTCAACAACGTTTTCGCCGTGGGACTCCGAGAAATCCAGGAGTTGGGTACGCTCGGCGACACCGAAGCCGCCGAACAACTCTACAACCTCACGGCCGGGCTCGACCGTGTTTCCCTGGTCGAGGTGATCGATGAGCTGGCAACCTCCCGAAACCGGATCCTCGATCCCCGCGGCAATTCGTGCCAGGTGGTCAAGCTGCTCGCCGACCGCGAGAAGCTTCGCGGGGAAATCGAGGAACTTGGCGGGTTAACACGTTGCTACGCACGCCTGCTCGCCGATCGAAATCTCTTGGAACGCGAGATTATCCGCCTGGAAGAGGAAAACACCGCGGCCGAAAACCAGGCCAAGGTCGTCGAGTTGGCCATCGCGCTGGGCGAACGCTGGGCCGGGCGGGCGGAACTCGATAACCAACTCGCGGCCATGGGACGCGTGCCCGTCGTGCCCGAAGGGGCCGTCGAGCAGCTCGACGCCGTGGGCACGCGGGCGCAGAAGCATCGCGACCGGCTCGAACAGCTCGAACAGCAGTACGAAGGGCTCAAAGAGGAAGCGGCCGAGCTGAAGATCAATGAATCGCTTTGGCGCCAGGCCGCCCGTATCGAGGCTCTCGGCGAACAAGAGTCGTGGATCGCGAGCCTGCAAGAGCAAGTTGGCCGGTTGGAGACGGAAATCGGCGATCTGGAAAACGGCCTGGCGGCCGAATACGAGCAGTTGGGCCTGCGAGATCAAATCCAATCGGATACGACCCCGAGCATACCCTCGCACACGCTGGCCATGTTGCGGCGCGCGGCCAAAGGAATACGACGGCATCGCGAGGAAGCCGGCAAGGCAAAGGCGGATATCGACGCGGCAAACGAGACCATCGAATTGCTGGGCGGTGAAATCGAATCGGCCGTCGCCGACCGAAACCACCGCGATCTGCCCACAGCCATCGATCACGCCGGAAACACCGTTTCGCAACTCCGCCGCCGGGTGCAAATCGACGAGCGGCTCGACGAGATGGCCGACTACCAGCGCGACCTGGAAGGGCAAGGCCGGCACCTGGTCGATCGGCAATTGCTGCCGGTTTGGGTCCTGATCGGCTTCGGGGCCGTGTTCGCGCTGGGGGCGGTACTGACACTGGCCGGTTTCTTCCTTTCCACCGGCCCGGTGGGCTGGACCATGGCGGTGATCGGGTTGCTCGGATTGGCCGCCGCCGCGGTCTCCAAGCTCCTGCTCGAACGCGCCAACAAACGGCAACTCGACGCGGTCCGACGGCAGCTTGACATGCTGCAAATGCAGATCCGGACAACCAAGGACGAGCGCGATGTCCTCGACGGCCAACTTGCGCAGGGCACCGGCCCGATCGCCGACCGGCTCGCCGCGGCCGAGAGGGATGTCGCCGCGCTCGAGGCGCTCTTGCCGGTCGAGACCCGCCGCGCCGCCGTCCGGGGAGAAGCGGAAGCGGCCGCCCGACGCCTCGATCGGGCCGAACAGGACTTGAAAGCCGCCCGATACCGTTGGCGCGAGGCGCTGCTTGACGCCGGATTGCCGGGCGATCTTACCCCGAAGCAGGTCAAAAGGATCGTCCAGCGTTGCGATCAGATTGCCGAGATGAATCGCCGCGTGCAAGAGCGCCGCGAGGAACTCGCCGGGCGCCGTCGTGAACTCGATTCGGTGCTGGGACGGATTGGGCGGGTGATTGAAGACGCCGGAATAGCCATAACGGGCGACCGCCCTTCGGACCAGCTCCGGCAGCTTGCGGAGGCCGTTCGCGAACAGGAAGTACGCAGCGAACGTCGCGGCGTGTTGCGGCGCGAGGCCCGCCAGGTCCGACGGTTGCGATCCAAGCACGAAGAAGCCGTCGCCAAGTTCAATCACCTTCGGCGGGAGGTGCTGCACGAGTCGGGCGCGGAAGACGAGCAACAACTGCGGCAGCGTGCCGTCGAGGCCGCCAGGGCCGAAGTCCTCCGGCGGGAACGCGACGCCATCTCGCGCGAAATCGCAGCGGCTATCGGCGGGAGTTGCCCCGAAGAGGCCATCGGCGAACAGCTCAAAGACGCCGCACCATGCGACCTCGAAACGCGGTGGGAAAAAATGCTCGAGCGGGCCGAAACACTCGGCAGGCAGCTCCAGGATCGGTTCGAAAAGCGAGGGCAACTCAACGAACAGCTCAAGACCCTGGCCGGCGACCGGCAAATGGCCGAGAAACAACTCGAACTGGCGTCGCTCGAAAAACAGCTCGAAGACGCTGTGCGCCGCTGGCAGGTGCTGGCCCTCACCGGACGGACCTTGGAAGTGATCCGGACAACCTACGAGCAGGAACGCCAGCCGGAGACCTTGCAGGAGGCCTCCGGTTATCTCGATCGGCTGACCAGAGGCCGCTACCGTCGTGTATGGACGCCGCTGGGCGAGGACGTGTTGAACGTCGATGACGCGGAGGGAAATGCCCTGGCGGTCGAGATGCTCAGCCGCGGGACCCGCGAACAGTTGTTCCTCAGTTTGCGGCTGGCATTGGCGGCGTCGTACGCCCGGCACGGGGCGCCGCTGCCGCTGATACTCGACGACGTGCTCGTGAACTTCGACGCCGCCCGGGCGAAGGCGGCCGCGGGGGTGCTCCGCGATTTCGCCGCCGCCGGGCACCAGCTCCTCGTATTCACCTGCCATGAGCACATCTTGAAGCTGTTCAAGTCGCTCAAGGTCTCGGTGAACCAGTTGCCCGACAACGCGGAAGCGAACCATGCGACAATCGCGTTCGACCCGACCTCCAAGAAAAAGAAAACCACCAAGAAAAAAACAACTGCGAAGAACCGGAAAAGCAAAAAGTCGAAACCACCCGTCGTCGACGAACCGGAGGAAGAGCCGATCGTTGCAAACGAGCCGGAGCAAGAACCCGTCGCCGAAGAAGCCGTCGAGGAGGCGGGTGATGCCATCGAACCGGCCGACGACGACGGGCCATGGATGGAAGTCGATGACGATGACCTTGACGACGACGAACTTGAAGACGAACTCGAAGACGAGGAATACGACGAGGACGATGAAGAAGATGGCGACGAGGACTTCGAGGAAGAAGACTACGACGAAGAGGAATACGACGAGGAAGACTATGAGGAGGACGACGCCGTGGAAGCGGCGTGAGCCACGGTCGCGGCGGAAGTCTTGTAGGACAGGTTTGTAACCTGTCCATTCCCCGGATAATACCCGTTTATTTGCCCAGGACAGGTTGCAAACCTGTCCTACATCCCAGGTCATTTCCGCCGCGGAGCACCTAAGCGTTCGGCATACCATCCGATTGCCGCACAACTGCATAATACCGGCTGCGGAAACCGGCGGCGATCCAGAGTAGATAGACGTTTCCGCCCAGCGAAGCGAACAGCCCGAAGAGGGTCAACAGCCAAGGCTTGCTTCGTGGCTCCCCGCCGGGGGGATCGCTTGTCTCCGTTCCCAACGGTGGTTTGGGTTCCGCTCCTTTCGCCACGGCTTCCTCGACTTCGACTGCTTTGATCAAGACGGCCGGTTGCCCCGTGATCGGTTGGCTGTTGGGTGCCGGAGACAAGGTGCCGGGGGCGGAAAATGAGTGAAGGTCGGGCTGGATGGCCGGCGGCGGGGCAGCCATCGGCCCCGATAAATCGGGCTCGCCGATTTCCGACGGCGGACCGGACGGTTTGGGCGATCCGACTTCATCTTTCTTGGGTGGGTTCAAGACAGGAAGTTCTGCAGCGGGCAGTTCCGGCGGCAACGCCCGCGGCAACTCGTTGGTGCCCACCGTAATTCGGTATGCACGAACGTCCTTCAACTTTGTGGGGATGTCGCTTGCAATCGGCTCGCCCGACTTGAGTGTCTCGAGCATGTGGGGTTCGATCTGGATGAGGTACTCGACGCCGCCATCGGGCAGCGGCTGCCAACCGACGTCGACCCCCAACAGGACTGCCGCGATACACGCTAGGTTCCCGCCCATGGGATATCTCCTGCATTGGAATGCCGTGGTCCGAGTATAATGTAGCGTGTTTTGGGGGTGAAGGTAAAGACATATTGTCAACGGCACGGCCCCTTTCCCGACAGCGGCCGGTTCCGTACAATGCGGATATGCCGCCCAATTCCCTGCGCCCACCAACCGGCCTGCTGCTAAGCGGGGGTCTTGACAGTTGTATCCTGCTGGGGCACCTTCTCGGACAAGGCCGTCATGTGCAGCCTTTTTACGTCCGCTCGCAGTTGGCGTGGCAGCGTGAGGAGTTGCTTGCCGTGGAGCGTTTTGTGGGGGCGGTTGCCTCGCCCAAGCTGGAGGCATTGGTGACACTGGACTTACCCCTTCGAGACCTCTACGGGCGCCATTGGAGCGTAACCGGCGAGGGGGTTCCCGGTTCGTCCAGTGGGGACGACGAAGTTTACTTGCCGGGCCGAAACGCCCTGCTGGCGGTCAAAGCGGCGGTCTGGTGCCAATTGCACGGTATCGATCAGTTGGCGTTGGCCGTGCTGAAAACGAATCCGTTTCCCGACGCCACGGCGGGTTTTTTCGATCCTTTTGAGTCGGCGTTGGATCGCGCCGCCGGGAGGCGGATTCAGATCATCCGGCCCTTCGGACAATTCGACAAACGCGAGGTCATGGAACTGGGCCAAGGCATGCCTTTGGAGTCGACCTTTTCGTGTATTTCACCCGTCGACGGCCTGCACTGCGGGCGGTGCAACAAGTGTGCCGAGCGGCAGGCCGCTTTTCGGTCGATCCGGGCAATCGACCCCACCCAATACGTAAACGACTGAGTACGGACCATCCGATCCGAGGAGCAACCCATGTTTCAGGTTTCCCGCGAAATTGAATTCTGCTACGGCCACCGGCTGCTGGACTACGAGGGGAAGTGCCGCCATCTGCACGGGCACAACGGCAGAATCGTCATCACAATCGAGGCGCCGCAACTGGATGAACAGGGAATGGTCGCGGACTTCGGCGAAATCAACAAAGTGGTGGGCCAATGGATCGACGACAACTTGGACCACCGGATGCTTCTACGGCAGGACGATCCGGCGGTGGGGGTATTGAGGGAGTTGTGCGAACCGGTACATTTGATGGGTGTGAACCCCACCGCTGAGAATATCGCCAAGATGGTTTTCGACTACGCTATCGAGCAAGGGTTTCCCGTGATCGCGGTCCAAATGTGGGAAACCCCCCGATGCGGTGCCACCTATTGCCAAGGCCAGGGGTAAAATAGTATACTTTGGTATCCAGTAACTGAGAACCGACTGAGAATTGCTCCAGCGTTTGCACCCGTCTTGAAGGTCGTGGTCTGCGTTGAGAGCCATCACAAGGAGGGAGAAGATGAAACGTCTGCTGCAATGCCTGTTGATAGTGACGGTGGTAGTTGTGGGATGGACCATGATCTCGGCCAAGCAGGCAGAAGGGGCCCGAGTTCGCGTCTATGCCGGCTACCCCTACTATTCTCCGTACGTAGTCCGCTACCGGGCGCCCTACTATCCTTATGTTCCGGTCGCGCCGGTGGTTGGCGTCCCCGCTTATTATCCTCCGCCGGTGGTAGTCTACCCGAGATACCGCTGCGTTCCCCCGCCCATTTGCGCACCCGCACCGTGCTACCAGGTTTGGTAGCCCGCGAGCTCCGGGTTTGAGGGGTTCGAGAAAGAAGAAGCGACGGCGGAATCCACCTGCGCTGGCCGCGGCTTTGTAGGGTTTCCGCGACCACTGGTCGCGGCTTTGTAGGGTTTGCAATCCGGGTTATTCGCCCTTTGAACATGCGGCGTCAAAGATTCGATCGAAGCGGCGGCGGATTTCCCGGCTCGATGTTTCGTAATCGGCCGACAGTGCCTCGCCGCTTTCGTAATCCAACAGGTGGGCCAGTTTCGCCCGTTCGGTCGCGTCTTCGGGAAACTGGTCCCGCGCGGTCGAGTTCATCAATCGCAGCCGGCTCTCGATCGCGCGGAGCAATCGGTAGCTCCGGTCGAAGAACTCGCAGTCACCGTCCGAGAGGAATCCGGCGTCGTTGAGTCGGGCCATGGCTTGGAGCGTGTTGGGGTCGCGGATTTCGGGTACCGCACGGGCGTGTTTCAGTTGCAGCATCTGGACGAGGAACTCGACGTCGACGATTCCGCCGGGGCCGCGTTTCAAATCGCCGGCGGTTTTCCCTTCTTCCAGGCGGTGTCGCATCGTGCGGATTTCGCCGGCGTCGGCGGATTGCCAGGGACGGTCACAAGCCGCGCGGGCAACTGCGGAATCGACCTCTTCGGCGGCCCGCTTCGAGCCGTAAACGACCCGGCCGCGGCACAGGGCCTGGCGTTCCCAGAGGCGGCCGTCGCCTTCGGCGAAGTATCGGGTGAACTCGGCCAGGGAGGTGGCCAGCGGCCCGCTTCGGCCGGTGGGGCGGAGCCGGACATCGATTTCGTAGAGCCGTCCGTGGATGCCGGGGTGGCCGGCCCGCTTGATGATCCGCTGTCCCAATTCGCTGAAGAAGTGCTGGTTCGAGGTGCTTTCGCCGGTTCCATCGACTTGCCCTGCCGTTTTGCCGTCGGCCTCGTACAGGAAGACGAGATCGAGGTCGCTGTGGTAGCTCAGTTCGCGGCCGCCGAGCTTTCCCATGGCGAGGATGACCATCTCGCACGTTTTTCCGCGTCGTGGTCCGTCGCCGATTTGCGGCGGGCCGAATTTTTCGACGAGCCGCACGTGTTCCTGCGACACGATTTGCGAGAGGCACGCCTCGGCGATGTCGGAAAGCACGCCGGTCGTGGCCTGCACGTCCTCCCTGCCGAGGATATCGCGGACCCCAACGCGAAGCTGATAGTCGTTCTTGAAGCTGTGCAGGATGGGATCAATATCTTCCGCGGCCCGGCACAGCTTTGCCAGGAATCCACGCAACAGTTCCCGCGATGGCAGGCGGTCCAGCACCAGGCTGTCCATCAACCCGTCGATCATGCCCGGATTATCGGTGAGGATGTCGCAAAGAAAGGGGCTGTAGGCGCACAGATCGACGTAGAGCCGCAGGCACGGTTCGTTGAAGCTGAACAGCTCCCAAAGGATGCCCTTGCCGCCGAGCGAATCGCTGACTTTGTCCAGATTCACGAGTGTCGAGTCGGGGTCCGGGGTGGCCGCAATCGCCGCAAGCAGCTTAGGTGCAATGGCCGCCAGGAAGTGCCGGCACCGGCGGGTCGAGAGAAACCGGATTCTCTCTTCCGCGAGGTTCATCAGGCTCCGATATGCCTGTTTCACGTTGCGGAACGGGTAGTTGCCCAGGACTTCGGCAATCCGCTGTTCGGGCGGATCGGGATCGAGCAGCAAATCGACCTCGGCTTCGGTTTCGGCGTCGTCGCTGAAGGCATCGTGCAACAGGTGATCGAGGATCTTGCGGTTCAAATCGGTTTTATCACGGTAGTCGGCCTCGAAGGCCTCCAGCGCCCAGCGGCCCGGATCGCTCGGATAGCCCATCCGCAGCGCGAGCTTTCGCAACTCGGCGGGGTCGTCGGGTAACATGTGCGTTTGCAGGTCGAACATGATTTGCAGCCGGTGTTCGGCCTTGCGGAGGAACGTGTACGTCTCTTCGAGGATCGACCGTTCCTGATCGGTAAGGCAGCCGACGTGCTCCAACTGGGCGATTGCCTCAAGGGTGTTTCCCGTGCGCAGCTCGGGCAGGTCGCCGCCGTTGAGGAGTTGGAGGAACTGGATGACGAACTCGATGTCGCGGATGCCGCCGCGGCCGGTCTTGACGTTTCGCTGGTCGGCGCCTTCGGCGTGCGTTTGCTGTTCGATACGGCGTTTCAGCGCCTTGATCCCGGTGATGTCGGCGCGGCTGAGGTAACGGCGGTAGATCCAAGGTGTCAGGCGGTCGAGGAAGTCACGGGCCAACTCCAGATCGCCGGCGGCGTGGCGGGCCTTGATGTAGGCCTGGCGCTCCCACGTCCGGCCGCGGAGATCGTAGTAGCTCAGCGCGCTCTGCACGTCGGCGACGATTGGGCCGCGCTGCCCCTCGGGGCGCAACCGCAGATCGACCCGGTAGGGCGAGCCCAGTTCCGTCGACTCGGTCAGCAAGCGGACGATCTCCCTGGCGGTTTGCTCGAAGAACTCTCGGTTTGCGACCGGTCGCCGGCCGTCGGTTTGGCCGTCGCCGTCATAGAGAAAGACGAGATCGATGTCGCTCGAGTAGTTCAGCTCCAGGCCACCGAGCTTCCCGAGTGCCAGCACCGCCAGCCGCGCCGGTTTTCCGCCCGGTCCTGCGGGCGTGCCGTGTTTTCGCTCGACGGTGCGCCATGCTGCGCGCAAAGCGGCCTCGATTATCGCGTCGGCCAGGAACGAAATCTGCATCGTGACCGTTTGCAGGCTCTGTTCGCGGATGAGATCGCCGTAAGCGATCCGCAACGTCTCGCGGCGTTTGAAACGCCGAAGCGCCCGAAGCACCCCCTGATCGTGATCGAGGGCCTCGATCTCGGCCAGCAGTTCGGCGACCAGGGTTTGCCGGGCAACCGGTTCCCCTTCGTTGAGCCGCAAGAGGTCGAACCCCTCGGTGTCGTTGGCCAACAGATCGCTGAAATGCTGGCTTGTTGCGAACATTTGCAGCAGTGTCGGCATGGTGGCCGGGTCGCGCTCGAAGAGCGTGCCGACGGCCAGGGGATTTCGCCCGGCCGCCGTGAAACGCTCCAGGTTGTTCAGCGCCATGTCGGGATCGGCGCAGCCGGGGAGGTGTTCTTCGAGCTGATCGCAGACGACCGCCAACAGATCGAGCGTCACCCCGGCGGTAGCCATCGCCAGCAGATTTCCATGCGCCCGGCGGGCATCAACAACCCCCAGCCGCCGCAGCCAATCGGCCGCCGCGGTCGGATCGTCGAGGTATTGGCGCAGGGTTGTGATGTCCATGGGTCTTCTCACTCGATCACGGACCGGGCGTCCGAATGACAATATCATCCCACATGTCACCTTCGTGATCCCTCGATAGCTGCTCCCTCAAGCCACGGCCGTCGTCGTCCTTCTCGTTCGGGCCGATACTGTAGAGGACGTACCCATCGCCGCGCCGCTTGTACCGGAGGTCTTCGCCGCTGAATCGGTCTTTTGGGATGGCAGCGATGTACTTTGGAGCGAGTTCCTTCAGGCTCTTGGGATACTGCTTGTGTTCGTGACGGTAAGCAGCCAGGGCAAATGCAAGTTGCCCCAGTTCAGAATGGGTTGCAACTTGATCGTCCGGGCACAGGTTGCGGTACGGGATTCCCGGTTCTGAAAGGAGAGCCACGAGGAGTCGGGCAAGCGACTTCGGGTCGCCATTCTCGGCAATCGCCCGCTTGAGGGATTCCAAGTTCGAGACTTTCTTTGCCAGCGCCTCACTTTCCTTATCCATTTTCGCTAGGGCCTTCTGACGTTCTGCAAACGTGGTCTTCCGGAACGCGATCACCCGTTCGTCCTGGTTCCGGTTACTAATGCGAAGGACCTCGTTCCAATCGACTCGCGGGTCCGTGATCAGCATCTCAAGTCTCTCTACCCAAGTCTTTTCCCGAAGGAAGCCCCCAGCCTTAATTACTTCTTTGTTTCCCCTTGCCAGGCAGCAAATGTAATCAAACGTGCAATATCGATCGCTCGTGTCGAGAGTGTCCGCTGCGGGCGGTAGGGCAGAAAGAGCACGTAGCTGCTTTTGAAACCTGTTGGCCTGCTGCGGGGTCAGGCGAGGGTCGTGTGCGACCACGATGTCGCCCTGGAGTGCCATGCTGTCGAGCACCGAACCTGCCATCTGATCGACAAAGGAAGGTTGCTGTCCTATTAGCCGGGCAATCCGGTGACAAGCCAACAGGTCTTGCCACGCCTCGTCGATCTTGCCTTCATGCAAGCAGAGCATAGCCCGGACTCTCAGCGCCCGAACGGCCGGTCGCGAACTCCAGAGTGCGATACACAGCTCGTGGTCCAGCAGCGAGGCACCTTCCTTGCCCACAAGCGGCGAGAAGTATCGCGGTCGGCGCACACCGGCGACCGCGAGGTCCAGCGGTTGTCGGTTCTCTGCGAGCCATGCCGCCAGCAGGGGAAACTCCTTCTTCCCCCACGGCCGCTTCTCGGCCTGGTCGCGATTATCATATTCTTGTTCTTCCCACTTGTCGAAGGTTAAGTCTGCCGGCTTGCTGCTCTTCTCGACGCGGCGCAAGTACCTGTAAAACGGAACGGAATATTTTCCGTCTTCCGGAAGCGGCTCGATCCCCAATCGCCGGAAGTACTCCGTGCGAACTTCTTTTGAGATCGGCTCGGGGCCGAGCGCTTGCCAGAGCGGAACGGCCGCGTTGTTCTCGGGTGTGATTTCCTTGCTGCACCGCCGGTTGAGCGCTTCCAGGTAGTCGACGTAACCGTCGGGGCGCAACGGGGCGGTGATGTACGTCGTCTCTTTGGAGATCGTGACTTTGCCGTCCGAAGAGGTGGTTTGTGCAGTGCAGGACGCCACCCAGGTCAACAACCCGGCGAGGAAGAGGATTCTGATGGCTGTGGTTTGCATGGGTAATCTCCGCTTGCAGGGGTGCATTCCACTTCCGGCGCGACCGCCGGTCACGGCTTTATGTCGGGCGCGACCGCCGGTCGCGGCTTTATATTTGGCGGCCGAAGAGCGTGAATGCGTCGACCTTCTCTATTTCTACCTCGATGAGCCGGCCGGTCAAGTCTCGGGGGCCGTCGAAGACGACGATCCGGTCGTCCACCGTCCGGCCGACCAGTTGCGTGATTTCGGCGTCGCCAGAGTGCTTTTTCGATGCCTTGCTGGGACCCTCGACCAGGATTTCGACGCGGCGGCCGGCCAGCGGGCGGTTGTCTTCCAGGCTGATCGCGTTTTGGATGGCCAGCAACTCGTTGTTTCGCCGCTGCTTGACCGGGTATGGGACGTCGTCCTCGTAAAGTTCGTCCGCCTTGGTGTTCGGGCGCGGGCTGTACTTGAAGATGAAGCTGTTCTTGAACCGGGCGTCGCGGACCAGGCCGACCGTCCGCTGGAAATCCTCCTCCGTCTCGCCGCAGAAACCGACGATGAAGTCGCTGGTAACCGCCGCGTGCGGGACTTTTTGGCGGATTTCGGCGAGCATCTCGCGGTATTGTTCGACTGTGTAGCCGCGGTTCATCCGCTTCAGGATCGCGTTTGATCCGCTCTGCGCCGGCACATGGAAATACGGCGACACTTTGGGCAGGTCGCGGACCGCCTTGATCAGGTCGCCGGTCATGTACCGCGGGTGGTTGGTGACGAACTTCAGCCGGGCGAGGCCGTCGATCTCGTGCAAACGGTGCAAGAGATCGGCGAGCCGGACGGTTTTCCCGCTGGCGGGGTCTTTGTAGCTGTTGACGGTTTGGCCGATCAGAGTGACTTCGAGACAACCTTCGTCGACCAGCCCGCGAATTTCCGCTTCGATTTCGCCGGCCGTGCGGCTCTGCTCGGGTCCTCGCACATTCGGCACGACGCAGTATGAGCAGAACTTGTCGCAGCCGGACATGATCCGGACCATCGCCTGGTGCGGCGCGGGGCGCATCTTTTCGGTCCGTCCGGGATCGTACGGCTCGAAGCTCTCGAGCACGGTCAGCCGGTTGCCCTCGTTACGGTCCTTGCTGATCTGAAGAAACGGTCCTTCGCCGGCGGCAGCGCGCTGCAACAGAACGGGGAGTTGTCCCAACCGGCCCGGCCCCACGACCAGATCGACGTGCGGCGCCCGGCGGAATATCTTGTGGCGATCCTTTTGGGCCATGCACCCCAACACGCCGATAATCGTGCCCGGGCGGTGCTCTTTCACGTGTTTCAGACGCCCCAGGACACTGTAAACCTTGTCCTCGGCATGGGCACGCACACTGCACGTGTTAAACAGAATCGTATCCGCTTCGCGCATATTGTCGACAAGTTCATACCCCTGGCGAAGCAAACCGGCAACGACCAACTCACTGTCGAGCACGTTCATCTGGCAGCCGACGGTTTCGATGTAGAGACGCCGCATACGAGTGGTCAGGGTTTAGGGTTTGGGGTTCAGGATTTGGGGGGACGATCAGGCCAATGACGGGAGGATTCCGGCAACTGTCGTTCAAGGGTTCTTTCTAATCCGTTCAGCATTCGAACACACTCGAAGTAGCGGTTACGATAGTCATTGTACGTGTCGTTGTCGATATAGCCTTTCATGTTTGCGACAAAGAGATGGTGGACTGTCTCTAATGCTTCTCCCCGCGAACGATTTACGCCTTCAATCTTATTGCGGATATGTCGATCGCTATGTTTCTCAGCCAGATTTGCCGGGGAGCTGTTCGACGATCTACGCACCTGTGCACCGAGTTCGTATTTTTCGTGAGACGGCCACTCCCGTGTCAAATTGCACACCTCGATGTGAAGCTGGCAAAGCTTCTGGTACACCTTCAGGTCCTCCACACGCATATAGTCAGCCATCCTCGCATCTCCACAACCAAAACCCAAAAACCCGAACCCCGAACCCTAAACCCTAAACCCTCACTCCGACCCCAGTCGATCGCCCGGCTTGAGGCGATAGCCGCGGAGGAACTCCTCGACCGGGAGCATTCGTTTTCCGGCAGGCTGGATGCTTCGTGGTACGACGGCCCCCCGGCCGGACGCGATTACCAACCGCTCCTTGGACACCTCCAGCACGGTTCCGGGTTCGGTCCCCGGCGGGGCGTCCGCATCGACCACATCGAGCGGGCCGAGGATCAGGCGGACGGGCGGTCCGTCGGTGCGGTGCCAGAACGTGAAGGTTTTGGGCCAGGGCTCGAACGCCCGGACCTGGTTCTTGATGGCCAAAGCCGGCCGCGACCAATCGACGGCCCCGTCCGATTTCTTCAGTCGCGGGGCCTTCGACGCCAAAGAGGGGTCCTGCGGTAAGGGTTGCGCCGTTCCCTCTTCGACCATATCAACCGCTTCGCACACCAGGGCCGCTCCCATTTCGGCAAGCCGCCCTTCCAGCTCGGGGGCGGTTTCCTCCGGTCCGATTGCGGTTGCGGCCCGGGCGATGCAGGGCCCGGCGTCAACCTTCGGAGTCATGTGGATGATCGTTACGCCGGTCTGTTCCTCACCGTGGTAGACGGCCCAGTTGACGGGCGCGGCGCCGCGGTACTTCGGCAACAGCGAGCCGTGGATGTTGATGCCGCCGAGCCGGGCCGCCCCCAGCGTGGCCGGCTTGAGAATCTGCCCGTAGTCGCAGACGACCAGCAGATCGGCCCCGTAGCCGGCCAAGTGCTCGACGGCACCGGGCGTGTTGACGTCGTCCGGGTCGAAGATGGGCGTGTGGTGTTCGGCGGCGATCCCGCGGATCGGGCTGAGGTGGGCAACGGGCTTCCCGTGGCGGGTCCGCACGGGCCCGGTCACCACCGCCACAATCTCGTGGCGGGTGTCGTACAATTGCCGAAATGCCGGCGTGCCGAACGGCCCGGTTCCCATCATGATGATTCGCATGGGGAACAGTGTAGCGGCCGGCGTCGCTTTCCAGAAGGGGGGGCGTTTTTTCGCGCAGAATGGATTGGGACTACCAGACTGCCTCGATGCCGGCTTGAGCCCCGTAGTAGAAGAGGCCTCCGGCGGCGCGTACAGACGAGGGGCCACCGCTAATATCGGCCGTTGGGATCTGGTTCGGCGCCAGGGCGACGCCTTCGATCCACATGATCTGGTAGGTTCCCCGCAAGGCCAGCCATTCCGTCAAGTCGTAGGTGAGGTTGATTCCCAGTTCGCCGATGAAGGCACATCGCCCTCCCTTGTCGGAGGACGACCGGTAGCCCCACTGAAAGCTGTTATACGCGACGTGCTCGCTGGCGGCGTTGGCGTACAGTCCGGCCTTGACGACGCCGTCTGCCCGGAAGCGGTAGCGTTCCTTAACGAGGATTTTGGCTCCTGCCTGGACTCCGTAGAGGTGGTTGGCAACGTTTATGTTGTAAGCGTAATCATCGAGAGAGCCGGCTTCCTGACCGGCGACGTGGTAACGTTCGCCGATGCCCGCATAACGCAATCCGATCAGCGGAGTGAGCCAGTCGTTTTCATACTGGCAGAGGTTGATTTCGACGTTGTGGAGTTCCGATCTGTAGCTGACCGCGGCATTCTGGACGGGGGGCCCTCCATACCGGTCAGCCATTAGCATGGCCGGAGTCTGGACGTTGGCCCGCGCATGCCATCCGTCGGTCATGAAGTATCCGACTTCGAGATCCCGGTACCCATCCCCATGGCGGATGAAATTCAAGCGTATTCCCGGCTCGCAATCGAAGGATAATTGCCTTGCATCGAGCAGCGAGGTATTTGGTGCAATGAGATCCAATAGGAGCGTTTGCCGCAGTGCCTTCGACCTCCTCAGGAACATCGCGTCGGCCGTGACCGTCCAGCACGGGCAGCAGCAACAACTCGGGCAACAGCTCGCAGGGGAGCAACCGGTCGGCTGACAGCCGCAATCCAAAAGATTGATGGCCCCCGCCAGGTCGGTCAGCGGCGTCTCGTCGGGTATCCTTTCCCCGTCGGCCGCCGGGTCGGGAACCGTCAAGACGGGATCGTAGGCGGGATACGCCGTCCCCATACCACCAACCAACAGGGCCGCAAGAGCGACAGACACACAGGATCTCATGCTAGCTTCCTCCTTGAAAACGATCTATACTGGCAAGGATCGGATCGTTATTACCGATAAAATGAGAAAATTCAATACAATCGGAATAATCGGAATGACCGGCAAAGACTTCCAGGCTTTCCTATCTTAGGATCGGCCGAGAAACAACTGTTGTAGGAAGGGTCTCCTGACCCGTCTCCTTCTCCTCCGGCTTCCAGCATCTGCAACTGGCAATTATGAAACACAATGGTCGCATTATAGGCGCCGACTCCTACGGATCCGGCGCGTCGCAGTCCCCAATAGCGGTCGGGGGTCAAGGCCGACCGCTCTCCTTCCCAGTCCAGGTAGGCCTTGCCGTCCAACCACACTGCGATCCGTGCCTGCTTGTTATCCGGCATGCGCACCTCGAGAAGGAGGGTATGTTTCTCACCATTGGACAGTTTGCCGTCTCGCGTCGTCTCGTTTCGGTCGGCGTCCTTGCCGCGGATGAATGCAAGGCCGCTTGCCCTGCCCTTCCAACCGCCTACGACCAGCAGTGCCGACGTGTTGCCGACCGGGAACATAACCGCCATGCAGTCACCGCGAATACGTGTGAATTGGGCTTCAAACCGGTAGCTCCCCGGCGGAGCCCCCGGGAGTTGAATCCTGGCATACGGTTTCTCCGACGATACGATCTGGCCACCCACCTTTTTCCACCTGCCACTGATGGAATCCTTGGTCGTGTCGACGGTTTCAAGAAGGTCGACCGCGCCTTCCCACTTGCCGGGCGACGGAGGCGCTTTCTTCATCGCCAGAATACTGCTCCAGGCTTCTTGCTCGCTTTCCCCGGCCGGTAAATTCCCGGGGAATGGGCCCAACTTGACCAATTCCCTTTCTTCCTTGGGAGGGAGTTCGGGAAGCCGTTGCCTCCACTGCTTGGCCAGCTTCTCTGCTTCGGACATTCCCGGATACCCCTGGAAGTGCCGCTTCATCGACTCAAGATGATAGACGCCGTCGAAGGGATTTTGTCGATGGATGTTTTTCACTTCGGCAAGCCGGGTATCAAATCGATCCTTGATGGCTGCCAGAACCCGCTCGACCTCCGCCGCCACTTCGCGATCCTTAGTCTTGCCAGCGGCGATCATTTCCCGGATCAGTTTGTACGCCTCGCCGTACCTGGTTTCATAAAACGGTTTCATCGCCTCTTGCAAAGCGGGCTGGGCCACCTCAAGGCGGGGTCGATAGAGATGCTTCATGGTGGCCAGGCCGTCCAGGAGTTGACACGAATCGTGAAGCTCTTTGTCCAGATCGCCTCCGATGATCCAACCAACCGCCTCGAGTTTGGGCTCGTATCGGAATTCCATGTGCTTGAAAAAGGCCTTCAGGGCGGTTCGCCGCACCTCCTCTTTGAGTTCGTCGTTGATCGTCAGGTAATCGGCGGCCTCCAGCGTGGTGCGATAGCTGTACATCCAAAACCACGGCGCGATGGAATAGTCCGCGTGATCTCTCGGAAATTTGACCAGGTCGAGAATCCCCCGGTGCTTGAGCCATTCTTGGAGTGTTTTCTCCAGATGTTTCTGCGTCCTGACATGCCCACTGTCTTGCATGTCGGTGTCGCAGTACATCAGACAGGCCAGTTCCGCGGAGTTGAGCCGTCCGACGTCTCCACGGATATCCTTGACTCTCCAGAAGCTTCCAGCCGCGTCATATCGATAGGATTCCACGTCGCTGTTCGGCTGCTTCATTCGCAACTTGCTGAGCACCAGGAAAGCCCGATAGAGCATTTGGTCGGGCACATCCAATTTGGGCATGGCCTGTTTCGCTTTCAGAAGCTCCCGCAGGGCGTCGGCAGTCACGAATGTATTGCTGCCGCGAACCCCAGTGAGATACCCCCACCCGCCTCCGGCGTCCTTGCGCCCGGCAATCCATACCGAATCAGCGGGCCGATTTGTTACAAAACGAATTTGCTTACGCTCGCCGTCCCGGAGAACAGCCATGGTCAAAAGCTTACCGCTTGCGACACCGGACAAAAGGCTATTGGCCTGCCGATCGCTCCCCGCCGGCGTGCCATTGATTTCCAGGATCCGATCTTTCGCTTTACATCCGGCTTTGTCGGCAGGGGAGCCGTAATTCACCGAATCGACCACTCCCCCCTTTCCGAGTTTCAAACCGTGGTAACCCTTGAGCCATTTTTCGTTGGGCAGCGACCCCGCCGTCACTTCCGCGTCCTTTTCTTGCTCAGCGGACAAGTAGGTGACAGTGACTTTCTTGCCGCCCCAAAGAGAATGCGTCAGCTTATTAAAATGCCGTCGATTGAGAACCAGTGCCCCATCGATTCGGAGCAGCCGGTCTCCCCGGTGCAATCCGGCGGCTTTCAGGCAGGAGCCCACCATAAACCGATCGATGGGCAGTCCGTCTTGGGTGCTCTGATCGAACCGCCTGCCGGGAAAACTGACACCAAAATCCGCAGCCGGCACAGGCGCGCAGACGTAATCAAAATGATGAGCATTCCCATCGCGCAGAACCCGCAACTTGACCTCTTGGCCCGCATAAAGCGATAGCCTGTCCAAGTCTGCCTTTGTTGTAATCGCGTGATCATCGACCTTCAGGATGCGGTCTCCCAACCGCAGCGGAACCGAATCCCGATTGCTCAGGAAATCAAACCCCCCGATTGACACCCCCTCTTCATTTTCTCGCACTCTCAGTCCCAGCGTCCCCGGATATTGGCCCGGCAACTTGACCTGGAACTTCAGAATCTTTTCCCCGCGCAATACCATAAATTCGACGGTATCTCCACTCACCCAATCCAACTCCGACATCGCGTAGCGCACGGCGGTATCCACCAAGACCCCATTGGCCGCGAGGAGTCGATCTCCATCTCGAATACCCACGGCAAACGCAGGGCTGTTGGTATCGCACTGAACCACCATGCCTGGAGAGTCTTCGGTATCCTTAACGGTCATTCCAGGGCTTGATCGCTTCTCCCAACGGACTCGAATCGAGCGTTGCCCATACGTGCCGTGCTGCGTGTCCTTGAGTTCGCGGACGATGACCGCGCACGCGTCCTCAACCTGTTTTTTCAACAGCGGATCTTTGACGTTCGGGTACTCCGAAACCAGGAATCGCAGCGAATAAATGTAGTGCCACGGCGCATCGATCACGTTGTTCCGGAGCTTTCCGGAATTGATCATGTAAGTCACAAAACGCAGAGCACGCTGAATGGCATCCTCATAAGTCTCCGGGCCGAATTCAACGTAATTGCGAAGTGAGTAGGCACACATTGCAGTGAGCGTAACATTGCCAACCGTTCCCCCCGCTTCGGTCTTTGATCGTCCGTTGCCGATTGGCTGTGCGCTGTCCCACGATCCGTTTTTGTTCTGCCGCTTCAGAATATAGTTGAGTTCATGAACCAGAAACCCCGTTACTTCCTCCGAGAATGGAAGTGGACCGTAGACATCCGCCTCATAGTCCGGCAGTTGGTGTCTGCCTCGGGCAACCACATCTTCTGCGCTTGAGACACGCTCGATGGCTCCAATCGAAATCAGAAGCCCCATCACCAGAATTGCCTTGAATCGATCTGTCATGGCCATTCCTCCATTTTATACCCCGGAGTCATGACGGGGCATCGTGTTGGTACGTGTATTACGCTTGCTCGGTACCACGCCGGGTGCGCCTGGTCACAGGCGCCCGTGCGAGACTATTTCTTCTTTTTCTTTCCAAACCGTGCCTCCCACAGCGCCGTCAACTCTTCGACGCATTCCGGGTACTTCTTGGAAAGGTCTCGGGTCTCGGTGCGGTCTTCGGTGAGATTGTAGAGCGCCCAGGGCCCCCTTCCCTCGCGAACGACCTTGTAATCCCCCTTGATGACCGCGTGCGTGCCCATGTGATTGAAATAGTAGGCGTGGTCGCGGGGCTGCTTTCCGCCGGTGATGACCGGCACCAGGCTCAAGCTCTCGTGCGGTGTGATCTTCCGTCCGTCGAATTCCTTGGGGTACTTTGCGCCGGCCAATTCGAGGCAGGTTGCCATCATGTCGACCACGTGGCCTCGCTGTTTGGTGATCGAACCGGGTTTGTGTTTCAGCCCGGCGGGCCAGTGCATGATTGCGCAGGTGCAGGCCCCGCCCTCGTGGACGTTCATCTTGTAGCGTCGTAGCGGCGTGTTCTGGCGTTTGCCCAATTGTGCCCGACGCTGCCGTAGGTCAGCGGGCCGCCCATCGGGACGTCAAACACGTCACCGACGGCGACCTTCTTGCCGGCGGCCTTGGCCTTCGCCAAGATGTTGTTGGCCGTATTCCACCCGTTTCCCCCGAGATGCTCGGGGCACGCCCCGTTATCGTGGAAATAGACGATCAACGTGTTATCAAACTGCTTCGTATCTTTCAAGGCCTTGACGATCTTGCCGACGGCCCGGTCCATGTGATCGACCATGGCGGCGTAGATCGCCATGTTGCGGATGCGCCACGCCTTGTGATCGACGGTTTCCCATTTCCGGACGCGCGGTTCCATGGGCGGCAGCGGCCAGTGTTCCTTGTCGATGATTCCCATCTCGAGCATTCGCGCATAACGCTCGTTGCGCAGCTTTTCCCATCCGCCCTCATAAAGCGGAAGGTACTTCCGGATCGTTTTTTCCGGGGCGTGCATCGGCCAATGCGCGGCGGTGAATGCAACGTACTCGAAGAACGGCTTGTCCGCTTTTGCAAACTTCTCGATCTGCTTGACCGCCTCCGCGCCGATTACGTCGGTGTAGTAGTAGTCTTCGGAAAAATCTTCGCAGCCGGTGTCGATCGGTTCCGTGTCGCGAGTCAGCGTGATCGGGTCCCAAAACGACCCGGCGCCGGTCATCGTTCCATAAAAGACGTCGAAGCCGCGTTGTATCGGCCCGTCCTTCTTGGGATTCATGCCGAGATGCCACTTGCCGACCATGCCGGTCTGGTACCCGACGGTCTTGAGAACCACGGGGATGCTGACCTGCTCTTGGCCGAGGCGATTGCTGTAGCGGCCGCTCATGAGCGTTGCCCGGGTGGGCCAGCAACGGGCCGTGTTGTGGAACTCGGTAAACCGCAGCCCCCCGGCGGCCAGCGCGTCGAGGTTCGGCGTGTCGATTTCGCCGCCGAAGCATCCGAGGTCGGAGAACCCCATGTCATCGGTCAGGATGATAAGGATGTTGGGTCTTTCCGCAGAAAACGCGGCACTACAGACAACTGAGGCAAGCAGTAATACGAGCAAAAAGAAGCAACGGGGACGGATCATGGTTTCCTCCTGCATGGTTCCCTATTGTCAGGCACGGGTGTCAGATATCCCAATAGGATAACGCGCCGACTCTCAATTACAACACCCGGGCCGTTACAGCGACAGCACGAATTCCACAAGGTCGTCGAGTTGCTTATCGCTGAGCTTGTCGACCTCGCCGTGCTTGCCTTTGGCCAACAGCTCTTTCATGGTAGTGTAACGCCCGTCGTGCAAGTACGGGGCGGTTCGCCAACACTCGACCAGCGTGGGGGTGTCGAATTTCTCTCGATGATCGTGCTTGGTCTTGCTGCCGACGTCGTGCAGCTTCAGGTCGGTGTAGAGCGGCTCGGGATGGCACTTGGCGCAGCCAACCTCCTTGTCGAAGAACAGCTTCTTTCCCCGCTCGGCGGCCGGGCTGAGCTTGCCGTCGACGAGATGGGGGCTGGGAACCGGCTTAAGCGAGTTGAGATACTCGCTGATCGCCGCCGCGTCTTCTTCCGGCCGTTTGGCGAAGAGGAGGAATAGAAGCTGTCCGCGAACCGCCGTTTCGGCATTCGGGCGAATGCCCGTACTCATCATCGGCGGCGTCTTGTGGGCCAGCAGCAAGCTCTTAGTGTTGTTTATGGTGTCCAGCCCGGATCCCGTGTCCCAGTTCATGGCGTCGGCCCGGGCGTCGGGATGGCAAGTTGCGCAACTCTGCCAGGATTGAAAGCAGATTGTGCCGTCGTTGAAGAGCATCTCGCCGCGGCGCGCCTTTGTCAGTTTCGGTCCGGGTCCCAAGGCAATGCCGGAGACGGGTTTCTTCTGCTTCAGTTTCAAATCGACCACGGCCAGGTTGTCGGTGAAGTACCCGGCGATGTAGGCCGTGGAGCCGACGACGGCCAGGCCCCGGGGACCGTTGACTTTCCGGCCTTCGATGGCGAAGCGTGCCAAGGGATTGCCGGCGTAGAGTGGAATCCGCCGTCTCAGCCCGACGAGGAAGGCCAAATCGTTGGGCACGTCGGCGGCCGTGACTAAGGCGTAAATCTGGCGGCGCTGTTCCGCGGCAGCATCCTCTTCTTTGATAGGCATGGCGGCCAGCTTCTTCAACAGGGCCGGTGTGTCGATGATGCTCAACTCGTGGGTGCCGGCGTGGGTTACGCAAATCAGTTTGCCGTCGGCCGTGCAGGCGATGCCCCATGGATTGGCCGCGCCCAGGTCCACGTCGTCCAGCAGCACCGTGTTCAGCAGCTTCTTGCCGGCGATGTCGATCACGCTCATTGCATTGGTGTTCATCCACCCCCGCTCGACTTGCGTGGTCGGCATCTGGTAGCGGCCCAGAATGTGTACGATATAGGCGTATTTGCCGTCGGGCGAAACGCAGATGTCCCGCAGACTCGTGCTGCCGTTGGGCAGCCGAATCGACGTCGCCCGCTTGCTCGCCGTGTCGATTACCGTCACCACGGCCGCCACTTCTTCGGAGTCGGCCCGGTCGGTGGGAAGATGGTTGGCCACAAACAGCGTCTTGCCGTCGGGAGTGATGGCCGCGGCGACCGGTTCGCGGGCGGTCGCCACGCGGGCGGTTTCCTTCTTCGTCGCCAGGTCGATCACCGCAACCTCGTTGTCGAACCGGTTGCAGACGTAGAGCGTCTTGCCGTCCGGCGAGATTGCCGCTCCGGTGGCGGTATGGCCGGCGGGAATCGAGGCAAGCTTCTTGCCCGACGCCGCATCGAGCACAACAATCGTGCTCTTCAGGGCCGCGCAGGTCACGTAAAGCTTCCTTCCGGCGGGGTCCAACACCATGCCGGTTGGCCTTGCCGGGACCGCGATCGAACTGGAGACCTTGCCGCCGGCAACGTCGACCACGGCAATCTGCCGGGCGCCGGCATTGGCCACAAACAGCCGCTTGCCGTCCTTCGACGCGGCCACGGCCACCGGGCCGAGATAGTCGGCAGCGGCGTCTGCCGCAATCATGCCGCAAACGGCTAGCAGACAGACCGTGCCAAGGATTCGGCCACTGGTGAAAAGTTCCCTCTTCATGTGACAACTCCTCCGCTCCAGGGGAAAGATGTCCTTGCGAACTCCGGGACAGTGGTGTTGGAGGCGTAGACGATGGTGTGCAATTATCAAACCGCTGCCCGGGAGGGCGCGGGCGACAACACAATAGTATAATGATACCGCAACCGGTTGTCGAGCAACCGTAAGGCGAGCGGCAGAAAAGAATTTACCCGTAGCCACCGTCGCCAGATGGTGGATCAAGCGGCATTCCACCGTCTGGCGAAGGTGGCTACGGGGAGAACTTCACCTGCCGCTCGCTTAAAAAGAAAGCCTCCTCACTAGAGTTCGTTGGCAGCGCTTTCGGGCGCGCACACGTAGGTCCCGGAACCACGTCGGCGTGTTAGAAGACCGATGTGCTCGAATTCCCTCAGTGCCTTGGCGACGCAATTTTTCCGAAATGGCCAAAGAATCTCGGGTCGGATCTTCCCAGGTTCGGAAAATCGGTTATGTTGATGTAGGGTTCTAATTTTCCCCAATGACGTAATTGAGCCCTTATGTGGCAACACGGACGGAGTTTTTGGAGGGGCAGCAAACCACGGCGGTTTCGGCCCCGTTGGCATGGCCGAACCGTCTTCTCCGAACACGGGAGACCAGGCATGGTCCGAGCAACGCGAGTTGGCAGTCCTCTGCGCGATGGGGTTTTCGTTCTTTTTGTGACATTCGTATCCGCGGCAGTCGCCGGCGCGGCCGATGCACCCGATCTGGCCCGGCAAATTCTGGAAGCCGCCGAGGTGAAGGGCGGATTGATCGTCCATGTGGGTTGCGGCGGCGGCAAGCTGACGGCCGCGTTGCGCGCCAACGACAGTTACCTGATGCACGGCCTGGACACCGATGCGAAAAACATCAAGCAGGCCCGAGCGCACATTCAATCCCGCGGCCTCTATGGGAACGTGTCGGTTGACCGGTTCGACGGAAAGCAACTGCCCTATATCGAGAACCTGGTCAATCTGGTCGTTGCGGAGGATCTCGGCGGGGTGACGATGGACGAGGTCACCCGGGTGTTGGCTCCCGAGGGCGTGGCGTACATCAAGCAGGGCGATGCATGGACCAAAACGGTCAAGCCTCGCCCTGAGGAAATCGACGCGTGGACGCACTACTTGCACGACGCCGGCGGCAACGCGGTGGCGCAGGATACGGTTATAGCCCCGCCGGGGCGGTTGCAGTGGCAGGGCGGTCCGCGATGGTCGCGCCACCATGAGCACATGTCCAGCGTCAGCGCACTGGTGTCGTCCGGCAAGCGGCTGTTCCAGATTCTCGACGAGGCGACGCGGGTATCCATCCTGACGCCGCCGGACTGGAAGCTCATCGCGAGGGACGCCTTCAACGGCAAAATCCTCTGGAAACGCCCGATTCCCAAGTGGTACAACCACCTGTTGGGATTGAAAAGCGGCCCGGCCATCCTCCCGCGGCGCCTGGTGGCCGTCGATGGACGGGTGTACGTCACACTCGGCATCGAAGCACCGCTCAGCGCGCTCGACGCGGCAACCGGCGAAACCGTCCTGACCTACAAGGGCACCGATGCCACCCAGGAACTGGTCGTCTCCGACGGCGTGATCTTCCTGACCGCCAAAAAACCCGCCGACAACCCTATATGGAAACTGGACGAACGGCGCCTGATGGCCATCGAGGCCGATACCGGCAAGGTCCTCTGGCAAAAGGACCAGAACGTCTTGCCGATGACGCTCGCCGCGGACAACAAGCAGGTCTACCTCCACGATGGAGACAAGGTCGTCTGCCTCGATCGGAAAAACGGGAATCAATCGTGGGCCTCCGGGCCCGTGGCATCTAACAAGAAGCCGTCCTCGGCCTACGGCGCAACGCTGGTGGTACGCGACGGCGCGGTGCTTTTCGGCTCCGGCACGATCACCGCCCTGGCCGCCGACAGCGGCAAGAAGATGTGGACCGCCAGGATGCCGTCTTCCGGCTACCATTCGCCGGGCGATATGTTTGTCATCGATGGGATGGTCCTGGGCGGCGATATGAGCGGCGGACGCATGCCGGGCATCGTTACCGGGTACGATCTCAAGACCGGCGAGGTCGAGGTTGAGTTCCCACCCGACGTAAGGAACTACTGGTTCCACCACCGGTGCCACCGCGGCAAGGCCACGGTCAATTACCTGCTTACCTCGCGGACGGGCGTCGAGTTTATCGACTTTCGCAAGAAGCACTGGCAGATCCACCAATGGGTCCGCGGTGCGTGCTTGTATGGGATCATGCCGGCCAACGGGCTGCTCTATGCTCCGCAGCACCCGTGTGCCTGTTACCCCGAGACAAAGCAGGTCGGCATCTCGGCCCTGGCCCCGGCCCTCGTACAGGAAGCCAAACGAATCGACGGCGAAAAGGATGAACGCGGATATCCGCCGTTGACCGCTGCGCTGCCCGAGGTGTCGCCCGCCGAACGGCTCGAAAAAGGTCCGGCCTACGACGAGAACGTGACCGCCGGCCCGGCCGCCGACGCCGATTGGCCGACCTTCCGCGGCGACAACACGCGCAGCGGACACACCAACGCGGCCCTTTCGCCGAACCTCAAGCCTGCTTGGCAGACGCCGATCGGCGACGGGAAGCTCAGCAGCATCGTGGTTGCCGAGGGCAAGTTGCTGGTTTCTGCCGTTGACGAGCATACGATTCACGCCCTGGACGCTGCCACCGGCAAGCCCGCCTGGACCTACGCGGCCGGCGGCCCCGTCGATTCGCCGCCGACCATCTATCAGGGCCGGGCGATCTTCGGATGTGCCGACGGCTACGTCTATTGCCTCCGCGTGGCCGACGGCGAGTTGATCTGGCGGTTCCGGGCCGCCCCCGCCGACCGGCGGCTGGTTGCCTTCGGGCGGGTCGAGTCGGTCTGGCCGGTACACGGCAGCGTGCTTCTGCTGGAAGACCGCGTCTACTGCGTCGCGGGCCGTTCGATGTTCCTCGACGGCGGATTGCGAATGCTGCAACTCGACCCTAAGACCGGGCAGAAGATCGCCGAGACGCTCTACGACGACCGCGAACCCGAAACGAAGCGAACCTTGCAGAGTATCGAGTGGTCGCTGAGCATGCCCGTCGCCTTGCCGGATATCCTGTCCAGCGACGGCAAGCGCATTTATATGAAGTCCCAGCATTTCGACCTGAAGGGCAATCGCGACGGGGTCTGGCACCGGGCCGCCGACGAAGCCCAGGCCGAAAAGGAAAGAGCGCGCTGGCCGCACGCGAGAACCCTAGTCGACCCGCCCGGCGTCGGCGTACACCTGTTCGCCCCGTACGGTTTTCTGGAGGACTCCTATCACCACCGCTCTTACTGGGTCCACGGACGCGGCTACGACGGCGGGTGGAAGCCGTATGCCCGCGCCCGCAGCCGCTGGCCGTCCGGAAAAATCATCGTCAACGACGACGACACCGCCTACTGTTTCGGACACAAGCCAGCCTATTACGGCTGGGGCGAGCCGATCGAGCACCAACTGTCTGCCGACGTGAAGGGCTGTTTTGACGAACCCAAGCGCCGGCACCGGTGGACGAAGGATGTGCCGCTGTTCGTCCGCGCCATGGCGATGGCCGGCAGGACGCTGTTCATTGTCGGCCCGCCGGATATTGTGGATGAGCAAGCGGCCGAAGAGAAACTCAAAGCGGTCGATAAGAAACTCGAAAAAGATCCGAAGCTCCTCGCGAAGCTCGCCCGGCAGAACGACGCGTGGCACGGCAAGATGGGTTCTCTGCTCTGGGCCGTATCCGCGGAAGACGGCAAAAAGCTGGCCGAGTACAAGCTCGATGCCCTGCCCGTGTTCGACACCATGGCCGTCGCGAACGGACGGTTGTATTTCGCCACCACCGACGGTGTGGTCCGCTGCTACACAGCGAAGTAGGCTTTGTTTTCGAAAGCGACGGCCTTGGAAGGCCGTCGTACAACTCTACAGCGACCGTAAATACTCTACCAGATCGTCGATCTCGCTCTGGTTCAGTCCTTTGGCCTTGCCGTGCTTGCCGTCCTTGTCGTGTGTAGTCAACACGTCCTTGAGCGTCACCGCGCGGCCGTCGTGCAGGTAGGGCGCCGTGCGGTAGGCCTCGATCAGCGACGGCGTGTCGTAGCTTCCCTTTAACTCCACGGGATCATTCGGCGTCGTGACGCCCACGTTGTACATTTTCTGATCGGTAAACAACGGCGCCGGATGGCATCTTGCACATTCGGCCTTGCCCTCGAACAACACCTTGCCCCGCTCGGCGGCCGGGCTGAGATTGCCGTTTACCAGGTACGGGCTGGGAACCGGCTTCAGTGATTTCAGGTACTCGTCAATGGCGAGGGCATGTTCCTCCGGCCGGACTACGAACTGGATGTGGTGGATGCCGGCCCGGACGGCGCTCTCCGCCTTGTCGCGGACGCCCGTGGCCATCGACGGCGGGGTCTTGTGTGCCAGCAACATGCTCTTGGTGCTCTTGGAGTTGCCGATTCCGTCGTTCAGCAGGTCCCAGTTGAGCCCGTCGACCCGCCCGCCGGGATGACAGCTCGTGCAACTGTTCCAGCGCTGAAAACAGTAGACGGCGTCGTGGAACAGCATCTCACCCCGGCGGACCGCATCCGGCTCCGGCTGCGGACCGAGCGGTATTGTGCCTTGCAGCTCGCCGGTGGCCGGGTTCATAACGGCGACCGAGCCGGAGTAGTAGTTGGCCACCAGCAGTTGTTTTTCATCGGGCGACAGCACAATACCCCGGGGAGAGTTGCCGCCGGTCGGAAACCGGCGAATCGCCCCGGCAAGGTAGAGGGCCGTCAGGCTGTTGTGCAACTCGTTGATCTTCTCGGGGTCCTCTTGAATGCGAACCCAGATGTTCGCCTCCGTGAGTTTCAGCATCGCCTCCGGCGGGATGGCCGGCTTTCCCCTATAGCCCATCTCCGGGGTGGGGTCCGGCATCGAGCCGTCCCGGATCGACGCCAGCCATTCGGGCACTTTGCCCTCGAGCAACTCGTGAACAAGCCCGATCTTGACGTTCGAGATCTCATGCACGCCGGCATGGCTGATCCACAACTGCTTGCCGTCTTTCGAGCAGACCACGTCGTACGGGTTGGCGGACCCCTGCGTCAGATCGTCCAGAAGCACGGTACCGAGCCGCGTTCCATTGGCAATGTCGATGATCGAAAGGGCGTACGTATTGACCCAGCCCAGTTGCAGTTGGCTGACGGGCATGGTGAACCGGCCCAACTGGTGGACCACGTAGGCCCACCGCCCATCGGGACTGATACACGCGTTGTAGACGGTCGTCGAGCCGGCCGGAAGCTTCACCGTAGAAGCCACCTCGAGCTTGGCGCCGTCGATAATGCTCACCACGGCCGAAAGCGTCGGATCGGTGCCCGCGCCGCGGGGTAAAAAGTTCGTGACCACGACGTACTTTTCATCAGGTGTGACGGCTGCGCAGGCGGGCTCGCGCACCACGGCGATCTCTTTGATCACCTTTCCTTCCGCCAGGTCGACGACCGAGACGATGTGCATGTTTTGGTTGCACACGTAAAGCCGTTTCGACTTGTCGGCCACGGCAACCGCTTCGGGCCCTTTGCCGACGGGAATCCGGCCTGTAACTTCCGACTTGGCCGTGTCGACGACCGCCACGGTTCCGGCGTCGCGCTCGGCCACGTAGAGCGTGCGGCCGTCGGCCGACAGGGCCACGCCCCGCGGCACGCCCTCCAGGGGAATCTCGCCACGCTTGGTCTTGCCGGCGGTGTCCAAAACGGCGAGGCTCTCGCTCGTGGGATCCGACGCGTAAAGGGTCTTGCCGTCGGGCGAGACGGCCAGCGACAGCGGCGAGTGATATGTCTTATTCTTATCTTGGCCCCGTGCCGAAGAACCGTTTGATGCTATCATCCAAATGCCGAAAACGGCCACCATAAACCCGAACAACAAAACCTTGCCGAGGGTGCGCCTTTTCATCGGTTCTATCCCCGGTTGCAATATCCGGTCCATCTCGTTTTCCCGTTCAAACGGTTTCAGCGCGGCCGCGCAAGGTATTCGCGGATGTTCTCGGCCTCCTCGGCCTCCCAGTCGCGGCGCTTCTTGCGGTAGTAGTTGTCGCCGGGGATGGGGTAGTCGCCGTAGCAGGGCACTGCAATGTCGATCCAGGCGATCAATTTTCTCATCTCCTGATCCGACAGCTTCGTATCGTAGTGCTTGCCGCCTTCTATCGTGACCGAGAGACCTTCATCTTTTCCAAAATCTGCTGGAGAGACGTAGGTGTGTTTGCCGTCCTGGAACATCTTGATCAAGCGGCTCTGCGCGGCGCCGGTATAGTACGGGGGCAGCATGGCCGGTTTCGACTGGGCGTTAATCCAGTTGCACACCTTGCGGTTGGCCAAGGCGTTGTAGGATTCGGGCCACTTGAGGCTGAAGGCCGCCGTCTTGGCCGCATCGGCCGGCTGGTCTTTGCCGAGGTTGTGGCACCGGACGCAATGGCGGTCGAGAATCGGCTGGATCTCGCGGGCGAAATCGAATCCTTGCGGCTCCCCGTCGAACGGTTTTCGGTCCAGGGTTTCCACGCCGGCGGCCAGCGCCTGGCTGGAGTACGGGACCGGCGGAGCGATGTTCTTTCGCTCGTGGCAGCCGATGCACGAGATCGTTTCGCCCGGCTGCAAGGTCATCCAGCTCCGCATGCTCTGGACCATCTGCCCCTTCTCGTCCAGCGCCTGGAAGAAGATGGGCACCCGGGCGGGCACGGTGAAGCAGGCCGAGCCGTCGTCGTGCACCGTGGCGGTGCCCAGCACCTTCTTGACGTCCCAAGTGCCCCCCGCGACGGAGATGGGCGTAGAAACGAGGCCCGCACTTATCGGGCCGCGATTCTTGCTTCCCAGCGACACGCCTTCGACCCCGGTGGTGTTCTTGCATCCTTTGCCGGAGCAGGGGCGGAATTCCAGAGCCACGACGCGGAGCCGTTTGATGGTCCCTCGCTCGACGCCGTGAAGCCCCGGGCCGATGTAGACGTCGTGCAGGTAGACTGTCCCGGTTTTCCGGCGGTAGTCGGCCATGTTGGCCCGTTTCGGCGGGTCCGGCCGCGGCCGAAGCGGTATCGGCTGGGTGCAGGAGATATTGTTATCCTTGTATAGCAGTTCCCGCCCGCCGTCGACGTCCATGAAGTAGATCCCGTAAGGTCGTGTCCCGGAACTGATGATGTTTTTGGGTGTTCCCGGGACGGGAAATGCAAACCCAACCAGGAACGCCGTCTCGCCGAGCGGATAGGGATGCTTGAACTGGTTGCCGCTTTGGCATGCTGCGTCGACGACTCGCGGCAGCGTCTCACGGACCGGCGCGACCAGTTGCACGCCCTGGTTTTCTTGCCGGCCTTTGCGCGGATCAATCACCGCCAGCCAGCCCCTCTGCCGCGAGTGATGCCCCGAGAGGACGCACACGTACTTGCCGGTGCCGGGGATCGCCCGGGTGTGGAGGATCGTGGTGGGGAAACACGCGTTGTTGCCGTACAGCTCCCTTTGGGCGGTGCCGTCGGGGTTCATCTGGAACAGGGCCTGGATTGCCATCTGCCCGCGGTCGCTGTAGTCCCAGCGGGTATAGAGCACCCGTCCGTCCTCGGTCAGCGTGGGGTAATTGGTGTGTACCTGGTCAAAGCCCAGCCGCCGTATGTACCGGCCCTCGCCGTCGCAGGCGAACAGATTGCTGACCTCGGTGTGCCAGCAATCGACCGACTGGGTGCAGCGGGTGGAATTGAAGACGATGCTGCCGTCGCCCATGTAGGCGGGCTCGTAATCGGCGTAGCCCAGCCCCGAGGTAAGCTGCCGTACCTTACCGGTCTTCACGTCCATTTCGTAGAGGTGGTAGTCGTCCTCGCGGAACGATTTCTTCCAGGCAAACAAGATGCGATTGCCGTCGTGCGAGACGTCGGGATCGCGGATCACGCCGGCGGGGTCATCGAGCAGGATGTTGAACTTCGGGTAAACCCCATCCTCCATTTCCAACAGGCACAAGGTAGCGCCCGGAACGAAGTGGGCTTCGTGCTGTGCGTCGGACAGCCCTTCGGTATAGGCGTAGTGCGACCCGCCGAACTCGTAGTGCTTGGTGAAGACAATACGCCGAAGCGCCTCGCGGTAGGGCTGGAGGCGGAGTTCGCGGCGCTTTTCGCAGGCGGCCAGGTACAATGCGGCCCAACGGGGATCCTTGGCCGGAACGTTCGACCTGGTCAACGCATCGCAATCGGCGCGGAGCTTGCCCGCGGCCGGGCCCAAGACATCGACCACCTGCCGGATCTTCTCGGGGTCGAGGACGTGGTCCGCACCACGTACGAGAGTGACCCGGTTCGTTCGACCAACAACCCAGACAGACTTGACCTCGAGGCCCTCGCCCATACCGTCCTGGACCAGCCAGTCGAGGATGATCTCTTCGCGCTGGTCGGTTTCGACACGTTTATCCGCGGGTGCGAGTCCCAGGTATGCGCAGCCGCAACCGTTCTTCCCGCAAGATGCCGGGTGAGCTGAAAGCTGCAAGGCAAGACAACCGATCAACGCCACGACGAGCAAGGCGATTCGCAATACGGGTCGCACAGCGACACTCCTCTTCTCTGCTCTAGCCGTTCCTGCCATGACCCATGTGGGTCCCGCAAATCCGAGTTTATCATCAGGCCACGAGGGCGGCAAGCTTGTTCTCGCCCCCAGAAGCGTGGTGCGAGGTGCCACAATGGCCCCGATTGCTTCGTCGCCGCCTTACAAGTCCGTGTTGGTCCAAATGCCATAGCAGATTTTCGGGTATTCAGGGATTAGGGTGGCGGGAAGATGTTTGAAGTAGACGATGTAAGGGGTTGCTGGAGGTGGGGAGGTGCGTTTTCAGAACAAAGGAGAGTTGTTGGGATGGAAGAGGGCCGTGAGT
>Ga0180432_10000518_pt1 | contig 63418 bp, 81 predicted proteins | sample SS_ome_10_FD_132414 | JGI IMG/M metagenome (GOLD analysis project Ga0180432, IMG submission 132414) | Hypersaline lake sediment archaeal communities from the Salton Sea, California, USA - SS_1_MS_2 metaG | ecosystem: Environmental > Aquatic > Non-marine Saline and Alkaline > Hypersaline >... | reverse complement strand
TCATCTGCTTGATGTCGTGGTCCATCTTGTCCAGCGTGCACGGCGAGGCGGCGGCCTGCGCGGCGGGGTCGACCGTCGGCGCCAGCTCGAACAGCCCCTCCTTGCCCGCCGCCGCGTACTTGGGGTCGTACTTGCCCCCGCGCCCGCCACCGATGTTGCTCCACGCGGGGTTAACCCGGACCTTGCGCCCTTGATCTTTCGGTCGGTTAAAGACCTCGCGGTGCGTAACTGCTTGGTCCACAACCGGCGCCGCCTCGGCCGCGACCAACGGCGGGGCGTTCATCGGGGGCGACGCCGTGACCACGGGGGTCGTTGTCGGCGGGGGCGGGGCGGACGACGCAAGCAGCGAGGCCAGCTGGTCCAGGCTGGCCGAGGGGCACAGGGGTTTCGACGACGTCCCCAGGTGCACCGCGAGCAGGGCCACCAGGAACAGGACGCCGAACCACGCCGAAAAATAGCAGAGCATTCCCGCAACAAGCATCAGAGCGACAGCCAGACCCGCTGTCTGGGCCACGCTCATCCTTTTTTGGTCTACAGGGGCATCGCTAATTTTTGATTGCGATGGATCACCGAAAACGCTCGGGGCCCAAAGGAGTGGGGGGACGACGCCAAAAGCTGAAACGCGCCGACTACGAGGCGGCGGTCCGCCCGCCCACGGGCAAAAGGAGGCCGACGCCCCGACCGCCGGTGTTTCGGCCGCCCGCCCCCGCCGCCCGCCCGGTGGGGCCCCGCAAATCCAACCCCCCGACGTTCCGCCCCCCAGCGGCAAGCGCCGCCGCCGCCGCCAAGCCGCTACCACCGCCGGCCGCCGCCAAGCCCGCGAAGGCTGCGCCGGCGAGGCCCGAGGCGGGGCGGCTGCTCGTCGACCAGTACCTCGACAAGGCCATCGAGCGGCTGCTCATCCCGCTCGAGAAGCGCAACTCGCGGCGGAAGGACGTGTTCACCGCCGCGATGAAGTCCAAGACGGCGCGGCTGGTGGTGGTCGAGTCGCCCAAGGGGTGCGGCGGCGAGCAGCTGGCGTGCGCGTGGCTCGCGCGGATGAGGTACACCCCGGTCGTCCGGTCGATCGTGATGGCCGACGGCGAGATGGGGTGCGCCGACCTGATCCGCGCGGCGGGGGGCACCTCCAAAAAGGCCCGGGAGAACCGGGTGCTCGTGTTGACCGACCTGGAGCAGAGCCGCGCCAAGATGCTCGCCGAGCTCGAGGCCGCGCTGGACAAGATCGTGGTGGTGGTGTCGGACGCTTTTGACAAGGGGCTCCGCGGCGCGCTGTACGGCGACACCCGGGCGACCGTGACGCTGGTGACGTGCTCCGCAGACGAGCTGGCCCGGGCGGCCGAGCGCGCGCTCCCCGCCGGAGTCGTGGCGGGCGGGTACGCCAAGCTCAAGGGCGAGGCCATGTTGTGCGACGGGAACATGTCGGCGCTCTTCTCGCGGATCGACGGCGGGATTTCCGGGACCAAGATGGACAAGCGGTTCGACCTGTTCAGCGAAGCCACCAAGGCGCTCCTCTCGGGCAAGTCCGGCGTGCTGCGGTACGAGGGCGAGACCGCCCGCGACACCATCTGGGCCGCCACCCCCGTGGTGGCCGAGGCGTTCTCGCAGCGGACCAACCGCGACGCCGCCAACACGCTCGACGCGCTGGTGGCCGCGCTGGACGACCACTCGCTCGGCGACCTGGTGTCGCACGAGGGGTGGCGGTCGGGCAACGGGATCCTCAACGCGTACGCCGACGACATCGCCACCCGGACCCTCTGCGCCAACCGGGAGCGCGCGGGGCTGCGGCGGCCGATGGGCAACCCCAAGAGCTTCTACAAGGCGATGGGGCGGGAGGTCCGCGGGTTCAACGCCGCCAAGCGCCACGGGTTCCAGGCGCACCCGCCGCCGTACATGCTGCTCGCGGGGACCGCCGTGCGAGAGCCCTCGGTGGTCGAGTCGCTCCGCAGGTTCGAGTGGGTGTACACCCCGGTGCACGGCGACCCAACGACGGACGCGATCGCGGCGACGGCGGCGGCGATCGCCGCGTCCCCCGGGTGGGCGCTCGGGCCGTCCGACAAGGGCGTCGCGCTGATCCCGCCGCCGCCGCTGAACCACCCGCAGGAGATGGCCGCGTGGTTCGGGCGGCGGTACCCGCGGGCCACCACCTTCTTCGCCGAGCCGTGGTGGCCCGGGGCGTGGGGCGCCATCATGGCGAGCATGGAGCGCGAGTGCTTTCGGCCCGACAAGCACGTCAAGATGATCGCCAACGCCGCGGTCCAGATCGCCGCGGACCTCCCGCCGCCGCCGTCGCCTGACGCGTGCGCGGCCGGGGGCAAAAAGGAGACGCTGGACCGCGAGTTTCCCAGCGCGATGCGGAGCTACCTGCGCAAGGTCAGCGTATAAGTCTCGCGATACATTTTGTGATGGGTTCTAAAGATTGGCCGCCTCGGCCGCAAACGACGCCGCGCTGGCCTCGCGGGCCTCGAGATTGTGCGTTAGGCTGCTCGTCCACTCAAAGTGCGCGCCGCACCGACATCTCATGTGATGGCACCCCTGGCTCTTTTGCACCCCCGCGCCGCACCTGGGGCAGATCCCGAGCCCGCCTGCGGGGTCGTCCATGAACGCCGCGCGGACCTTGTCCGGGACCCCTTCGATGTTGGACACGTAGGCGTAGACCTCGTGGCACCGCTGGCACACGGTGGTGCTACCCTTGGCGTCGCGCTTCCGCACCGTCTTTGTGGCGCGACAGAACGGGCACGTAGCCTCGATGAACTTGTGGGCGTTGTCGCGCTTCCAGGCGAGCGTACGGAACTTGTTGGCCCGGCCCGTGTCCTCCTGCGTGAACACGCCGTCGCGCTCGAGCCCCCAAATCCGAACGCGCTTCTCGCAAAAAGGGCAGTGCAGCGGGTAGATCTCGAGGTCGCGCTGGGTGTAGTACCGCCGGAGGCACGGCTGGCACGCCGTGTGCGAGCACTTGCCCAGGTCGAGCACCTGGACTCCGTCGTCCATGCACACCAGGCAAAACCCTTCGAACGTGCGGGGCGGCGGCGGGTCGGGCGCGGGCTCGGGGACCAGCTCGTGGTCGTGGTCCATGGACTCGTGGGCCGCGACCGTCGCCCGCGGCCGAAACCCCCGCCCCTTGGCCATGGACCTGTAGTTGGGGGTCCGGGTCCACTTGTTGTAGTTATCGCCCTTTTCCCCCCACCCCCACCCCCGGTAGTGCCCGCTGACGGCGCCCCTCCGCGCGTTTTTGGACGAACTCCCCTCCTTTTGCTTTCGAGAAGACCCCTCGGCGCGCTTGAGGTGCCCCGAAGGCATCCTCGCCGCTCTTGTACCGAAATGGGCTGCGGTAATTTTCGGTTCGGACCATTAATTGGCGTGTACGAACGGCGTGTTTAATAGGTCCGGCTGCCCAGAGCAAGCCCATTCCTAGAAAATGGCGCACCGCATCGAGGCGCTGATCGACTCCGGAAGACACACGCGCCACGGCCCGTTCTTCTTTCTTCCCAACAGCCCCGACGACGTCCGCCACATTCTGCCCTACTTCAAGTCCGGGGCGCTCCCGGGGTACTTCACCGAGCGGTTCCTATCCGAGTTCCTGACCAAGATCAACCGGAAAAACAAGCGGTCCAACGACGGCGAGGTGGACCCCGAGACCGCCGACAGCGTCGACACCATCATGCCCACGGGGCTGTGCAACCAGATGATCGAGTTCTTTGTGCTCGAGTACACGGACCGGTACCCGGTCCGCCACGAACCCAGGCGGCTGTTCTCGGTGCGGGCGCAGTACAACACGATGCTCGGCCGCCACCAGACCCGCTGCTTTGCTCCGTTCCGCCGCGGGGTCCCCATCTACTACGTGGACCGAGCGATCGCGCAGGAGCTCTACGACGCGTACCCGGATCAGCCCCGCAAGGACGCGCTCGCCGCCGTGATCGAGGCGGCTGGGGTGCGAAACCTGACGCTCTCCGCCGCGGAGGAGGAGAGCGCGTCGGTGACGGCCACGCTCAAACGGCGGATCGCGGCGCTCGAGCGCGACGTGGTGCAATCGACGACCATCGGCCAGCTCAACTTTTTCAGGTGGTTTATTCGGAGCGGGGTGGCCCGCCTTTTGTTGGAGAACCGCGACAGCGTGTACGAAAAGCTCAAGGACAAGCGCAAGGAGGCGGTGCGGATGAAAGAGATCCGAAAGAAGACCGGCGACATCCGAAAACGCGGGCGCAAGGCCGTCCCCCAGGCGTCGCGGATCCGCACCATCAACCTCGCCGGGAAGCGGGCGGTGTTCAAGCGGAAAATGCCCTCGTCATTCGACTGAGTACGCGGGCTCGGGGTCCATCCGGGCGCCGATCAAGAACCGCACCAGCTCAACCAACCGCCGGTGCTCCATTCGGATATTTTTTACAGGGGTGGGTAGGAAAAAAAGGATGGCCCCAACGCCGACGCCAATATCCGCATCGTTGTGGGGGCCCTCTCTCCAGGGGTCGCAGGCGGTGGTTCCGCCGGCGCCGGCGCCGGTCGACCCCCCGGCGCCGGCGCCCGTCTTCATGGCGCCACCGATGGTCCCGTCGCAGGCCCCGCCGCCCGCTGCGCCCAACATGGACCCGCTGATCCAGGCGCTGGCGCACCAGACCACCCAGTCCGGGCCCCGGTTTGGGATGGACTTTGTGAGCATCCTCGTCATTGTTCTCCTGACGGCGCTCACCGTGTACTGCATCACGCTGTCCGGGCGCATCACCCAGCTCGAACGCCAGTGCGCGGCGTTGGTCGGCGCGCTCGCCACCAAAACGTAAACCCCCAACTTTTACTTCTTGACAATGTCCTTGGCCGCCTTGACCGTCTTGACCACCTTGGAGATGATGACGATCGCGATGATGACCGCCACCGCGATGAGCCCGTACAGGATGTAGCCGAAGATCCCGCCGAAGAGCGACCCCAACAGCCCCTCGGCCAACCCGAGCATTGGGCCGAGCACGTTCTTCTCGACAAACTGGGCGAGCTTGACCGCGTCCTTGAGCAGGTCCTTGACCAGCGACTCGGACATGGTGATCACGTCCTCGGCCACGTGCTCGATCGTGTGCACCGCGTCGCCCGTCGTCTTCTCGGCGGTGTGCACCACGCTCTTGGCCGTCCCGGTGACGGTCTTGCCCGTGTCCTTGAGCGCCTTGCCAAAGTGGCCGGTCCCGACGTCGACCGCGATGTTGCCAATCCCCTTGCCCAGAGTGGTGAGCGTCCCGATCCCGCCCATGATCCCGTCCTCGGCCATGTTGAGCGCGCCGCCGCCGACATCCTTAACCACGTTGCCAAGCCCGCCGGTGATGGCCCCGAGGATTCCCCGGGACGACTGAAGCTCTGCGATCGCGACGGGCATCCCCCCTTTTTTGATTGGGGGGCCGAGGTATTTTTTCACGCGGCGTCGTGCAACTGGACCGCCGCCACCACGGTGAGGTCGCGCAACAAAATCTTGAGCGCCGCCAGCTGCTCGCGCTTGCTCTCGACCAGACGTTCGAGCGCCTGGACCGGGTCCTCGTCGTCGCGCTCCTGGGGGTCGCACCGCATGGCCTGAACCACCGCCCTGATTTTGACGTCCCGAACGGTGACGCACGACCCCCGGGGTACGGCCGCCTCCTGCCCGCGAACTTGGACCCGGAGCATCCCGATCCTCTTTTGGAGTTTGCGCCCGACGATTTTTTTCGGGCTCCGAGTCATGACAAAAACAGGAATCATGTCCCACGCGATCCACCCGTCCATCACCCACTCTCCCGCCGCCGTGAAGCCAAAGTCGACGCTGGCGCACATGGTGACGGCGCACGCCAAGTCGCTGACCACGGTGGTGGAGTCTCACCCGGCGGTCAAGCACGCCGTGGCGGCGCACGCCGAGGCGGCCAAGGCCGAATCGCTCGCGGTGCACCCGGCGGCCAAGGCGGCGGCCATCAAGGCCAAGGGGCACGCGGCGGCCGCGGTCGACGCGCACGCCGCGGGGAACCCCGGCGAGGCTACGGCGCACGCCGACGCCGCCGCTGCGGCCGCGCACACGGCGATGGTGACCGCGGTGCACCCGGCGGTCCGCGCGGCGGCGTCGGCCGCCAAGGCGCACGCCAAGGCGGCGGCGGCGGCCACCGCCGACCCCGACGCCCCGACGGTGCACGAGGCGACCCACCCGAACCCGACGGCGAAGCAGCCGGTGCACGAGAAGGAGGTCCGCATGTACAGTACGATCTCGACCTGGATGGCGGTCGGCGCGGTCGCTTTGGCCGTGGCGGCGCTGGTGCTCCGCTCCAGGAAGGGGCTCGAGGACCCCAAGTCGGTCAAGATGCTCGGGCTCGTCCTGGTCCTGATCCTGGGGTGCCTCGCGTCGGGGATGGGGCTGTCGATCTCGGCGATCCCGTACTCGAGCACGGCGCGCGGGTGCTTTGCGATCAACGCGCGGGAGCGGGCCACCGCCTCGGCCGCCGCGTTCGGCGTCGGCGCGGGCGTGGCGCTGCTCGGGGTGCTCGGGGTGCTCCGGATCGTGTACTCGGGGGAGGGCGCGGTGGGCGAGACCGCGCTCAACGCGGGGATGCTCGGGGTGGTGGTGGCGGCGCTGATCGGCGGCGCCGGGTCGCTCATGACCATGTCGTCCGCCGAGGCGTCGACCAAGCTCGCGGCGTCGTCGTCGTCTGGATGGTGCGGGGTTGTGGGCCTCGAAGACGCGATCTATGCTGACAAGACCGCTAAGCGCACCCCCGACGCCATCGCCCGCGGCGCCCAGGCCATCGCCCAGAAAATGCCCGCTTTGTTTGGGGAGGGGATCGGCCAGAAGATTAAGAGCGCGGTGCACAAGGCCCACAAGCAACAGCAACAAATGATTCCCATTCCGCGGGAGCCGAGAGCCGTCTCTCACTGAGTGGCGTCCATTTTCGAGGGTTCAAATTTTTCAACAAAGGGACAATACAAAAACCAGACATGACAACCGAGGTTCGCGACAAGACGTGGGGCATCTTTGGGTCGAGCGTCGCGGCGGCGGTTCTGGCCATGGTCGTGTTGGCCCGGATTGCGGGCAAGAGCAGCTTCGACGCCGACGACCAGACGACGCTGGGAACGGCGGCCCTCGCGATGGGCGGGCTGTGGGCGATCTTTGCGCTGTCGTACCAGATCCGCCCGAAGATGGGCAAGAGCACCCGGTGTTTTGCGTTTTCGCCGCGCACGCAAAACACGACGGCCATGTGCTCGGCGGGCACCGTCGCCGCGCTGTCGACGCTGGCGATTGCGGGCATGGCGTACTGCGAGAAGCAACAGTGGACCTGCTCGTGGGGGTTCAAGGCGTTCGAGGGCTCGATGCTCCTCGGGGCCATTGTCGCCATTCTCACCGCGCTCGGCTCGACGCTGACGCTCATGTCGCCCGACTCGCTCTCCGGGTCGTCGGCGATTTTCGACATGCGCGCGCCCCGCTGGGTTGACAGCCAGCCGCTCCTGAAGTAGTCGCCGTACTACTGCGATCCGAATGATTTGACGTGCATAACGCCGCTCGCGTCTTTTGTCGGTTAATTCACAACGCAAATTAAAACTTAGCAACTCTGAAGCAGACCAATTTATCAGCGCAGAGATACCCCCAAATGATCGACTTGCTCCACGGGTTTGACGTCGAGACCAGCGGACCCATTCTGGAGATCCACGAAATCATGGCCGTGTCGTTTGTCGCGGTGCGGTTCGACCGGCCCAGCCGCACCGCCACCAAGATCGCGGCGCTCACCCTCAACCTGGAGACGCGCGACGAATCCGCGTGGTGGCCCGCGACGCTCGAGTTTTGGCGCCAGAACCCCGAGGCGCTCAAGCGCAACACGGACCCCCTCGGCGGGAGGGTGGCTCCGGCCAACGCCGCGCAACAGATCCACGCCCACCTCGCAACGATCCAGGACGTGGCCCACCGGAACGGCTGGACGTACAAGCAGATCACCGACAACAGCCGGTTCGACTACGCCTGGGTGAACCACCTGTTGGGAAAGTCCGGGCTGATGCCCGTCGACTACCTCCGGACCAACGGCGAGTACCTCCGGGTGGGGTCGATGATCGACGTGGCGCAGTGGTCGGTCGCCACCAAGTTCAACGTGTCGGCTCCGATGATCCCGCAGGACTGCGTCGCCAAGACCGGGCCGCGGCTCAAGCACACCCCCGAGAGCGACGCCGAAGAGTCGATCGAGCTGTACCTTCGGGTCGACCGCCGCCGCTCGTACCGTCGCCATCGGCGGCGCGATAATTGCGGGGCGGGCCCACCAAAGTAGGATGGCGGCGGCCCCGGCCCCGGACGAGATGGAGTTCCCCTTTTCCACCGAGAAGCCCAAGGACACCGAGCCCGCCCGCAACGTGGACGTATTCGCGGTCGTCACCGAGGTCCGGTGCGTGATGCCCCTTCTGTTCGCGGAGTACCCCCAGGGCCGCAAGGAGCCCAACGACGAGTACGACCGCCGCCTCCGCGGCCTGTTGGTCGACGGCCCGCACTGCACCGAGGCGATGCTCGAGCTGGCCACCTGGCGGCCGAGCGTGTTCTCGGCGCTGGCGTCCAAGCACATGTACACCCCGACGCGCATGGCGACGTGCCTCCGGATGCTTGATGGGCTCAACCGAGGGGAGTACTCGGTCGAGGAGTCGTTCGACGTCGCCATCGACAACCTCGCGGAGAACCCCGACAAGTTCCGCCACGACATGCAGATGCAGATCGCGCGCCACATCGCCGATCAAAAGGCTAAGGAGTGACAATAAACACCTCGTCCCGCTCTTCCGGGGCCACCCGCATCGTGGTCTTGTTGCACGTGATGGACACGACCGACGCAAAGGCGGACATGGCCGCCACCGCCCCCAACACAAGGAGCGCAATCTCGGTCGAGGCCAACCCCCCGCTCTCGCCGCCCAAGCCGCTCGCAGTCTCGTTGTCCATAGTGGTTGTGGCGTGTGTTTAATCGAAAGGGTCAATGCTAATCCCAAAGAAGGGGTTTGGAAAAATCAAACGCGTCGATCATCGGGTCGGCCACGGGCTCGGGAATCTCGGGCTCGGGAATCTCGGGCTCGGGAATCTCGGGCTTGGCGGACCTGGGCTGGATGTGCGCGTACCAGCGGTTCTTGACGCTGTTGGGAGGTCGTCCCGACAGGAATCTGGCAATGGCAGCCCATTTGTTCCCGAGCCTGCGCTGGTGCTCGGCGATGATCTGATCTTCTGCGTGCGTCCACCCCGTCTTTTGGATTCCCGGGGCCAGGTGGTTGGTCCACCGCTCGCAACAGCGTTTGGGCCCCCTCCCCGCAACGTACGTGGAGAGCACTCGCCACGGCGTCTTGAGGCCGTGCTTTTGAATCGCGGCGATGAGCGCCGCGTCTTCGGCCTTGGACCACTTGCCCCTCCGGACAACGGGGAACTCGACCGCCGCACGTTCCCAGTCGGGGTCCTCGGCTACCCTGCAAAGCCTGCCAAGCTCATCCTTGGTCCACCGTCGCTGCTTCACCTTGGGCATCAGGCTCTCGGAAGTGACCGACTAAGGCGGTTAACCAAGCGGTTAAGCGGTTGGGGTGAGTCACACAACCGGCGCGCGATGGGCGTAGAAGAGGGGACGCAATGGTCGGTCGAGGTGACGGGCGCACACGAGCTCGGCGTGCACCTTGCCTCGGATCCACCCGACGTGGTGGACGACGTGTTGTACACCACCATCGTTGGCATCATCAAAATCTGCAAGGTGCCCGTCCCGGTGGGGCTGTGGGGCGGGTGGGTCGCACAAATATGGGGCAGACAAACCCGCATCACGATTGGCGAGCGGATATGCACCGTCGACGAGCTGTTGGCGTCCGCCTGCAACGCGTTCGACCTGATCGAGTGCCTCCACCACATGTTGATGCAGGCGTCGCCCATCACCTACAGGGCCCAGCTGACCTGGGCGCTGGGTGAGTATTGCGGCGCCAAAACCAAGTTCAGGCTGGTCCGCCGCGAAAAGAACCGCCTGTCCGCGTGCCACACCACGCTGCTCCATTGAGTAAATCAGATGTAGCCGCAAGCGACGGCGCAGAGCGTGTTGTGTCCGGCGCGCTGCATCTCAAACGGCTTGCCACACCCGTAGATCAGCTTTCGCTCGATCAACATGTCGCAGAATTCCTTCGTGGCGTGCGGCGGGATCTGGACGCCGTTGTGTATGTACCAGGCGTGGCGAAAGATCCCGCACTGAAGGTCCTTGACCTCGACCTCGATCGGGGCGGCGCAGTTGGGGCAGTCGAACAAGTACGCCCCCCGCGCCACCACGGCCACCGACACGTGCGGGACAAGACAAGTGGGTGGACCGTGGGCAACCATCCCTTTTTTATTGGTGCGCGCACGTTACTTTTTCTCGTGGAACATGTGCTTGGCCACCGCGACCGTGTCCTTCGAGAGCTTGTCGCCAAAGTGGGCCAGGATCCCGTCGATTTTCGCCACCACCACGTGCCCCGGCCTGTCGTCCAGCGGAACGGGCATGTGGCCGAGCTTCTGGTTCCGCAGGATGCCCAGGACGTCGCTCCGACTCAGGTCGAGGAACATGAATCCCCCTCGGCTTTGATCGAACACAAAGACCCCCAGCTCGGCGTGCGGGCGGTTCTTGGCGATGATGGCGCGCTCGTGCTCGTTCATCGCGCGCGCCGGTTCGTCGCCGACCATCAGAATCCCGAGCTTCACTTTGACGGTGGGGGACGCGGGGTCCTTGATGATCCGGAGCTCGAGCAACACCTTCTCGGGGGGCTGGATCATTTGCATGACCCGGTGGGTCACCAAGATCCCCCTCGCCGCCATGAGCACCGCCAACACCCTCAACGCCAACCCGCCGGGGCCCTTTGTCTCCCCGGCCTCGACGAGCTTGAACTGCTCCGGGCGGCTCTTCATCCCGGCCTCGATGGCGTCGAGGACCCCGCCGTCAGGGAACACCGTGGTCGCGCCGGCGAACCCGTTCCTCGGGGTGCAATAGATGGCACCGATGCCCAGGGTGGTCGGGACCACGTACGTCCTCCCGGGGCGCATCTGCGAGGTGACCAGGTCGGGCCGGATGGGCCCGCCCACCAGTCCACCCCTGCTCCCTGGCTGCGCGGACAGGATGACCGAGATCCCCGTCACTTTGGAGAACTCGTGGATGGCGGCCTGGACCGACTCGACCCCGCCAACCTCGATCGGAATGTCAACCCCCATGAGCTTGAACAGGTCGTCATTCTTCGGCGCGATCTCCCCCTCGGGAAGATCAAAACTCGCCATGGTCGAGTGCGTGGTCTCGGCCCTCATGCGCAGCCTGGCCGCCATGGTTAACCGTGGTGAGTGAGCCCACGCACGTTGCCCCGAGGCGCTACTCAAGGAAATAAATATTGACCCCCTGGAATTAAACACCGCCATGCGCACCGATGTCGAAATCAAAAAGCGTCATCCGATAGCCCATCATTTCAACATGGCTCAGGGGTACAGCCACATCTTGTTGTACGTGACCGCCCTGCTCATGTTGTGGTTTGCGTACGATAGCACCAAGTGGGCAAGCGGCTCGAAGAAGCCCGCCGCCGCGTACGTTGTTTTTAGCCTGCTTCTGATCGCGGGGTCAACGGTTTCAGTGGTCATGCACCAGGACATCAACGACGGCGTTTCCGATGATCACGGGCTGGGCGTCGCCGAGTACGCCGTGGTGGGCGGGATGTTTGCGGCGGCGGTGATCGCGTTTGTCGGGATGTGGTTTGTCCAGGGGCTCCGAACCCCGTTCAAGACGGATCGGCTGTTTTTGCCAATCATGGCGGCCATTATCACGTGCGTGGGGGTGATGACGGGGATGTTCTTCCGGGGGCGCGGGTACTACACGGGGCACAAGAAAAAGATCGCCGGCCGCAACGAGGATGGCGTGTCCAACCGCCGGATCAACGACGGCTGGACCGACGACTACGTCATCTACAACCTCTACCACTTGCAATGGCACATTTCGGCGTCGACGTTCGGGTTTCTCCTCCTGTTGGCGTTCCACATCCTCGCGCGCGGAGTGTTTGACGTCACGAGCATTTGATGACTCAGCGTGCGACCCCCGCCCGGCGGAGTCATCGATGACTCATCAACATAGTTTGCATTCCGGGCGGTCGGGACGGGTCACAACCACCGCGGCCAACCATGACGACACCGGAGCGGTTTGCGAGCGGGGGACGGCGGAGCCGGGGGAGCAGCGGAAGCAGCGGGTGGGGCAGCGCTGATCTGATGCCCCGCCGTGTGAGCAGCCCCATCCCGATCCCCGGGAAACAAGCGCCGGACCGGCCCAGGACCACGAGAACGACGGCCGTTAATCTCGAGATCAAGGTCACGTTCCGGACCTCCTCGCTCCACGAGCTGACGTGCACCGACTCACGGACCCCGTGCGAGTGCACCGACGGGGATTTCGACGAGGAAACGTGCACGACTTGCATCCCGCTCACCCCCAGCGTCAAGTACGATCGGGAGACGGGCCAAGTGAACCCGACGACGCTGACGGAGCTGGCGGCCATGATCGAGGGCGCCAGCGTCGTGGAGTGGGCCGAGGTGAGGATGGTTCGGCCGCCAATTCTCCCGGATCCTGTGTGGAAGGTTGCCGCCGCTACCTCCGGAAAGGCGGGCAGCTGGCGTCACGTACCATGAGCACCAGGTCCCCGATGCACGTCTCCGGAACGCCCGCCCGGAGCCCGACCAGCGCCACGCCAGTTAGCGCCATTGTGCACGCCCCGCATCTATCCACCCTTCCCAAGTAACAGTTTCGACTTTTTTGAATGCACTCGCAACTCTCGACCCCCCCTCCGTCAGCGGAGATGAGGTAGCAGCCTTTGCTATGCATCAGTCGGTAGCTGTCGTCACACGTGTTCTCGCAGACCTTACACCCCAGACATCCGCCCCAGTGTCGGATCCACCCGTCACGACAGATGGCGTGGCAGTACATGCACGAATAGTGCGGCGCCCCGTATTTGGTTCGGCGGTGGTGCGCGTACGAAGGTCTGTACTCGGCCATTTTTGGGCGGGGGGGGGTGAAAAAATGCGCGCTTTTCTTGATCAGTACGTGGAGATGCACGAATGGCTGATCAGCGAGCTGCCCGACAACGTCGCCATGCGGGTGCGGCTGCGCCACGTCGACAGCCTGTCCGCGTCGGGGGAAACCAAAGAGACGGTGACCCACAGTATCCTCAACCTGTTCCTCGCGCGGTACGCAGAATACCCGACGCTCACGACGCTCCCGCCGGACAACGACTACGCCAAAGTGTACCACCAGCTCGCCGACGGCCGCGACAAGTTCACCATACTCTACGCCGAGCTCCACACCACGGCGACGGCCCTGATGTGTGACGACGTGTGTGGGCTGTCCGGGAGTGATGTACAGAAATTGATTTTCTATTTTTGGGAGTCGACGTCGACCCAAAGATGATGCGGTGCCCCGGAAAGACCGCCAAGGGCAAGCCGTGCAAGCGGATTGTTGAGCGTCAAATAGAAGACTGCAAGCGGTACACGCCCACGTCGTGGTGATCCCGTTGTTTACTTTTTGGTGGCCTGCTTGATGAGAATGAGAACCATGACCTTTTTTGGCCTAACACCCTCCTGGTACTCTGGGCACTGCGCCCAGAGCCCGAACCCGCTGTCGCGCGGCTGGACCGTCCAGCCAACGCCCTCCCAGAAGGGCCGGCCTTGTGGCTCCCTAATTTGGCACTGCGCAGACAATAGAAAAAAATAGGCACCCATCATTATTTAAAAGGACCACCCATGCCTCTCCGACGATCGAAGCGGGCGGCGGCGGCCAAAGCGAAAAAGGCAATTTCGGCCCTGGTCAAACCCCGCAAGTCGACCAAACCCCAGCGGCGCAAGTCGACCAAACCCCAGCGGCGCAAGTCGACCAAGTCACGGCGGGGTTCCCAAAGGGGGAGGCGCGGCCGAATGTTGGCCTACAACGCTGTTCCCTCGGACAAGGTGGTGATGTTGGCCACCAACATCAAAAACACACCCAAGCCATACCTCCATTGGCTTGGCAAGGACAAGACGCTTCACAACGAAAATGTGATGAAAACAATTGCCCAGCTGATTTCCGGGGGTGGCGCCCCCGGTTTTGCGGAAGGGTTTGCCAAGTTGCCAGAAGTCAACCCCCAAACCGTCGCCCCGCTTCTTGCGCCCCTGTGGAACCAAGCGACTGCCCCTGCTCCCGCCCCTGTCTCCACCCTCCCGCCCGTCACCCCGGGGCCTGGCACCGTGACCAAGGCCCTCGCGTGGTTCACGATCAACATGAGGAACAACCCGGCCATCCTGAACGAGGTCATGGACGCGGTTGGGGCAAGCGACTCGGCGGCGTTTCAGTCTCTGGTGAGAACGTCCGGCAACAATCCTGCGGCGGCGGGGAACACGCACCTCATCAACCTATCCAACATTATGCACGCCAACGGGGGGACCAGCTACCCGTATGATGCCAACACCAAACCCATGATCCTCAACGTTGCCCAGAATGTGTGGGGGCAAGGCGGGGGCGACAGGCAAACCGACGTCCAAGACGCCATCCAGCTGGCAAAGCACGAATTCCAAGAGAAAGATCTGGCAGGAATGACCAACACGGACATTCCGGCCGCCATCCAACGCAAACGGGACGCCGTCGACAGAGCGGCGACCAGTCCCAACGTGTTGACCGAGGCCGTCTGGGCCGAGGCGGGCAAGATGCCCCGCTCCCAAAGGATTGCTCATCTGAGCACAGTTCTCAGGAAGGCAGCCGACCGCATGGCCCCTATTAATGGATAGTAAAGATTACCACTTATGGCTTTGTATCATTCTGTGCGCGCCCGACGACGCCAATTATTTCAGGACCGCCTCGAACGCTTCGAGTTCGGCGATGGCGGCCTCGAGTTCGTTCTCCAGCGCCCGCCGCCGGCGAGCCACCAGCCGGCGGTGCTCGGCCTCGATCCACCCCACCATCCGAATTAATGATGTTAATCGGAATCCTCCCCCAAAACGCGGGGTTGAGGGGGTATCATGGGAGTCGCGGGATGTTTGCCCGGTCAACCCCACCCCCCGTCGCCGGGCCGGTCCGGTTCCAGGTGGAGGACATCCATGTGGGGGCCATCACGCACCAGGCCAAGGCCGGGCAGCGCGTCCCCAGGTTCGACACCACCGACTTTTCGTGGCTAGGCGACGAGAAGGCGCTCAACACCTACCTCAAGGCGATCCAGCCGTTTGCCACCCGGCGGCGGCCGGCGGCCATCTTCCTGACGGGGCGGACCATCGACGGCGAGTCGATGTGTTGCAAGATCCAACACCCCCGAAGCTTCCTGGTCGAGGTCCCGCCGGGGTGCGACACCGACCGGCTGATGGAGCGGGTGCTCGCGATGATGACCAAGATCCCGCGGACCGACGTCACCGCCGAGGTGTTGAAGAAGCCGCGGAGCTTCGGGTGGAAGAGCAGCAAGAAGAACCCGCGGGCCCCCAAGATCTACAAGCTGTTGGAGATCAAAACGGTGACGGACGACGCGTACTACGAGGCCGTCAAGCAGTTCCGGGCGCAGTCGCGCCAGGACGGCGGGGTCCCGGTCGACCTGCACGAGATGATGAACCGGTTCCCCGCCGACCTCAAGTTCTCGGTCGACACCGGGATCGGGCCGGGGGCGTGGATCACCGTCCCCGTGGCGCCCGCCGCGGTCCGGGTGGCCACCACGTCGTACGAGTTCAACCTCCGGAGCGTCGACCAGGTCCTCGACGTGGTGACCGAGTCGAACGAGATGGCCCCGACCCGGTTCGGGCTGTGGGACATCGAGGCGGTCCCCGGGTCCAAGGAGGAGATCCGCGAGTACCTCGAGAAGGACATCGACAAGTTCCCCAACCCGACGGTGCGGACGCACCAGGCGGTGATGGTTGGGTTTACGGTGGCGCAGACCAAACCGGTCCCGTTCCTGAAGCGGTACCTGCTCCAGCTCGCGCAGTCCGAGGAGGAGGTCGCGCTCGCCAAGGCCAAGACGCCCGTGCCCAAGCGGTACGAGGACGAGCAGCTCAAGGAGGAGATCGACTACGTCACGCTGTTCTTCGAGACCGAGCTCGAGATGCTCCTGGCGTTCCGCGACGCGTACGTGATCCACGACGTCGACGGCGGCGTGGCGTTCAACGGCGACACGTTCGATATCCCGTACGTGCTCGCCCGGATGCGCACGCTGATCAACAACGACCGGGTCACGGAGAAGTCGCGGTTCATGCGGATGGGGCGGATTCTCACCGAGACGTGGGGCAAGATCGAGGTGGGCGAGCGCGGGAACCGAACCAAGATGTTTCCGTTTGTGGCGGCGTGCGAGCGCGGGGTATCGATCCCGCACAGCGTCACCGGGCGGTTCGGGCTCGACCTCCGGGTGTTTATCCAGATGGGGATGACGGGGGTCACCAAGTACAAGCTCAAGGAGTACAACCTCAACAACATCGCGAACACGCTGCTCGGGACCAACAAGCTCGACGTGAGCCACACCGAGATCTTCCGGCGGTGGTACTTTGGAACCGAGGAGGAGCTCGAGTACCTCGGGCACTACTGCGTCCAGGACGTCGAGCTGATGAACCGGATCTTGATCAGCGAGGATTTCTACGGGTACCTCAGCGCGATGGCGACGCTGACCCACACGTCGGTCGACAAGGTCATCAACTCGGGGCAGTCGGTCAAGGCGCACGCGCAGTACGCCGCGCTCGCCAAGCAACAGGGGCGGTTCGTCAACAACTTGTACTACGAGCAGTACAAGTACAAGGGGGCGTGCGTGCTCGAGCCCACAGTCGGCGTGCACGGGATGGCCGACAAGGACAAAGACAAGCCCACGGGGAAGTCGATCGACCTCAACGAGCTCGACGCCGACGTCCGGGCCATCATCGAGCGGCTGCCCAAGGAGCTGCAATGGACGTACGATCCGGAGGACAACGTGTTTGTGTGCGACTTTGCGAGCCTGTACCCGTCGGTCATGATGGAGGACAACATGTGCCTCACCACGATCCGGCTCCCGGGCCGCCAGGGGGACTCGGCGGTCGAGAAGGCGCTGACCGGCCGCAGCGGAAACAACGCCGACCCGGACGGTCTCCCCGGGCTCGAGGTGCGGGCGGTCGAGATCTACGACGAGGAGGAGCACCGGTATGACCCGGCGGTCGAGCCGACCAACGTGCACCACTTTGTGCAAAACCCGATCGCGCCGTACGCCGAGGGGGTGGTCCCGCTGCTCCAGTCGACGATGAAGAAGATGCGCAAGAAGTACAAGAAGCTGATGAAGACGGACAAGCCCCACTGGGCGCTCCACAACGCCCGCCAAATGGCGATCAAGATCTCGATGAACAGCTTCTACGGGGTGATGGCCATGTGGTGTTGCGCGCTGGCCGAGGCCGTCACGTCGCAGGGGCGCAAGGTGCTCATGATCACCGCCACCGAGGCGCGCAAGGCCGGTTTCGAGGTGATCTACGGGGGTGAGTTTTCCGATGCGCGTGCGCTCCACTCGCATCAAATAAGCAACCAACAAATCTAACGCAGCCCGCGCTCGCTGTTGCAGACACCGACAGCGTAATGATCAAATTCACCGAGCCCGACCTCGCCAAGGCGTTTGCGCGGGTCGAGGCGTTTGCCAAGTACGTCACCGAGAACGTGCTCGGCGGCGGCCGCAACATCCACGTGCTTGAGTGCGAGAAGGTCTGCAAGCCGTACTCGCTCCTAGGGAAGAAGTTCTACCTGAGCTACATGTTGGAGGAGCTCGGCGGCGAGTGGGAGATCGACTACAAGGGGCTGGCAACCAAGCGGCGCGACAAGCCGGCGGTGTTGACCAAGCTCATGTGGCTCATGACCAAGATCGTGATCCAGTGTCGGCTGCTTTCGCGCCAGGCGGTCGGCGAGGCGTTTTTGATCGCGCTCGAGGAGCACTGCGAGGCAATGTTGGCCCGGTCGCTCCCGGTCGACGACTTCAAGATCTGCCAGCGGATCGGGAAGCTCAACTCGAAGAAGGAGAACGCCGCGCACATGACGATGGCGCGGATCATCGAGCAGCGCACGGGGGCCACGTTCGGGCCCGGCGACGCCGTGTGGTACGTGCACGTCATCGACCCCACCAAGCGGCTGGCGTCGGACCGGGTCGAGACCCCCAAGGTGGTGGGGTCGAGCGCCAAGAACATGAAGAAGATCGACGTCAAGCTCTACCTCGAGAAGAAGGTCAAGGACTCGGTGGTCAAGTTTGTGCGGCCGTTCATCTCGGAGGACATTGTCAAGCAGCTGTTCTCGGTGTACATCCGCGAGATGGAGATGCAGGAGCAGGGCGACCAGATGGCCAAGTTCTTCTCGATCACGGACGAGAAGCGCCGGGCGGACCGGAAGCGCAAGATCCGGACGACGGCGACGGCCCCCACCGTCCCCAAGCGGAAGCGCAAGGAAGTCAAGACGCGGTCGCTCCTCGACATGATCGCCGCCTCCAAAAAAGAATGACCGCGCATTGCAATAAATACCATGGGCAACTCGTTCACGTTCCCCAAGTACCCCGACCGCGTCGGCGTCGCGGCGTCGTGTCCGCCCGTGGGCAAGAGCGAATTCGAGGCCGCGATTGCCAAGCTGTCTTCCGAGGAGGCCAAGGTGGCCCGCGGGGTCGCGTTGCTTGTGTACATGCGCGCGGTGGCTTACGTTTACCGCGACATTGTCAAGCAGCTCGCGGTCCCCGCGATGGACGCCCTGACCAAGAGGGTGGTGGTCGAGAGCCAACGAGCTTTTGTCCAGGGGGCCAACGCCACGCTCAAGTTTGCCCCCGAGGGCCGACACCTCGAGGGCGCCGGGATTGTGCACGTCCCCAACAGCGGGTCGACCGAGATCGAGATCGTCGGCGTGGCTTCACCCACCTTGCTCGGAGGCCAACTCCAGGTGGTCCCGGTCCACTTGGAGAGTAGCATCGAGGCAAAGGCCGCCGTTGCGATGATGGATAAGCACATGCAGAAGACCACGGGTCCGGTGTTGTTTGTGGGCGACTTCAACGTCGACGCCAAAAAGGTGAAGACGGAACTCGGCGGCCGGGCCCGGGTTGTCATGGCCGACAAGCCTTCCACCGTCAAAATCCGGGGGGTCGCTGACAACATGCAGCTGGGCAAGGCGTTTGAGATGGCCAAGAAGAACATCGACTACGCCGTCCTCTACAACGGCGACGGGTACGACGCCTCGATCGAGCGAGTGGAGGGGCAGCTCATGACCGAGGAGATTGCCAGCGACCACTACCCCATCCTGGTCACCGTCACCAAGGACGGCGAGTCCGAGTCGGTGTTGAGCTGGAACGCGTTTGGCAACACGCTCCAGGGGCTCGACGGCGGCGAGCCCGCCTTCCGCGAGTTTTTGCCCCTGGTGGGGTGGAAGGAGACCGCCGCGTTCCAGTTCTACAAGACGGCGTCGGGGGATGTCGCCGAGGCCCTCAAACGCGTTCGACTTGGCGACGCGGGGACGCTGTACGACTACGCGCTGGAGGAGTTGCGCCGGGTCAACCCCAAGCGCGGGGACGACAACGTGGGCGGCGGGCTCGAGGAGAAGGCCCCCAACCCGACGTCGACAAAGCTGGCCGCCATGTTTGGGGTCGAGCCGGCGTCGAAGAACAAGCTCTTCACGTCGGGAGAGCTTCTGTCGCGGCCCGAGGTGGTCTTTCCGACCGTGAAGACCTCCATCGGCCCTGATGAGATCGCGGCGCTGCTCGCCGAGCCCTACAAGCTCATCATGCACGTCCCCATCTTCGAAAAGGGGCAGGACGACGCCGCGGCCCCGCTGCGCTACACGCTCGAGGCAGGAGACGACAACCGCAAGAAGTGGCACATGCAGGTGACGGGTAACGCCGGACCCTTTTCGCTGGAGCGATACTTTTACGTGTTGAGCAGCCTGTGGAAGTCCAAGGCTTCGCAGTGCGAGTAAATCGACTACGGACTGTGCGACGCGACAACCCCGCTGAGAACGGCGCGCTTGGACACCACCTCGGTGACATCATTGTACTTGAACCGCGAGCCAAGCCGCTCGACCCCCGGGAGGTCCGTCGGGGCCACGACCGCGGCGCTCTCGTCGTTCCAGAACACCACCACCTCTTGGCCCGCGGGGGGGTCCGAGACAATGTGCTTCTCCGGGGGTAGGCCCCGGATGGCTCGGCGCAAGGCCGGCGTGTCGGTGATGTAGGTGGCCCGCACCAAGGAGAGCTCCTGCGGGAAACATCGCAGCGACCGAGCCGCCACCACCAGCGGCTCGTAGAGCAGGCCCCACAGACTCCCCACCACCACCATGTTGGGTTGTAACGCGGTTAACTCAGAACCAAGGACGATGGCCCAGGAGGTGGCGAACGAGCTGGCCCGCATGATCGAGGCGGGGGTGGCGCCCAAGTACCATCACCACGGCCCGGCCGAGCCGAGCGCGACCCCGGAGGAAGTCCAGCGGTGGCTTTGCACCTGGGGATTTGACCACGTTGTCACGCTGTCACCCGCGACCCCGCGCGGAGCCACCCCCGAGTGGATTTTTCGCGGTCGATTAATCACACCCCAGAAACAATGAGCGGCCGGGGGCAGCGGATGTGCGACCTGGTCGTGCGGCCCCCCAAGAGGACCAAGGGGGCCCCGCCGCCGCGGGGGGTGTCGAAGGCGTCGTGGATTCTGCTCCGGGACGACGCCATGCGCGAAAAGCTCCGCTATTTCGCGGAGGACCTGGAGCGCTCCAGGGACGAAATTTCGGGGTTCATCGCCGGGATGTACGCCTTTCGGGACGGGGATGAATAGCCCAATAAATCCACCCGGGGTCCGGGAGACTGGTTTGCAATAATTTTTTGGTGCGGTTGGACCCATCGCGAGGGGTTGGAGGGGGGTGGTGTCACGACGTCGGTCAAAGTCGGATCGTGGTCAACACAGACCTTTTTTTCGGCCGAGGTTGGTGCGGTCGCGCCCCAAATCGGTCGGCGCATTAATTCGCGGGGTGAGTTAAGTCCGGTCTCGCCTCCAAAGATGGCCACTCCGCACCCAAGCGCGTCGCAAGAGCCGACCACATTAGCAGGAAATTTCTGGCGCCCAATCCGATCAAGTCAAAGATGGGGATTGACATCTGTGATCCCAAGTACGATCAGCTCACCTTCCTTCCCATCCGTTTTCCGACGCTCCACGCCAAGTACGTCGAGGCTGTGAAGAGTTATTGGACAGTGGATGAGGTCGAGCTGGCCTCGGACATGCCCGACTGGCGGGGGCTGAAGGACAGCGAGCGCCATTTCATCAAGCATGTGCTTGCGTTCTTTGCGGCGTCGGACAAGATCGTCACCAAGAACCTCTCCAACAACTTCCTGGAGCAGATCACGATCAACGAGGCCCAAAACTTCTACGCGTTCCAGGCGATGATCGAAGTGGTGCACTCGGAGATGTACTCGAAGCTCCTGTACCAGTACGTCACCGACGAATCCGAGCGGATGAGGCTGCTCAACTCGGTCGAGGAGATCCCGGAGATCGCGGCCAAGGCCAAGTGGATGCTCAAGTGGTACAACAAGTCGTCCGCACCCATCGGCCACCGGGTGTTGGCCTTTGCCATCGCCGAGGGCATTTTCTTCTCGGGGTCGTTCTGCGCCATCTACTGGCTCAAGCACCGGGGAGTCATGCCTGGGCTGACGCACTCGAACGAGCTGATCTCGCGTGACGAAGGGCTGCACACCGGCTTTGGTTGCCTTATGTACAACATGTGCAACACCCGAATGTCCGACGCCGACGCCGCGACCATCTTCCGCGAGGCGGTCGAGATCGAGTGCGACTTTTGCGAAAAGTCTCTCCCGGTCGAGCTCATCGGGATGAACTCGGAGATGATGAAGCAGTACATCCGATTCGTGGCCGACTACCTTCTGGGTGAGCTCGGCCACCCCGCTATTTTCCACGCCGCCAACCCGTTCCCGTGGATGAAGGCCATCTCGCTGGGCGAGATCCACACCAACTTTTTCGAGGGGCGCGTCGGCGAGTACCAGATGGCGTCGTGGGGAACGGACGGCGCCCCGACCACCCACAAGGCGCGGTTCGAGGCCGCGTTCTAACGTAATTTATTCGCACTCCAAAAAGGGGGGCACGCCGCGGATGCCCATGAGCTTGGTAATAAACGCGTCGTCGAGCGACTGAACCATGAGCAACACGATCGTCTCGGCGTCCCGCGACTTGCCCTGGAAGATGGTGGGGATGGCCCCCCGCGCCACGCACAGCCGCTGCCCCTTGGGGATGGCGCGGATCGCCACCACCGTCACCACGCCGTTACGGCGGACGTACGCGCAGTTGCAACACTTGGCGACGGTCGTGTAATAGCCTTCAATCAGCTCGCGCATCTTGACAAACGTGATCGTCTCGACCCCGACGTACGGATCCAGCCGCCGCCCGCCGCAGGGCAACAGGTGCCCCACCAGCGTGGTGTCGGTCTCGTCGATCTCGTCGCCGCCCAGCGCCACAAACTCGCTGACCTCGCCGTGGCTCACCGCGACGCGCGTCGAGCGCTCCACCCGTTCGGGGGTCGCCTCCCCGTCCGCGAAGAAGATGGTCCCCGCGATGTTGACCCCGTCGATCGGGACCAGCGTCACCGTGTCCCCTTTGCGAAGCGACCGCCCCGCCACGTACCGCCCGCGGTCGTCAATCTCGACCGCGTCGTTGACGATCGGGGCTTTGTAGATGCGGCGCACGAGCGGGAACATGATGTCGCCCAGGTGAGTCGCCCTGATGGTGGGCTTGACCTCGCGTGCCTGACCCTCGACCGACGCCACCACCGGTTGGAGCAGCTCCGCCGCCATCGAATCCCAAAGAGCGGTTGTGACTCTGAAGGGTCGGGTTAACCAGGTCTACGGATGACGCAGCGGTTAACCTCTTGTACCGCGACCGTTCCACCACCAGCTCCGCAGCGTATGACAGAACGTTTCGGATCCGGTTAACCACTCATTTTTCGGATGACGACGAACGACGTGCTCGACAGGGGGCGCCTCGCGGTCCGCGAGGCCCGCGCGCTGGTGGACCGGGCCACGGGGGTACTGGCGTCGCTGTTGTGCATCGACGTCCAGGAGATTGCCCAGTCCAACGCCAACTTTGAGACCTTTGCCCGCCGGGCGGAAGAGTACCTCGAGCTGGACGACGCCGTCGAAACCGCGTCGGTGTCGGGGTCGCTGGACGAATTCCACGTCAACTTCATCGCCAGTACCGCCGACTACGACGAGGACCAGCTGGCGCACCTGTTTGGGGAAGCATACTCCATCGTCTGCATCAGCGACGACATGATGACAACCGGCTACGGCTACACGTACACCGTCACGCGCAAGACTCGGTTTAGTAAATGAACACGATCGACTGGGTCGACACGAGCAGTACCTCGCCAACCCAACAAGCGTGCGTCGCCGCCCCAACCCCCGCCAGATGGTCCACTAAATGGACGAACTTGTTGTCGTACAAAAATCCCCCCTCTGTGACAATCGCGAGCCGCTCTCCTTTGCCCGGATCAGCGAGATGGCCCGAAAGTTGTTGCACGATTCTGGTCGTGTTGCCACCTTTGATCTCGCACAAGTCCCTGCCATAGTCGATGTCGCACGTCACGAGCACCCGCCTTTTCGCCGTGACCACGATCCGACTCACCCCGAACAACGCAAACAGCGCGCATCCGACGCGGGGAGCGTGCTTTCCGGAGATGTCGACCACGTACTCCGAGCAGAGCGCCGGCGGGCTGTCGCACGCAAAGTTCACGAGCACCACTTTTGCGACAAACCCCACGAGCGCGCAGTCGCCCATAGCCGCGATGGCAGTCGGCCCTCTTTTGAACGACACCGTTGCGTCCACCCCGAGCTTCACCAGCCGGTGCGCGACGTCGAGCAGATACACCACGCCGCTGTCCGCACGGTCCACGGCGATCGCGGCGGTCCTGGTGGTCTTGCGCTCGGCGGTTCCGTAGACGGCCGGCGGCCGCACCACGGCCGATTTGCCCGTGGCCACGTCCCACCGATGGACCGCGCCGGTGCAATCGTCAAAATCGTACACGGTGTCGCCCCCACCGTACAGTTTCCCGACCCTGGTGACCCTATCGCTCTTTTTCCACAACACTTTTCCGGTCTTCGGGTCGAGCCGACACACCGACCACGGCCCATCGTGGACAACGCGCGTGGCCACGATCGTGTTGTCGGCGCACGGGACCATCGAGTCCACCGCACCGAGAGCGGTGGCGGTCGGAAGGAGCCTCGGCGTCCCTTGGGACCTCGTGTACATTACCCACCGCTTGGCGGCCATCCGTGTCCACAGTCGCGGGGTGCCCTTGATGAGACGGCGCCACCGAGTGCACACCCGAAGCCCCGCCATCAGCTTCTCAAACGAGAGGCTGAGGAAGATCAACACGACCAGCTCGTCGGGGAGCTCGTCCCACATGTTCTTGCTCGCCGGGTACTGCGTGGCCCACCGCAGCCGCGTCCCGGCGTGGTCGAGGTCACGCCGCGCAACGCCCCTGGCCTCGCGCGCAAAGTAAGTGGCGTCAAGGCGCTCTACATCGTCGCGGTACTCGGCGACGAGGTCCGGGGTTACCCCACCGGCCGCGTCGCGCTCCTTGGTCCACTGCTTGAGCGTCTTGCGGGGGGGCATCCTCGGGTGTGACCTGGAGGTTAACTCTTCGCCAGAAAGCGGGGGGGGGGTTGTTGTTTATTCAGTAGCAATTGTCATGGAACAGGGACCACGAAGCCCTGCACCGCCAACAAAAAACGTGACCGCACTCGGTGCACGTCATCCGGTCGCAGCCCGAGATCTTTTCGATGGCGATCCCGCACGAAGGGCACGCCTTCTCTCCGGGACCAAGCCGATACGCCGGCGTTTTGGCAGCGATCGTGACTTGCCACGCCGCAAGTGCATCGGCTTCGACGGACATGAGTTCGCGCTCCCCCTTGGGCGCGTCGCAACACGCCCACGTCTGCTTGGCCGGGGTGGCCCTGACCCACGCGACCGCGCACACGTCACACACGTACTTTGCGCAGGTGCGGTGATACTGCATCCGCGCCGCTGGACTGTCACAGATGGTGCACGCCCGGTTGTTGGCCTTTGCGGTGACCGCCGTGGCGCGCGCCGTCGTCTCGTCTCGGATCCGTTGAACAGCGTCCCCGATGCGCCACGTCAGCCACTGGAGCAGGTGGACGACCAAATAGATCAAAACCACCGCGATCACCATCCCGACGATGGCCAAACGCGCAGACTTTGCCCAATAGGCGGGCATCGCGCAAAAGACGCCGGGTATCGCCCACCGCCGCAGCCACCGGGGTATCATGTAGTAAGCGCGCCAACCAAAATCGTTGATGACCGCGACGAGAATCACCGTCGTCATGATGGCGCCGACGACCAAGGCAGCGCCCGCGGCGACAGTGACTAACATCGACAGATCGACAGGACCCAGCCACCCACACGCGGCGCGGGTGGCCGCCGACGTCAGCCGGAAGAGCACAATCGAAACGCTCAGGTGGATCATGCCCTCGGCGACCCGTTGCACCGGCGGCTTGGTCCGCGGGGGCGGCGTCCGCGGGAGGTGGGCCCCGCCCCCGCGAGCCCGCCGTTTCGCCTTGCGCCCGTGGTTGCGCCGCGCCATGGTGGTCAATTTCTCGGACGGACCCACTTGGTAAATGACCAACGTGACCCGGGTGTGGTCGGTCACGTTTAACCGCTGGGTCGATGATGTCATCGATCCGGACGACCACGAGGCGGAGCGGTGTTTGGTGCGCCTCAACACGGGCGAGCTGATCGACGTTCCCACAAGCCACGTGGAGCCGCAGTGACAGGGTTTAATTGCGACCCGAAACGTTTTGTCATACGCTGCGAGGCTAGCGGAACGGCCGCGGTACAAGGGGTAGTTTGTTTAGTTGGATAGAGTCACGCGGCCCGCTGGGCGAGCTCCTCCTTGGGGACGTACAGCGCCCAGTCGGTGCGGGGGGCGAGCTTGGTCCCGTCGTCCACAACGCTGGACGCCACCTGCCCCGCCGTGAGCACGGCGTTGTACAGCGCGACCCCGTTGTCGTCGATCTTCATCGGGACCACGAGCACCGCGTTGGGCACCCCGTCCGTGTCGACGATCGGCCACTCCGACCTGACGGGCTCGGGGTCCATCCAGAACTTCATCTCGTGGGTGTCGCCCTGCCAGTTGCCTCGGTGGTCAAACACGGCGAAGACCGTGATCCACCCCGACAGGAACGTGGGGCCCGACCCGCCACCGACGTGGTGCGCGATGCGCTGCCACCACTCGACGTCGCCTTTGCCCTCTTTGGTCGCCACCATCTCGGCGATCACCGGCTCGAGCATCGCGGCCCACTTGGTGAGGTGGCCGTCGCCCGCGTCGAACTCGGCGATCCGCTCGATCCGGGCCGCCAGCTTGTGCCAGTCCTCGACCGTCCCCAGAAGCTCAATCGACGGGAGTCCGCACATGAGATCGCACTGGTAGCTGTAGTAGGTCTGGAACGTGGCCATCGCCGAGATCGCCGCCGCTACCCGGTCGGTGTCGGTGGTGGTGGTGAAGTCGGGCGTGAGCCATGTGGTAATGGACGAGTCCTTCATGGTCTTGTTGATCTCTCCGAGAAACAGCTGCGCGATGTCGCCCCACGGCGCGGTGAACAGCGTCCCGTGCGACTTGACCACCAGCTTTTCCCGGCCTTTGTGCGTAACAAACTTGCCCCGGAGCTTCTCGGCGTTCTTCTGGATGTAGAACGACAGCTGCGTCACCACGGCCTGCCACACGTCATCGGCGCGCCACACCAGCCCGTGGTGGCGGCTGTACGCTTGGACGCCGGCGTCGACAAACCCGAGCCCGATGATGGACGCGTCGTCGCCGACATCGCTCCCGGTCACCGGGACGTGCTCGACCCTGGCGACGTGTTCCGTGAACGCCGCGGTGGTGACGAACCTCTCGGTCGCCGTCGTCGCCGGCCACCTGGCCTCGACGGGCGCGGACGTCACCGTGGGGTGACGAAGCATGGTGGTGGGGGGGGGGTTGTGACGGGCCCCTGGTTAACTGAGGTCTGGTTAACCAGTCTCCCCCACACTCCTCCATGGCCGCCGCCGCCGAGGGGGGCCGGGCCCCGAAGCGCCCCCGGCTCGACAGTGGGCGCAAAATGTCGACGCTCCAGGCAGCCATCTGGGACAAGGGGTTCACCGAGGGGAGGCGACAGTCCGACCTCGACAAGCTCATCCAGCTCAGGGTGGCGGCCGACGAGGCGTGCATCCGGGCGCACTCCCGAACGTGCATCGTGTGCCAGGAGGTAAAGCTGTGCGAGCGCAAGTGCATCGAGTGCGCCACCCCGTTGTGCGTGGTGTGCTACACCCGGATGAAGACGCCGTGCAGGTACGGTGTGGACCAGGACGACCTCGACGTCTCGCTGTCGCCACCGCCGTCCAGGAAGTGCCCCACCTGCAAGATGGAGCTCGAGATCATGCGCGAGTCGGCGGCGCGGGTCTTCGAGGACGACGAGTTCTTTCAGCTCCGGTGCAAGCACGCGGGGTGCGGGTTCGAGGTCGTGGTCCCGGTGCACCTCGACCCGGCGACGGGGGAGCGAGACAAGGACCGCGCGCTCAGGGAGGCCCGCGAGGAGCTGGTCGACCACGAGCTGCTCTGCCCGCAGGCCCGCGCCAGGATGTGCCCGGGCGTTGTGCACAAGGACCTGATTGCGCACATCAAGCACTGCAAAACCAACCCGACGTGCGCCCGGATGTGGCGGGCCATCGACGCCGGCCGCAAGTTGCAGCTTGACGTTCGGGACATGGAGAACGAGGAGGTGGCCCGCGAGAGCGAGATCACGCGGCTCGAGGCGGTGGTGAGCACCCTTCGCGCCCAGCTGTCTGAGGCCCGGGGAGACACCCCCGCGTACGACCCCGGGTCGCCCGTCGATTACCTCGAGTCGCCGACCTCGCCGGGCTACTCGCCGACCTCGCCGGGCTACTCCCCCACGACCCCGTAACGCATTAAACCCTTTTGGTTTGGAGCCTTCTTTGTTGTTATTGGATGCATGAACCTTGCCACACACTTGATCAAAGGGGGCATATGCGGGTGCAGATTGTGTCCGACCATCACCTCGATGGAAAGGACCCCGCCCTCGCGGGGCCGCCCACGCACGTCCTCGGCGATGTGTTGGTGGTGGCCGGAGACGTCGGGGGGGTCGGTCGGGTCCAAAAATTCATGGACAACGCGGCGCGGCGGTGGCGACACGTGGTGTACGTCCTCGGGAACCACGAGTTCTACGACGAAAAGGCCACCATGTCGTGGATCCTGTCCGACCTCCGGCTGGTGATGGCGCAGTGGCCCAACGTGCACATGCTCGACGACGACGTGGTCAACATCGACGGCGTGCGGTTCGTGGGGTCGACGCTGTGGGCCTCTCCCAGGGGCGACATTGGCGACTACCGCATCAACATAACCGACGTCGGGGATCGGGCCATGAGCCGGGTGATGGGGTCGCACAACAGGAGCTGCAAGCGGTTTTTGCGCGAGAACGTTCGCCCCGGTGATGTGGTGGTGACTCACTTCATGCCCATGATGCCCGACGTGGTTCGAAGGCTCGCGCCGTACCGCTTTGACAAGGGCGACCGCGAAGACTACCTTGGCAACACGGGGCTCGACGACGTGATGATGCGCACTCGGCTGTGGGTGTCGGGGCACACCCACTCGGCCTTTGACGTGACGCTGTTTGGGGGGGCGTGTCGGTGGGTGTGCAACCCAATCGGCCTTGACCACGAGATCACGGGGGGTGACCCCGAGGGGGTGGTTGTGACACTCTAATCAGTCTACCCCGTCTCCAATTTTTTTTGAATTGTTCATCTCAACCCAACCATGGCCAACCGGCGATGTCAAGTGTCGGTGTACACCAAGTCGGACCAGTTTCCGGTGGACCCCCCCACGTTCCAGACCACCCACAACACGGCGGTCCAGGGGTTGCAAGAGGCGGTCAAGCACCTCAACTACACCTTGCCCGCAGAGAAGTTTGACGAGCTGGCGCGCACGCTCGAGACCAATGACAGCGTGTCGCTGGGCCAGAGTTTCCCGTACCTTGGCGTTGAGGTCGTCATGTACGACCCCGCGAACCCGCCCGCGCCCCCCGGGCAGGTGGTGCACATTGTGCGCGAGGGCAGCGCGCCGTGCGAAAACGTGGTGTGCGCGGCCTTTTCCACCTACGAAAGGGCCGAGGCGTGGATCAAGCTGGCGGCGAAGAACATGGGGGTGGACGAAGACATGTTGTTTATTGACAGCCAGGTGCTCAACATGGCGACACCCAACATCTACTGACCCTCGAGGGTCTCCAGGAGCCGCGCTGCGACCAGCTCGTTGTACATGTGCATGTAGTCCGACGTGATCCGGTCGATGAGGTGCCCTTCTTGTTGCTTCCGCTCAAACTCGACCCCGTTGCACTTGTAGGATTCATACGTGACAAAGTGACTGGCGATACAATCTGTCACCGTCGGTTGCTTGTCGCATGGATCTTGCGGTTCCCAGTCGCGACACGACAGGCACCGACAGAATTGGTCCTGGGCGTCGCTCCACTCCGCGTCGCCCATGAGGTGGCGCAGATGCCTTTCGTAGATTTCCTCGGTCCAGTCCAACCGCCACCGCTTCACGTCCCGCCGACACACTTTGGGGTGGCCGTCGGTACCGTGGTCGGACCCGCACGCCCGACAGTACCAGCGCGGCTCGGTGTCGCCGCCGATGCGCAGCTCGAGGCCCGCGAATAGGTGGCGTCCCACCGCTTCGGCCCAGCGCGTTTGCACGTCGTCGTCAAACGCCGCCGCCATCGACAATTTACTCGGCGGCGGCCGGTTTTTCGCCCGCCGCCTGGAGGGCGTCGCGAACGTACTTGACCGACCCCGACACAAACGTGGGCGCCACCATGTACAGCCCGAGCGGGAGGGTGAACACGAGCGAGTACAGCGCGATCGACGAGTACGACGTCGGCGTGTCCTCGCTCTCACTTTGCCCTGCCCGCCGCCGCTTCTTGACAAACCCCGGGCGCACCAGGACCAACACAACCGCGATAGCAACAAACACCCCGAGCACCTTTCCGACGGGCGACTTCATCAGCTCGGACCCGCCCGACTTGAGCGACGCAATGTCGAGGTTGGCCGTGAACTTGCCCGAGGCGACGTCCTCGCCGGGAATCATGACGCTGGCGGCCAGCTCGACCGGATCGATCGGGTCACCCATTCGTCCGTACTTGACACCCTGTCATCAAAATTTTGATGTCCCACTCCTTTCAAAAAATGAGCAAGCGGGACATAAAGCCGGTGGCCAACCCGGGCCGCCACAAGGCGGCTCTCTCGGTCCGGATCCCCCCGATCCCCGCCGATCACCCCTTTTCGGTCGCCACGTACACGTCGACCGTCCCGCTGCTCGGGAGGGAGGTGGCGGTTCAACACAAGACCATCACCGAGGCCGAGCCAACCGACTGGAAGGCGATGGTGCACACGACCGCCGCCAAGTTTTTCGCGCACGACGCCCTGGGCCGCTGCTCAAACCAGGTGTGCGTGTTCCGCGAGGATGACAACCCGTTTGTGGCGGCGGTCCAGTCGGTCGAGTCGGGGCACGGCCCCAAGCGGTTCGCGGACGTCAAGTCGATCGACCAGGTGTACACCAAGTCGGGCAAGGAGGTGCGGTTCGCCGCGTGGGTGATGCTCTGCGTCTCCAAGGCCGCGCAGTCCCACCTCGCCGATCAGTTCGAGGCCAAGTTCCCGGGGCAGAGCTTCCCGCGCACCGAGCTGTACCGACAGGTTAAGCGGTGCCAGGACTGCGAGAATCAGCGCCTGTCGCGCCACAAGCTGCGCAAGATGACGCGCGGTGCGGGAGCCAAGTAAACAACGAGGTTGCAATTTATGCGTGGGGGATAAGGCTAAACGCGAGGATGCTCGTGTACGTGGCGGGCGAGATGCTCGAGCTGACGATGCGGGTGGTGTCGGGGACGGTCGGGTTGGTGTGGTGGGCCGCGGGGGGCAAGACCACCGAGGAGAAGCACCACGACGAGCTCATGGCCGAAATTCGCCGGATGAACTTGCGGATCATGGAGCTGGAGCAGTCATTACACGACGGAAACGCGGCGGCCGAGCAGCGCCCCCTCCTGCTCGGTGATCCCGACGTTGCTCAAGTCCATGAACCGGAGTGACGGCCGCGCGTCAAACGCTTCGGCGACGGCGTGGGAGTCGATGTCCGGGCAGTGGCTGATGGACATGGCGAGCAGACCGTCGCACGCCGAGGCGATCCGCGCCAGGTGCTCCGACGTCAGCGCGCCGCCCGAGATGGCCAGCCGCCGCAGCCGGGGCCACCGCTTCACCAGCGACTCGAGCTGCGCCGCGCAGAGCGACCCTCGGCTTCTCGGGCTGATCGTGCTCATGGTCATGAACATCTCCTTGGACGGCGCTTCGAAGAGCGGGATCGCCCCGATCGCCACGGTCGAGGCGCCGGGGAAAACGACCGTCAGCTCGTGGATCAGCTCTTCGGTGGGTCGCCACGCCATCGAGACCGAGTTCCCGCCGACCGTCACCTCGCGCACCCCCGGGTGGATCCTCATCCCGCGCAAGACGGTCATCGCGCCGTGGCTCGTGTGCGACATCAGGGTGACGCTCCTGGTCACCACCACGCAGTGTTGGACAAACCTGATCGCCGCCAGGTTGTACGGCGGGGTGGTGCAGTGCAAGTCCAACGCGTCGCACACCACCGCGCGCCCCCACGCCTTGGTCCACTCGGCGGTGGAGCCGGAGCAGCCGACGCGCACAACCAGCCGGCGGATTCGGGCGGGGCGACGGCGGAGATGATCCGCCACAAACCCGCGCGAGGGCACGACGACGGTGTCCGCGACCGCCAGCGACAGCGCCGCGGCAAACAGGGTGCACACGGACCCGATCGCCGCCATCTCCGGGAGCGTCGTGTCAAAGCCATCGCGCAGGACGGCCTCGACCACCCGGACGGTCACGTCCAGGGGCAGCGGCCATCCCATCCCGTCAGTGAGTGAGCACAATTAATCCCGTCCGGTCGCACGGTGATTAACCGCCGGCGGTGACGCGGCCGGCGGCGGTTAATCAACACAACACGGATGGCGTTTGCGCCCAAGGAGATCTCGTGCACCCACCAGCTCATCCAGGACAAGGGCGAGTCGGTGCGGCGGCTGTACATCCCGCTCAAGGCGTTGCAAAAGAGCGGCCTCGCCGGGAAGCACGTCCGCAAAGAGTACCCCGCGAGCACCCCCATCCATTGTTGGTACTGTCGCCTCCCGTTCGACGGGCAGCCCGTCCCAATCGTCAAGAAGTACGACGCCGAGACCAAGGCGTACACGGTGTTTGGGGTGACGTGCGGCGCGTCGTGCGCCAAGAGCTACCTCCGGGACCTGCGCGAGGTCGACTGCAACCTCCGGATCCTGTGGCAATGTCGGCTCGCGGTCGACATGTTTGGGTACCCGCGAGACACCCCGATCCCGTTTGCGCCGCCGTGGCAGTCGATCGACGTCTTCGGGGGCGCCATCTCGATCAACAAGTTCCGGGCGGCGGCGGCGATCCCCGAGGTGGAGAGCATGGCGCTGGTCGAGCCCCCGTTCCTCCCGTACCCGATCGTGATCGAGTGCGAGGCCAAGAACACCGAGTTTCTGTCGCAGCCCGACCCGTCGGCGGCGGACCAGGCCGCGATCCTGAAGATGGGCAACGAGAGCATGCGCGGACTTCAGCGTCCCGACTCGCCGATCGACACGCTCGAGAAGCTCGAGGCCGCCCACCCCAACTTTGAGGTCGAGATCGAGCCGTCGGTGTACGACGAGTACATGGAGACCGAGCCCAAGCCGACTCCGGCCGAGTGCAAGCAGATCCGCGAGGCCCGGGTCAAGAACAAGCAGCTGAACCGAAAGAAGAAGGCGCCCGCCGCGCCACCCCCCGACTCGAACGAGGCCCAGCCGGCCGCCGCCAAACCGGCCCCGGCCAAGAAGAAAAAGGCCCCGGCCAAGAAGAAAAAGGCCGCTCCCAAGACCAAGGGGTTCAAGTCGATGGAGATTGACGACGGCGAGTGGTGACCCAAAAAAAAAACACACGACTGTAGACGAAAATGGGGAAGTCACTGCCCGGTCTCTTTGAGCTGGTGTGTTTCGTTGTGGGCGTGGTGCTCGTTCTCCTGTTTGGCACCACAAAGTCAAAGCCAAGCGAAGTGAAACGCATTCTGTTCGACGTGTATCAGATTGACTTGACGGATTCGGGGACCGAGCCGAGCATTTGCATCGAAGTGAATCGCGGCGATGGACCCTCGTGTCGAAATTGCGTGTTGACCGTCGACGGTTACCGGCTTGACCTTTCCAAATCCGACGAACACTACACCGTGCGCTACCGCGTCCCGGCCGAGACAAGTCGACGCGTCTGTCTGGATCACCGCACCGCGCTGGTCGGCCCCGGGAACACAATCAAATTCGATTCCGGCTCGTTCCCGGTCGGTCACCCTAGGATGCGGGTGGTTCCTGGGCGCGACGAAGACTGAGGTCGATGTACCCCCGGGCCTCGGCGTCGCCGTAGTCCGGGAGGGTCACCATGATTCCCCAGCTCGGTCAGCTCCTTGGGCACGGCGTTGACCACCTCGTCCACGGCGGGGAACATTGTTTATTTGCGGGGCGCCGCGGTATTTATATTCGCATCGTAAACGGAAAGACCCCCTTACGAGCCATCTCGTGGCACGCCCGCCCGTTCCGCGCCACCTCCATGTTGAACACGGCGGCCTTGTGCATCGGGTGGTCCGGGCCAAAGATGCGGCGCGACCCCTTGACCACCCGGTCAAGCTGCTCGAGCCCCACGTCGCGGCTACCGTAGAGCAGCCGCGTCGTCGCGGCGAGCATCGTCACCCCCCAATGCAGCTCGTCGGTTTCGCTCAGGTGGCCGAGCGTCGATTCGATCGAGTGGATCGTGTCGAGGTCGGCCGTCCCAAGGAAGAGCTGCGTCTGGGCGATCATCAGCTTGAGGCGGTTGGCGTGGTAACAAAAGGTGTCCCCTCTTGCCAACGTCCGCTCGAGGATTTGACCGAGCCGCCTCCCCGCCTCGGCGTACGCCTCACGACCTTTGCCCATCATGATGGCCTCGATCTCGAGCGTCTCGAAGATGTCGGCGACGTTGTTGTCCCCCGCGGCGGCGCACATGGCCCGATATTGTCGCGCCATCGCGATGGCCTCGCGCTCCCGCGACGTCTGGAGCATCGACATGATCATGGCCTTGGCGGACGTCAGGTCGGTTGGGTTCTCAGCGCGGTACGCCTCCACCAACGACGCCCGCATCACGCCGTTGTACTGGTGCTTGCAGACCGGGCACTCGATCCACGGCGACGCTTTGTTTGTCGGGTCCGCCGACTCGCTCGCCGCCCGGATCGCGCACCCCACGTGCGCGTGCCCCGCGTTCCCCCGGGTGCACGCGCACCCGAGCTCATGCACCGGCTCGGGGTCGTCGTCGTCCATGCAGATGTAGCAGACGGGGGGGGTGCACGCCGCCTTGTGCCCCGCCTTCCAGTCGGCGCGCTGGCACGCCGGACCGCAGTACGCGGCCTTGCACCGCCCGCACTTGCGGTCCGCCCCGGGCGCTCCGCACCGGGCGCATTCCATCGCGTTTCTACGACCCCCTCCGCGTTAATTAACCGTGTGGGGACTATTATCAGGACCCGTACGAAACCAGCTGGGAAAAATGAGGGAATACTATGTACTCAAAAAACAAAGAATGGGGGCCCAACAGTCGGCGCCCAGCCGCGAGCAGCCGCCGGCCTATCGCGGCCGCGAGCCGTTTGGGGTTGTGCTCCCGCCCCGACCGGCCCCCCGGAGCCTCCCGGTCCCGGCCGCCAGCCGGACCAAGCCGACGATGCCCCCAAAGGATCGCATCGCGGCCAAAACCCCCATCGCGGTGCCCGGTCACCCGCTGGCGCCATAATTCCTGGGCGGTGCCCCCTCAAAGCGGGGGCGGGCGATGCCACCCCCTCCCATCGACCAGGTGTTTGCGCGGGCGCTGTCGTCGCTCACCACCCCAGGGTTCATCCTGCGCCCGATTGTCAACCCCCTTGCCCCGCCAAAAAATGACACGCCAGTAAAAAAGAAATGACGACCGCTTCGCCCACCGATTGGTACCCGGTGGATTTCACCGAGGAGAAAATCCTCGAGCGGCTGAGCAACATCGAAACGACAATCGCCGCGCTGACCGCGCTGGTCGACCGGGTGGACGCCGCGGTGGACGCGCTGCACGCCAAGGTGGACGCGCTCGTGGGGGAGCGCGCCGAAAAGGCCAACGAGCTCCGCCAGCTCAACCGCGACCTCCGCACGGGGCGGCCGCACCGCTTTGTGGCCGTGCGGTCCGGGACCAACAACTGAGCCCCAAATCATCGTGGCAGGTATTTACTCTCCAAGATCGAGTGCACGTAGCCCTCGATGGTCTCGGCGTCGAGCTCGAACGTGACAATCTCGCTGGTCGCGCAGAGCACGATGTGCGCCTTGGTGCACCCGAGCACGTACATCCGGACCAACAGGTCGATGTCCTTTTGTTGGAACTTGATGGCGTCGTCCTCGCGCGGCGCCAGCTCGATCTCGACCACCGCGCCGTCCGCGGTGACGATCGACGGGGCCGAGTGCATGCGCGACGCGTAGTAGTTGCCCGGGCCGATCTTGTGCGCCCCTTGGTCGGTGTCGAGCGGGACGCCCAGGCTGAGCAGCGCCGCCACCGCCCGCTCCGCCGCCACCTCGACGTACCGCTCCATGTCCACCGTCACCCAGTGGGGGCGCACCGCGGCCAGCCGCGACACCAGGTGGTGGTACCCCGTACCGAACGCGTCGGCCGCCGCCGCCACCATCATGGCGTCCCGGCCGGTGATCTCGGGCTCGCCCGCAAACACCCGCGCGCTGACCTGGTCCCAGTCCGCAAAGTAGTGGCTGATCCGGTTCTTGAAGGTGGACAAGGACTCGTTGATCTGGCGCGCGATGGTCGGCGCCGCGTTGGGCCGGAGCGCGGTCTCGGTGAGGATCTGGATCGCGTCCTTGAAGTACCGACCGACGTTCTCGCGGATCGCCGGGTTGCGGGGCATCTCGAGCGTTTCGTTCTCCCCCGCGAGCGGGACGGCGCGCGTGCGGATCCGGGGGGCCATGCGCTCGACCAGGTTGAGGATGACCCCGATCCGGGTGAACCGCGTCACCTTGCCCTCGTGCAGCGCGAACGACGCCTTGGTCCGGTGGCCCAGAGGTCGTGGCGGCGACGGCGGCGGGAGCTGCGGCTGCCCCCCACGCACGCAAAAGTACGGATTTTCCCGGCTGTCGATCACGATCATCATCTCGGTGTGGCGGCTCATCCCAACAAACCACGCCGGGTCGAACTGGCCCTCGGCGCGGCCGAACGACCGCTGGAGCAACACCAGCGACGCCTCGCGCTCAAGCCCTTTGGCCTGGAAGCACGTGGTGACAAGGATCTTCCCGTCCGCCTCGCTCCCGTTCGACGTCCCGCGGCGGTAGTCCGAGACGTACACGGGGATGTTGTTCTTGTACAGCGTATTGACAATGTGGCGGAGCTCGCCCGAGTAGTCGACCGAGTTGGCCTTGACGATGATCTTCCCCGGGGGGTAGTTCTTGAGCAGCTCCAACACGGCGTCGAGCGCGGCGTGTTGGAGCTCCTTTCCGCGGAGCTCCTGCGCGTACGACACGTCCAGGTTGGCCGACCGCGTGTTGGCGCCGATGATCCGGTTGGGGCCGGTGAGCCGAAAGGCCCGCGACAGCCAGTCGGCCGACTTGGGCGACAGCCGGAAGCTCCGGTTAAAGTTGACGTGGCGCCACTCCCCGGGCACCTCGAACACCTCGGTCGGCGACCGGAGGGCGATCGACCCCGTGAAGTCCATGTTGAGCTCGCCGTACAGCTGTTGGCGGAGGTCGCCGACCACAAACAACACCGGGGGGTCCGGGAGCGTGGAGATCAGGCGGTTGATGATCTGCGCCGTCAGGATGGACATGTCCTGGGCCTCGTCGATGAAAATGTAGCTGTAGTCGGCCGGGGGGGTCGCCACCGACGCGGTCGACCGCAACAGCTGGTACGCCGTCAGGTCGTCGGGAACCATCGAGCCAAACATGTGCCCGAGCAGGCCGTGCGACGTGAACGAGTCCACCTGGAACGTCTCGGGGAAATCCATCTGCTCGACCTTGGCCTCGGTCTCGTTCTTGAGCGCGCGGTTGTAGCTGACGATGGCCACCGCCGCAAACGGGTCGCGCATCGCGATGGTGCGCAGCCCCTCCCGGAAGACGGTCGACTTGCCCGCCCCGGGGCACGCCGTGACCACCGTGTGCACTTGGTCCACCACCACGTTGGTGATGGCCTCGGTCTGCTCCGCCGAGAGCGCCGGCCCCTCGACGGCGGCCGCCATCGCCCTCTGTTGTTGTTGTGAAGCCCGACGCGGAAAAAAGATCAGGGGGTCGACTTCTCTTTAATTGCGAACCCTGTTGTGATTAATAAAGCCAGCCGCGCCGTCCACCCCCCCCCACACACACCCCGCGGCGCGCCATGGCGGCGCTGTTGGATCAGGTCCGCACGGTGGTCGGGGAGATGATGGAGGACCGCGGGTCTTCCGAACTGCCCGAGGACGACCCGCTCACCGCTCGATTTTCCGAGGGGCTCACCGACACCCTGTGGATCCAGAGCTTTGTCGGTGGCGGCGTGGTGGTGGTGTACCCGGTGGTGGACGCGGACGCGGTGGCCGACCTGCGCGCGGAGATCGAGAGGAACGGGCGGGTCCCGCTCATTGTGGTGGCGCTCAACAAGATCACCCCCGCGGCGCGGTCCGCGCTGGCCTCCGAACCCGAGTGCGAAGTGTTTGCGGGCGACTTTTTCAAAACAAACCGGTACCGGAACGCGATGGTTCCCGAAATGGCTCGGGCGCCCGCGGCGGAGGTCGCCGCGTTCCTCAAGGCCAAGCGCATCACCGAGGGCAAGCTGGCGCGGATGCACGTCGACGATCCGGTGGCCCGGTACTTTGCGGCCAAGTCCGGCGAGGTGTTCAAGTTCCGCGTCAAACTCGGGTACCTCCAGCCCGTGTGGCGGTATCGACTGGTGGTCCCGGCGACGTGACCCCAAATTTACGGCGGCGATCGCAAATAAAATCATGCCCGAGCTGTGGACCCTGGTTGGGTTTCTTTCTTTGCTCGTGCACGGAGTCATTGTGGTGCTCACGCAGGTGATGGGCGCCGAGGCGCTCGACAAAAAGGTCCCGTCGGTGCTCAAGGGCAAGCTCGCGCTGGTCTCGATCGGTTTTCTCGCGATTGCGGTGGGGCTCATCGCGAAGAGCCTGTTTACCCCCAAACGCCGGGCTGCCCTCAAGAAACCGCGCCGGGCCAAGGTCGAGGAGGACGAAGACGACGACTGACGGTTGGGGCACCGGCCATTTTTTTGATCGGGTCAAGGGGTAAAACTGGACATGTCGGCGGTCACAATCGCGTTGGTCGTTCTCGTCGTACTCATCCTGTGCGGCTGGTTCTGCACATCCATGTGGACCATGAAGCGGACCACGTCGTGCGCCGCCTCGAAGCCCAAGACCGCGTGCGGCTCGGAGCTCCACAAGCAAAAGGGGACGTCCTTGACAGCGATGATGGACGCCGGGGCCGGGACCGAGTCGATGACGCCGGTGGCGCCGGTGGCGGACGGGCCCGTCCCGGCCTGGGGTGGCGACGTCGGGCGGTCGACCATGTCCACGTTTGGCGCCGCCCCGCCCAGACCGATGCTCTCGGGCACGGCCGGCGGCGGGTTTGGCGCGCACGAGTTTGGCGACGGCCTCGGAACCGAGCTCCCCAAGGACTACGGGTCGGACAGCCCGTTCATGGCCCAGGGGGGCATGAAGTTTGGGATGGGCCCGATGGAGGGCGACGGCCTCCCGTCCCGCCGGGCCCCCGGGACGGTGGGGCAGGCCATGTCGCTGACCGAGATGGCGGGCAAGCGGGGGTCGGCCAAGTTCATCGAGAAGACGCGCATGTTCCACCAGTCGCGCCAGGGCGAAAAGATTGGGCGGGGCAAGGGCCTCCAGGACACGGGGATGCGGGCGCTGATCGACGGGGTCCGCGGCCACACGCGACCGCCCCCCAAGAGCCGGATCGCGCACGCCGACCGGGTGTTCCGCATCCAGGAGGGGCAACACCGCGCGGTCGAGGGCGCGCCCGAGCGCCAGTGGGTGGGCGTCCCGGCTGCCTCGGGACGTACCGACGGGACGGCCCAGCCCGTCACCTACGGGAGCCTCTAAGTTCACAGCCAGAGTAAAACCAAGAAAAAAACATAGCGATTCATCTTTTATGCACGGGTGGTGGTGGTGTCGCGCGCGCACGAATCAGAACTGCGCCCCCTCGCCAACGACCGTCATATCGTCAGCCTCGGGAAACTCAAATCCTCCCTGGGCCGAGGCGGGGGCGGCCGCGTCCTCCGCGAGCTCGACCCCGTCGTTGGCGGCCGGACCGCCGTACGGGGCGGGCGCGCCGCCCTCCTCGGTGTCCATCGGCTCGCCAAAGTCGAACCCGGACTGCCCCGCGGGCGCCGAGCTCTCCTCGCCGGTGATGATCCGGATGGCGGTGGCGTCGAGCTTGAGCCCGCACTCGTCGCCGCGGAAGTAGACCCCGCCGCACTTGAGGTTGAGGAACGTCGGCGTGCTCCGGATCAGGTCGGCGGCTGAGGCCGCGCACACGTCCATCCCCTTGCCAATCTGCTTGACGGTCGACGTGCCCTCGGGCATCGCCTTGGACGGAACGTTGTGGTACTTGACCCGGACCTGCGGCCGGCCGTCGTACATCGACGCGAGCGGCTTGAAGTTGGCGAGCGTCTTCTGCTTGAGGTCATCGTTCTCCCACACCTGCGACTCGAGCACGTTGTAGGCCCACTGGTCGAGGGCCTGGAAGTACTCAAAGTCCTCCATGGTCAGGTTGAACTTGATCGAGGTCTTGTCCTTCACGGTGCCCGCCGCGATGTCCTGGAGGTGGAACGTGGTGCCCACCTTGGGGAGCTCGTTGACGGCGGCCTCGCGCAGCTTGGCGGTGGAGACCGAGGGGTCGACGATCACGCGCGACGCCTTGCCCTTGAAGCCCACCCGGATGTTGGGCTTCTCGCCGTTGGCGTCGTTGCAGTAGCACATGTCGATCATGGAGCCCGGGACGCGCTTCGGCGGCCACGACATGGTCCACTTGGTGGGGTCGAGGAGGTATTCGTTGGTGACGGTGGATGACGACATGGTGACGATGGGAGTGTCGGGGATTTTGGTTCTTGGCCAACCCGCTCCGGAATTTTAAGCCGGGGGTCCGGCTTAGCATCTTTAATTCAACGATCCGATCACGGTCCGTACGAACGAGGAGGCGTTGTACCCGGGGAACTGGGTGGCCACCGAGCCGTCGGGGCGGGCCACCACGAACGTGGGGTAGGCCCGGATTTTGTTGGGCCCCCCCATCAGCTCGACAATGTTGTCAAAGTCAAGGTCGCTCTCGTACGTCACGCACCGCACCTGGTTCTCCCGAAGCTCGGACTCGAACCGGCCCCAGTGTTTGGCAAACAGGTTCTTGCACGCCCCGCACCAGTTGGCGTGGATCACGTAGAGCGTGCCCTTGGGCTGCGGGCGGGCGGGTCTCCCGGACCGCCGCCGCCCGCTCATGGGCTGCTTGGCGATGTCGGCCAGCGCGCGCCTGGCCTCGTTGACCCCCATCACCCCGACGTGCGTGTGCACCACCCGGTCGTTGTTGAGCAACACGGTCTGCGGGAGCCGCACCGCGCCGGTGGGGTCCGTTTCGAGCAACCCGTACCAGTTGGGGGAGTTGGTGACGTCCACCTCCTTGACCTCGACCCCGGGGAGCTCCCTGGCAAAGATCACGGCTTGGTACGCCCCGGCGCTGTTGGCGCCATCGTGGCACACCAGGAATGACATGGCGCCCTTTTCTCATTATCCGCGCCCGATATTTTCAGAACCCCCCCCCCCCTTGCGTCATGATCAAGTGGGCCGGAGCTGCTTTCATTTTGCATATTGCGCGCGAGTGGTGGATGCAAGATGTTCATCGACGACCGTCGCGCGCCCAATGATCGCACACCCACTGGCACCACCGGCCGTCGAGGAGACCGACGAGGGTGTCGTCGTCTAAGCGGCCAAAAAGTTGACGCCGCACGTGGGGCACAGCGCCATGTTGAGCACCGGGTGGCTGTGGACGCGCGGGCAATCCCCGAGCTCGTGCGCCGCCGCCCAGTCCTTGGCGGCGACCGGGTCGTCAAACTTGCGGTCGACCGCGTCGCCCAGGACCTCCTTCACCTCGGCAATCTGCTCCGCCCCGACGGCCGCCAGATCCTTTTCGTCCAGCGCGTGCCCATCGTCATGGATCCTTTGCTCAATCTTGAACTGCGGGACCTTTGCGAGCACGTTGGCCACGGCCACAACGTTGACGTGATTGTGCTTGGGCAGGGCCCCGTCGGGCTTGGCGGCGTCGATGGCGCGCAGGATCGCCCGCGCCGAGAACTTGCCCAGCCCCATCCGCCGGAGCTTGTCGTCGAGCAAACCGGCGTTGATCTCGGTGGTGTTGGCCACCACTATGAGGGCCGCCGCGATGAGCCGCCCGCTGGCAACGCACTCGTCCAGCGTCGGACCCCTCTTGGCAGCCTTGGCCTTGGGCCCGCGACCCTTGCGCCCCACGCCCGCCCGACGACCCTTCTTCTTGCCCTTCATCGTGGGGGTGGTTGTGGCCGCTGGCCGCCCGGCCGCACCCGGATCGGACCGGGGTGTGATTCGTCATCGTGACTCCCGATTGGGGTTTGGCTGAGTCATGCCCGAGTCATGCCCGAGTCATGCCCGAGTCATGCCCCGCGAACCACCCCACCTCGGCGTGCTCGCGTTCGCCGGCCTCGACCGACTCGGAGACGCGCACCATAGTGTGCACAAAATGGTGGTGGAACGCGTTGTGGATCTTTTGCGCCCGCCGCACCGCGCTCACCCCTTCAAAGCACCACACCTCCACGGGGCCGCCCGCCATGTCGTCCACATAGATCCGTCGATCGGTCTCGTGTTTGTGTTGGTAGTGCGTGGCGACCAGCGCGGGAACGCGCGGGTCGTCGGCGTCGTAGTACCGCGCGGCCACGGGTTCGCCGAGCTCGTCCACCAGCGTGTCGTACAGCTGGTCGCGCGCACCGAGCGTGAAGCAGTTGGGGGTGGCGATCACCACCGTCTTCTCGAGCGAGAAGTGGAACAGGTAGCGCATCAGGTCGACGTCGTCGTACACAAAAGCCGCCATGATGAGCGGGAGGGCCCAGATCCCGTTGCGGTACGCCAGGTGGAGCTGAAACGGCCAGTGCACGGCGCAGATGCAGAAGTACCCCACCCCGGACAGCCACGCCGCCCGCGACAAAAACCCACGCGACTCGGGCGACACCAGGTAGCGCACCGCCAGGAACCCGTTGACAAAGTACGCGAGCATGCTAAAGAGCCCGTACACGCACAGCGCCCCCGTGAGCGAGCCCAACACGATGTTCTGGTCGTACCGGATCGCCACCGCCGTGGCCCCCACCGCGAGGTGATGGCAGAGCGTGGACGTCTTCATCCGCGGGACCGTCCACAGCGACACGAGGTCGAGCGCGGCGTAGACCGGGGCAAGCGTCCGGAGCGTCCCGACGTTGATCTCGCCGCGGAGCAACAGCGGGGCCACCATCGACACCAGCGGGGCCGAGAACGCCATCAGCGTCGTCGTCTTGATCAGGTTGGACACGATGTAGCGCTGGGTGCCATCGTCGAGCTTGGCGTACCGCCGCTGCGTGCCCAATAACCAGTGGGCCGTCGGGTACGCCGCGCACACCAGCCCGATCGGGACCCCCCACAGCCACACTTCGGACAACACGCGGTGCGCGCAGCTCATCTTTTTACTTCGGTCCGAGAATAAATGTCCTGGGAGCTCCTTGCGGGCGGGGTGATTGTGGTGGCGGCGCTGATCGGGGTGTGGTTCACCGGCCCTCCGGACGAACCGCCCGTTACACGGGCGCCCACGCCGGGTCCGGCTCGTTGTAATTGTACAACAGCTCTTCGCCCGGATCAATGGGCCGAAGCGCCACAAACCGAATGGCGACGGCCATGCCCGGGCGATGAGCCGTCACACGCCTGTTGGATTTGAGCGAGTACAGCTCCGGGCGCACGTTGGGGCGGAGCGCGCTGTGGTTCATCAGGTACCACGTCGGCTCGGCGGGGGACGCGTCGTGCAAGAACTTGGTCGGCGATATCCACAGCCCGCAGTCCTCGACGGGGACGTCGTTGTCGGTCCGGACGTCCGGCTGGACCATCGCGATGATCGTCGCGCCTCGGGGCCACCGTCGGTCCGCAAACAACCCGCGGCCGGCGCCCGGGATCTCCGAGGGGCGCACCGACATTTTCTGGGGCTCCCTCTCCGGAAACCTGACTGAGGGATGGCGCCGTTCGAGGTCAGGGATGCGGGGACGCTGGGCAAGGGGTTGTTTGCGACGCAGCCCCTGCCCGCCATGTACCTGGTGGGCAGGTACGAAGGGCGGCGCTCGACAGAACCCTCGGCCGGGGACCACGGGTACACGATGGCAATGGCGGACGGGACGCTCGTCGACGGGACGGTCGGGGGCAACCTTACCCGATACGTTAATCACGCCGAACCGGAGCGGTGCAACGCCGCCATGTACGCGGAGGGCGACACGGTTCGAATCACATTAATTCGCCCGGTCGTCGCCGGCGAGCAGATCCTGATGTTCTACGGGACCGACTACGACTACTTCGGGCACGGGATCGACACGGACGCCGAGCGGCGGTTCCTTCTCGACTGCTTCACCACCGAGACGGTGGTGGTCCCCCCCGGTTTTCGCCCGATGTTCCGCCTGTTGTGGACGCTCGGTGAATCCAACGTCGTGACCAAGGTCGTTCTCCCGGAAATCACCGACCCCATACTCCTCGACGAACTCTTCTCGAGCCTTGCGCACAGCCGGACCGTCGAGGAGGTGGTCATGGAGGCCGACTCCGCCGCCGATCTTCGCAAACCATTCGACATCCTGATCGCCGACCCCAACTGCTCGCTCCGTCGGGTCGAGTTGGTTCGTCCGCGAGCGTCAGCGGTCGATCGCGCTCAAAAATAATGAGACGATCCACCACCAAACCAGGATGGAGGCGTCGTACATCGTGTACCTCCGCCGCGGCGACCCAGCCAGCCAGGCGTGCCTTCCGTACTGCGTTCCGGGGCTCTTCTACGTCCAGGACGTCGACGAGCTCAAGCAGAGCCTGATGGCGCAGGGGCGGTCGCTCCCGGCGTTCCTCAAGGGGATCCCCACCGTGTGCACCAACGAGGCGACGCCCAAGGTGTGGGTCGGGTCCAACGCCCAGACGCTCATCCGGACGGTGTACGAGGCGTCGCAACAACAACAGTCGGGCGGAGGCCAGCCGGCCACCAAGCGCGCGCGGGCCGGCGGCGCCCCGCCCCGCCACGTCCCCGCGAACCGCGCCCCGCGCCCCGAGACCGGGTCGACCGCCGGTCGGATCCCGCCGCACCGGGTCGCCGCCGGCGCCGGGAATATGCCCTCCGGACCGGCCACGGGGGGGGAGGGGCCGACCCAGGTGCACGACGTGGACGTCCCGATCGCGCCGCCGACGGGGCCCGCCGCCGCCGGGTGCACGGTCAACGACGAGCTGTTCAACGTGCGGTTCAACCGCAAGGACGTGGGCGCCGCCGAGGACGCGGGCGCTTCGCTCAACGATCTGATGGCGCGCTACAATCAGGGGCGGTGAATTTTTTCTGCGCGCGGCGCTAAGTAAACCGTTGGAAATCATGCTCGCCCCGCGCGAGGAGGTGATTCACACCGACAAGTACACGGGGAACCAGTACCGGTTCCGCCGCTCGGCGCTGCCCGAGCAGAACCGCCGCGCTCCCACGCACCAAAAGGGGGCCAACCCGTTCCTCGACTACAAGAGCGGCGGCGGGATGAGCGCGCTGCGCCAAAAGAACGTCGGGCAAAACGACTCGCACCGGTCGTTCGGGCGGATCGCGGTCGAGCCCAACGCGCAGGACATGGCCACCGTGATCCAGACCAAGGTGAAGGACGACGCGCACCTCCGGATCATCGAGGGGCAGCTCACCACCCAGCGGGCGTCGGGGCAGGTGAGTCGCGGGAGGCAGACCCGGGCGGGCGGTCCCACGGGCGCGTCGGGGTACGGGCAGACAACACTTCGGGTGATCCCGTACATGGAGTGGGTCAACGGGGTGCTCGAGTTCCGCGGGCACCACCACGCCGCGGACGTCCGGCCCGACGGCGGGCAGGTGTTGATCCGGGGGCGGTACGAGCCGAGCCGCCAGAACCGCAACACCGAGTACACTTTCAGCCCGACCCCGGCGGGCCCCGAGGGTGACGTCCCGTCGCTCCCGCCCGTCACCGGGGCGATCCACCTGACCGAGGGGCTCTCGGTGCCCAACATGGGGTCGGCGGCCGAGCTGGCGCTGAACGAGCCGGTACCCAAGCTGTTCACGTCCAACGGCCCGAAGCAACAGATGACGATCGACGGGATCGAGACCCCCGGGGTGCCCATGGTCCCCGGGTCCACCGGGGCGATCCAGACCCCGCTCCGCGACGACTCGTCGGGGCTGCCAATGCTCCAGGCCGCGGTCTTGCCCGGGAGGCAGGAGACGGCGGCGGGGATCGGGGCGGTCGACCTCGCCGAGGACTCGTGGGTCAACCGATTCCCGCAGCCCGACCAGGTGGCGGCGATGGTCCCCGGCGAAACCCCGATGGTGACGCTCAACGACGGCGAGCTCATGCACCTCGAGAACCCGGCGAACCGCCCGGCGACCACGGCGACGGCCGGGCCGGGCCGGGTCCAGGACCCGATGCGGAGCGACGCCCGGATCGCCGATGTGGCCGACCCGGTGTACGACGTGCCCCACCCCGACCGGTTCGACGCGCACCACGGGCCCACGGGCCACGACCCGCTCGACCCGTTCCCGGTGCGTCACTCGCAGGGGATGCACGCGGTCAACGCCGAGGTGGCGGCGATCGAGCCGTCGGCGACCAATCGTGGGATGGACCACGGCGGGCCCACCCAGCTCGGGGCCCGCGGCGACAACCCCGTGTCGATGCGGGGGCGCGCGCACGCCGACGCGGGGTCGGACCCGTTTGACAACATCCGCCAAAAGTCGACCGCGGCGGTCCGGGCGGCGCCCGCGCGGATCGAGCTGCACCGCGGAGATCACGACAGCCAGATGAACCGGCGGCTCGGGGCGCGGACGGGGGGCGGGGTCAACCCGACGGCGCGGCGCCAGGCGATGGAGTTTTCGGGCCGCCGGGACTCGGCCAAGATCCAGCCCCGGTAACGTTCACTCCGAGTTCACGCTGCCCATGACGCCGACCCCACCCTTGATCTCGAGTTTGGCACGGCCTTTGAGCCCGACGTGATGAGCACGGATGATGGCGTGGGCCTCGGGTTCCCAGTAATAATCGTACGTCGACATGACCCGGTGGAGCGTCCCTCCCGGGTTGCATTGCAGCTTAACGGTGCTGTAGGAAAGAGCCCGGATCGGGAGACCGTCGAAGTGGTCGACAAACTCGGGAAAATCGTACGTCACCATCGTGGGTCCATACCTTTTGGGGCGCTTGTAGTAAATTCGCGACCCCAGAATTCGATGCGACGCAATCGTCACTTCGAGCCACTGAATGTTGGAGCCAAAGACCACCGCCCCCTTCCAGGTGTCTCCGTGACGGGAAATGATTTGGGCGCGGGATAACGCTGCGTGTTGCTCGAGACGGTGTGGCAAGGCGTGAACATTTTCGCGTGGCGAAGGAAAGCAGACCAAACTTCCGATGCTTGTATGCTTTCGCGCATCACACGTCAACTCCCACCCACGGCGGCCCAACATCCGGACCATCCGGACCATGGTGGGTGCAATTTCTGCGTACCGTCGGGCAAAGTCGTCGCGGTACAACCGGTGGACCAGCGGGCACCCCACCACCTCGAGCAGCGCAACGCGGTCGGCGATCCGCAACAACCACAACAGGTCGGCCACCAACTCGGGCGGGAGCTCTTCGAGCCAACACCGCGACATGGTTGGGAGAATGTGGGAGGGGAGGGTTGTTAATCGATAAGTTGGGCGCAACCCTTGGATATTTTGAGCCTAACCTTGCCCTTGAAACCAATGTGGCAATTTTCTATCATGTCAGTTCGCTCTGGGCCATAGTAACGGTCAAACGTCGAGATGATGCGGTGGATCACCCCCGTGGGGTTGCACCGCAAAGTCACCCCGACGAACATGAGCGCGACTACCGGAAGCCCTTTGAAGTCATCGACAAACTCGGGAAAGTCGTACACCACCACCGACGCTTCGGGTCGGGCGCGCTTGTAATAGACTCGTGTTCCAACTGTTGGTTGCATCCCGATCATTACCTCGAGCCACTGAATGTTCTCGCCAAAAACCACCGCCCCTCTGAAGGCGTCGCCGAACCGAGACAGGATAATTTGGTTGGGCAGCCTGGTGTAAGGAAGGTCGAGTATGTGAACTGGTGACAGTTTGTTGCCATCGCCAATGCTTTCGTGCTTCGTCTCCACCATGGTTTGGTACTTTCCTTGGCGCCCCAGGATCCGGACAGCGCTCAGGATGGCCGCCCCTCTGCACCGCCGAGCAAGGTCGTTGCGGTACAGCCGGCGGACCAGCGGGCACCCCACCACCTCGAGCAGCGCAACGCGGTCGGCGATCCGCAACAACCACAACAGGTCGGCCACCAACTCGGGCGGGAGCTCTTCGAGCCAACACCGCGACATTTTTTCGTTGTGGCGACACACTTTTAATGAACCTTGTCCTCGTTGTACGCGCGAATGGATTTGCAGAGGCTGTCGAGGTTTTGCGCCGTCTTGGTGTCGGCGCCGTAGGAGCGAATCGCAAAGGTGGTGATGGTCAGCCCGATCTCGCCGGGTCGCTGGTGCACAACATCGAGCCTGGTCTTGCCCTCCGCCGTCGCCAGCTTGATGGCGTCGTACTGGATCCAAAAGCTCGACATGGCCCGCCCGGCCGGGCACCACACCAAGAGCCCCCGCGGCTGCACCGCGAGCGACGACGCCGACCGCCGCGTGGTGATGTGGGCGGCGGGGAGGGAGGCAAATCGTTGGATTTGGTGCTCGACCCCGGACAAACAAAACCCAATGTTGGTGTCGAACGTCGGGGTGGTGCAGTACGGGCACCGTCCCGACACCCGGAGCGCCGCCCGCAAACACGACCGGTGGAAGCAGTGCCCGCACGGCGTCCTGACCCGGCTGATCCACCACGCGTTCCCGAGGCACACCGGGCACTCCGGGGGCATCGCAGGGTGTGTGTGCGGGTTTAATCAAGGTACATCTCGCGGAAAAGAGCTTTCTGGGTCTTGCGCTTTGTCCGAATCTCCCGAAGGATCGACGCGTAGCGCGACTTTAGCTTGTGGCGAAACACAGAGCAATCTCATACAGAACGGCGTCAGAAAGCCACGACGCCCCCAGGCATTTCAGGACATCCCGCACCGGCCCGGTGAGGCAGATGCACAGCCTGGCGTCTTGGCATTTAACGCACACCCAGTGCTTGCGACATGCGTAGGTAGCACTTGGCGACAAACACGGGGGGGCGCATCCCGTCGCACCCGGCGCACCTGGTGGGGGCATTTCTCGAGCAGACGCAGGTCCAGCGCGGCGTGGCTACTGGAAGACGTCGGCGACTGTAGTAGACGCCGTCGGCGCTGTCATCGTAGTCACGTCGATCATCGTTTCTGGGGGGCGGTTAATCGCTCACATTCACGGGGTGTGATGAAATCGATCACGCTGGCCGAGTTTGAGCGCCGGATCCGGGTGGACCTCAACGTGATCCCGCTGTTCAACTACAAGGGGGCCACGCTCTACGCCACACTCGACAACGACGGCGAGCCCATCGACAACCCGCGGTACTTTGTGTACGGCCGGCGTCCGCCGCGTTCGGTGAGCGAGCATCCGTCGTACGACGCCGCGATGGAAGAGCTCGGTCGCCGGTGAATCAATTAGATATTGGGAACGCAACCGCTTCCAAAAACTTTGGCGGCCTGTTTGAGCGTCACGAATCTGCCTTCCTCTTTGCACTGGGTGAGGATCAACTCTCTCGGGACCCAGTAGCCAATGTCGGGGTCGGTGTCAAACCGATAGCAGTCGACAGGGCCATCGTCCCAGACGATCGAGACGATCCACACCGTCTTTTTGCGCGTGCACCCCCCGCGAGTCACCGAGTTCGACACCACGGTAAACGGCCAACCTTTGACTTTGAACCGGTGACTTTGGGAGGTCACCGAGTTGACAAGACACATTTAAGACAGCGGCCCCCCTCTTATTGATCACACACACACGCGGGGACCCCCTTTCCGAACGCGTTGGTTGGTTTATTGGAACCGCCGCTCAGTTACCCTCCCCCCCCCAGCGCTGGTAGCTGCCCCGGACGTTGTCGAGCCGCGCGTCGACGGCGGCGACTCGCGCCTCGGGGTACAGCGCCCGAATCTGCTCCGGGGCGTACACGAGCAGCTCGCCGATGCTATCGAGGGCGTGGTCGCGCGCCAAGGCAAAGAGCTGCCTGTCCACCGACTCGTGGTGATGGTTCTTGAAATTGCAGTCGGCGAAGCCCCCCACCCTCGTGAACCCGCTGTCGGTGTACACGTCGATCCCGTCGACGTCGCCGCCTTCATCTTCCCGGACGACCAGCTTGAACACTTTCTTGAGGGACTGCTTCTTCTTGAGGGGCTGCAACGCCGACGCTCGAGGCGCCTTGCCCGCATTCTTCCCCGGGGACTGCGACGCCCGCGACAAGGTCGCCGGTGCGGCGGCGGCCGCGGCGCCCGACCGCGGGGTCCGTGGTGGGGTCGATGGCTTGATGCTCTTCGCGCGCGTGATCTCCCGCAACGCCATCTCCATCACAGCCTTGATCCGGTCGCCGTTCGCCTTGCCCGCCTTGATCTCGCGGAGCACCGACCGGACCGACGTTCTGACGGCGCTGCGATTGTGCCCCAGGACCCCGAGGGTATGCTCGAAAGCGCGCCGGGCTTGCCCAGGCCCTTGCGCTTGACGCAACATCTTCTCCGTGATCGCCACGATTGCACGCATGAGATCCGCAAAGGACGGCTTCGCCATCGCGCGCAGTGAGCGTGTATGCGGTGCCCGGGTCCGGATCGGATCCAATTGCCTTGGCTGGCTGAGTCATGAATCCAAATCGGGGAGGCTGAGTCACACCCCCAACTCGGGGTTGATAACGCTTATTTCGTGCGAACGAAATCAGACCAAGAGATCGCCTTGGCACAATGGTAGCGCGTCTGGCCATTAACCAGAAGGTTGCGGGTTCGAGTCCCGCAGGCGATTGCACACCATTAGCTCAGTGGTAGAGCATTGGCACTTGTGAAGGTGAATGGTGTTTTCCCGACACGCATTAATGGGTCAACCCCCCGTCGAGGCCCGCCGCGCCTTTGATCGGATGTGCACAGCACCAATTAATGCTGGCCCCGGAGACACTCGTTTTTTTTCCCAAGCGGCCAAAGCAGCAAGCCAGACAATGACCACGTCGGACCCGGGCAGCTGGCCGACGGCCGAGGATGTTGACGAGGAGCCGGCGGTCGACATGGTCACTTTCGAAGCGCGGCACCAGTGGCGAAAGCTGCACCTGGCGTTTGAGCTGTGGACGGTCGAGGCGGTCGCCGTGTGGGCCACCGATCTGGACGCTCGGTGGAGCGCCTTCATGTTTCGCCACCAGATCGACGGGGCGCGACTGATGACCATCACCCCTTTCGAACTCGAATGCTGCTCAGAGTGCCCGGACCACGAGCGGCTGTGGAAGCACATTGTGGACTGGCGCTACGTCATCACCGTCCCGGCGGCGCTCTTGGTGGAGAAGTGCATCGGACGAAAGGCAACCGGCCGCCCCCCGGGGCCGCACATGGAGCTGGACTGGAGCGCTGCGCAGTACCTCCTCGCGTACGGGGACGGCTCATTTTGAAGGTCGGAAAATAGTAAAAGCTCCATTTCCGAAGGCGGCGGCGAGCTCGTCGTTCTTGTCGGTGACTTCGTTGAGGCTCGGCCTTTTTCGTCTCGACTGTAGCCGCAACGATTCAAACAACATGGCCACGTCCTTGTCGGGCCGGATCGACGCCAGCGGTCTCGCGCACACGGGACAATTGGGGGCCGCGTCCGACCGCGGCGGCGAGAAGATGGGGGGGTCGTGACCAATGTTGATCTCGCGATGCGGGCCGGAATTGGATCCATAGTGGTGAAGCGGGGTGAGACCATGACCATGACCTTCAAGTAAATCGATCTTGGGTGCACTGGTGAAGCAGTTAGATATAATCAACAGAAATCGAAAGTGGGAACATATTGGGCAATCATGGCCGCCAGGTCGTCGGGCAGGTCGGGGCATGCAAACAGACCCTCGACGCACACCCGGACCTTTTCGGAAAAGAGGCGGTGGCGCATCGGCGTCCACTCGAGCGCGTCGTCGATTTCCGCGTCGGTCAAGCGCAGAACCGCGCGCCCGTCTTGTTGGACGGCGGCGAGGCAGACCTTGGGGGTCCGCTGCGCGTCGGCCAGGTGTTGCACCGCCCATCCATCTTGTTGGACGGCGGCGAGGCACACCTCGGGCGTCCGCTGCGCGTCGGTCAAGTGTTTTACCGCGTGCCCGTATTGTTGGACGGCGGCGAGGCAAACCTCGGGCGTCTTTTGCGCGTCGTTCAGGTAGCCTATCACGCGCCCGTTTCGTTGGACGATGGCGAGGCAAACCTCGGGCGTCTTTTGCGCGTCGTTCAGGTAGCCTATCGCGCGCCCGTTTTGTCGGACGGCGGCGAGGCACACCTCGGGCGTCCGCTGCACGTTGCTCAGGTACATCACCGCGGTCCCGTCTTGTTGGACAGCGGCGAGGCAGATCTCGGGTGTCCGCTGCGCATTGCTCAGGTAGTACACCTCGTACCCGTGTCGTTGGACAACGGCGAGGCAGTCCTCGGGCGTCCACTGCTCGGCCATGGAGTATTGAGCCGCACGTCTGACGTTGGGCGGTGCCTTTCGGGGGTGTGGTTAATCAATGGCAAGAGCTGTCGCCGCGCCTTGTGGGCGCCCTTGACCTTGTGGTTTAACTTGGGTCCCTTCGAGCGACTGCGCCGCTGTATTCGAGTTTTGCATCCAAAAAATTTACTTGCCTGGATAGGGTGCGACCAGCGGCCGGTCACCTGCGAGCATCCGCCCAGAGTCTCGCCGCAAAAAGTTGTCGTCGACCTCGACCCGTCCGGGGTTGAACATGGAAAGCAATTGGTCGTGCACCCGGTTCGACCTTCTGACGTACTCGGCGGCCCCGGCGGCCTTGTTCCGTATTCCCTGCGCCACCGCGGCCTCGAGCTCGCGCCGCCGCTTCTTGCGATTGACCTTCTCTTTGAGTGTCATCCCCTTTTCCGGGTCGAGACCAAGCTTTCGGGCGTTGCGGTTGATCCACCGGCGCCACGTTTCTTCGCCCCAGTGTTCCTTACGGTCCTTTTTGATGGCCGCCTTGATCGCGGCGCGGGCCGTTTCGTCGGCCGCCCGCTGCCCCGCCGAGTACGACGTGACTCCTCGGGCCGGTGGGGCAGGGGCCGACGCCCGGCGCCGGCGAGCATGCTCTTGTTTGTCCGCGTTGATCGACGCTTTGGCGCTCGCGCTGCGGCGACGGCGTTCGGCGGTGGCGGCGGACCGGAGATCATCGTCCCGGCGTCGCGCCATGGTTTGACGGCGGGCGGCGGCGGTGGCCCTGCGGGCCAGGATGTCCGACTCCCACTGGGTGGTCTCAACTTCGGCGATGACCTTGCGATCCGCAGCCTTGCTCGCGGCCTTGGCGTCCTTGCGGGCCAGAATGTCCGACTCCCACTCGATCATCTGAGCTTTGGCGGCGGCCTTGCGATCCGCAGCCTTGCTTGCGGCCTTGGCGTCCTTGCGGGCCAGAATGTCCGACTCCCACTCGATCATCTGAGCTTTGGCGGCGGCCTTGTGATCCGCGGCCTTGCGCGACGGGGTACCCCGCTTCCTTTTCTTCTTCCCAACTCCGGTCGCCGACGAATACAGGTCGGACAGCTTGGCACTCACATCTTGCCACGCCCCCTGGAGCCCGCGGTCGTCGCGGCGGTGGAGGTACACGGCGGCCCCGACAATCGCCGCGAGCGCCACCAACGCCCCGGCCTTTTGGTACCGAGTGTACTCGCCCCTGAGCTCGGCCACCCCCTCGCGGAACGCCTTGCTCTTGATTACGGCGTCGTACTTGGCCTCGTCAAAGTCGAGGCAGTACCGGATGGCCTTGGCCTCCCCGCGGGACGCAAACAGCGCAAACGCCAGGTCGAGCAGATCCTCCTGGGCCACACATGGCGAGGCGTCGGCGTGGCCGTTGATCGAGATGGCCGAGAACCAAAAGAACCGAATCAGCGCAGCGGTCTTGCCCTCGCCGTTGGCTTCGGTCAAGAACGTATCGCACGACGTGCAGTACTCGCCGAGAACCGAGGGCAGCCACGCCGACCCGGTGGCGTACGCGCATCCGCTGCGGTGGCAGCCCGTCGAGTTGCGCTCGGTGCTCCGGAACAGGCTGGTGTTTTCCCGACACGCACCGTCGTCCGGACTGTTGTCCGCGAGGTACCTGGAAAAGTCCACCGGGGCCGACGCCTTTCCGGTGCACCGCGAGGCCAACACCAGCGACGCAAACATGGGGGCCGCAAACCCGCCGCGCACACCGCGACTCTGGTTGATGGCGGCGATCGTCTCGACCAAGGTCGCCATGGCCTCGTCAGGCGTGGCCGCTTTTTTTTCGGGGGGCGCTTTCGCCTTTCGGGTTGAACCCCGCTTCTTGGTGGGCATGCCCTTTTACTGTTACAAGCGTCACCGATTTTTGACGGTCACCAGAAATCGTCGTCGTCAGAACGGCGCGGCTTGGGTGCGGGCTTGGGCGCGGGCGCAGGAGGCTCGGGCCGGGGCTCGACAAGCGGCTCGGTCATGGCGGGCGACGGCGGGGTGGGCGCCCGCGGGGGGTCGGCCGCCGCGGCGCTCGGGAGCGGCGGGGCGTCGTCGTCGTCACCTTCGTCGTCCGTGAGCGACGTCGGGTCGGTCACCCTGGATTCCATCAACTCTTGGCCAACGGCGTAGGCGTTCTGGGCCGCCGCCGTCCACTTGTTTGCCATGTCCTCGCCGATGAACGACGGGAACCGCAGCTCCATCGTGGGCTGGTTCCACAGGCTCGGGTTCTCGCGGTACAGCGAGAGCAGCGACACCTTCTTGAACCGAGTGTGCGTCTCGGCCAGCGCCATGTCGATCTTGATGTCAAACGGCTCGGTCTTGGTCAGGTACAGCTGGCACCCGGCGTCCTTGTCGTCCGACTTCCAGTTCATCAGCTCGAACGCCGACATCGAGCCGTCGGACCGCCGCACGTTGAAGACCCCCCACTCGAGGAACCAGTGCGGGAGCACGTTGAATGACAGGATCCGGTACTTTTCGAGGATCGAGGCGGCCTGCTTCTCGGCCTTTTCGGTGCAGCTTTTGCAGTGCCAGTACCCGATGTTCTTGTTGGGCCACGGGAGGATCAGCGCCTTGACCTCGCGGTCCTTGCGCACCGAGCAAAAGTGGCAGGCGCCGGGCTGGGATCGGTCAATCTCACTCATTCGAACCGAGCGACGGGTTTGGTCCGGGCGGTCCTGGAATTTTTGCCCCCGTCACCAAAGAGCGCGACCATGGACCCGATCCGACACCAGCTCAAGTAACGGATCCGCGTGCTCGACCGCGCCACCGTGACCACCGACGACCACACGGCGACGCGAACGGCGTTTATCGAGGCCGTGACAAAGGCGGCGTATTACAGCTACTGAGCAAGAAAGGCCATGAGCGACGCGAACATCTCGTGGGTGATGGCGTGCTCCATCGTCCCGGTCGTCACCTTGAGCACGTCGTCGTCCGAGCGGACGGCCGCGTACTTGGGGTCGCGCTCGAGCGTCGGGATGACCGGGACGATCACGTCGCTCAAAAAGGTGTGCTCGGCTCGGCTCGTCACCGCCTTCTTCGAGATGCCTTGGCCCTCGAGAAACAGCTCGACCATCGTCTCCTGGTCCGCGAGCCTGTCTTCGGTGATGACCACCGACATTTGCAGCGTGTGCTCCTCGCCATCGTCGGCGAGCCCCTGGGGGACAACCAGATTGACCACCGCGGTGATTTCCATTTCCACGGCGGCGCCGGGATCCTCAATCACCAGCTCGCGGATCAGGAACGTGATCGCCGAGTGGTACCACATGGAGTGGCGGTCGTCAAAGTCGTCATCGTCGCTGGCGATCACGATCGGGTTGGCCGCTCCCCCGTAAGCCATGGTTGTGGCAACCTGGTTAACCAACCAACTCATTAACGCGATGGCCCTCCCGCGGTTCACGGCCGACCAGGAGCGCGACCTGACGGCGCTGTTGGCGAGCGACGACCCCGCGATGGTTGCGATCGTGGGGCCGACCGCGTGCGGAAAGTCGACGCTGCTCAAGAACGCCACCGCCGACTACGAGTCCACGGGATTTTGGAGCAGCGGGCGAGTCAACCCCAAGGTCTACGTGTCGTCGGCCCCGGCGTACGCGCTTGGCCCCGACGACGCCCCCGAAGTGTTGGTGGTGGACGACATGTACACCTTTCCCAAGGAGGTCCGCACCGTGTGCGTGGAGTTTGACGGTCGGAAGACGGACGCCGCCCAGACAATCGCCGTCGTTCGAAGGATCGTCGCCGCCATCAAGCGTGGCGTCCCGGTGCACGCGCTGAAGAAGCACGTCTGGGGCGGGCCCATGGACGCCACGCCGTGGATGGCGGCCGAGGATCGGGTCGAGCGGCTGCGCCGGGTGCTCGACCCGGCGACCCGACGCGCTGCGCTCGACGGGATCGCCGCGGGGCTGTGCGCGCGGCGGGGCGTGCCCATCAGCGCGGTCAACTTTGTGTTGATGGGCTCCGAGCTCGGCCCGCTCCCCGACGACGTGACCGTGTTTCGGCCGGAGTAAACCGCGTTTAATCACATCTTGACGTCGGGGTACGGCGAGTGCGCGAGCGCTTCGGGCACCGGGGGACCGGCGCCAAAGTTGTCAAAGAGGTAGAGCGCCTCCTCGTACCCAAAGTCCTCGTCGAGGTCGAACTCGCGGGCGGTTGGGTTGCTATCCTTGGCGAGCTTGGCGCGGTGCTTGGGCCAGTCCTCTGACTCGACGAACGCGGCGATGGTCCCGTGCTTCTTGACCGTCTTGACCGCCGCCACCGGGCCGATCTTGGGGATCCCGCGCGCGTAGGTGTAGTCGGTCCCGCACAGGACCGCCATGTTGCGGAACTGCTCGAGCGAGTCCAGCGTGAGCCCCTTGAGCAGCTCGTTCAGCTCGATCCGCTGGAGCGACATGGGCCGCACCAGGTTCCGGATCATGACGGGCGCCCCAAAGGCCAAGACGTCGCCGTCGTCGGACGCCACCGCGTCCGCCTTGCCCGCGGCGCACATCTTGGCGCAGTGGGCCTCGGCGTCCCCCTCGGCGATCACCACGGGCGCCCGCTCGAGCAGGAGCCGCTGGATCACCGCGTCGACGTCCGCCTGGGTCACCGTGACGTACCCCGCGGCCTTCTCGGCCTTCTTTTCGGTGACGGCGATGAACGACGACGCGTCGAACGACGACGGCGCCTCGCGGGCGGCCTCGACCCGCTTCTCGGCCGCGGCCTTGGCCTCGACCAGCGCAGCCTCGAGCTTTTGCAGCTCCTCCGGCTTGTCGGCCAGCTGCTTGGCCTCGCGCTCGTGCTCGGCCTTGAGAAACTTGATCTCGGTGTCGCACTCGGCCTTGACCTTGGCGACCTCTTCGTCGATGTGCTTCTTGATGTCGGTGCGCACGATCGACGGGAGGTCGGACTTGGCCTCGAGGAACTTGTCGGCGCCCTCGGTCCGGAGCCGCTTCACCGCCTCCTCGCGCTCGCCGATGATCTCGTGGACCCGCTTCCGACCGGCGTCGCGGCGGGCGGCCTCGAACCGCTTCGACTCCTTCTGGGTCCCGTCAAAAACGTAGCACGGCTGGATCCCGGCGTTGGTGAGCATGGTGTGGAGCGTCGAGAACTCGAGCGACGGGTCGCCCCGGGCCTTGAGGGTGTACATGTACACGGTGGCGTCGATCGCTAGCCGAACACCCGACAGCGCCTCGTAGGTGGTGGGCACCAACACGTGCTTGCACTTGGACCGGACGTGGTTCCAAAATCCGACAATCCCCATGGTGGCCGAGGTGTGTCCGCGCCATGGCGCCGCCCGCTCATTTAATTTAAACGCGACGCTATGAACTTTAATACGGGTGGGTCCGGATCGGAGGGGGGAAGAATCGTCCGCCATGACCAAGATCTACGTGCTCGAGGGGCGGCTCAGCCCGAAGCTGGTGCCCGCCCCGAAGAAGACCAAGGTTTTGGGGTCGTCGTCGGTGATCATGGGCAGGTCCAAGTACACCCTTGTCGCCGAGTACCCCACCTTTGCGGTGTACACGCACCGCCCGAAAAAGGGGGTTGAGGACGTGGGTACCGTGTGTGACCTGCCCCTGGCCGACGCCATTTTGGTCTACCCGATCGTCTTTGTCACGCACTACACCAAGGACGTGGACCGCAACATCAAGGCTGACGTGATCAACATCATCTCCGGGAACATCGACCCCGAACCGTTGTTGGCTCCTCCCCCGGCGGCGGCGGTGGTGGTGGAAGAGGACGACGACGACGATATTTCGGCGGTGAGCGGCGGGGAGGAGGAGGACGAAGAGGAGGGAACCGAGGACGAGGAAGACGAGGACGCGCCCGAGGTGGAGGAGGTGGCGGAGGATGAAGAAGAAGACGACGAGGTGGAGCAGCGTGTTTATTCGACCCGGAAGCGGCGGCGCGCCGAGCTCGACGGGGGTTAGGATTGCGCGATCGTGGACACGTCGTCGTCCGTCATGTCGTACACAAAGTTGTTGTTGGCCTTGAGGTGCGGGATCACCACGGTGCGCAGCTCCTCCTCGCTCAGCGTGCACGTGACGTAGTCGTGGGCGGCCGCCCCGCCGCGGACGGCGCGTCGGTGGAGGCACTCCTCGATGTCTTCGGCGGTGAGCATCGGGTACAGGACGTGGCGCCGCGTCTTCCCGTCGTCGCGCACCGTCTCGGCCACGCGGGGGCTGAACTGCTTCCGCGCGAACTGCGCGTCGCGGTACGGCGACGCCCGCCACCACGCCGACCCCAACTTGATCTCGATCTCGCGGTCGATCCGGGCCTGCTTCTCCTCCTTGGTAGTCCCGGGCATGCGGGCGACGGCCCGCAGGTCGTCCAGCTCGGGCTGGGTGTACGTTGGGAAGGAGCTCCACTTGGCGGGCATCGTTGCACTTCCGGGGTGGGGTGACGGTTAAGGTGGCCGCGCCGGGTGTGAGCTGGATCCGGTCCGCTTAATTAATCAATCATCCGAGTGGACGAGTCATTATAACGACTCCAAGGGATTCGATGCAATGGCTCTTGGTGAGCTCGCCCGACGACGTGCGGTTAGTGAAGCAGGACGGCTTTTGCCACCGATGCTTTGAGCGCAAGACCCGGTGCACCATTTTGTTGAACCTCCCAATCAGCGAAGGCGACCCGCAGCGCCACGCGTGGCTGCGACTGGCCCGCGAGCAGACTGTGCGCATGTACGGGACGGTTTTGTGCGAGTGCTATACCGGGGCCAAAATTTGTGGACAGCCGTGATAGTAAAGACAAGATCGCCATGGACAAGACGTCCGCCGAGTACACCATCCAGGGCATGGCGCTGGCCAAGAAGGCCGCCGAGCTCACAGACGAGATGATCAACGCCGACGGGACGGTCAACCACTACGCCGCCGAGCAGGCGGTGCGCACCTTCACCAAGGCGTGCGAGTGCAACCGCAAGGCCAAGGCCATCTCCACCAAGAAGGCATCCAAGTAAACGCTGAGCAATTTTATATTGGGCCATCACCCTTCGACGTTCAGAATCTTGCGCGCAAACTCGCGCACTTCGCCCCGCGTCGGCTTTTCGACGGTCACGGTGAGAATGAGGTCGCCGCAGAGCGAATCCGACCCGGGCTCCGGGAGCCCCTGCTCCTTGAGCGTGATCTTGTCGCCGGTCCAGTACCCGTTGCGCGGGACCGTCACCACCGCCTTGGCCCCGAGCATGTCGATGCTCACCGCCTTCCCGGGGGTCATGGCGTCCTCGAGGCGCATCACCAGCGGGGACTCGAGGTTGCACCCCCGGCGCTCCACCTTGTCGCCGGCCGGCGCCACCCGCAGCCGAACCACCAGCGGCTGGCGGCTCTCGTCCTCCGCCGAGTAGTCCCCCTTGCCAAGCAGCCGACAGAGCTCGGTCCCGTCCCGCGCGCCGGGCTCGATGACCACGTTGTACACCCCCTCTTCAAACACCCGGCCCGAGGCGTCGCGGGAGACGGTCCCGCGCACCCGGACCCGCTGGCGGTTGCGCAGCGATTCGAGCGTCACCTCGGCGTACCAGATGGTCAGCCCTTGGTCCGCGAACGGGACGTGCGCCCGGGGCTCCTCGGGATCGACTCGGCGGCGCTTCTTGGAAGACTGGGACTGGAGCAGATCGCGCGCGTGGATGAGGTCGGTGAAGCGTCGGTCGGCCCCGTCGGTGGGGTCCTTGTCCGGGTGAACGGTCTTGGCGCGCGACCGAAACTCCTGCGCCACCTCCTCGGCGGAGGCGTCCTGTTGCACCCCGAGCAGTCGGCGGGCCGCCGCCAGCTCGCCCTCGCTGGCGCTCTCGCCGGCGGCGGCGTCGTCGATGAACCGGGCGTCCTCTTCGGTCTCTTCCTCGATCGGTTCGTCGTCGTCGTCGCCGCTCGCGCCCGACACGTCGCATTCGTCGTCGAACAGGCTGCGGGGGTCCATCGCGCGGTGTGGTTGTGCGAGTCTATTAATTGGGGCCAAAGTGTTTAAGTTGGGGATTCACCCTTCCTTAACAACACAACACCCCCCCGATGGTTGTGTTGGGGGAGGGGACCTATGGTGTGGTCCGCCCGGCCAAAAATGGCGATGGGGCGGTCAAGGAGCTGCGCAAGACAAAGTATCGGGCCACATTGGACGAGAGCTACATCCGGTCCATGTCGGTGTGCTCTCTGGCGCGGCCAACCGAGCACCACCTCGTGCGGTGCACCCCGATGACGACGGTGGTGCTCGAGGGGCTGATCGGCCCCGCGGGGCGGTACCCCCGAAACCAGACCCTCACCATCCACATGCCCCGGTACCGGTGCGACCTCCGCGCTCGAATCAAGGCGGACCCCTCCTTTTACTTCACCGTCGACGTCCAGGCCATCCTGAACGACGTGGCGACCGCGGTCGACTACCTCCACGCCAACTGGATCGTGCACCGCGACATCAAGCTCCAGAACATCCTGCTCGACGAGCACGACCGGGCGTACCTCGGCGACTTTGACCTGTCGCACCGGTGGAACACCAGGAACATGGAGCGGGGTGGGTACGTCATGGACACCCAGTGCGTGTACACGGTGCACTACCGCCCGCCCGAGACGATGCTCGCGGCGTACGAGGGCAAGGCGCAGACCATCGAGCAACAGATGCGGGGGGACGTGTGGTCGGTCGGCGTCGTGGGGCTGGACCTGATCGACCCGGCGATGCGCACGTTGTCGATGTGGCACAACGCCCCGAAGGCGGACAATGACGCCCAGATGATGCTCCCGCAGATCCTGGGATACTTTGGGCTCGCCGCGGACGGGTGGCTGATGCGCCACCACCGAGCGTCGCTCCAGCGCATGGGGTGTCGGGTGGGCGCGCCAAAGTACGCGCTGAACCGCCGGTGGCCTGAAGGGGTGGACGGGCGGTACAAGTCCGCGCTCGCCGGGATGCTCCAGACCGACCCGGACCGACGGTTCTCCGCGGCGCGGGTGGTGTTGACGCTGGAGGGCCGGCCGTCGGCCCGGGAGCTCGCGGCCACGGCCGACCTCGAGGAGGTGTTGGCGCCGCCGATCCAGCTGGACGCCAAGGGGATGCAGCCGTACGCGTCGTACTACTACTCGGTGTACATGCGGTCGCCGCCGCCGCTCCGAAAGAAGCCCTCGAACCGAATAGTGGCGGTGGCCGCGGGGGCGCTGGCGCACACGTACGTTTTCGAGGTGGACTACGACCTGCTCGATTCGCTCGCCGACGCCAAGTGCGGGAACCTAGTCATTCGGACGATCCAGCTGTGGATCATCGCGCTGCTCAACGGGAACCTGGCTCTCCCGGACGATCTTGTCCACAAGATTACCAACGCACAGTAAACAGGCGTCGTAGGCCACCGTCTTTTCTTGCGGGGTCAACAGCCCCTCGGGCGACAGCGACAGCGCGGCGTTGAGCTGGTCGCTGAGCTGCTTCGCAACGTTCCGCACGCCGTCCGCCGCCCGCTTCGTGTCGGCGGGCGGGTAGCCGCGCCCGCCGAGTTGGTCCTGGAGGTAGGCGCACCTCGCCTCGACGTAATCGTCGGCCATTCGGAAACGAGTTTTCCTCCACCGGGCGGAATTTTTGGGGTCGCGGCGTTGAAAACACCCGGCCCAAAGATGATGCCCCGCGGACGCCGTGGCAGAATGATGGCGATGCAGGCGCAACAGCGCGCCCGCGCCCCGATCCCCCGGGCCCGCGTCGGCCCCGACCCGAACGTCCCGACCCAGGCCGCGGCCCCCGCCCCGCCGTCCGAGATCAAGCAGCTCGCCGCCGCCGTCGCCGAGTGGGACAAGGCGTGGGGGGACATCAACGACAGCAACTTTCAGTACGTCGGGACGACGGCCGAGACCAAGGTCCCGTACTACGCGGTGATCCCGACCACGGTCGAGGCGCTCGCCACCCCGGACGGCGAGGTCGACGCCAACAAGCGCGTGCTCCTCTGCTACCCGCAACAGGAGAAGCACGGGCTGGTGTTTGCGCGGCTCAAGACCATCGACCCGGTCACGGGTTCGATCGACCTGTGGTGGATTCCGACGTACGCCAAGAACCCAGTTGCTGGGGTCCCCGATGTGTTTGCCCAGCCCAAGATGTCGCTGTTCCAGCCCAACTACGAGCTCCCGGGAGTGGACTGATTTTTCCTCTTTCGCGTTATTACACGATAAGATGCTCGACGACTCGGAGGTCGCGAGGACGCTTCTGGCGGTGGCCGTTGTATTTTGCGTGGGGGCGCGGTGCTCATCCAGAATCCCCCGTAGGTGTGAAGCCCCCTGACCTTGACCTTTTCGAGCGAGTCCGGGTCCGCGATGGTCTCACCGGTCAGCGTGATGTCCCACAGGTAGCCCACGTCGTGCTTTGTCTTGACGGCGAGCCGGTGTCCGCTCGTGTACGGGGCCAACTTTTCCAACACCCGTGTGGGATCCTTGGTCACGTCGGCGTCAGAGGGCTTTTTAAACGGGGGGTCCATGGTCGGAGTGCGAGGGCCGCGGAAAATTCGGAAGGGTCGTCGGCGCCCGTACAAAAATTTAGTGACCGGGGCGATTTTTCTGTGGACCCCACCCCTCAAACTGGTGGCGATGCTTCGGCTCATCATCAAGAACTTTCCGATCATCGCGATCCTCATCGCCATCGGGGCGCTGATCGGGTGCTTTTTCCAGACCCGTCGCCTGAACCAATCCATGTCCTCCAACAACAAACTCAAGGATCAGGTCCGGAAGATGTCCGAGTACATCAATCAGATCCAACAGGTGGGTCCGGCCATCGAGGGGAACATCATGCGGCCCGTGTCCCCGCCGTCGTCCCCGATCCCGTCCGAGCCCGAGTACCCGCCCGAGCCCGCGGCCGAGGAGTTGCCCGCGGCCGAGGAGCCGCCCGCGGCCGAGGAGCCGCCTGAGGCCGAGGAGCCGCCGGCCACCACCGAGGCGGACGTGGACGTCGAGGCGGACGTGGACGTCGAGGATGAAGCCAAACCCCCCGCCCCCAAGTCGGGGGCGCGGGGAGGCCGCCGGAAGGCTAAGTAGGGGGCAGCGTGCGCCCCACCAACAAAAGGTGCACCGAGTGCGCAATGGTCCACCGCCCGCTCTCCAGAAACACCCGCGTAATAAACCGTCCGCGTTGAATCATGTCGTCCACGTAGTCGTTGGTCGGGGGGTCGAAGAACATGAGCACGCTGAACGACGGGACCTCCACCTTGTTGATGCGCCGGAGCTGCACCGTCGAGAACGATTTGATGCGCTCGAGCAGCGGCTTTTCGAGGATGGGCTGGCGCATGGACCACACCGACGCCAGCGCCGACTCGTTCAGTGCCTCCTCGATCGTCTTGGGCTCGATGGGCGACGTGAGGGTGAACACGATTGAGCTCTCGAGCGGGAAAATGTCAGTGGGGGTACTGTCGCTGATCCCGCCGTCGACGTAGAGCTGACCGTCGACGTTGATCGGGGGGTAGATGAGCGGGAACGACGCCGACATGATAACGGCCGTCGCTACCTTGAGGTCGGGGAACGTGCGGTGGCTGACCAGCGTCCGGGTGAACCCCGCGGTGCGGTTGGTGGCCACCACCACAAACTCTTTGCCCGTGCGGCGCCACAGGTCGGTGAGGG
>Ga0180432_10000516_pt1 | contig 63484 bp, 60 predicted proteins | sample SS_ome_10_FD_132414 | JGI IMG/M metagenome (GOLD analysis project Ga0180432, IMG submission 132414) | Hypersaline lake sediment archaeal communities from the Salton Sea, California, USA - SS_1_MS_2 metaG | ecosystem: Environmental > Aquatic > Non-marine Saline and Alkaline > Hypersaline >... | reverse complement strand
CATTTGTGGAAACTCGCTGAACGCCCCGCATCAACAAATAAGGTAAAAGGAGGTATTTCGGTAACCGATGTATTTGAGGCAACGACCCCAGTTCGGTAACAGTTTTATTTGACGCAATACGCCGTATCTCCTCTCGATCTTCCCCCGAAACGCCGGAAATTTTTGGTGCTCATCTTCGCCATTACCTGTAGCCGGTAGCTGATTTAGCTTCAGATGCCTTTAGACATTAACCGTTTCGCGGGAGCCTGTCTCTCGAGTGCTCCTGCTGATATTACTTGATTACCTTCCGCTGGGGCCGACATCTGTCTGACCCTGTTCGCCGTGTTCGTTGGGGCTGGAGGCTGGTTCGGGGCTTCAATGACCGGGTATTGTGGCAGGCTTCGCTCATTTGTGGCTCTGGTTGAGGGTAAAAGTCTGGTGTACTGGCTGTAGCTTCAGCAGTGAGATAAAAAATTTAATAATAGTGAAAGTCGGGGAAATCACTACATGCGCCTCGGGGAACTATCGTAGAATGTCAGGGATAGCGATGAGGTCTACCCTGGCCAATCGACTGCAATGCATGAAGTAAACGGGTAAGGTGAGCATGAACAGAGGGGCCATGGACTTTGTGAGGTGACCACTGTGCAGGGTTCGTCTTTCCTGCCGTTTCTGCTTTTGTGATGGAGCCCGTTGCATAATATACCGAGTGAGCCGATATTACTAGTACTTCAGTAATGAGAAGAACTAAAAAGTGGGAGGAAAAGTTAATTAAAATATAACTGGCATTTGATAAAAATTTAGAATTATGCCTTGACAAATAGTACTAAAGTAGCTATACTTCCTAGCAAGTTGGTACTATATATAGAAGTACCAAGGTACGGTGTCTCTTCAAAAAGGGGGAATCGGCTAATCTGTTTTAGAGAGGGGGTGATGTAAGATGCCAGCAGCAGGTGCAGTAAATGCATTAGCTAGTGTTGTCGCGAAAGTATTAGCGCTCGTAGACCAGGTACTAGGAGAGTTTGTCACGGTTACTTCGGTTGAGCCTACCTCGAGCAATTGCGGAATCAACGCGATTGTTTATACCATTCAGCCATGCGGAGTATCGCTGATCGATGGTTTGGCCACAGTAATCTTTGCACTGGTCAAGCTGGGCAACGACTTCTTGCCCGCGCTCGGTGCATACAACGTCACACAGTGGACGTAGAAAAACAGTGGAACTAGGTTATTGGGTATTTATCAATTAGGGTAGTCAAAAGAGATTCGATTTAGCACATCCCCTTTGAAGAGGACGATTGAAGTAGGAGGCGGCGAAAGCCGCCTCCTTTGCTATCTGGCGTTGCGATAGCTTGACCAAAAGGGCAAAATGTGCTATCTTTCTGGCACTGCGGTGGATGGTGGGGTAATTTGAGCCGGGGAACGTTGAAGGGTATAAATTAGTCAAATATCAGAGGTAAGTGGTAGTGTAGGAGTCTCTCATGACGGCCTTGAGTTCTGTAACAGCTAAGGTATTAGCGCTGATTGATGTATTATCCGACAACTGGGTCGATGTCAGCAAAGATATCCATGCTCCAGACTTATGCAATGGAGTGAATATTAGTGTTATAGAGTGCGGTCGTATAATGGCTTCTGATGTACAGTGGCTCATAGGTGTTGTTGCCTACTACGCTTTTCCGCCGTTGACCCATGTAATTGAGGGTCTTACGATGACTTATCCTTCATAATAGCATAGCGCAGGTGTGAAAGAGAAAGACAGCTTGAATGGATTCTGAACTATATTGTATTATGGTAAGAACGAAGCAGCAATAAGGGATATTAGACATGTCTGATGTACTTGTGCCGATACAGGTGCTTATCAAGCTAAGCGCAATCATGAATGGAATGCTTAGTTATTGGGTGGAAGGCAATGCTTTAACAGATCCAAGGGGTGAGACGCTGGTGAGTGGGATGGTCGCCATCATCGAAAGATTGACCGAGTTCTATTCGCAGATACTAAGCCTGTTCTAACGCGCTTGGGTCGGAACAAGAAACAGAGTTGTCGTGAGTTGATAAGGGAAATTGACTTTCATGGGTACTGGCATATGTGGCAATTGTGCGAACTTCAAGCCGGAGCCCGGTAAGCGGTTCTTCGATTGTGCTATGGCTAGGCATGCTGGCCTGGGTTATGGGATGCAGGTGAGGGCGGATACCAGGTCATGTGAAGCATTTACGCCATTCGAGGCTTATGTTGCGCCGGCATCAATCCCGCGAAAAGAGCCTTTAGAGCCAGTTGGGCTTTGCTCGGTGGGAAAAAGGACTCTGGTACTAACCGTGTCGCTAAGTATCATCCTGGTCTCATGGTTGCTTTATACGTGCGCGCGGCTATAGATATAGAGCATCTGCACCGACTGGTATCCGTATTCATAGCTTACATCCTGGGATCGAGACAAGTACGTAAAGCTATCCTCAAATCGTGGTTAACGACGACTGTGTTGCGGTTAGTGTACATGGAAAATGCTGCAGGCCAGGGGCTTCCCTACAGCTTGATGCGAATGGCGGAAATGAAATAGGGATGTTTAGCTTGGTGATTTAGTGGTCGTAGGAGTTTAATCTTTTTACTAGAGGTAGGGTTGGTAGAAAGCAATGGGGGTTAAATCAGGGCTAGCGCAGTAAGGACAAACGTTGTTACATCCTTTTATTAAGACTGCTTGTTATTGGCGCCGCACCGGCGCCACCGTTAGCCGCCACCTCAGGTGGAGCACCCCCACACATATATATAGTCGGGTTTAGTCATCGTGTCTGTTGTCCCGTCCCAGCCTTCAACAGTTAGAGTGACGGTGTAGTAACGATTATCGCTGTAATAGGCTTGTACTTCGGGTCCTGTGGAGGTATGGCCATTACCGAAGTCCCAATACCAGTTCTTTATATTGCCCGTTGACAGAGAGCGGAATGCTATCCAGCCGTTGCCCTCCATATTGGTCATCGACGCTTCGAACTCAGCGCGAACTGGACCTGTGGGAATTGGTGTCGGAGCAGGCGTAGAGGAGCCACATGAAAAGGAAGGAACACAAGCAGTAAAGGTAAGCACTCCCAGCGCCAGTAGAATCAATACTGCACAGAATATTTTCATGTATATATTATATCATGGGTTGCCAGTACACAATAATTTACAAAACATACAAATCTATATGATTCTGAGAGTTGATTTTGACAGGTAGTGGTATTAGCTTGTACACTAAGAGCCTTAAAGGTTATTGGAGTAAGTTGAAGTGAAGAGTTGGTGGAAATTTGCATCATCTACGCTAATCTCGTCCATCCTGGCTCTTGGGCCTGGTAGAGTATTGGCGCAGGATGGTGAAGGATCAATTCCAGTCTTTCGCGACGTACTCTTGGATGTTGCGACTAGAATTGATGCTAAGCTCAGTACATGGGTGACAGGTAATACCTTGACGGATCCGGAGGGCGAAGAGTTTGTTAATGACCTGGTCGATTTCATTTGTGATGCAGTTGCCTATATTGCTGCATGCCTGGAAGATATACTTGTGTGGCTGGACTTCACGTAGCATGTGTCCTTCAGCATTTACTCTCTATAGACCTTGTGTGCCAGGAGAATCCAGAGTAGAGGCCCGGTGCACGAGGCTGCATTGGTAAAACTCGCCGTTGCCCTGGTTTGACAAATCTGGGCGCTATGTTATGATAGCCCGTACGTAGAAGAGTAGCTGAAGTGTATTCGAGATGAAGAGCGGATACTGGATAGCACCAGTCGTCTTGGTGCTAATTTTGATTGTGGTTGGCGTTGCCTCGGCTCAGGGTGCGCCAGCGGTTATTACCAATGCTGCCAGCGATATAACCACCAACTCGGCCACTCTAAATGGCACACTCACTGGCCTGGGTAATGCTTCATCCGTTGACGTTTCCTTCGAGTGGGGTCTGACGGACAGCTATGGCGACGAGACTACACCGCAGACTATGACTGATACCGGGTCTTTCTATGACAGTATTGGTAGCCTTGATCCAGGTACTACCTACCACTATAGGGCCAAGGCTGTCGGCAACGGTACCGCCTATGGTGGTGATGCGACTTTCACCACTGGTACTACACCGCCCTCGGTGATAACTAGTGATGCGAGTGATGTGACCTCTGACTCGGCTGTGCTGAACGGTACACTTACGGGTCTGGGTACTGACACATCGGTTGATGTTTCCTTTGAGTGGGGACTAACCGCAGGCTACGGGAACGAGACTTCACCGCAAGCAATGCCTGCTACTGGCGACTTCAACGCGCTTATCGGCGGCCTTGATCCAGGTACTATCTATCACTTTCGGGCCAAGGCTGTTGGCGACAGCACCACATACGGCGATGATATGGCCCTCACGACCCTGGGCCAAATTGAACTCGAAGGAAGTGCGTGGTGTACTAGCTATGGTTCGCTTGTTGGCGCTACACTTGAGGGTGATGTGATGATGGTTGAAAGGTCGCAAGCATCGAATAGTTACTCTCTGCACGTAGTTGGCAATCTCACGCTGCACCTGTCAAACGGGAGTGATGAGACGGTTGACCTTGACCTGTATGGGAGCAGGGTCAGGTCGCTGTTTTACTTGCGTCAGGAGACGACCGGTAAGTCGGCCAGCTTGTCAGGAAGCTGGATCGATGTTGATGGTGGGAATTACTACATATATACAAGTGGTACGGTGGCCTTACCCAATCCTGATGGTGAAGCATTAAAGACAGCCAGGCTCTGCTTTGTTATGTTACGAACTCCTGATGTAGAGGTTCCCTTACCAGAAGGAGGCAGCTTCTTGGAAGATGTGGAGGCTGTTGTCACCAGGCTAACGAGATTGATTGACAAAGTTTGGGATGCGCTGATAGGGACGGGATTCGGGGAGTTGATGAGTGGCATATTGGCTCAGATGGCGGTCTTATTGGCTGCAGTTAGGGATGGATTTGGGGGAGCATACGTTCCATAGGTGAAAAAATATGGATCCAATGACGTTAATGATACTCCTGGGCCTCGCAGCTGTCGCGATAGCGATCGGGGCCCCCATAGTGCTGATTACCCTGTCGGCCTTCATCTATGCCTGGACACATATGTACCCCTGGCTGAAGATGGTGGGTAAGTGGGGGGCCAGGCCCGCGAATCTCGTCGCCTTGCTTGTTTTCTTCCTGGTCTGTTTTTTTGTGATCTTGGTTCTGGCCGTGCTCATTCATCCGTTGGCCTTTATACTGTTATTGCCTGCACTCATCATACTTTTCCCTGTGTACTTGGCGGTAATCGTGCTGATCGTACGGATCATCAAGTGGATGTTCTTTAAACTGTCGGGATTCATTGATAGCATTTTCCTGGCTGCCCGCCTGGAGTTTATTAAGTTCAAGATCAAGACCGATACGTTGAAAGAAGGTGGCCCTAAGGGCAAGCTGGGCGCGTTTAAGGGCGAGTTTTCAGGTGATGCACGAAGGGTCAGGACTAAAGTATCAGGTAAAAAGGAATCTGGTTTCAGGGGGAAACTTGAGGCGCTTAAGGATGAGTTTTCGGGTGACGTGGAGAGGGCTCGCGGCAAACTATCTAGGAGGAAGTGAAAAGCATGAGCTGGCAAGATAGACTGATGATGAAGATGATGGGTAACAAGCTGATTATCAAGATATTCAGCATACCTATCGTTCTCAAAGTGCTGATGTGGGAGACCAAGGTATTTGTGTCGATCATATCCCTTTTCAAGAGGAAGAAGGAGGCGGTTGACTAATAAGCGCGCCGGTTCGTGAACCCTCGGCGAAACCCGTTGGCAAGACTGGACGACTTATCGGTGTCAGTGTTCACTATTGAGAAGGGTGCACGGAATCCTCCGTATTTCGTAGAAGCCGCGTGCTAAAGGTTTGAAAAAGAGCAGAATCTGTGGTTATAATATCCTTGATATGTGGAGGGATCGCATAGTGGTTTAGTGCGGCCGCCTGCTAAGCGGTTAGGGGGGGAAACTCCTCTCATGGGTTCGAATCCCATTCCCTCCGCCATTAAGATTGAATATACTTCGCCCCAAAGGGGCTTTTTTTATGCCTTTACACGAAATATCTTTGACAAAGGCGCCTTTTAGTATAATCATAAATAGAGCGCCTTTATAAATACACGGGGGTTAGAAGGTATCGGATGCCGTTCTATTATATCTGGTCCATTGGCTGTCAGATGAACAAGGCGTACTCGTAGCAGCTTGCGATTGACTTGGAGCAATCGGGCTATCGGGCCACCACGATTGTAGAGGAAGCCGACATTGTGGTGATTAACAGCTGTGTTGTACGGCAGAGCGCAGAGGACCGCGTCATCTCCAGGCTGGGCTCGCTGATACCTCTCAAGAGGGTTAATCCTGACATGGTAGTGGCTCTTGCCGGCTGTATGGTTGATTCGGAGTTAGACAGGCTGAAAGAACGTTTCCCGCACGTTAACCTTTTCCTCAAGCCAGGAGAATCGACTGAGCTGTTGGAGTTGGCCGGTATACGGGCTGTTGAAGCCGTTCAGGACATTGGCCTTCGTACCTTTTCACCAACCGCTTTCGTTACCATTATAGAGGGCTGTGACAACTTCTGCTCTTATTGTATTGTGCCGTATCGTCGTGGGAGGGAGAGAAGCCGCCATCCCACTGAGATTAATTCTCAGGTAAGAGGTCTTGTTGAATGCGGCGTTAAAGAAGTTACCCTGCTGGGGCAGAACGTTAATTCCTATGGACACGATCTTTCAGGCAGACCTGATCTTGCGGACCTGCTTTATGAGTTGAACCCTATAAAGGGCCTTGAGCGGATTCGTTATCTTACTTCTCATCCCAAGGATATGGACGAGAAGCTTATAAAGGCAATGGCCTCACTGGATAAGGTATGTGAATCTATAAGCCTCCCTGCGCAGGCTGGAGATAACGGGATTTTGCGGGCGATGGGTCGGGGCTATACCATAGAGAATTACTGTGCTCTGATTGAGCGAATACGAATTGGCATTCCAGGTGCAGCCCTTTCAACGGACGTCATCGTGGGTTTTCCGGGAGAGACCGAGGAGCAGTTCCAGGGGACACTGGATCTACTATCTGATATCAGATTTGACACGGTTCATGTGGCTGCATACTCACCGCGGCCGGGCACACTCGCGTCGAGGAAATTCGAGGATAATATTCCGCTATTTGAGAAAAAGAGGCGGTTACGGGAGGTTGAGGAATTGCAGAGTGGCATAGCCGCAGAGATCAATGCTCGTCTGACGGGCCAAACCGTGGAGATATTGGTGGAGGGTGAAAAGAAGGGCAGGTGGTGGGGTCGGACGCGTACAGGGAAGCTGGTATTCTTCGACAGTGATGCTGATCTCCCGGGGCAGCTAGTTGAGGTTGAAATCGAAAAAACCAGCCCTTGGTCTTTGCAGGGGCTGCTCCGACGTGTCATATAGGGTATGGTTAGCGGGGCATGTCAGAAGGCTTCAGCCCAGGGGCAGGTCGATGCGGTAGTCCTTGAGTACCTCTTCTATTGCTGCTGCTGACTTTTCATCAGGTGGCGTGAGGGGCAGGCGGGGACCGCCCACGTGAAATCCGAGGTGGTTCAAAGCGTATTTAATGGGTATCGGGTTAGAGACGACGAACAGCACATTGAATAGCGGCAATAAGTAGCGGTGTATCTGTGCTGCCTCAGCGGTTCTGCCTTCAATGACGTTGCTTATCATTTCCTTTATTTGATTGCCGACCAGGTGCGAGGCGACACTTATGACTCCGTAACCCCCAAGGGTCAGAATAGGCAGGGTGTCATTGTCATTGCCGCTATACACTAAAAAGCCCTCCCTGGCATTAGCAATGATCCTGGATACTTGATCCAGATTGCCGCTGGCTTCCTTTATTCCGATGATGTTGTCAATCTTACTCAGCTTGACGACCGTATCCACCGATATACTGGTAACAGTGCGAGAAGGCACATTGTAGAGAATGCAGGGTAAACTGGTACTCTCGGCAATGGTTTTGAAATGCTGGTATAAACCTTCCTGAGAGGGTTTGTTGTAATAGGGGACCACGAGCAAACAGGCATCGACACCGATTCGCTCCGCCTCTCTGGTTGTTGCCAGGGCTTCCGCCGTGTTGTTGCTGCCTGTGCCGGCTACGATTGTTCCTCGCTGGCCTATTGCTGATTTCACCTCGGTAAAAAGCCGGATCTCCTCATCACGAATAAGGGTGGGGGATTCGCCGGTCGTACCTACTACCACTACTCCGTCGCTCCCCGAGGCAAGCAATGCCGATGCCAGCCTTTTAGCCTGCCCGTAGTCAACTTCCCCCTTGTCATCGAAAGGTGTTACCATCGCCGTAAGCAAACGACCTGGAATTGGCATTCTATCTCCTTGTGGCAGGTTTAGAGCCATCCATTTGAGATTAGTTGCTCTGCAATCTGAACTGTATTGAGTGCTGCACCTTTGCGTAGATTATCGGCTACAACCCATATCACCAGCCCGTTTGGGTGCGAGGCGTCACGGCGGATGCGTCCTACGAAGACCTCATCGGTGCCGGCCACCGACCAGGGGTTAGGGTAAAGACTGATTGAAGGATCATCTAATACCTTGACCCCGGGGGCGCTGGCCAGGATGTTACGGGCCTCCTCAGGGCTCATAGGATTGCTGAACTCGATGTGTACTGCCTCACTGTGGCTGGCAACAACTGGCACGCGCACGCAGGTAGCAGAGATAGCGATGTTTTCGTCATGAAGTATCTTCCTTGTCTCGTGAATCATTTTCCACTCTTCTTTTGTGTAACCGTCATCTAAGAATACATCGATCTCGGGGAGAATGTTAAACGCTATCTGATGAGGGTAAACGTGAGGCAAAGTGCTCTTTCCCTCAAGGATCTGCTTGGTTTGATTGTTAAGCTCATCTACAGCAGCCGTTCCTGTACCGGATACCGCCTGATACGTATCTACAACAATTCGTTTAATAGGATTTAGCCTGTGTAGCGGATACAGTGCGACCACCATTTGAATGGTGGAGCAGTTAGGATTGGCGATTATTCCTTGATGATTTTCCAGATCTTCCGGGTTGACCTCGGGCACCACAAGGGGAATGTCCGACTCCATTCTAAAGGCGGCACTATTATCGACGACGACCGCACCTCTCTTCGCTGCTATCGGTGCGAATTGCCTGCTGATCTCACTCCCTGCTGAGAACAGCGCAATATCTACCGGGTCGAATGAGTGGGGTGATAACTCTTTCACTTCGATTTCCTGATGATTTACGTACATCTTCTTGCCTGCCGACCTATCAGAGGCGAGAAGATGAACAGAGGCCATAGGGAACTCTCTTTGCTCCAGGACCTTGATAAACTCTTGCCCCACCAGCCCGGTAGCTCCGACAATAGCTGTGTGATATTTTCTTTCTAGCAATGATCCTAGCAATTTTCCTCCTCGAGGCCAAGAAGCTGGTTCAGACCGAAAACTGCTTCGTTGAGTTCGACGACTTTTTTAATTGCCAAGGTGACGCAAGGCATAAACGCTTCTCTATTTATCTGGTCAAGTCGTATCCTGAGTGTTTGCCCCGGTGCGCCTAGAATCACCTCCTGATGAGCAAGCATACCTGGAAGTCGTACGCTGTGTAGTGCTATGCCATCAAGCTCCCCACCGCGGCTGCTGACTATGCTCTCATGCGTAGTGATGGTGTGTAAAAATGCCTTGCCTCTCGATTTAACCATCTCCCTGGCTGTTGCTACGGCGGTTCCTGATGGTGCATCGGACTTCTGTTCGTGGTGCATCTCGATAATCTCAGCATAGTCAAAGAATCTGGCTGCTATTTTGGCAAGATAAATCATTACTACAGCCGCCAGTGAAAAGTTAGGTGCAACTATTGCCCCTACCCCCTGGCTATGGCAGAGCCTTTTAATCTCGTCTAGGTCGGTAGTAGACAGGCCGGTTGTGCCGATTACCAACCTGACATTATGTTCTACCGCAGTACGTACGGCAGCCATCGTAGCATTGGCGGTCGTGAAATCTACCAGAACATCTGGGCGACAGTGTTCAAGCGTTGATACCAGGTCCGTGGACAGAGAGATGGAGCGAGAACTATCGGGTAAGAGCAGCTCTTTGCTATCGGCCTTTAAGTCTACCCCCGCCACTGCTTCGAGTTCTGTGTCACGACAGAGAGCTCTGAGAATCTCTTGCCCCATCTTACCCAACGCACCATGCACCAGTACCTTTACCCTACTACCCATAAGCGCCTAACTCCTTGCCCCTGAATTATCGGGGGGGCTGCCTTCTGTGATGAGGACTTCTTGGTCGATCTCCTGATGGCCTTATGTTGCCGTAACCGCTGTCCTCATCGCGATATGGTCGCTTATGTTGAGGTGGGGCAGCTTTTTTAAAGGGATACTCTGATGGCTCCTTGTGTTCAGCTCCTACACGGGCGCCCGGTACTTGAGATAGCTTTTCGAGCACTGCACGGCGGGAGAGATTTATCCTGCCCATGCGATCGATTTCGGTGACCATAACCATGATCTCATCGCCGACCTTAACTACATCCTCAACACTGGGTGCACGGTAATCGGCCAACTCGCTTATATGCACCAGGCCTTCTTTGCCGGGGAGTATTTCAACGAAAGCTCCGAAGTTAGTTGCCCGTGTAACCCTACCGTTGTATATACCACCTACCTCAACATCTCTGGTCAACTCCTCAATGATCTTGATGGCCTTCTGAGTTGCCTCCTCGCTCGGCGATCCAATAATTATAGTGCCGTCGTTCTCTATGTCTATAGTAGCCTTGGTCTCGGTCGTAATCGACCTAATGGTCCTGCCCCCGGGGCCAATAACGTGGCGAATTTTCTCGGGATCAACCGTTATTTTGGTTAGCCTGGGTGCATATTTGCTCAATTCTGGTCTACTGGAGCTAATGGTTTCTTTCATGCGCTCCAGAATGAACAGGCGAGCATCCTTTGCCCGGCTCAGTCCTGTTTCGATAATATCGTATTTTATGCTCTTTATCTTAATGTCCATTTGGAGTGCTGTTATCCCGTCAGAGGTTCCTGCCACTTTGAAGTCCATGTCGCCCAGAGCGTCTTCCAGTCCCTGTATGTCCGTAAGCACAGCGAACCTTTCATCCGCTCCTGTTACCAGGCCCATGGCGACTCCGGCCACGGGGGTCCTGATAGGTACACCGGCGTCCATAAGGGATAGGCTGCTACCGCAGACACTTGCCATAGAGGTACTGCCGTTTGAACTCAATACCTCTGAGACGAGGCGGATGGTGTATGGGAAATCCGTTTCACTGGGGAGAACTGGGACTAAGGCCCGCTCTGCCAGCGACCCGTGTCCGATCTCGCGGCGACCCGGGGAACCCATGCGCTTTACCTCGCCGGTACTGAAAGGTGGAAAGTTGTAGTGGTGCATGAATCGCTTGGTCTCTTCCTGTCCGATGCCATCGATCTGCTGTTCTTCCCCCGGTGAGCCGAGCGTTGCAATAGTAAGCACCTGGGTTTGTCCTCTAGTGAACAATCCCGAACCATGAGTTCTGGGGAAAATACTCACCTCGCAGCTTATCGGGCGAATATCGGTTAGTCCTCGGCCATCGGGCCTGTACCCTTCATCTAGTATACGCGCTCTGATAGTTTCCTTTAGCGCGAGGTCAAATGCTGAATTTACCTCCTGTGATGAATGGGTATTTCCCCATTTCGACATTATCTTTTCCTTGGGCTGCGCTAAAAGTGCCTCGCGTTCTGCCCGGTCTTTCTCCCCGAGTCCTTCGCCAATTCTGTCATGAATGATTGAAGCAACCTCTGTCTGAAGTTCAGGACTAAGCTCTTTGGATTTAATATCCATTTTGCGCCTGCCGCAGGCATCGATGAGTTGTTCCTGTAGCTTGATTACGTCCTGGTTTGCTTCTTGCCCGAATTTAATTCCTTGAAGTACGATATCCTCTGCAAGCTCCTTTGTCTCGGCCTCTACCATGACCGCTCCATCTTTCGTCCCGACGATGACGAGGTCAAGCTTGCTTTGAGTTAGCTGTGTGAAGGTTGGATTGAGCACGTATTCGCCATCTATATAACCAACCCGAGAGGCAGCTACCGGCCCGCCAAAGGGTATATCGGAGATGCCGAGGGCTGACGAAGCACCGATAATAGCCAGGATATCGGGGTCGTTCTCCTGATCTGCTGAAAGGACGGTTACAACCACTTGGATATCGTGGCGAAAATCCTTAGGAAAAAGTGGACGTAAAGGCCGGTCCGTAAGCCTGCAAGTCAGCACTGCCTCGGTGCTGGGTCGTCCTTCTCTCCTGAAAAAACTACCCGGTATTTTCCCTGCGGCATATAGCCTTTCTTCATAGTCTACGGTAAGCGGCATGAAATCTACCCCTTCTCTGGGTTCCGCACTGGCGCATGCGGTAACCAGAACTAAGGTCTCACCGTAACTGACGGTTACTGCGCCGTTAGCCTGCTCGGCGAACTTCCCGGTTTCAATAGCTAGGGTTCTTCCTGCAATATCACACTGAAAACGTTTTGTCATCTGGTTTTATCCTCTCTCCTTTTCCACCACCGATCCTCTTTCCTACTTTCGGAGACCAAGCCTTGCTATCAGTTGCCGATAGCGATTAACATCTTCCTTGCTGAGGTACTGTAGTAGGCGGCGTCGCTGTCCTACGAGTTGCAGTAGACCTCTACGGGAATGGTGGTCATGGCTGTGCACCTTGAGGTGTTCAGTCAACGAATTTATTCTCTCGGTTAGTAGCGCTACCTGTACTTCCGTAGAACCGCTATCGCCCTCTCGAAGTTGGAATTGGTTAATGATGGTACCTTTTTTCTCTTTTTCTATCATTTATATTTACTCCACTTTGACCAACGAGGAAATATTATAACACAGTGACAGAGCTTATGTAAATTACTCTTTGGTGCGGTTTGTTGTTTCTGGTTACATCTGAGCAGCCAATAGACGGGTTTTAGAATATAGTATTCCCTTACTGTAGGTCTCTGCTTTCAAATATACGGCTCGTTTGCTAAATCCTCCTAGTTTAGCGAAAACATTGAGCCGTCTTCAGACTTGGTTACTTCAATGCGCACCGGGAAAGCATCTTTTAACTCTTCTATATGGGTTATGACCAGTATTTTTTCGAAGTCGTCTTGAATCGAGTTAATAGCCTCAACCAATTTTTCCATGCCGGCGCTGTCCTGAGTGCCAAATCCTTCATCGATAATAAGAGTCGGCATTGGCGCTCCTGCCCGTTTTGCCAGGAGTTTGGATAGAGCAATCCGCAAGGCGAAATTAACCCTGAAGGTTTCCCCCCCGCTAAACATCTCGTAGTTACGTGTGCCCAGTTCGTCTGATATCTTTATCTCCAGGGTCTCGGTAATATCGCCTTTCTTGGTATCGCGCTGGCTCTCGACCCTCATGTGCATTCGGTTGTCTGTCATTCGGCCCAGCAGGCGGTTGGCCTCCTCTTCAATCTCAGGGAGAGCCGACTCGATGATCATGGCCTGTATGCCTCTCTTGCTAAATGCAGTAGCTAGATCATCATAGATACTTTTCTCCAGTGCTGCCGAATGCAGTGCCTTTAAGTTATCCTCTTTTTCCATCTCCAGTTGAGCACAGCGATGAAGGCTGGTCTGTATCTCAACCAGCTTGTCCTGGTAGATTCGTTCCTGATTCCGTAGCTGCCGGTAGAGCTTTTCCGCCTCATTGAATTCCTCCTCGAGACGGGGCAGTGCTTCGATCTCCGCCAGAATTACTCCTCGATTCCGGATGAACTCTTGAAGCGATGTGTGTAAGTCCTCTATTGCCTTCTGCGCTTGAGACAAAGCTTCTCTTTCCTGTGGTAGCGATGTTTCTGCTTCGATTCGTTCCTTATCCAAAACCTCCGCACGACGTTCGAACTGACTGCGCTCCGAGGTTATCGTAGTCTCCAGTCTGTTAATCTCTTGCCGTAGCCTTTTTAACTCTCCTTCTTGTTGCTGCATCTCGGTGAGGTTAATTCGGTAGGCGTCCCCCTTCTCTCGCCCTTGGAGTTCATAGTTCGTCACGATTCGCTCTCGCCCTTCCACACCCAACTCCGTGCCGCACAGGGGGCACCTGGCTTCTTCCTGCTCAAGCAAATCAAGCTTGCCTTTAAGCTCCGCCATCTCATTCTTCAACTGGTGGTTGGTTGACTGGAGAAAGTGGATTCGATTGGAGAACTGTTCGGCTTGCAGTCTCGACGTATTTAAATCCTTCTCTTGTGTGGTCAAGTTATCCAGGCGTGTTTTTATGCTGGCGGATTCCTCATCGTAACTTGATAGAACCCTCTCGAATTTCTCAATTCGTATGCTGTGTTCTTTATCGCGAACACTCAGGTACTGAAGTTGTTGATTCGCCTGTTCTATTTGTTTATCTATTTCCCTGTGCTGTTGCTCCTTGAATTTCATGGCTTCCCTTGACTGTCTCAACTGTGTTAGGGCTGATTCCTGTTTCTCTACGTCAGTGCTAATAACGGAGATGGCTGCCTGTGTTTCCTGTAAATCAGCCTCATATTTCCCTTTTTGCTCCAGTTGCTGCTCGATCCGGAGAAGGTTGTCGCTGCGATTACGCTGTTCGATTTCTTTCTCTTTGCTGTGGTCTTTTGCAAGTCTCTCAAGTTCATCGTATAACGATAGACCAAGGATATTGGCGAGGACCTCTTTCCGCTCTCCGGGCCTTTTCATGCTGAACTCGTCGGCACGACCTTGAAGCAGTAAAGCACTGTTGATGAATGTCTGGTAGTCCATACGAAGTATCTCGATTATCTTTTGCTGTGTCTCACCAATGGTGTTGCCTGTGATCGGCGAGAAACCATCGGGGGTTGCTATCTGCAACTCAAGAAGGCTTTGACCCGCACCTCTGAGTCCGCTCCTGGTAAGCTTACCCTTGGCGCGGTTACGCAGAACGCGGTAGTGGTTCCGACCCACGGCGAACTCGAACTCAACCTGCATCTCACCTTCTCCCAGATGAATCAGGTCGTCGTCGCTTTTCGCTCTGGCCTTTCCCCACAGTGCCCAGGTGATAGCATCGAGGAGCGCTGACTTACCGTTGCCATTGTCGCCGCAAAGGCAGGCTACGTGGAAGCTTTCGAAGTTAAGCGGTGGTACGGTATTGTGGTAACACATGAAATTACGCAGCGCAAGCTTGATTGGGATCATCGCTCATCACTCATATCTTGTATTCCCTTGTCTCTACGGGGCTTACTACTTTTGTGCCATCGGGAACTATTTCGTCGAAAGCCTCCGGATGTTTCGTATGAACAGGAAATACTACTTTGGGGTTAATATCGCATATAAACTGCCGAAGCTCAGGGCCTGAGGCGTGACCAGAGGCGTGAACATAGACGGGCTCATTTGTCGGTGAATTGATATCGAAGTGACGGAGCCATTTTTTCAGTCTTTCCTCATCCAGTTTCATCTCCATGTTGAAAGGCTCACTTGATGCCCGTATATACGTGCTTCCCGGTGCGGGGCTCAAATCTATCAGTTCGTTGAAATCGTAGTAGTCCAAGTGGACCAGATATTTGGATGGATTCCGTTTTATCTGGTACGCTCTGATGCCGTTGGTGAAATGTTCCAGGTTGATAGTTGAAGGGTCTGCCTTATCCCAGTTCGCGTTGTAGCCAGCATCGTATTTAGAGTTGACGTAATCGCCCTTGCTATATATCATATTCTGCTTTCTCTTGAGATAAACTTTCACTATCTCATCGTGTGAAACATCATTTATGTCAAGTTCTTCCATGTGCTTCAACCTGTTAAGTAGAAAGGCGAGCTTTGGCGATATTACGAGCACCCTGCCTGTGCGTTCGGCCACTTTTTTCATGGTTTGATACCTGGTTATATCCTTCCATGCAAACCCGACCATGGCCAACCCTTTTGTTTGAGATACCAGTTCCAGGCAACGGGCCTCTACGCTGCTTTCGGTATCAGGTGCGTCCTCAGTTATCCTGGTGCCCTCGATTATTAGAGCATCCGGCCTCGAACCTCTCAGTGCGTTCCGGAAGTTCTCGGTCAGATCGCTTCTGGTGCCGTGGAAACGAAGGTCGCCCGTGTAAACGATGGATTTGCCATCTGACGTTGTTATAAGAAATCCCATTGCTCCTGGAACGGAATGGTCCACGGGAAATGACTGCACCTCAATGTTTCCGATGTCGTCATGCCCGGCGATGGTTATGTATTTTCTCGGCGCGGGTTCAGTTGAAATCGTGTATGCGCCCGGGAAAAAGGCCCTTGGCCCAATTTCAGAGAGCGCTCTCTTCTTGGCTGCGGTGAATTCGTACTCAAATCCTCCTGTCCCTATGGCTTCAGCCGTCTCGATAATAATTCTGGTGATCTCAGAACAGTATACAGGTATCTTTTCATCCAGCAGTGAGACGTACTGGAAATGATCCAGATGCCCGTGGGATATCAGCACTCCCTGAATGAAGGGACTTCCGTTCTCTCGGGCGACTTCATCGTAACTTTTTAAGCTGCTTATCCAGAGAGACTTGTCGTCACATGCTGTTTCATTTATCACCTTTTCGATACCGTCTATTTTCAGCAGGTCACCTCTATAAATACCGTCGATTTTCGGTGTTATACCGAGCTCTATCAAGTCTCTAAGGCCGTTATTAGTCCTCGGCTGGAGATATTCCTCGTAGAAGTCGCCCTTTCTATCGAAGGACATACCAAAGTCCAGGAACAATCTGGCGCCTTCGTCTTCCAGCAGGACCTTGTTCCCGCCGATCTCGCCAGTCCCGCCGTAGAAGGTAAGTGATGCCATCGGTGGCTCCTTCTTATTAGAAATCCGGCTCTTCTTCTTCCAGAGCCAGGCCAAGGATTTCTTCCTTTCTGGGGCAGATTTCGAGGAAATCGCAAGTCCCGCAGTAATTATTTATAATGGCTGGATACTTTTTCTCGGTTAGAATCCTGTCAACCGTACTGATTACATAGTCAGAAGCTTCTTCCAGGTCTGCAGCAGTTGGCTCAAGGGTTTGTAATTCACCGGCGTCCAGGTAGAGATAGGAAGCCTTGGCAACCGGTAGCTCCTGCTCCCGGGAAAGAATCAGGGCGTAGATATAAAGCTGGGTGCGGTCTATCTCCCCCGGAATTTTACCGGTCTTGTAATCGATGATGTGTAAACCTTCTCCGGGTTCCTGGTCAACCCTATCTATTTTACCAACCAGGGTTATCTTTGGGGATAGCTCTGTCTTATGGAAGTCCTCGACCATAATTGGCGTAATGGATAAGTCTTGATTCTGGGCAAACCAGCGTATTTGACTGAGCGCCTTTTCGCCCCACTGTTTTTCGTTATCCAGATCCTTGAACCCCTTGCGGTTGCGCCGCCATTTCTCGCGCAACAAATCCTCAAGTCTGGACACAGTTCGCTCCTCAATTGGAACGATAGACATGAAATCCTTGAGCGCGGCGTGGATGTGGTCACCCATGGTGAAGTAAGGCCGCGGCCTGGCATAGATTATCGCCAGGGCATCTATGTAATGGAACTTGTACTGCCTGGGGCACTGCTCAAACATACTTAATCTATAGGAGGAAGCTCTAAACACCGGTCTACACCTCTTGAATCAGTTTCTCCCCGTATTCCTGAAGGAGACGGGCTCGATCTTTAGAAATTTTCTTCGATTCAAGGTATAACTGTAATGCCTCCAGTGGAGTTATTCCTTCTGCCGAATGAGTTCCGAGTCTGCTGCGGTGCTCTCGATCGATTTCCTTGTTAATAGCGGCGATGAAGTATGCTTCCTTGAGCGCTTTTCTTATCTCGTTTTCCTTAACCAGTCCCTCTTTTTCTGCCGGGACCTTTATCTGCAGGCGGACGATGGCATCCTCAACATTATTGCTGGCCAGGGCGTGCAGAATTGTTCCCATAGGGTCGTCGGTATCAGCGTTAACCCTGATTGTCAGGAAGCGCCGTGCTTCTACCGGATGAAATTCATAGGAGCGCAACCGCCTGCCCCTTTCTGCCGTTTCATCCAGCTCTAAGACGTAGAATCCCTTCTCCTGCCCTTCATCGCCGAAGTCGATAGCCTGCAGGCTCCCCGGGTAGACAACGGGTACCGGATGGTCACTCTTCTGCTGGTTATGCATGTGACCGAGGGCCACGTAATCGAAGGCAGGGTTAGCGATGACGCTTAACTGCAGCACATAGTCCCTTCCCACAAGCATAGTCTTCTCAGAGCCCGGCGTAGCGCCGGAGTGTGCCAGATGTCCGGCGAGTATAGCAGGTATGCCCGGGTTCAGGTTCTCTACCTCAGCATGAAGCCAATGTGTCAATATATCCTGAATCCTATCGTTGATCTGCTCCAGTGACAGGTTCTTCGTATCCTCTCGACTGAGCAATTTACTGCGTATCGCCCAAGGCAGGGCCACGATCTGGAGTGGGCCTTTATTTGTCTCTATGCGATGACTCAGCGGCTGATTGGCGACGGTTATATTCTCGATTGCCAGTGTGTCGAATATCTCTACTGCGGTAGCTCTACCTGCTGCGTGCGGCAGGTCGTGATTACCTGCGAGGAGAAAGACGCGGATATCGCTGGCGCTGAGCTTTCTAATGCGTTTGGCGAACTCGCGCTGGTAGGTCTGACTGGGGTCGCGGTTCTTATAGGCATCGCCGCAAAAAAGGACTAAATCTACGTCGTTGTTCAGGGCATAGTCCACCAGTTGATCCAGAGCGGCGAGGAAGTCACTGAGTCGCGAGGAAAGGCCGGTTGAGGGATCAATGCGGCCATATGTCTCTACGCCGAGATGAAGGTCAGCGAAGTGCAGTATGCGCATCATCCTGCTTTCCCCAGAGCTACAATCTGTACATGCTTGCCCGAATGGCCCTGGCAACCTTTGTTCCAAAAATAGGCTTTCTTCCGTTCGCCCTGAGCCTGTCGAAGGGAGCCCCTCGATTAACTCGGGACAGGCCTGTCGAATTGCCGTTCATGGTGAGCTTGTCGAACCACGAACGGCATCTGGCAGGGGCAGGTTTCCCGACATCTGGCAAGCATTCTTCGGGGTACATTGGAGCATCCGCTCCAGGTCACCCGTTTTTTATGTCATCCGTTGATGAGCAGCCACTCAGAGGGTTTACTCGGGAATCCTCAGTACCCCGGCACCCTGAATTTTACCCTGTTTGAGAAGCAGCAGGGAGCGGTTGACATCCTCCAGTTCGAATGACTGGACCTCTGTATGAATAGGGATCTCTGCTGCGAGAGATAATATATCCTCGGCATCCTTTCTGGTGCTGTTAGCCACGCTCCTGACTGTTTTCTCGTGGTAGAGGTGCTGCTGATAGTCCAGTTCCGGTATGGGGGTCATATAGATTCCCGCAAGTGCAAGCGTTCCGCCTTTATCCAGCACCCGCAGAGCATCAAGGACCAGTTTGCCTGCGGGAGCGAAGATAATGGCGCTCTGGAGCCTGGCCGGGGGTCCTCTTCTGCCCTGCCCGTCCAGGTTGCCCCCAGCTGCCGGGCGAGCTTGCGGTGTTCCTCACTCCTGGTGAATACGAATACCTCGCAGCCCCAGTACTTCGCTACCTGAATGATAATGTGAGCGGAAGCGCCGAATCCGTAGAGACCGAGACGACCGCCCTTTTCTATATCTGAGAGCCGCAGGGAACGAAATCCGACAATACCGGCGCAGAGCAATGGGGCTGCCTGCAGGTCGGGAAATCCTTCCGGAATCGGGTAAGCGAAATCCCCGGGGACAACAACGTATTGGGCATAACCTCCGTCTACGTCGTAACCTGTGAAGCGGGCCTTCTCGCAGAGGTTCTCATTGCCTCTTAAGCAGAAGTCGCATGTCCCGCAGGCCGAGTTAAGCCAGGCAACCCCCGCACGGTCTCCATCCTGAAAACGTGTGACACCTTCTCCGGTTGCGTCTACCACGCCCACGATTTCGTGTCCGGGGATCAGCGGCAGCTTCTTCGAGGGGAGCTCTCCCTCGACTACGTGGAGGTCGGTATGGCATATGCCGCAGGCAGAAATTTTGATACGTATCTCACCGGGCCCCGGCACCGGGTCGGCGATCTCGACCATCTCCAGTGGTTCTTTTTCGATGGGACTTGTCCCCTTCAAAATCATCGCTTTCATTGTTTTCTCACTCCTCGAAACCCAGCCATTTCTTGCCGCCGGGAGGAAGGACATCTAGTGATTCGCCGTTCAGCTTGGCGTCAAGTGTCGATTTCAGCTCCTTGACGGGCACCCGTATCTGCCGCATGCTGTCGCGCTCGCGTATAGTGACGGCATTGTCCTCGAGCGAATCAAAATCTATGGTGACGCAGAAGGGGGTGCCTATCTCGTCCTGCCTGCGGTAACGCCTGCCGATAGCCTGGGCGTTATCGTACTGCACCATCCAGCAGCGCCGTAATTCGGCGTAGACTTCCTCGGAAAGCGGCAGCAGTTTCTCATTCCGGCTCAGAGGTAGGACTGCGACCTTTATCGGTGCTAACGCCGGGTGCAGCCTTAAGACGACTCTCAACTCGTCGTTGACATGCTCTTCGTAATATGCATCTGAAAGGAAGGCCAGAACAGAGCGGTCGACTCCCGCCGAGGGCTCGATGACGTACGGTATTATATGCTCCTTGATCTCCTCATCGTAATAGCTCAAATCCTTGCCGCTGGAGCTGGTATGCTGTCTCAGGTCGAAGTCAGTTCGATTGGCGATGCCCTCCAGCTCGGCCCAGCCCATCGGGAACAGGTATTCTATATCGAAGCATCCCTTGGCGTAATGGGCAAGCTCGTCACTGTCATGCTGGTGCAGCCGGAGATTTTCCTTTCTGATGCCCAGGCCGATATACCAGTTAAACCTCTCGTCAACCCAGTACCGGAACAGCTCCTCGTCACTGCCGGGCTTGACGAAATATTCGATCTCCATCTGCTCGAACTCACGTGTGCGGAAGATGAAGTTGCCCGTGGTGATCTCGTTTCTGAAGGCTTTTCCGATTTGTGCGATGCCGAATGGCAGCTTTCTTCGAGTGGAGTTGAGCACGTTCTGGAAGTTGACGAAAATTCCCTGCGCTGTCTCCGGGCGGAGGTAAACTGTGCCTGCTTCGTCCTCAACAGCGCCGACGGATGTCTTGAACATCAGGTTGAACATTCTGGGCTCGGTCAATTCGCCGCCGCAGTCGGGGCATTTTCCGTCTTCGATGTCATCTGACCGCCAGCGTCTGCGGCACTGCTTGCAGTCAACCAGAGGGTCGGCGAAGCCCTCCACGTGACCGCTGGCGACCCAGGTCTGCGGGTGCATAAGGATGGAGGCATCCAGCCCGACCATGTCGCCGCGCTCCTGGACTACCGCTTTCCACCAGCAGGACTTGACATTGTTCTTTAGCTCTACGCCGAGCGGCCCGTAGTCGTAACACGCGCCTAACCCGCCGTAAATCTCGCTCGATGGAAAGATATATCCCCGCCGCTTGCAAAGCGATACCAGTTTATCCATATTTACCTTACCGGGTGCTTGTTCTGCCACTATATTTCTCCAGACCAGTCTATCCAAAGCGGGTAGCGTTGCCGCTCCTGTGGCAACGAATTCTACGTCCCTACAGGAATCGGGACGCTACTTAAGGTTAGCAGTTTTACCTGTGAGTGTAAAGCCTTGACAATCCGGCGCAAATGGGGACAATGTTTAGCGGAGGATAGAATGATTTTAAAAGAGCTTGTTGTTGGTATGTTTGCTTCGAACTGCTTTATAGTGGGGTCGGAGAATACTATGGATGGGATTATTATCGACCCGGGTGCTGATGCCAATGCCATATTGAATGCTGTAAATGACCTGGGTTTATCGATTGTGCTGATTGTGGCTACGCACAGCCATGTCGATCACGTTGGCGCGTTACGCCAGGTAAAAGAGGCTACCGGAGCGGACTACGCTGTCCATGAGGCGGATGTGGAAGGGATGACCCCTGCGGTATTCGGCCGCATGCTGGGTGTGGTGATGGGTGGTTCTTTTAAGTCTCCGCCCAAGCCCGACAGAGTGCTTCGAGACGGCGATGTAATCGAGGTAGGCGACTTGAAATTTACCGTGCTGCATACACCAGGCCATACTCCGGGAGGCATCTCGCTCCTGGGAAACGGGGTCGTTTTCTCCGGTGATACACTGTTCAATTATGGAATCGGCCGGACCGATATGTCTGGGGGTGACTACGCTACGCTGATGAATAGCATAATGACAAAGCTTATGGCGCTTCCTGACGATACTATAGTGTACCCCGGGCATGGGCCCTCAACGACTGTCGGCGATGAACGCAAACGGAACCCCTTCCTCGTATGAAGAAGGGGTTCCAACAGCGGTCCGATATATATAGCCAGGTTGCTAAGCCAGCCCGACCCACAGCGGACAAAGCACCAGGGTAATAGTGCTCAGGAGCTTCACCAGAACGTGCAGTGACGGACCGGCCGTATCCTTGAATGGATCGCCTACCGTATCGCCGACCACTGCGGCGGCGTGGGCGGGCGTCCCCTTGCCGATGACGTTGCCCTCCTCGTCCTTGAACTCTCCACTCTCGATGAGCTTCTTAGCGTTATCCCATGCGCCGCCGCCGTTATTGAAGAAGCTGGCCATCATAATACCGCCAATGGTTCCCACCATGAGGAACGCGGCCACCGCCATGGCGGCATCGTAGCCAGGTATCTGAGCGAAGACGACGCCCAGTATTACCGGAGAGGCTACTACCAACACTGAAGGTGCAATCATTTGCCTCAGCCCGGCCTTCGCTGTAATGTCAACGCATCCGGCATAGTCCGGCCTCGAAGTGCCCTCCATGATACCGGGGTCGGAACGGAACTGACGCCTCACCTCTTCGATAACCTTGCTGGCTGTCTTTCCCACGGCCTTGATAGCCATTGAGCTGAAGAGGAAGACAATCATAACAGCAGCTAGAGCGCCGACAAATACCTCTACCCTGGCAATGTCTACTATATGGAAGGGCTCTCCCCGGAGCAGTGCCACCCTCTCCAGGTAGGCCTGGAAGAGCAGGAAGGCGGCCAGACCCGCGGAGACCATAGCGAAGCCCTTGGTCAGGGCTTTGGTGGTGTTGCCCACGGCGTCTAGCCGGTCGGTAATGGAGCGTGCTTCACCTCCTACCCCTGCCATCTCGATGACGCCATTGGCGTTGTCGGTGATGGGGCCGAATGTATCCATTGTCAGGATAAAGGGGCAGGTCATAAGCATGCCCATGGTTGCCACCGCAGTGCCGAAGACACCGCCGCCCGCTTCCCCTATCTGGGTCCCCATCCAGTAGGCGAGCAGAAGGGCCAGGCCGATGGCGAAAGCTGTAGCGAGGGTGGTCTCGAGGCCTACCGCGGTTCCTGAGACGACGTTTGTCGCCGGGCCTGTACGGGAGGCCTCGGCGATATCGTCCACAGGACGGTGCCCGGGCTCGGTGTAGTACTGGGTGATGAAAACTATCACCACGCTGGCAGCGATACCCACCGCTCCGGCACCGATGAGCCAGGCGTATTCTGTCCCCAGCATAACAACAACTGTCACAACCATGCCTATCAGGGAAAGACCGATGGCTATGAAGTAACCCCGGTTGAGGGCGTTCATCGGGTTCTCGTCCTCTTTGCCTCTCACCAGAAGGACTCCTATCATGCTGGCGAAGATGCCGAAGGAGCGGACGACCAGCGGGAACAGCACCCATACGGCATTGTCGTAGGCTAAGTAGAGCACAATGCCGAGGATCATGGCGCCGATATTCTCAGCGGCGGTGGACTCGAAGAGGTCTGCGCCGCGGCCGGCGCAGTCGCCTACGTTATCACCAACGAGATCGGCGATGACGGCAGCATTCCTGGGGTCATCCTCAGGGATACCTGCCTCTACCTTGCCGACCAGGTCGGCTCCCATGTCTGCTGCCTTGGTGTAAATACCTCCGCCAAGCTGAGCGAAGAGCGCCACGAAGCTGGCACCGAAGCCAAAGCCTACTATGACATGAGGCGCGATATCGGGGTTATTATGGCCTCCGTAAGCATAGTACATAATAGTCACCCCGATAAGGCTCAAGGCCACGATGAGGAAGCCGGAAACGGCTCCGCCCCTGAGTGCCACGGTGATTGCCTCATTGAGACTGCGGCGGGCCGCAGAGGCGCAGCGCACGTTGGATTTCACCGATATGTACATGCCTATATAGCCCGAAACAGCCGAGCAGAAAGCGCCGACAAGGAAAGCCACACCTGTTCGCCAGGCTATGCCCATAGGGGTCATGCCCGGTATCCCTTCATCGCCGCGCAGTGTTCCTACAAGTACTGCTACGATCACCCCGGTGAATATTGCGATGATGCCGATAGTGGTATACTGTCGCCTGAGGAAGGCTAGAGCCCCCTCCAGAATCATGTCACCGATTTTCTGCATCTCCGGAGTGCCGGTATCGCGACGAAGCATATCTCTTATTAGCAAGATAGCGAATATTATCGCGAAGATACCGGCAACCGGAACAAGCCAGATTAAACCCAATTCTTTGAACCTCCTTTCTTATATGGTATAAAAATCAAAAGCACAGACTAAAGGCCCCCTCAAAGCGTTTAGTTTGTGCTCATCACCCGAGAAAAGATACAAATCGTTCATGAACCTAAGAACGTGAATGCTTTTAAGAAGCTACCAATACGAAAAGTGGTACGAATATCACTGCCACCTTACCCACAAGTTTTATCAGGATATTGAGTGAAGGCCCCGCTGTATCTTTAAAGGGATCTCCCACAGTATCACCAGTAACAGCTGCCTTGTGTGCATCGCTGCCCTTGCCTCCGAGATGCCCGGCCTCGATGTATTTCTTTGCGTTGTCCCAGGCCCCCCCCGCGTTTGCCATCAGTAAAGCCAGAAGAAATCCGGTTAATAATGCTCCGGCTAAGAATCCTGCCAGAGCCTCCAGTCCCAGTGCGAAACCGACTATAAGCGGCGCGATTATTACCAGAAGTCCGGGAATTATCATACCCTTAAGGGCTTCTCTTGTCGTTATGTCAATACAGGTGACGGAGTCGGCTTTTGCTTCGCCTTCCATTAGACCCTTGGTGTCTTTGAACTGCCTTCTAACTTCTTCGCAGACACAAAAAGCGCCGCTACTCACCGCCCTCATTGCGAGGGCACAGAACAGGAAGGAGAGCATGCCACCTATGAATAAGCCAACAATCACCTCAGGCTCGGAGAGGAGCACCACCAGCTCTTTTCCGGTCTCCTCCTCAGCTACGGCGAAGAAAGTGGCCAGCCAGGCTAGGGAGGCCAGTGCCGCCGAAGAAACTGCGAATCCCTTGCCTATGGCGGCGGTTGTATTGCCCACAGAGTCAAGAGCCTCGGTCTGTGCTCTGACCTCTTTACCCAGACCGCCCATTTCAGCGATTCCGGCGGCGTTGTCAGCGATAGGGCCATAGCAGTCTATAGCGAGCAGCATACCTAAAGTGATTAACATGCCCTCGGCGGCGATAGCTATACCGAATAGACCTGCGGTCTCGTAAGCTATTAAAATGGCAATAGCAACCAGAATTACGGGCACCACCGTGCTGAACATGCCTATGGAAAGACCTTGAATAATATTGGTAGCGGCGCCCATTTGGCTTGATCTCGCTATACCCTTTACCGGGCCTTTCTCTGAAGTAAAGTACTCGGTTGATATACCGATAAGGAATCCGCAGGCCAACCCGGCGATCATGGCATAGAAGACTCCGATTTCATCTGAGCCAAGATAGAACCATACCAGTAAGAAACCGCCTATTATCATTAATATGTTGCTGGTGTATGTACCTCTATTCATGGTTGAGCGTGCTTTGGCTGTCTGCTCTTCGAAGCTTCCCCCAGCCTTTGAAGGTCTGACGAAAAAGACACCGATTATCGCTGCTACAATGCCTACTGATCCCAGAATAAGAGGAAAGAATTTGCCTTTATCAACCCCGAGCACCAGCGGGGCCGTGGCCAGAACCATGGCTGCCGCTATGGCAGAGACGTATGATTCAAAGAGGTCCGAGCCCATTCCGGCTATGTCACCTACATTATCACCTACGTTGTCGGCGATAACTGCGGGATTCCTGGGGTCATCCTCGGGGATTCCGGCTTCCACTTTACCCACTAAGTCCGCGCCTACGTCGGCGCTCTTGGTGAAAATCCCTCCACCGACTCTTAGGAATAGGGCTACTATGGAGGCGCCGACAGCGTACCCCAGCCACACATGGCTGTCATCAAAAAGTATCACTATGACGCTTAACCCCAGTAATCCCAGGCCAACGACGCAGAATCCCATCACTGCTCCGCCCGAAAACGCAATCTTGAGTGCATGTGCCCAACTCGATGAAGCGGCAGTAGCGGTTCTGGCATTTGCTCTGACGGCTATGCTCATACCCAGATATCCTGCCAGGGCTGAGGCTGTTGTGCCCACAAGATAGGCGATGCCGACCCAGGGCTTGGGTTCCAGCAATGTAGAGAAGACTATTGTTATGATGACGGTTACGATAATCAGGGCCCGGAACTCGTTGTGTAAAAACGTGCCGGCGCCTTCTTGGATCGCTGATGCTATGTCCTTTATCTTATCTGAGCCAATGTCCTGGCGCAGAATATAGGACGCCAGATAGACGGCAAAGGCCAGCGCAAGGAGTGCCGCCAGCAGGACGGGTATCATTTCGAGGTCCATTAACTACACCTTAAGAAACTTTTAGGTATAACAAAGGGACAGGCCTACGACCTATCCCATCAAACGCTTAGCATGGTCAAAAACACGCTTAATAATCTATCAGGGCATAGGAAGTAAGTCAAGTAAGAATTAGCAGTCTTAAATTCGAGAAAGGATGCTTGAAAGTTAAAACGTTTATCTTGCCAGTCTCTGTGTGATCTGAAAGATTTTCCCCTCGGTCTTTATAGAGGGGGCTATTACCACCTCGGTTTGATGCATTTCTTTGATATTTCGTGCTCCACAAACCCCCATTGAGGTACGCAGTGAGCCTACCAGGTTCTGAGTACCGTCTGTGACCGATGTCGGGCCGAACAGGGTCTGTTTTAGAGAGCCGTTGACACCAACTCTGATACGCGTTCCTCTGGGCAGTGCTTCGTGAGGGGTTGCCATTCCCCAGTGATTACCTCTCCCCGGTGCCTCTTCAGTCTGCGCAAGTGCAGATCCCAGCATAACGGCGTCTGTACCACAGGCAAATGCCTTGCAAAGGTCGCCGCCATTGCGGATACCGCCGTCAGTGATTATTGGGACGTATCTACCCGTCGCTCTGAAGTAGTCATCTCGTGCGGCGGCACAGTCCATAGTAGCTGTCGCTTGAGGTACTCCCACGCCTATTACTTCCCTGGTGGTACAAGCTGCTCCCGGGCCTACGCCCACAAGGACACCGTGGACGCCGGTTTCCATCAATTTGCGGCAGGCGCTGTAGCTTACACAATTGCCCACTACAACAGGCACCGGCATTTGTTTGATTATCTCGGAGAAGATGAGTCCGCGGTAACTCTTAGAGATATGGCGGGCAGTTGTGACGGTAGATTGCACGACCAGAATATCGATTCCTGCCTCAGCCGCAAGTGGAGATAGCTTCTTGGTATTAGCAGGTGTGAGAGAGACAGCACAGACAGCCCCCGCATCCTTAATTGCCTTTATTCTATCACCGACAAGGTTCTCCTTGATAGGTTCAGAGTAGACTCTCTGCATAATTTGGGTTACCTGCTCAGGCGGAGCCTCGGCGATCTGGATCAGAACCTCATCGGGATTGGTGTATCGCGTCTGCAAGCCCTCAAGATTAAGGACTGCGAGCCCTCCCAGCTTGCCCATGGCAATAGCAAATTTCACATCTACTACACCATCCATCGCTGACGCCAGGATAGGGATGGAAAAGGTGAGACGGTCGATCGTAAGATTTATGTCAGTTTGATCGGGGTTGATCGTTATGTCGCCCGGAACGAGCGCTATCTCCTCGAAACCGTATGTATATCGCATTTTCTTATATTGATAATTCTCCATCATGTTGTACCACTCAATGTTGTACCACTCAATATTGGGATAAGGATACAATAAAGATGGGTAAAGCGTCAAGAGAAAGATTTGCGGATAGACGGGGACTTGGCTATAGTCTATAATCCTCTTGCAATGGCTACGCTCTATCTGGTAGCTACACCCATCGGAAATCTTGAAGATATATCGCAGCGAGCGATTCGTATACTGGGCGAGGTAAAACTCATCGCAGCTGAGGACACGCGTAGAACACGGCAATTACTAGCTGCCATTGGAATAAGGAAGCCATTGACCAGTTACCATGAGCATAACAGAAAATCAAAACTCCCAAACCTTTTGCAGCGCCTTGAGCAAGAAGATGTTGCCTTGGTATCGGATGCGGGTATGCCCGGCGTTAGCGATCCGGGATACGAACTGGTGAAAGGAGCAATCGAATGTGGAGTTACCGTCATCGCTATCCCTGGGCCTTCGGTGCTGCCCACGGCTCTTGCAGTATCTGGCTTGCCGGTGAATCAGTTTGTGTATGTTGGCTTTCTGCCTCGGAAGAAGGGAGAGCGGAGACGCCTGCTGGGGTCGATTGACGCCGAGAGGCGCACTATTATTGCCTTTGAGGTGCCACATAGATTGCTGGTCTCGTTGAAAGACGTCGAGGAGATGTTAGGTGACAGGAGAATAGCTGTCTGTCGGGAGCTGACCAAAGTTCACGAAGAGGTATTCAGGGGCACTGTTAGCCAGGCGATAGCTCATTTCTCTCAACCAAGGGGAGAGTTCACCCTTGTCATTGAGGGTTACGGGCAAAGTGAAAAAGAAGCGGATATAACCGATTCGGTAAGAAAAGAGCTAAATAAACTTCGACGAGAAGGAGTTCCAGCCAGGGAAGCCGTAGCTCAACTGGCTGGCGTCACGGGTATAGCAAAGAATGCACTCTATAAAGCATGGCTGGGCCTTCCTTAGTTTTGGTTTCCACTAAACTCTTGTGGTAGAATAAGCACTTGGAATAACTGATGTCTGAACGCATCTTCATTGGTGTAGCATGGCCCTATGCAAACGGGCCTTTACATTTGGGACAGATCGCTGGAGCATATCTACCCGCTGACATCTTCGCTCGATATCATCGCACCAAGGGTAACGAGGTGTTGATGGTTTCAGGGTCGGACCAGCACGGTACCCCGGTAACACTGCGTGCAGAGAAAGAAGGCAGGTCGCCAGAAGAGGTAGTATCACTGTATCACGAGGGATTCCTTGACTGCTGGCAGAAGCTTGGCATTTCATTCGATTTGTTTACCACTACCGGTACCAGGAATCATACTCAGGTAGTCCACGATTTGTTCCTCAAGCTGCTTGATAGAGGTTACGTATATAGGGACAAGATGATTTTGCCTTACTGTCCTGATTGCCGCCGCTTCTTACCTGACCGGTATGTGGAGGGTACGTGCCCATATTGCCACCATCCCGGGGCCAGGGGCGACCAGTGCGATGAGTGCGGCAAGCCACTGAATCCGGCAGACCTGATTGACCTCTCCTGCGGCATCTGCGGTGGAGTGCCTGAATTGAGGGATTCAGAGCATTTCTTCTTACGGCTCTCCGCATTCTCCGAGCAGCTTGAGCCTTGGATTCAGGAACAGAGCCATTGGAGGCAGAACGTATATAACTTCAGCCTCCGTTACCTGGCCGAGGGTCTCAGGGATCGAGCTATCACCCGGGATATCGAGTGGGGGGTATCAGTGCCGGTACCTGGCTTCGAGGAAAAGCGAATTTACGTATGGTTTGAAGCGGTGATCGGCTATCTATCGGCTTCCAGGGAATGGGCTGCGTCCTGCGGAGATAGTGAGAGATGGCGTGATTTCTGGCAAGGCGATGTCAAGGGCTATTACTTCATAGGCAAAGACAATATAGTTTTCCATACGGTAATCTGGCCGGCGATACTACTGGGTTATGGCGGTCTTAACCTGCCCTATGATGTGCCGGCCAATGAGTTTCTCACCTTAAAGGGGAAACAGCTTTCAACCAGCCGCAACTGGGCGGTATGGCTGCCTGACTATCTTGAGCGCTACCCTCCTGATCCGCTGCGCTACCAGTTATCTATCGGTATGCCTGAGACTAGCGATTCTGATTTCTCCTGGGGAGAATATGTACGGCGCAACAATGATGAGTTGGTGGCTACATATGGCAATCTGGTTCATCGTGTGCTGACTCTTACCTATCGTAATTTCGAAGGCTGTGTACCTGAAGCGGGCGATATCGATGCGGAATCGAAGGCCCTGAGCAAGGCAGAGTCTGCTCTCAATAATGTGGATGGCCTTCTTTATGGCTGCCACTTCAGGGAAGCGATGAGAGAGGCCATGTCGCTGGCTCAAGAGGCTAATCGCTATTTGGACACCAAAGCCCCGTGGAAGACAATCAAGGAGGACAGGGATTACACGGCCAGTACTATAAGGACTGTGCTGGGCGTTATATGCTGCCTTAAGACCATACTCTATCCTTTCCTGCCTTTTAGCTCGGAGAAACTGCACCGTCTGCTCGGATTCGAGGGGAGTGTGGAACAAAGTGGCTGGGCCTTCGATGTCCCCCTGCCGGGGCAGCGTTTAGCGCCTCCCGAGCCTCTGTTTGCCAAACTGGAGGAGTCGGTTATAGAAGAGGAAAATGATCGCTTGGAAAAGAGCGTGTTGACTCCTAAATGATGTTAGTCAGCAGGAGGAATACAAAATGTGGTATTTAAGCAAACTGGCTATGAAGAATAGAGCGGTGACTATTTTTCTGGCGGCCTTGATTGCTGCAGCTTCGATATGGGCAACTTTCCAGTTGAAGCTGGAAATGATACCGGACATACAGTTCCCGTATGTGCTCGTCTATGCTGCTTACCCGGATGCAACGCCCGATGAGGTGGAGGAACAGGTCACCGTACCAATCGAGAATGTTATATGGGATGAGTGGGAAGGCAAGGGGCTGAGCCACCTCTATTCGACTTCAGCAGATCAGATATCTGTTGTCTTCGCTGAATTTGACTTCGGCACTGATATGGAAGAAGTCAACGCTTTCCTCGAAACGACCCTCAATTCAACCGAGTTAGACCTGCCTCAGGCAGTGCGTGATTTGCCGCTGATGAGTCCGCGGGTCGAGGAGAATCCACAGGTTCTTGCTATCGATATGAGCATGATGCCGCTGGTAGCCTTCAGCCTGACCGGTGGTAACGTCACTATCGAGAGACTTGGCCTCATAGCGCAGGAACAGGTGCTCCCTGAATTGCAGATGGTTGAAGGGATAGCGGAGGTGCAGATCGAGGGTGGGGAGAAAGACCAGGTGTTGGTCACCATAGACCCCGAGCAAATAAACGAATTGGGACTCCCCATGAGCGTAATGCTGGGACTTATTTCTGCTACTCCCGAGTACGGGTCGCTCACCGAGTTGGAGAGCATACCGGTGGGTGTTGATAATGTGGCACTTGGGAACATAACTCAGACTGTGGTAGGCCCGGCGCCCGGTACGATGATCAGCCGTGTGGACGGCGACCCCGCTGTACTTATAGTTGTGATGAAGGATCAGGATGCAAACACGGTTGAGGTGGCGAATGCAGTCACGGAGAGAGCAGAAGAGGTAGGTTCGGCACTCGGGGAAACATTTGAGATTTCGGCTGCATTCGATCAGTCGGATTTCATCGAGGAAAGTATCGGTGAATTGACCCAGATGGCTCTAATCGGCGGTATCTTGGCGATTGTGATTGTCTTCCTGTTTCTGGCAACTTTTCGTGCTTCACTGGTAACTGCGTTGTCTATTCCTTTCAGCATTGTGATCGGTTTTCTGGCCATGTATTTGTCCGGCATAACCATTAACCTGCTCACCTTGAGCGCTATGGCTATCGCTGTAGGCAGACTTATCGACAACAGCATCGTGGTTGCAGAAGTCATTTATCGACGCATGAAAAGTGGCGAAGGCTTCATGGAGGCCTCTATTGGCGGCTCAAAAGAGGTAGCGGGGCCAATCACATCGTCAACGTTAGCTACAGTGGCTATCTTCATACCCTTGATGTTTGTCGGCGGCATAGTGGGTGAGCTGTTCATACCGTTTGCTTTGACCATAACCTTTGCTCTGATTGCTTCGCTCCTGGTTGCGCTGATGGTCGTGCCTGCGTTCTCCCGCTGGTTCGTTGGTAAAAGGGCTAACGAGAAGGAGATAAAGGCCGGAGATACCTGGTATCAAAGGTTATACATCCCTCCGCTCAAGTGGGCGCTGGGACATCGATTCTGGACACTTGTGATTGCCGGAGTCCTGTTCCTCGGCAGCGGTGCCCTGCTGCCGATTTTAGGCACGTCGTTCCTGCCCAGCATGACCGAGAAGATGCTGGTTGTGGAGGTCGAACTGCCTCCGGGGACCGAGGTTGAGACCACAAATGAGGTAGCTGGATTGATTGAGGCGCTGATAGCGAAAAATGAGGCTGTTGACTTCTATTACGCGATGATTGGGACCTCGACTACATCGGTCCAATCAGCCATGGCTGCTGCCTTCGGCGGAGGCGACAACACCGCTGAGATACAGATAATGCTCAACGATGATGCGGACGAACCGAAGGAACAGGCTGATCTTGAATATGCACTTGAAGGGCTTATGCTGCAGGATTACACAACTGTATTATCCGGCGATGAAGCTATGGGCAGCCAGATGGGTTTTGGTACTGGATTGGACGTCTCTGTTTCTGGAGAATCTGCGGAAGAAGTGAGCACGGCTACCAAATTGCTCGTTGAACGTCTGGAAACAATGGACGATATAGTCAACCTTGAGACAGACCTGAGCAAGGTAGTCCCCACGCTGGATATTGAACTGGACTCTGAAGAGGTAGCTGCTCGTGGACTCACCGAGCAGGAGCTTAAACAGGAGTTGGCTCTGCTCATGATGGGCGCGTCCGTAGATGGAGTGTCCGTGAATGTAGATGGCGACAGCTTTGGCATTTATATAAAGGGTGTAGTAGCCCAGCTTGGATTCGGAGAGGACCCTGAAAAGGCATTGTCCTTAGCCAACGATTTGAGGATAGGAGGGGTTCTATCAGTGCCTCTGGGTGACGTCGCTGTTGTCGGATTGCCTGAGCGCCAGACTCATATCGGCCACATCGACCTGAATCTAGCCGCCAGCATTACGGGGGAGATAACCGCGAAGGATGTGGGTGCCGTGAACCGCGCTGTTGAGGATGAGATAGATGCTGTTCAGGAAGAGCTGGCGGAGCTTGGCATCGACGACGTCGAAATCAAGCCGGGTGGTGTGGCAGAGGAGATGACGGAGTCTTTTACTAAAATGGGAGCTGCCATAATCATCGCGATAATAATCGCCTATCTGATACTGGTAGTCACAATGCGCTCGATATTGAATCCGCTGATTATTATGGTAAGCCTTCCCCTGGCATCCATTGGTGCTTTGTTGGGCCTGCTAATTGCCGGTCAAACACTGGGCATGTCGGCTATGATGGGAATGCTTATGCTGGTAGGCATTGTACTGACCAACGCTATCGTGCTCATAGCTCTGGTGGAGCAACTGAGGAAGGAAGGCACAAATACCTACGATGCTCTGGTTGAAGGGGGACGTACCAGGCTGCGACCGATTTTGATGACGGCGTTGACCACTATGTTTGCCATGGTGCCGCTGGCTTTCGGAGTGGGTGGAGGCACCCTTATAGCGGCAGAGCTGGCGGTAGTAGTTATCGGCGGGCTGTTCAGCTCAACGCTGTTGACACTGCTGGTTATTCCTGTTATCTATAGTCTGGTCGATGGTTTGCGCCACCGGGTATCTAAAGCTGAATAGCCTGACAGGACTTCTATAGTGAGTAGCTTGAAGAATTCGTTATTTTCTCCTGTGGAAATGGAGATCGCTCTTGTTGAGGAAGGCATCAGGGCAGTAGCCGATGTTGAATACCCGTGGCTTGTAGAGCTACTGGGATATATTGTTAATAGTGGTGGCAAGCGCGTCCGACCGGCACTGACCTTGCTTGCAGGCAGGATTAATAGTGACAGTAATCTCGACACGCTTATCCCCGTAGCGACGGGAGTTGAGCTGCTGCACACCGCCACTCTGGTGCACGACGATACCATTGACCTGTCGAACAGGAGGCGTGGCAAACCCACAGCTGCCAGCATCTGGGGTTGGGGTATCGCTACCCTGGCTGGCGACTATCTTTTCTCTAAAGCGGCTGAGTTAGTTTCTCAGGCCAATAATGTCAGGGCCGACAGGCTTTTTGCCCGAACGCTCATGGCTTTGTGTACCGGTGAGTTAGAGGAGAGCTTTAGCAGCTTTGATCTGAGCCAGAACCGGCAGAGTTATTTAAGAAGGATAGGCAATAAGACTGCCTCGCTATTCGCAATGGCTACAGAGTCAGGGGGGATAGTTACCAATGCGTCCGAGGAGGCCATAAAGTCTCTCAGCAGCTACGGTTATAGTCTGGGGATGGCCTTTCAAGTAGTTGATGATGTCCTGGATTTCACGGCTGATGAGGAGAAGTTAGGCAAGCCGGTAGCGAACGATTTGCTTCAGGGACACTTAACTCTCCCTGCGGTAATGCTCAAAGAGCAATATCCTGATGGCAACCCGATTAAGGACATATTTGAACATAGAGAAAGCGAGAGAAATCTTGAGTTAGCCATAGAGATAATATGCAGCTCGGGTATTGTCTCAGAATGTTACCGTGTTGCGCAGGGTTTTGTTGCTGAGGCATGTCGCGCTTTAGATACGTTTCCAAAAAGCCCCTATCGAAGCAAGCTCATTGAGTTAGCCGACTACGTTGTCGAACGTCAGCAGTAGGGGCAGACCTATGTGTCTGCCCCGATTAAGGATTTAGGGCGAACACGTAGGTTCGCTCCTACTTAAATGGTCTAAAAACCCCAGGGACTTGACCTCGCGCTCCAGAAGATATTGTACATATACCCTGAGCAGCAGTTCTACCTCCTGAGACAATTCGCGGCTCATTCGGAGTCTGTCGGCGGAGGTAGAATCGCTAGTGAGTAAAAATCTCATAATTTTAAGAGCATCGACCGAGATAGGACGCGCCATAGGCTCGTTACGAGCGCAAGCCGGACAAAGAACTCCTCCGCTGATGGCACTGAATAGGTTCCTTTCCGGTAGAAGCTGCGATTTGCAACTCAAGCAATTGTGAAGCTCCGGCTGGTAGCCCAGGTGGCTCAGAAGTTGAAGCTCAAAATGTCTAAGCACAATCTCGCAACTGCGTGCCGCGCAGAGCCATTGCAGATTTTCGTACAGCAATCTATAGATAGGATAGTTTTCAACATGCTCCGCGGTAAATTGATCCACCAGTTCCGCAATGTAAAAGGCGCAGCTGATACGCTTGATGTCACTCTTAAGAGGAATGAAGCTCTCGATCGATTGGACTTGCGTTATGATATCGAGGTTCTGCCCCTGAGCCAGGAGTAAGGCGCTTCGAGTCAGAAGGTCGAGATGTCCGCCGAGCTTGCTCTTCGGCCTTCGCGCTCCTTTTGCTACAGCCCTGATCTTGCCGAAGTTCGGGGTGTAGAGGGTGATGATACTATCTGCTTCGCCCAAATTGATACGCTTCAGGACAATAGCCTCAGTTTTATACACACGTGACCTGGCCATTATCGTTCAGCGAAATTATTTTACCTGTGCACCGGGCTTAACTGCGTTAACAGAACTCGATTCTTGAACTTCCTCGTTCCCATTATATAGGGACGCTCGATGTATACTGTTCATCGAGCAAAAGGGAATCAGTCGAGGTTTCGATTCCTTATCAATAACTCCGAAGTGAAGGGCGCAATTTTCAACTCTATCTAAATCGAAATTATAGGGGTCCATAAAATGCATGATGCCGATTGTAAGCCATCTTCCGGGAAGCCATTCAGTTAAGACCGATTTGATAGATTTTCTGCCTTTAGTCATTAATAGTATAGGCAGTAGCTTGAACCATAGCCTGGGACTGACATACCTTATAAGACCGATCATAAGCTCCCACATTATTACCGGCCTCGATTTGTTGAGTCTGAATGCTTCGCTTATTTTCGCATGGGCCTCTTCATTTTTTATGTATCGTGGTATGGGATCCAACTTGCCTTTACTGTGGTCGACAATAGTTATCAGCCCGCAATGTGGATGAACGCAGAAATCCTGATGCTGTCCGCCTTTGGTCATTATTCTGGCCAATGCCTGGTTCATAGGCAGCGTAAAGAAGTCGCTTTTCTTAATCTGTCCACTGGTTTGCTCCTCTGCCAGCCTCATAACGTCTGAGTTCGTTATTCTCATCTCTTTCAATTGACTCGTATCTATTCTTCCAGAAAAACTGACTGGCTGAAATACGAGAAACTTGATAACGTCCGAGTTTTCAGCGGAGTATCTGATGATATCACCAACCTGATGGTCATTTACGCCCTTTACCAGGGTAGGGATCAGGGCAATCTTGTCGTAGCCTATTTTCCTCGCATTTTCTAGGACCTTCTGCTTTAAAGGCCACAAGTCCCGGCCTCTTGTTTTCATGTAGGGTTCGGGGGTGACACCGTCAAATTGCATATATAGCCATGTGCCAGCATCCCGCAATTTCTTGAAGTAATCGATGTCCTCGGCAAGCCTCAGTCCGTTGGTCATAGTCAAAATGTAGTCGAATCCGAGCTCTTTCTCCATTTGTACTATTTGGGGGAGGTCATCTCTGAGCGTTGGCTCTCCACCGCTGTTGCCAGCCCCCCTGACCCTGAGGGGGTAGTTATTTTGCTGTGTATATTCCAGGATTGACCGTATCTGTTCAATACTCAGGTCGTGAGATTTATCTTGAGTCCCGGCGCTGGCGAAACATATCGGGCATCGTAGATTGCACCTCTGGGTTATCTCTATGATTACCAGAATCGTGTGGGTTTTGTGGTTCTGGCACAAACCGCAGTCGAAGGGACAACCAAGCTTAGATTCCAGTGGCTTTTGCAGGCCGGTGCCATGATCCCTGAATTTCTCCGCCCTCACGTATTCTTCGTAGTCGCTCCAGTAGATATCTTCGAAGTATCCATGTTCAGGACAATTTTTACTGATTATTACCTGGCCGTCGATTTCCCACAGCTCAGCGTCCAGGACCATGAGGTCAACGGGACAAATTGATCTCGTTTTTTTTATGAAATTCCTGCGATCTGTCTGAGCTTGTGAAACTTTACTTTGCTCTACCGGTTTCTCAGCTAGCATAACAGTGTCCTCCTGTTTAAAACGCTTGCCTGCTCTCAAGTGCATGTGTAAGGGTAACTTCATCGGCATATTCCAGGTCGCTGCCTACAGGCAAGCCACGCGCAAGCCTGGTGATTCGTAGCCCCAATGGTGCAAGCAGCTTCTGGATATACATCGCCGTAGCTTCTCCTTCAAGGTTGGGGTTCGTGGCCAGGATAATTTCCTCCACTGATCCTGTCTTGATGCGTTCCAGAAGCTCCCTTATCTTTATATCGTCCGGACCGATCCCATCCATGGGTGAAAGTACTCCGTGGAGGACATGATATACACCGGTGTAATGCCCCGTGCGTTCCAGGGCGATAATATCCAGGGGCTCCTTGACGACACAGATGATGCTGTGGCATCTTTCATCGCTGCTGCATATGGCGCAGGGATCGGAATCGGCTATGTTCTGACACGAAGAACATAGGACCGTTTTGTCTTTTACGTCAATTATAGCCTCTGCCAGAGCTTTTACTTCGGCTTCAGGTGTGCGCAGCAGGTGGTAAGCGAGACGTGCTGCGCTCTTGGGGCCGATACCCGGGAGCTTACCCAGTTCTTCAACTAATCTCGATACTGGCTCGGCAGTAGGTATAAAGCCGATTCTCAAGCGTAGAGCCCTTTCTTAGATCTCAATTTTATATAATATAGTCTTTGGTGGTTGGGTGAGACTAAAATAAGCCGGGGATATTCAGTCCACCGGTTATGGCTCCTATTTGGCTGGCTGCTAATTCTTTGGCTTTCTCCATTCCCTCATTGACAGCAGCCATTATCAGGTCTTCAAGCATTTCAATATCATCGGGATCGACTGCTTCCGGTGAGATTTTGATGGAGCGCAGTTGCTGCTGACCGCTGACAACAACAGTTACAACACCACCGCCGGAGCTGGCCTCAACAGTAGCCTTCTCCAACTCCTCCTGGGCTTTAATTAGTTTCGCCTGCATCTGTTGCGCCTGGCGCAAAACGTTCTTATTCATCGGGCTCCTCCTCGATAATCTTGGCTCCCATCTTCACGGCCTCATTTACCAAAGGATTATGCGCTTGCTGTTCTGTCTTCGGCGTTTTGTTTCTTGGGGTGAGGATACAACGCACGTGGTAAGGGACTCCGAATACATCCTGCAGCTTCTTCTCCACCAGGTGACGATACTTGCTGTCCTCGACCTTGGCCCTTTGGAAATCCCAATAGAAGCCCAGGACCAGAGTGTCGCCTTCAAGTGCTACCGCTTCGCAAGCACTTCTCAATAGGGCATCCAGGTTTCCACTTGATCCCATCCCCCGGCATGAGTTAACGAACTCATTCCAGTATTGACGAATCTGTTCGATGCTCTGAGGGGGTTGCGGTATAGCAGCCTCGGCAACCTCGGTTGTTGGGGCCTCCACGCTGGCTGGCACCTCAAAGTCGGCGGCTTCTTTTTGATGGACTACATGTTCAGGCCCGGGTTCGTTTGTTTCTATTGCTGCCGCTTTGGTAGCCTTCTCAACGGGAACGACTTTTTGAGGTTTTCCGGCGGTAGACAATGAGCAATCAACAAGAGCCAGTTCCATAGATAGCGTTGACTGTGGCTCCGAGCGGAAATCGAGCTGGGCGAAGAGCTTAATCGCTTTTGACAGGTCTGTCATGGATATGCTGTCTGCGAGCTGTTTCATCTCAGATATTGCGTCTGGAGTAGAGTCAGTGGAATCCGCTGCGCCGGCTTTAACCATTAGTAGTCCTCTCAGATAATCTACAAGCCCCTGGTTGAACTGGCGCAGGTCAAGTCCGTCACACGAAACGCTGTTTATTGTTGCCAAACCAGCGGAGATATCTTTGTTCAGAACATATTGCGCTAACTGGCGGATGCGTTCATCACTGATTAAGCCCAGTTTCTCATTAACTTGGGCGGGGCTGAAATCCGAACCGTATTGAAGGAGAATCTGCTCCAGCAGGTTCTCCGCATCGCGGAGGCTGCCTGTGGAGGCCCTGGCGATGATATCGAGAGCCTGTGGCTCGGCGCGTATGCCCTCCTGCTCGCAGATATCCTGTAGTTTGCCTGCTATGTCTGTTTTAGTAAGACGGCGGAAATCGAACCGCTGACATCTTGATAAGATGGTCAGCGGTATCTTATGTATCTCAGTAGTTGCCAGCACAAAGATGGCATGGGGTGGAGGCTCCTCCAGCGTTTTCAGAAGGGCATTAAATGCGGGCTCGGTGAGCATGTGCACTTCATCGATAATGTAGACCTTATATTTAGCCGAGTTGGGGGCGAAGTTTATCTTCTCACGCAGGTCGCGAATTTCGTCAATACCCCGGTTTGAGGCGCCGTCTATTTCTACTAAGTCGAGCGCATGGCCTTCGTTGATCGCCTGGCACATGCTGCATGAGTTACACGGTTTGGCTTGCTCATCGCTAAGGCAGTTGACTGCTTTGGCCAGTATCCTGCCCGTACTGGTCTTGCCTGTACCTCTCGGCCCACAGAACAGATAGGCGTGTGCCACTCGCCCTGTTTTAAGGGCGTTGGCCAGTGTTTTAGTGACTGGTTCCTGCCCCACAACCTCTGCCAGAGTTCGTGGCCGCCACTTCCTGTAGAAGACCTGTGAAGTCATGTATATCTCAGCGCAGCTAAAAGTAATTTGAACGGGCTTTCAATTCTGCCTGCTATTATATATTAAGGGTGCTGGTTGTTCAATTGAAAAAAGTATGGTGTTCAAGGGATTCTAATCTTTATACAGTGCATCCACGACTTTAGCCTCCATAGCTCTCATGCTCTGTTCCGCCCCGGGTTCCTCGTGGCCGTATCCCAGGAGGTGAAGTACGCCATGAGTGACCAGGAGGGCCAGCTCGCGCTCTAAAGGGTGGCGTTGCTCTTCCGCCTGTCTCTGCGCCCGGTGATAGGAAACAATGACTTCACCGAGATGGAGAATGTCGTCCGGGGGCAAGGCAAATTTCTCGACTTCGTCAATGCCTGTTTCAGACATTGCAAAGGCAAGTACATCCGTGCTGGCATCGACTCCCCGATAGCTTCGATTAAGATTATGGACAGTATCGTCGCTGGCGACAACAAGCCCGATATCTACCGTTTCACCTGCGCCGGCGGCAGCAAGTGTGGTTTCCACTACTTTGCCGAGCCATTCTTTATCAACCAGCTCGGTGAAAGGCTTTTCAATATGTATGCTTAGCTGAAGATCTCGCATGGCGCTCGATTCGATAGAATCATAACATGTGAGTTAAAAAGGGGCAAAATTTAAATAGCACGGCCGGGCAAACGTAAAATTGGGGGGCACTCTTAGGGGAACGTAGCTACGGCTGTCTCGGCCAACCGCAGTACAACCCAGGGATAAATACCGAGAACCAGGACGCCTATCGAAGTGATGGCAAGAGAGACACGCATCGGAATAGAGGACGGTATGGGTTCATCGGATAGGGGCTCGCCTATGTACATTAACTTAACCACTCTCAGATAGTAGTAAGCTGAGATGACGGAATTAAGTACAGCGAAAATAACCAGCCATAGAAGGTCTTGTTGAATGGCAGCGTTGAAAAGGTAAAACTTGGCCATGAACCCGACAGTAGGAGGGATGCCTATCAGGGAGATGAGACAGAACGCCAGGATGAAGGAGATAACCGGCGACCTGCGAGACATGCCCGAGTAGTCAGAGATCTCATCGCTCCCGGTCTTATTGGAAATGGCGATGATGGCAAAGAAGGCTCCCAAATTAGCCAGGGCATAACCCGCCAGGAAGAAGAGTATTCCGCTCTTGCCCAGAGTGCCGATTGCGGCCAGACCTACCATGATATATCCTGCGTGGGCGATACTTGAGTATCCCAGCATTCGCTTGATATTGCTCTGTGCAATGGCGACAATGTTGCCAATCGTCATTGTTATGGCGCCGAGCACGGCGAATATCATTCCCCAATCAGCGCTGATCGATTCAATTCCGAAGGCGGTGTAGAATACCCTCAGTATAACCGCAAATCCGGCTGCTTTGCTTGCTATAGAGAGAAAAGCGGTTATAGGGGTCGGAGCGCCTTCATAGACGTCGGGGACCCACATTTGGAATGGCACTGAGGCGATCTTGAAACCAAAGCCCGCAATCATGAGAACCATACCGAAAAGGAGCGCCGGGCTGTCCCAGAGCTGTCCTCCGGAGACGAGCGCAGACACCTTATCTATAATCTGGTCAAGATGCGTGGTGCCGGTGATACCGAAGATAAAAGCCATACCCAGCAGCAGCACCGCCGAGCTTATCGCTCCCAGGATCATATATTTAAGGCCAGCTTCGCTCGACTTGGGGTCTTTGAGGAAAGAAACCAGGGCGTACAGGGAGATGCTCGCGAGCTCCAGAGCGATATATATTGATATGAGTTCGCCGGTAGAGGCCATGAGCATCAACCCTCCTGCTGAAAGAAGGATCAATGCATAATATTCGCCCTGGAAGCGGGCGAATTTTTTGACGTAGTCTACCGAGGAGATGATGACCAGGGCGGAAATGCCGAGTATAAGGAATTTGAAGAACAGGCTGAAATTGTCCACTACCAGCATGCCGCTGAAAGAGGCCTGCTGCTCGCCCCAGAGAGCGATGGTAAAAGAGATAGGTATTATCAGGCCGAATACGCTGATTGCAGCTAGAACCTTCTTTTGCTCAATAACAAGGTCGAGCAGAACTACCGCCAGAGCAATTCCGCAAAGGCTCAATTCAGGAGATAACAGCCAGAAGTTCAATTAAGCTCCCCCCAACCTAAGCTATATTAGCGATCTTGAGTAATTTCCGAGTGTCATCGTGCAACTCTTCCCAGATAACGGGGATATCCTTCCGGGCAAACCAGCAAGCCTCGCCGACGTCGCCGTCCGGTTTAAGGTCCCCTTTAATTTTCTGAGCAAGGTAGTTAATGTAGATAACATGTAAATCGGTTTGGTCTCCTGACTTCACAATTCGGTCGAAGGGAATCAGTGGGGTAGTCAACTCAATCTCCAAATTGGTTTCCTCCTTGACTTCCCGCTTGATTCCGTCCTCTATTTTCTCTCCAGACATTAACCCACCACCGGGGCAAATCCATTTTCCCTGCCAGAACCCTTCTCTTTCCGGCTTGTGCTTAACCAGCAGTACCCTGTCACTTTCATCCTGTATCACTGCGCCTACTGCGACCGTTATTCCGATTCCTTTCACCTAATTAGCCCCAACTGCTGAATACAGGAGCTATAACGTCGAGAAGCAACCTGGGATATACACCGAACAGCATTATCAAGGCCACGAAGGTGAAAATGTAGGCCTTCTCCATGTTGTCGGCATCGCCCACCCCGTCGTACTCAGCTTTAGGCTCTCTATAGAACACCCTCTCTAACATCCACAGTATATAGCCTGCTCCAACTACTATTCCGAGCACTGCCAGGACTACACAGGTTTGAATGCCGTAAAAAGCGCTGCTGTTGTAACTCCCCATGAATACCGTGAACTCGGCAGCGAAACCGATAGTAGTTGGCAGTCCCAGCGCTGCCAGCCCGGCGACGCTGAAAACTACGCAGATAACGGGCATTTGCCTGGCCAGGCCGCCGAGTAACGGTATCTGGCGTTGATGCGTCTTATCGTAGACCAGACCCACCATGGCGAACAGAAGGCCGGTGATAAGGCCGTGGCTGAACATCTGAAGTACAGCCCCGCTGAAGCTGAGCTGGTTCAAGGCGAATATTCCCAGTAATACGAAACCCATGTGGCTTACCGAACTGTATGCGATCAGCTTCTTTAGATCGGTCTGCCTCATGGTGGCTGCTGCACCATACAGGACACTTATGACTGCGAAGGCGACTATGATTGTGGCATAGTCCTCGGCCACCCCCGGGACTATACCGCCGTCGCCGAAGCCAGCAACCAGACGGATCATGCCGTATGCCCCCATCTTCAGCAGTACACCAGCCAGGATAACGCTTACTGCAGTGGGGGCGTCGGTATGGGCGTCGGGAAGCCATGTATGTAGCGGGAACACCGGCAGCTTAATTGCGAAAGCGATGAAGATAAGAAAGAAAATCGATGCTAGTGGAATGACAGGTATCAGCATCGCTGCTCCGCTGGCGATATCTACCATGCTGAACGTATGCGGTGAGGCGGAGTAGTACAGCGTGAGAATGCCAGCCAGCATAAACGCGCTGCCGAAGAGCGTATAGACTACGAACTTTATCGCGGAGTACTCTTTCCTGCCGCTGCCCCAGATGGTGATCAGCATATACATCGGGATAAGCTCCACTTCCCAGAAGAGGAAGAAAAGCAGAAGGTCTAATGAGCAGAAGACGCCCAGAATGCCGGTTTCCAGGAGCAGCAGCCAGATGTAGTATTCCTTGGTTCTGAGGTTGATCTTCCATGACACAAAGACGGCAACTAATCCAATAAAGGTGGTGAGTATCACCATCGGCAAGCTCAGACCGTCGACGCCGAGATAATACTGAGCGCCAATAGATTCAATCCACTTTGCCTGTTCTATGAACTGAAGGCCGCCATCACGGTCAAATATAACGAACAGCGCAATTGACAGGGCAAATGCGATAAAAGTGAACAGGGCGGCGGTGATTCTGACGTTTCTCGCCTCTTTGACCAACAGGCCGATTACGATAGCTCCCGCTGCTGGAAGGAATAGTATTATGGTGAGAGGATGAATCGACTCTATACTCAAAACTATTAACTCCTGCAGAGAATTCTATCTATACGCGAATAAAACGACCATGATAATAAGAACACCAAGCACTATGGCAAGCCCATAGGATTGAAGCTGGCCTGTCTGTAGCCTGCGGAAAACGTTGCCTGAAGTGATAGCGATTTTGGCGACACCATTGACTATGCCATCGACTACATAGATGTCAAATAGCTCTATCAGGCGGAAGATACCGTTTTGCAGTATACCAACCACGAAGACCTGCTCATAAAGCTCGTCGAAGTAGTATTTACGAGAAAACAGTATATAGAGTGGGGCAAATATTTTCCCCACTCTATCCGGTGACAACCACTTGGTGTAATACATCGTGTAGGCAAGGAGAATACCCGCAAGGGCCACAACGAGCGCAATCAATGGCATGGGCTCTTCGCCGACCTTGGTGAATATGTCGAAGAACCCGTGTGCATGCCAGTGAGCATGAAGGCCGTAATACTCCCCCTCGCCCAGGAATTTGGCTACTCCACCCGCCCAGAAGTTCCATCCGCTGCCCAGGGCCATCAGGGCAAGAACGACCATTGGAAAAACCATTACCAGAGGGGATTCATGCGGTTCGCCGTGAGCGTGATCGCTATGTCCGCCCTGTACTTGCTCTCCGCCTCTGTATTTACCATGAAAGGTCATGAATATCGCTCTAAACATATAGAAAGCCGTCATAAAAACGGTAATCATTGCTAACCAGAACAAAGCTGGCGTGTGCTCCCAGGCGTTAAGGACAATCATATCCTTGCTCCAGAATCCGGCGAGCGGCCAGATACCGGCAAGGGACAATGCTCCGATGAGGAAGACAGCGTAAGTCCAGGGCATGTACTTTCTCAGACCACCCATTAGCCTCATGTCGAAGGTGCCACTGGCATGATTGACGCTGCCCGCTCCCAAAAAGAGGAGGCATTTGAAGAAGGCGTGAGTAAATAGGTGGAAAATGCCGACTGCTATACCCAGGCCGATTCCCTCTTCGTACGTCAAGTACCCCTGGGATATTGCTACACCTATTGTGCCCAGTCCCAGCATCATGTATCCGAGCTGGCTGATGGTAGAGTAAGCCAGGACTCTCTTGATATCGTTCATCACCAGTCCCATGCTGGCGGCGAAGATGGCTGTAACTCCGCCGATTACGGCTACAAACATTATGGCTGTCTCGGAGGAGGCGAAAATTGGTAGCGTGCGCGCGACCAAATATACACCCGCGGCAACCATAGTAGCAGCGTGTATTAGAGAGCTGACAGGGGTGGGGCCCTCCATAGCGTCGGGTAGCCAAGTATGCAGTGGGAATTGCGCTGATTTCCCGACTGCACCTGAGAAGATACCCAGCGCAGCTAACGTAAGAGTCGTACCACCAATGACTCCTGCCATAGCCAGGTCGCTGATTTCAGCTATGTTGAAGGTGCCAGTATTAAAATAAAGAATGAGAATACCGATTAAAAACCCGAAGTCACCGAAGCGGGTGACGATGAAGGCTTTCTTGGCAGCGGCTGCTGCCGACGGTTTGTGGAACCAGAACCCGATGAGCAGGTAGGAACCGAGACCAACGCCTTCCCAGAATACGTAAACCAGAAGAAGGTTTGATGCCAGCACCAGCCCCAACATCGATGCTGTGAACAGAGACATGAAAGCGAAGTAGCGGTGATATCCCGTGTCACCATGCATGTATCCCTGCGAGTATATTTGCACCATGAGGCTGATTCCGGTGACAACGATAAGCATTATAGCCGTGAGATGGTCAGCCACGAACCCCAGGCTTATGGTGAAGTCACCGACCACTGCCCACTCTATGGTGCTATTGACGGGGAATTCATCGGCGCTGGTAAGTACCCAGATGGAGAGGCCGAGGGCGACAGCGAGGCAACTGATAATGGTATAACCGCTAAGCTTGGGGTAATTATTAAAGAATGGCCTTAATACCAGCGATATGAATACCAGTGAGAACAGCGGCAGAAGGAAAATAACCCACAAGACAGTACTTGGCAGCATCTATATCTTCCTTAAAATATCCTCTATAAGATGTTTTTTAAGTACAGGCACCAGGACGCGGTATTTTGCCCTTTCGCCTGAACCGATTTTCTTGGGCAGGACCCTGGTGGGAATCCCCTCACCCTCGAACAGGTCCTTCCACATCTCGGCTATCATCAAGTTGGGTACAACCCTTATCTCAGTCCACATTTATCAAGCACTCGGGAACCCTGTATTTTGCTATCCCTGCATCAGGTCTGCCTGCTCAACGTCAACGGTACGGCGGTTTCTGTAAATCGTTATTATTATCGCCAGACCTACTGCCGCCTCGGCTGCGGCAACGGTCATGATGAAAATAGCGAAGACTTGTCCCGTTAGCACCACTACGTCCGGTACCAGGTAACGTGAAAATGCGACCATGGCGATATTCACTGCATTCAGCATGATTTCAATGCACATCAATACTGCCACTGCATTACGTTTGGCTAATGCTCCATATAGACCAATGGAGAACAGGATCGCCGAAAGTATCAGATAGTGCTCAAGGCCAAGGCTCATTATCAATCCTTCCCATCTCGTCTGACCAGCACTACAGCTCCTATAAGAGCTGCAAGCAGGAGTACAGACGCTATCTCAAAGGGCAATACAAACCCGTTGTCGCGATCGAAAAGAACCGTTGCAATATGGCTGGTGGTTGGCTCGTCAAGGGGCATTTCTGCTATCTGGCCTGCTTCTGTAACAGTAGTCCAGTCAGTCCCTAAGACTACGCCAATGATCGTTACCAGCAGCAGCAGGGACAGTGCCAGTGCCGGGATGTGAAGCTTATGAAACGGATTGCCTCTGTGTAGGTCACGGGTCAGCATGATAGCGAACAGGAGCAGTATACCGATAGCGCCCGCATAGACTAGGACCTGCACTGCCGCCAGAAAGTCGGCGTTAAGTGTGATGTAAAGCGCGGCAACACCAAAGAAGCACGCTATTAAGAGCAGGGCTGCACGGAAGACATTACGCAGCAGCACTACCGCCAGCGCTGAGCTGACCACCACTATTGCTATTATCCAGAAAGCGAGATCAATCATATTCTTTGGCAACCATTTCCTGTGATGTCTGGCCGTAGATCAGAAGGGTCTGTTTTGGTATCCCCTCTTCAAGTTCGGGATGGCCGTATGCGCTTACTGCCACTTCGGGATCCATCAGGATATCCTTATCGGCCCGGAGCAAATGTCGCTGGTACTTCGCTTGTTCATAGTCTCGGCCCATATATAGAGCATTGTAGGGGCACGCTTCCACGCACAGGCCACAGAACATGCAGCGTCCTATGTCGAACTCGATCTTCTCGACGAAGTACTTGTTATCACCGTTCTTGGAGGTCTCTATATGAATGATGCCATGAGGACAGCTCTTAGCGCACGTGGCGCAGCCTGTGCATAGATCGCTTCGCCACGCGAACTGTTGTCCGCGGACTCGTCGCGACACGTATAGCCTTTTCTCCGGATACTGTGTCGTTATACGACTACGAAACAGATGCCGGAGGGTAAGCGCCATACCCTTCGCGATACCCAGCCCGTACCGTTGGAACATCGACTCTCCCTCCGCCAAGCTTGAAGAACAGTCTCGACCAAGCCAAGATCAGTAATGCAGCGACAGCCCAGTTAAGGAATATAAACGGCCAGGGGAAGAACTCCCAGCCGCTCATCCACTTATCCCAGATGAGCACCTCGCCAGCGGTCACGAATATGTTGATCAATGCCAGAGGCACAAGGAACTTCCACGCGAATGCCATTATCTGGTCGATTCGAACTCGGATCAGAGTGAAACGCGCCCACATTGTGAATATGAAAACAATAAATACCTTCAATATGAACCAGAACCAGAAGGGAAGCCCCGGTCCCTTCCACCCGCTGAGGAACAGCGTAGCCACAATAGCGGATACGGCGAGTGCATTGATATATTCGCCCAGGAAAAAGGCGCCGAACTTCATGCCGGAGTACTCGGTGAAGTAGCCTGTAGTCAGCTCTGATTCTGCTTCAACCTGATCCAGGGGAGCACGATTCAGCTCCGCGATAGCGCCCAGGAGATAGATCAGAAATCCGAGCGGCTGCACGAGAATGAAGGGATAATATTGAGCGTCCACTATGTTGCTGAGTTGCATTGAGCCTGCAACTAAAACGACACCCATAATTGCCAGGATCATCGGCACCTCATAGCTGACAAGCTGGGCGATGGCTCTCATTGACCCTAACAGGGCGAACTTGTTGTCGGAGGACCAGCCTCCCATGAAAATCGAGAAAACGCCCAGCGAACCGATCGCTACTATAAAGAGTATCCCTACGTTCAGGTCGGCAAGGGCTCCCATACTGCGATCTCCCAGCCTCGCTTCGCCGATAGGGATTACAGCGAAAACCATGATGGCCGCGAAGACCAGGACCACCGGTGCGATCCAGTGCACTATCTTGTCTACCTTGGCCGGCATTATGAACTCTTTGAACATAAGTTTGATTGCGTCGGCTACGGTTTGCAGCAGCCCGAACGGTCCGCAGCGATTGGGCCCGAAGCGCAACTGAAGCCATCCGACGAAGCGCCGTTCCAGCCAGATCATGAAGATAACGGTTGTGAAGACGAAAATAAGCAGGAACGTGATGCCGATTAAGCTGTCGAGGAATACAATCAGCGAACTGGCCAGGCCGTGGTCCTGAAGGAACTCGATCCAGTCCAGCCGGATACGGGCAAACATATCGACGAAGTAGTTCCAGGCACCCATTATCTGTCGATCTCCCCCATGCATATATCTACACTTCCGAATATAGACATCAGATCACTGATCTTCCAACCGATGCAGAGCTCCCTGATAACCGTCAAGTTCAACTGACCTGCGGACCTTATTCTGCATCTATAAGGCGCGATGCTGCCGTCGCTCACCAGGTAGAAGCCCAGAGCGCCCTTCGGAGCTTCGGCGTGGACATAGACTTCGCCCCTGGGAGGTCGCAGCAGGAGAGGAACCTCGGTGCAGAATGGCCCTGGCGGCAATTTCTCGAACTGCTCAATTGCCTGAGACAGGATCCGCAGGCTCTGGAGTATCTCTTCAATTCTCTGGCGGTACCTGTCGTAGGTGTCTCCTGAAGCGCGGGTCGGGATGTCGAATTCGAATCTATCATATACGGAGTAGGTATCATCCTTTCGCAGGTCCCATTTCACTCCGCTGGCCCGTAGCATGGGGCCGCTTACCGAGTTATTGATGGCCATATCGGCGGGCATTATGCCAATGCCTACGGCACGAGCCAGCACTATCTCGTTATCTTTGAGCAACTGGTCGTACTCGTCGACGAATCCCGGCATCTGGCGCACGAATTTCTTTACAGCGGGTAAAAATTCGGGTGGAAAGTCCTGGCTCAAACCGCCGATACGCATATAGTTGTGCGTCAGCCTCTGCCCGCACAGCATGTCAAAGAGATCGAGCAGCTTCTCACGCTCTCTGTACATGTAAAGCAGCGGAGTCATGAAAGCGCCGAGCTCATTGGTCCAGAAGCCGACACCCATGAGGTGATTGGAGATTCGCATCAGCTCCAGCAATATCACCCTCATGTACTCGGCACGCTCTGGCACCTCTATTCCCGCGAGTTTCTCCACAGCCATAGCATAAACGTGGTTCTGCGACATGGATGAAACGTAGTCAAGGCGGTCTGTAAACGGCATGATTTGGAAGTAGGTTCGCCCCTCGGCGAGCTTCTCAATACCGCGGTGCAAATAACCGAATACTGGCTCGATATCTATGATCACTTCGCCGTCAAGGATTGCGCGCAGGCGGAAGACGCCGTGCGTCGATGGATGCGAAGGGCCAAAATTTATGACGAAAGGCTGTGTCTCGTGCACACCGCTTTCAGGCCCTTGTATTTCAAGCTCCATACCTGTAATCGCCTCCCGTGGTGAATGCCCAGAGTATCCTCGGGGCGTTGCGCATAAAAGATGCCGCGGGCCAGTTCATCTCCTTCTTCAGGCATATGGAAGAATTGCTCAGCTCATCCGCTTCGCTCTTCAATGAATTCACTTTGTTTGTGTCAAAGCCGTGCTCGGATACTATAAGATCGATGGTGTGCATTAACTTGATAGCGTCTCGTGCCCGCGCCTCAACGCCCTTGGCTACCCTGGGCGTAATCAAGCCGAGTTCCATCTTGAACTGATTGAAAGCTATGCCAGCGTCGTAGGTGCTCATCACTATCTCATCTTTGTTCATCCACTGAGTCTCGTAGTTCAGCATGTACTTCCAGCTTGGCCTCCTGAGCAGCCTCCGGTGCTCCTCGAGCGTCTGGCAGGACAGCTTGTACCCGTATCTCTCAGGGTCCTCGAAAGCCTTGCTTCCGGGGTCAACGAATGGTGCCAGAGGTGATATGAAGGGAACGAGCCTTTTCCCAAAATTCTTGACAAGACCTCTTAGATACGCGGCGTCCTGCATGACCGAGGAGTATGTCTGCTTAGGCAGCCCGATCATGAAAAAGAGATCAAAACGACGGCACCCGTTATCGAGAGCTGCTTTAATGGTACGCTCGACCTCCTTATTGCTGTATCCCTTGCCAAAGGCGCGCCGGACATCTTCGTCTGTTGAATCCGGCGACCACTGTATGTTATAGCGCGGGATCGCCCTATCTATTTTCTCGAAGAATTCACTCGTGGCGGGGGCAAACAGCTCAAGGGCTATCGGGGCCTTCACTTTCGCAGTTTTCAGCGCCCAGAGGAATTCATCGGCGTAATCACCGCCAGGCTGGCGGATATCCCCTATTACGAATACAGGGCCGTTAAGATAGCGCTGTATGCTTACTATATCATTGACCAGGAGTTGTGGGCTTCTATAAGCCGTTTTATCGCGGCTGAAGCTGTGGTTGTAGGCGTACCTGGAGCCTCCGCATGTGACGCAGTCGTAGTTGCAGCCGCGACAGGTCACGGCGCATGTGATGGGATAACGCATCCAGCTGCCGAAGGGCGTGAGCCCCTTCAGATCGCGGTATTTAAGCACCGACCTGACCGGGTAAGAGTAATCGAGTGGTATCTCATCAAGGTCGTCAGGAACCCACGAAAGCGAATTGTGGTGCGCTGTTCCGTTGGAGTCCTTCCAGCTTAAATTCGGGATATCATCCACATCCTGCCCTGCCAGTATATGATTCATCAACTCAAGCATAGGCTTCTCAGTTGAATCGCCGCTAACGACAAAATCGACCTGGGGATAGCTGATCAGCTCCCGGTGGAAATAGCTTGCTGATAGACCTCCTATGATTACGGGGGTCGATGGGTGAAACCTCTTGATGATTCTGGCTAGCTCCAGGCTGCCGTGGGCGTGGGGCAGCCAGTGCAGGTCGATACCGAAGGCGCTCGCTGACAGCTTCTCGATGTACTGCTCGACATCGAAATTCCGATCCTGCAGCATCCGGTTGGCTATGTTGATAATTCTGGTGTGGACGCCGTGCCTTTCCAGGAAGGCGCCGATGCTGACCATTCCGATAGGGTACATCTCGAAGATGGGGCTGGACGGAATTACATCGCTGATGGGGCCATACATTATCGCATGTTCCCTAAAATCGTAGTTGCTGGGAGCATGCAGCATCAATAAATCAGCTTTTGTCATATCTCTTTGAGCTTTCTAAAGGAAATCCCCCCGCAGCGGGTGTCCCTCGAAGCCCTCCCATAATAATATTCGCTTCAGGTTAGGATGGCCTTCAAAGCGTATACCGAAGAGATCCCAGACTTCTCTCTCCTGGAAGTCGGCACCTGCCCAGATATTGGTAACGGATGGTACTACGGGATTTTCGCGGTCATGGAGCCTGGTCTTTAGTACGAGACTGTGATTGTGCTGCAAAGAGACCAGATGGTAGACTACTTCAAAGTAGTCAAGATAGTCGACCGCTGTGAGGTTGTCTATATAGTCGAATTCCAGACCGGGGGTCTGGTTAAGGAAACTGCACGCTTGTGAAATGGATTTAGGTTCTACGAAAACCGAAGTGTCGTCGTATTCCACCACTGCTTGGGGAAGCTGCGCCCCTATCTTCTCTGCAGCTTCATTTCCTGCCAAAGGCTTAGTCATCTTGCTATTCGACGTCTCCAGACCCTAAAGCTTCTCCAGTTCGCTCTCGGGGAAGGCCATCCGGTATCCTGTTTTATCGGCCTTAATTATTATCCAGCCTTTCGGGTCTTCCTTTACCTCTACCACTTCCCCTTCCCACCCGCTCAAGGTGTAGTTCGGTCTCTCCTTAACTCTGATCCTGTTTCCAATCTGCAATTCGGCCATTACTTGCTCCTGGCTATGCTGTCTTGAGATATCTTCTCGTGCAGCATTATGATTCCCTTCAGAAGGCCTTCAGGTCGCGGCGGACATCCAGGGATGTAGACGTCTACCGGTAGTATTCGGTTCACGCCTGGAACGACACTGTAGGAATCAGCGAACGGGCCGCCGCTTATGGCGCAGGATCCCATTGCAATCACCCACTTGGGCTCGGCCATCTGATCGTATATAAGCTTAACCGCCGCCGCCATTTTCCATGTCAGCGTGCCTGAGATGATCAGGAGATCCGCCTGCCTTGGCGACGCGCGCGCGATTTCCATACCGAAGCGGGCAAAATCGAAGCGCAGCCCCATAGTGGCAATCATCTCGTATGCGCAGCAGGCAAGGCCGAACATCATCGGCCACGTGGAATAGCGACGTCCCCAGTTAAGCAAGGCGTCCAGACTGGTGGTCAGCACGCCGCGCTGGAGTTCTTCGTCTAGCCACTTATCTGGATCGGGTATTGGCGTTTGTGAAGCTGATATCAACTCATTGATTGTACGGCCTTCATCGATATCACACGCTAACGGATCGTAAACCGGTAATATTTCCACGCCCTTTCCTATTTCCATTCCAGTACCTTCTTTCGCCAGGCATACACAAGGCCAATGACAAGAATGAAGATAAAAACGAGCATCTCAATGAAACCGTAAAGCTTGAGTTGCTTGAATTGCACAGCCCAGGGGAAAAGAAACACAGCTTCAATATCGAAGACAACGAACAGGAGAGCGAAGAAGTAATATCGGAAATTGAATTGAATCCAAGAGGTGCCTATGGTTTCCATCCCGCACTCGTAGGTTTTCCCTTTGCGGTTCTCTGGGTCGGGTCTCTTGGATTTGTAACTTAGGGCCTTGGCCATAAGCAGCATCAAAACAGGTACTGCAATGGCCGCAAGGAGCAGTATGGCTATGTAACCGTAATTAGCCAGCAAGCGCTCTAAACCTCTTATCCACTGGTCGCTGAATATAATACCATAGGCAGTCGGGCCGTTGCAATAGGTTATCATGTCGTATTTTTAAAAAGTGCGGGTAATGCCATAATTCGTGGTTACACTCCACACGTTACAGGTTATAATGTTAAGGGCTGGTTAATAAATGATTATCGATCTTCATATGCATACCTGGCCATATTCAGATGACAGCGACCTGAAACCCGAGGAATTGATTAAACTGGCGAAGAGTTCGGGACTCGACGGCATTTGCTTCACTGAGCACGATTGGCACTGGAAACAGGAGGACATAGACCGCCTTAGCCGAGAACAGGATTTCCCGGTCTTTCGTGGGATGGAGATAAGCTCTGAGGAGGGACACATTCTGGTTTTTGGGCTTGACGAATACAGGTTCGGCATGCATCACGCCGAATTTATCAGACAGCTGGTGGATGAGGTCGGTGGTGTCATCGTCCTGGCACATCCTTATAGGAGGCAGGTTAAATATAACTCCAACCCGGATCAGCTATTAGATGCGGTCTGTAAGGAGCGAAGCTTCGGTCTTGTCGATGCTGTCGAGATACTGAACGGCCGGTCTAATGACAAGGAGAATGACTTCGCTCAGAAGATTTGTCGCAGGCTGCACCTGAAAGGGGTAGGCGGCAGTGATGCCCATGCTGCATCAGACATACCGTCGTGCGCCACCGATTTTGAAAAAAGGATTGCAAACGTTGAGGAGCTGGTTGCTGAAATCAAAGCGGGGCGCTTCAGGGCAATAGACCTGCGATAGTTTAAGCCGGCATCGGTGTTGTATTCGAAGTATTTTTCATGGGTGAACTCGCTTTAATTGCTGCGCTTTTAGCAGATCCGAACCAGTCTATATAGGTTCTCCGCATAGCTCGCTGATAAGAAGATCGAGGGAAAGCTCACCCTTATCCCCTTTGAATCTGCCTGTTTTTATAGAGATGTCCGTATCGAGCAATTTGCGGTAAATGCTCCTGAGCTGGTCCATAGGGTGCGCTTTAGCCTGCTCCAGGGTCTTGCGCAAAACAAAATCATGACCTATCCCCAGGGCAAGCTTGATCTCAGAGGCTTTGCGCCTTTGTTGTAGAAGGTCTTTAGCCTGTATAACGAGGCGGAATTGGCGGGTAATCATGAACAATAGATACGGAGGCGCTTCACCTTCGTCCTCCAGCCGGTGCAGGAATTTGATTGCTGCGACCGTACGTCGTTCAAGAATGGCGTCGACCATGGGAAAGACCGTGAACTGCCTCGCTTCGGTTACCAGAGATTCAATATCGTTCTTCTCTATCGTTCTTCCCAAAGCATAGAGGCAGAGCTTGTCGATTTCATTGGATAGGAGCCAGAGGTTACCACCGACAAGATTGGCAAGCAGCTTGACAGCGGATGGGGATATACTGCTGCCACATTTCTTTGCTCTGATTCTCATCCAGTTGTGTAACTGGTCACCACTGAGGGCTTTGAACTCCCTTGCATCTGCCTGCGGGGAGAGCTTTTTGAGGAGGGGGTTACTTCTCTCGATCTTCCTGTCGATAAGCACTAAGACAGTGCTCTCTGGCATTCGCTTGACATATTCGCTGATGGAAGGCCAGCCGGAATCCTTGGTTTTAAGAGAGCGTTTTCCTTTGCCCTGTTGCTCAAAGAGGCCGAGCAGACCTTCCACGATTACAAGGCGATTTGGTGCCAGAAAAGGCACGGTATCACAAGTGGCCATTAGCTGTTCAGGGGTAGTGTTCTGCCCCTGGAGGACGGTGGTGTTGGTGGCAACCATTGCTTCGTCCCCCAGACCTTCCCTGATCTCGTTCAAGGACTCTTTAAGGGAGAAATCGTCCTCACCGTATAGTATATAAAGCAATCCGGCCTCCATGCATTCTTAAATTTAGCAAATTCCGGGTTCTCGTATGGACTGGCTGGAGTATAATTATAGCATCTCACTACGGATGTTTGAAACGGCGGTCAAACCACAGGGCATGACGAACAGTTCTATGCCTGCTTGCTCTTTTCCCGGTTAACTGAGGTCTATTTCATGGAGATTGGAATCATCGGTCTGCCCAAAAGCGGCAAAACAACTGTGTTCAATGCCCTTACAAGAGGTGAGGCGCAAACAGGGGCATACTCTTCCGCAGCCGTGACTCCTAACATCGGCGTGGTCAAGGTCCCGGACCCCAGGTTGGATAAGCTTACGGAAATCCTCAAGCCAAAGCGTACGGTTCCCGCCGAGGTTACGTATATAGATATAGCTGCTCCTGCCAAAGGGTTTGGCAAAGGAGAGGGCCCGGGAGGGCAGTTTCTCGCCCATCTCAGCAAGGTGGACGCTCTGGCGCATGTTGTCCGCGTATTCGAGGACGAGAAAGTGCCGCATGCTGAAGGAAGCGTGAATGCGGATCGTGATATAGAAGCTATGAACCTTGAACTCGCCTTCTCCGATATGGGTATCATCGAAAGGAGGCTGGAGCGCTTAAAGGCTTCATTAAAAGGGGCCAAACAGCAGGAGAAGGAGCTGATCTTCAAAGAACAGGCCTTGTTGACGAAGGTAAGGTCCGCTATCGAGTCGGATTTACCTATCAGGGAGCAAGACCTCTCCGGGCAGGAGGTTAAGGAGCTCGAAAACTTCCAGTTTCTCACTGCCAAGCCTATGTTGCTGCTGCTCAACATCGGTGAAGACCAGATTCCGGAGGCTGACTCTCTTGATGCTGAGTTTGGTGGCAGATACAGGAGACCTAACTGCGAGGTTGCTGTCCTCAGTGGTCAGATTGAAATGGAGTTAACGCAACTCGGCGATGCCGAAGCTCAAGAATTTCGCGCCAGCATGGACCTGGGTGAATCAGGGCTTGACCGGATGATACGACTCTCATACAGTCTTCTGGGTTTAATCTCATTTTTCACGACTGCTTCCGATGAGGTTAAAGCCTGGACTATACGACGTAATACCATAGCCCAGAAGGTGGCGGGCAAGGTGCATACCGATATGGAGAGGGGCTTTATCAGGGCGGAGGTTATCGGGTTCGATGACCTTGTAGAATGCGGCAGCCTTGCCGAAGCGCGGAAACATGGCCTGCTGCGCCTGGAGGGTAAGAACTACATTGTGCAGGATGGCGACGTGATGACCATCCTGTTCAACGTCTGACTTTTAGCCTTTCTTGCTGCTCAAGATGAGAGGCGGGCCTCTATTCAGTCACCTGTTCGGCCAACAGGTCTTCGATCTCAGACAGGGTCATTTGAAGACCGATTGTCAGGCAGGAATCGACAACCTCCACGTCCAGCTTGTCAAGCAGTTCCGGCAGAAGTTCCTGGCTTTCCTGCGGGATTGCTATTCCACCGGGCCCTTCCTGTGGGATCTCAAACATATCGATCATTGCTGTTGCGAGGGTGACCAGGGCCTTGACGGCTTTCGCAGACTTGGCATTACTGAAGCAGAGCGCCAAATCGAATGCTATCGATTGTTCCTCTTTGTCCAAAGTAAATTCGGCCGTCTCGATATCGGCAAGCGCGGATAAATCTATTGGTATCGGGATGAAGTCCTGGGCACCTTCCAGGGCGCCCTCGGTCAGCTCTGGAGCTATGGAAGCTGCAACTTTGATCATGACATCGCTAAGCTCATTGTATCTATCAAGCACATCGCCGCTGAGAGATGGTTCATCACCTTCCTTGACGTCGATGACATCCTTGACAGGCTCCAATGTACCGATAACAAAGGTTTCGTCATCCAAGAAAACGATCGCCAGTTGTTGTTCCTGGTCCGTATATATGTCATATCCTTTGTAATCCAACGAGTTCAATTCTGTGTCCGCTGCCTCTTCAATGGCGGTGGTCAAATCACCTTGACTGCGTGTTCCTTCCACGATGGCTCCAAAGTAGCCGGTATTCTCTGTGCGAGAGGAGGTGTCGCCGAAGATAAGCGCTTCTTTTAAATCAGTCAAATCGATTCCCGCTTCCGTAATAACCATATCTATGGCTTCATCGAATGTTTGTGGAGTGTCAGAGTCCTTTGGCATAGACTCATAGAGCCCGGCGAGGTCATTATCTCCCAGTATCTGGCCAATATTTATCCTGCCTACTATATCAGCGCTTTGGGGCACAAGCTCAATCGGGGTTATCGTTTCCGCTGTTCCGTTGCAGCCTACCGGGAGTAAAACGAGGATAACAACGATAAGCAAAGGAATAGTCTTTTTAAACAACTTACTCCTCCTCGTGGAACATTCGTAGCTATCTGTGAGTCTACCACTGACTCTCGGAGCCTGTCAAATGAAGAAATTCCGGTGAGCTTGACCACCAACTTCACCCAAGCTAGAATAGGTTTAGAGGAGGCAAATGTTTGAGGCTCTATCTGACAAGCTGGGGAATGTTTTCAAGAGGCTGTCCGGTAAGGGGAAGCTGACTGAAAAGGATGTCGATGAGGCGCTGAGAGAGGTAAGGCTCGCGCTGTTAGAAGCGGATGTTAACTTTAAGGTTGTCAAGGATTTTATGTCCAGGGTGAGGGAGAGGGCTGTGGGGGTAGATGTACTGGAGAGTTTAACCCCGGCGCACCAGGTGATAAAGATTGTTAATGAAGAGCTGGTTGTTATCCTGGGGGGCGGGCAGCAGAAGCTGAAACACGCCGCTCAACCGCCCACGGTGATATTGCTCGTTGGTCTCCAGGGCGCGGGTAAAACCACTACCTCTGCCAAGCTGGCCCTTCATTTAAGGAAAAGCGGGCAGCGTCTGCTGATGGTGGCTGCTGATCCTTACCGTCCTGCCGCCAAGGACCAGCTTATTGCTCTGGGCAAGCAGCTTGACATTCCTGTTTATGGCGATGGAGACTCCGCAGTTTCCATATGCGCTAATGCCATGAAGCGGGCCAGGGATATGGCAGCTACTACTGTGATTATCGACACTGCCGGTAGACTTCATATAGATGAAGAGTTGATGGCAGAGCTTAAGGAAATAGGTAAAAAGCTTAGTCCTGCCGAGGTGCTGCTTGTTGCCGACTCGATGACCGGCCAGGAGGCGGTGAAGATAGCCGAGGAGTTTAATGCCACAGTGGGCTTGACCGGTGTAATACTGAGCAAGATGGATGGTGATGCCCGGGGTGGGGCGGCCCTTTCCATTGCCTCGGTTACCGGCGTTCCCATAAAGTTTGTCGGGATTGGGGAGAAGACGGACGCTCTGGAACCTTTCTTTCCCGAGCGGATGGCGTCTCGAATCCTTGGAATGGGTGACATTCTTAGCTTTGTCGAGAAAACCGAGGCAGCGACAGATGAACGAAAGAGAAAAGAGCTGGAACGAAAGATACGTCGTGGCAGCTTCGATCTGGAAGATTTCCTGGAGCAGCTACAGCAGATAAGAAAGATGGGCCCTATAAGTCAGCTTATGGAGATGGTCCCCGGGATTTCAAGCCTCTCACGCAAATTACCTCAGGGTGCGGATGAAAAGCAGATGAAAAAAGTAGAAGCTATGATATTTTCAATGACGCCTTATGAGCGTCAGAATCCCACTGTAATAGATGGCAGCAGGCGACGGCGCATTGCCAGGGGTAGCGGCACTACCCCTCAGGATGTAAATCAGTTGCTGGCCCAGCACCGACAGGTACAGAAGTTGATGAAGCAGTTGAGCCGGGGCAAAGGGCTCGCTTCCATGCTGGGGCTGAGGTGACCGAGAGATGACGGATGATCTGTTAAAAGGTGCTTCTGACCACGCCGGAGCTGGCAGCGGCAAGCTGAGCGGTTATTCATTCGAGGTAGGGCCGATAAGGCCGCCAAGTGAAGGCGGCAGCCATTCCTTACTGCTGAGAGCAACTCGAAACTGCTCGTGGAACAGGTGCAGGTTCTGCTATGGCATGATATACAATCGGGAGAAGTTCCAGCTACGAACTGTCGAGGATATAAAAAAGGATATCGATACTGTTAAGGCGATAGCGGATGAAATAAAGTCGGCGTCGTGGAAGCTGGGGTACGGTGGTGCGGTGAAGGCGGACGTGGGGATTGCCATGGTGCGGGACGAGCCGGGTCTCAGGGCCAATCAGTCATTTTTTCTCGTGTTTGACTGGCTTCATTTCGGAGGCAGTACGGTCTTCCTTCAGGACGCGAATACACTGATTATGCCGACAGATCAACTGCTTGAGGTCGTGAGGTATTTGAAGGAGACCTTCCCGGATATTGAGCGGATTACTTCATATTCCAGAGCAAAAACCCTTGCCAAAAAGTCGCTGGAGGAATTAAAGGAGTTGAGAAGCGCCGGCCTCACCAGGCTCCATGTCGGTCTCGAGACGGGGGACGATGAGATACTGGCCTGTGTAGACAAGGGCGTGACCGCGGCGGGGCACATTGAGGCTGGCAGGAAGGCAGTGGAGGCGGGGATTGAGCTTTCGGAGTACGTCATGATCGATTTAGGAGGTAGAGCAAGGTCCGAGCAGCATGCGAAGAATACCGCGAGGGTTCTTAATGAAATAAACCCTGATTTCATCAGGCTGCGGCCTTTGATGGTTGGACCGGGTTTGCCGTTATATGAAGATTACGAAAAAGGGCTTCTGGTGCTCTCATCGCCCCATGAACGCCTGAGGGAGGTGAAGACGCTGGTAGATAATCTGCAAGTGACAAGCAGGCTGTCCTTCGACCATTTCCTGAATGCCTGGTATCGAGATAGTTCCCGCCATTACACTTTGTTCAAGCAGGATTACGACGGGTACAAGTTGCCTGAAGAGAAGAGCAAAGTCCTGGGGCTCATAGAGGAGGGTTTAAGGATAGATGAATCGACGCATATACATGTCAAAGAAATGATCGGGATGACGCATCTATAGTTACGCAATGAAAAAGAACAACTAGGGGGCAATATGGATATAGGGCGCGGCTCAGACAGCGCGGCCTCGCTTCCTACCGGCTCGCGAATGTGGCCATCGAAGCGCTACGCTGACATGCATGCCGGCTCTTTGCAGGACCCGGAGAGGTTCTGGGCTGAGCAGGCGCGAAAACTGGACTGGTATAAAACATGGGATAGAGTTCTTGACTGGGAGCCGCCGTATGCGAGGTGGTTTGTGGGGGGTAAGCTTAATGCGTGCTATCAGTGCGTTGACCGCCATGTGCAGACGTGGCGCAGGAGCAAGGTGGCGATTTACTGGGAGGGGGAGACGGGAGATACAAGAGTGCTCAGCTATTCCACACTCTACAGGGAGGTCAACCGCTTCGCTTCGGTGCTGCTTAAGCTGGGGGTTAAAAAAGGCGACCGGGTCGCCCTGTATCTTTCGATGACACCCGAACTTCCCATTTTCATGCTGGCCTGCGCTCGCATCGGGGCTGTGCATACAGTGATTTTCTCCGGCTTCAGCGCCCAGGCGATTGCGGACAGGGTCAACGACATACAGGCCAAGGTCCTTATTACCGCTGACGGCGCTTATCGAAGGGGCAAGGTCCTGGGGCTCAAGAAGATAGCCGATGAGGCCGCCGGACTTTCGCCTTCTGTGGAAAAGATTATCGTGGTTCGGAGGACGGGCGAGAAAGTGCCCATGAAAAAGGACAGGGACTTCATGCTTTCTGAGCTTCTTGATAAAGCGGACACCGTGGTCAAGCCGGAGCCCATGGAATCCACTCATCCTCTGTATATCCTCTATACATCGGGTACGACGGGTAAACCGAAGGGCATAGTACACGGCACGGGCGGCTACCTTGTATATAATCACTCGGCATACAAGTGGGTGTTCGATATCAGGGAGGAGTCCGTCTACTGGTGCACTGCCGATGTGGGATGGGTAACCGGCCACAGCTCCATCGTGTATGCGCCCCTGTCGCACGGCGCGGCAATCGTGTTATATGACGGGGCTCCTGACTATCCGACGGTGGAGCGGTGGTGGGATATCATCGAGAAATACGGCGTCAGCATTTTCTATACTTCGCCTACGGCGATACGCATGTTCATGCGCCACGGGGAAGAGCGGCTTCTGAAGCACGATTTCTCCAGTCTCGAACTCCTGGGCAGCGTCGGTGAGCCGATAAATCCCGAGGCGTGGCAGTGGTATTACAAGAACATAGGCAAGGAGAGATGTCCTATCGTTGATACCTGGTGGCAGACGGAGACGGGCGGCACTATGCTGTCCCCCACTCCGGGGATTGAGGCCATACCGCTCAAGCCGGGCTCGGCGGCGTTCCCGCTTCCGGGAATAGATGCTGCGGTGGTCGATGCCGATGGAAACCCGGCCGGCCCGGGACAGACGGGATTGCTTATTATAAGGAAACCCTGGCCGGGGATGCTCCTCGATGTCTACGGCGACCCGCAGCGATACAGGGACTCGTATTGGGCGCGTTTCCCCGGGGCGTACTATACCGGCGATTTCGCCATGTGTGACGAGGACGGCTATTTCTGGATTCTGGGCAGGGCGGATGAGGTGCTCAAGGTGGCGGGGCATCGTATTGGAACGGCGGAGCTGGAAGACGCCGCGGTATCCCATCCCGCTGTGGCCGAGGCGGCGGTGGCGAGCAAGCCGGATGAGATTAAAGGAGAATCGATAGTCCTGTTCGTCACTCTCAAGGAGGGCATTTCCCAGTCGACGGAACTGAAGAAGGAGATCAGCGGGCATATGCGCGATGTAATCGGCCCCATCGCCACCCCGGAAGAAGTCTACTTTGTGGGGTCTCTGCCCAAGACCAGGAGCGGCAAGATAATGCGCCGCGTGCTCAAGGCGGTGTCCATGGGGCAGAGCCTGGGCGATTTAACCACGCTGGAAGACGAGGCATCCGTAGAGGAGCTTAAAAAAGCCTACGAAGGGCTCAAGGGCGCATCCCCCGCGGATAGAGACGGCAAATAAGTACCTGAGAATCATTTACCCCTGACACAGATTTAGCACCAGACTTGAGTTGTGTCCCGAACGGAAGAAGTCCGGTTATCTTTTGGAAAGCCGCTCGAATAGAGGTACTCTAAAACCAATTGTATATTAAGCGGAGCAAGTTCATGGGCCTACCATTAAAAATTTACTTGAACTGATTTACATTTACAGGTTTAATGTCTATAAAGCGTCGCCTATTTCAATATTCGTTTTATTTAAAGGCGGTTTCCCCAATCGGTTGCTCTTTGGTTTTTAATTGGAGCCATTCTTTACAGAAATAGGCGTGAATATATTCAGTACTGGCGTAAAATAAGGTGTATTGTATATCAGTAAAGGAGTAAAACTAGATTTGTACAGTCTTGAATCTTGGCTCAAAGCATTAATAATTGGCTTCAGGGAGGAAGCTGGAAAGCTTTCTTCAGATCAAAGAGCACTGCTCTCTAATCTTGACGACTTTTCCTTTCCATGTCAGGTGGAGATTTTTTGGTTTCAGAACAATCGATTCGGTATAGATTTTCAGTTGATTCTCTGTCAGCACCTCAAGAACAGAGCAGACCTAGAAGTTACTGTTAACGGTCCAATACCGTTCCATAAAGCTGTTGATGAATTGGGAAAAATTCTTGCTAACGAGAAGTGGAATCAAGAGCTTACTTCGGATGAGAAATATTTCATTGAAAACGGAGATAGGACAATAAGAAGAATTCTAGAAGGCGAGTTCCTATCAACACTCGAAGAACTTAGAATGTACTCTCTTAGTTTAGCTTTCTCGGAATCGGTACAACCCGTGCTAATAAGTCGTAAAACTTATGTAACGAAAGAATCTTTCGCTTGGTTTGTCCGAGGAAATATTTGTCTAATGGAACCTATGGATATAGTCAAGGATATAGTAGGAAAGAGTGTTAGTAGAATACAAAAACCTATTTCAAAGATAAAAAGCGATATGGAAGTACCTGCGCCAGAAATCAAAGCATATGGAACTTATTTCTATCCACGTATATGGATTGGGGAAATACCGAAGAGAACGTTTAGGGAGAAAGCTAAAAAGCAATTTTTCCCCAAATCAAGAGAGCACTTTGTTGCCGAATATAAAGACGTTCGAATAATTATACAGCAAGATGGGTTATTGGCAATCGCTCATGAAAATAAGATGATTGCTTTGGATATGTTAAATGAAATCATGGGCGTAGCTTTGATTTCAGGATTACCATGCTTTGCAATTAGGGAACCAGAGGTAGGCGAGATTAAGATTGAACAGGCTACGCTAGCTATTAAAAGTTCGACCATGTCGTTGGTCTCCGATAGAACAAGGATGGCAGGCCAGTTGGGTGAACCTTCCTATGTGTCTATGATTATGCCCACGACTTTCCTATTGACCAAAGAAGATATAGTGGAACTCCTTAATATGGCGGACAGGATAATGAGAGATGCTGAGATAAAGAAATCTATCATATTTCTTTTGGAATCATATACGCACTTACAGTCTTCAGAATACAACCAGTGCTTTGTTATGGGTTGGACGGTTGTAGAAAGATACATCGCATCTTTATGGGATGACTTTCTCAAACAGAGGTCAATTACTGGTAAGAGACGGAATAAACTTAGACAGGGATTGTTATGGACAACAGACGATATTGTAGAATCACTAAACCTTGCTGGATCTATAGATATTCAGAGTTATGAAGGTAGGTCATGTCAATATTTCTGCTGAAATTGAAGGTAAAGGATGACACCCATTTCTATCAATACCATTAGTCACTCCATAGAAGATTCTGTTGGCACTTCCTTCCGTGGGGAAGAACCCCATT